>Ga0181554_1001898_pt1 | contig 19135 bp, 19 predicted proteins | sample 011ome_16_FD_145602 | JGI IMG/M metagenome (GOLD analysis project Ga0181554, IMG submission 145602) | Coastal salt marsh microbial communities from the Groves Creek Marsh, Skidaway Island, Georgia - 011503CT metaG (spades assembly) | ecosystem: Environmental > Aquatic > Marine > Intertidal zone... | reverse complement strand
CGGCGCCTACAATCTTGAGCGGATGATGGTGCACGGCACCCGCCGCGCCGCCGAGATGGCCGAGGTCGTCGCCACGGTCGAGGCGCTGGGCCTGCCCGCGCGGATGGCCCATGCGACCGAGAACTGGCAGGCGGCGATCGGCGCGATGGGGCTTGAGGGCGGCGAGGACGATCTCGGCGCCCGCGCGGACAGGGTGCTGGGCCAGATATGATCTCGCGCAACCTGCGCCATTTCCGGCTGATCCTTGCGGTGGCCGATCTGGGCTCGCTCACGCGGGCGTCGGAGGTGTGCCATGTCTCGCAGCCGGCAGTCACGCAGGCGATCAGCAAGATCGAGCGCGAGGCAGGCGGCGCGATCTTCGAGCGGACGCGCAACGGCTTTTTTCTGACGCCGCGAGGCGAGGTTCTGGCTGCGCGGTTCCGGCGGGCGTTCGAGCTTCTAGATCCAGCCTTGGCAGATGTCTCGCCGCGGTTGCGCCTCACCGTCACCCACGCCCAGCTTCAGGCATTGATCGCTGTGCGCGAGGCCGAGAATTTCACCCTTGCCGCGCGGCAGCTTGGCCTTGCCCAGCCGACCGTTCATCGCGCAATAACCCAGATTGAAGAGGAGGCGGGGCGCAAGCTCTTCGAGCGGGCATCGTTTGGGATCGTGCCCACCCGCGCCTGCCAGACGCTCGCGCAGGTGGCGAGGCTCGCGCTTTACGAGTTCGATCAGGCAGAGGCCGATCTTGCCGAGTTTGAAGGCCGCGAGGTCGGGCGGATCGTCATTGGTGCCATGCCGCTTTCACGCTCGGTCCTCTTGCCGCAGGCTTTGGCACAATTTCGCGCACTGCGGCCCCTCCTGAACGTCCGAGTGATCGACGGGCCATATGAACTTCTCCTGTCCGGATTGCGACGGGGCGAGATTGACCTCTTGGTTGGGGCTCTTCGAGATCCGGCGCCGATCGGCGATGTGGTTCAGGAAGTTTTGTTCGATGATCGGCTCGCGCTTCTTTCAGGTCGCAGCCATCCACTTGCGGGAAGGCATGACCTGACGCTTCCCGAGCTCGCGCGCTATCCGTGGATCGTCCCGCCCAAAGGCACGCCGACACGCCAACAATTCGACGCGCTGTTTTCCGAGGCAGGGGTTGGAGCGCCCGCCAGCATCCTCGAAAGCGGCTCGATCCTTCTGATGCGCGAGATGCTGGGACTGAGCGATCACCTCGGCTGCATCTCGCGTCAGCAGGCAAAGGCCGAGATTGAAAAGGGGCTGGTTGCGGCGCTCGATTTTGCGACCCACCTTCCGGCGCGGCCCATCGGCCTCACCTTGCGGAGCAATTGGGAGCCGACCGGCGCGCAGCGGCTTCTTCTCGATCTACTGCGGGGGGCCGTGCCTGCCGAGGCGGCCTAAGCGCCGGTGATCCCGACCCACAAAAGCCGGATCGCCACGAGGGTCAGGAGCGAGAGGATCAGCTTGTCGAACGTATCGCGAGAGACGTGGCGTGCAGCCCAGGCGCCGACCGGCATCCCGCCAAGAAGTGGAACCAACGCCATGAGGCTCAACCGAAACTCGTTGTGACCCATGAGGCCCATCTTCCAAAGTGTTGGCACTTGGACGAGCGACATGGCCGTAAAGAAGATTGAGATCGTGGCGATGAAGGATTTCCGTCCGAGTTTCATCGCGTTGAGGAACGTCACCGAGACAGGGGCCGACAGCCCCGCCGCGCCTTGCAGCATCCCGCCGATGGCGCCGACCGGGATGACGAGTCGGTCGGCCGTTTCCAGCGAGATCTTCCAGTCGGGCCGCAGGAAACGGAAGCCAAGATAAGCCACGAGGATCGCCGCAAGGATCAAGGTCAGCGGGCGCTCGGGCAGCCATGCGAGGAACAGCGTCCCGACGACGGCACCGGCCGCGCCGCTGATTGCAAGCGACAAGACAAAGCGGCGGTGCAACAGGTGGGCGCGGTTGGCCCAGCCTTGAAAGATGTTCGACCACAGGTTCGGAAAGCTCATCACCGCGACGGCGAAGGGCACATTGAACAGAAGCGACAGGATCGGAATCGCGACGACCGGCGCACCGGCACCGACTGCGCCTTTCACTATGCCACCTACGCCGACTGCGGCAAGGGCGAGGACTAGCTCGGTCGTTGTCATGCCGGATGGCCTCTTCTCAGGTCTGGCCCGCGCCGAAGCGCGGACCGTTCCGTGAGTGTGTTGGAGTGGGTTTTGACTAGTTGGTATACAAAAATAAAACAAATCCGTACTAACTGAGCCAATATATGCCCTATTGACCTGGAATTGTATACAGGTAATCATGCTCGAGTTGCGGCCGGGAGGAAATGTCGCAGCTTCGGGAGGACTTCGATGGAAACCAAGGGGCGTTCGTCCCAGTTCGAGAAGGCGTTGCTGGAACTGAGATCCCTGATTCTCGGTGGCGCATTCGAGTCGAACGTCCGTCTACCTGAAACCGCCCTTGCCGAACGGCTCGACATTTCTCGCACGCCCCTGCGGCAGGCGATGGAGAGGCTGATTGAAGAAGGGCTCTTGGAGCGGATCGCTACTGGCGGCTGCAAGGTTGCCAGCTTCAGCGTCCGGGACATCATCGACGCGATCGAGATTCGCGGCGTGATCGAAGGAACCGCTGCGCGTCTGGCCGCAGAGCGTGGCGCAGACCCCCGCCTTATGGCGCAGGCCGAGATCGAGCTTGAGGCGATTGATGTGGCGCTGGCGCGACCCGGCGGTCTCGATTTTGCGGCCTACGTCCGGCACAATGCTGCCTTTCACAAGATCCTCTCTCGGCTTGCCAAGAGCCCGATCGTCGAGCGGGAGGTCGATCGTGTGACTCGTCTGCCGCTTGCCTCGCCCTCGGCCTTCCTGCAGGGGCAGGAAGTCATCCCAGATTTTCAGCAGTCGCTGATGCGCGCCCAGCGCCAGCACCGCGAACTCTTTTCCGCAATCCGCGACCGTGAGGGGGCCCGCGCCGAGGCGCTGGCCCGCGAACACGCGCGGCTTGCGCGGGAAAACCTCGAATATCTCATGCGCGGCGAGCCCAGTCTGGCGGACAAAGTCCCCGGTCTGGCGCTCGTCTCGGCCAACTAAACCACTCAAGGAGACCTTAATATGCCTAGCCTTTCTGACGTCATGGCCAAACACAAAAACCCGGTACAAATGCTGCGAAACTCGCAGATCGGGATGTATGTCTATCCGGTTGTTGCCCCGGAATACACAAACTGGCGCGATGAGCAGCGTGCCTGGCGCGATAGCGCCGTGCTGTTCGACCAGACTCACCACATGGACGAGCTGATCGTCGAAGGCCCCGATGCAGCGGCGTTCCTTTCGCACGTTGGCATCAACAGCTTTTCGAACTTCGACCTTAACCGCGCCAAGCACTTTGTGCCGGTCACTCCGGCTGGCCATGTGATTGGTGACATGATCATCTTCCGCGAGCTTGAGGACAAATTCGTTCTCGTCGGCCGCGCCCCGACTGCCAACTGGGTCAAGTTCCAGGCCGCGGTCGGCACTTGGAAGGTTCGCCTGCACCACGATCCCCGCTCCAACTCGCGGCCCGATGGCAAGGCGATCTATCGCACCCATTATCGGTTCCAGATCCAAGGCCCCGAGGCCGACAAGATCTTTACCGCGATCAACGGCGGGCCGGTTCCGGATATCAAGTTCTTCCATGTTGATTGGATCAACGTTGGTTCCAAGCGGGTTCAGGCCCTGCGTCACGGCATGGCCGGTGCGCCGGGCCTTGAAATCTGGGGCCCCTATGCCGACAAGGATTACATCCAGTCGACCATCCTCGAGGCCGCTCGCAGCGTAGGTGTCGATCTGCGCCAGGTTGGTAGCCGTGCCTATTCGACCAACACGCTCGAGTCGGGCTGGATCCCCTCGCCGCTGCCGGGCATCTACACCGGCGACGGTATGATGCAGGACTATCGCGACTGGCTCGGCGCCGATTCCTACGAGGCGGCCGGCTCGATCGGCGGTAGCCTCGTCAGCGACAACATCGCCGACTATTATGTGAACCCCTTCGAGCTTGGCTATGATTTCTACATCGGCTGGAAGAAGGACGACTTTATCGGCAAGGCCGCTCTTGAAGCCATGCGCGGGGCAAAGAACCGCAAGAAGGTCACTTTTGAATGGAACGCCGAGGACGTAGTCAATGTGATCGCCTCTGCCTTCCGGCCGGGTGAGGATCACTACAAGTGGATCGATTTCCCGCAGCCCAACTATGCTTCGTCGAGCGCAGACTTGATCCTCAAAGATGGCAAACAGGTCGGAATGTCGATGTTCAATGGATATTCCTATAACGAGCGCTGCCTGCTTTCGCTCGGTGTCGTGGATGCTGATGTCAAGGAAGGTGATGTCCTGACGCTGGTTTGGGGCGAGCCCGAGTCGACACAGAAGACCTCGGCTGAAAAGCACAAGCAGGCCGAGATCCGCGTTCGCGTTTCGCCCACGCCCTATGCGCGTGAAGCCCGCGAAAACTACGCTGACAGCTGGCGTACCAAATCGAAGGTATAGCCAGACCTAATAGTTAGCGCGTAGAAATGATTAGGGGGCGGGACGGTGGTTCGCTATCGTCCCGCGCAATTGACACCGAACCGGGAGGGTGCGGGTCAACATCTGGGAGGAAAAACCACATGAAAATGAAGTACTCTTTTGTTGCGGCCGCAGTCGCAGCTGTCATCGGCACTTCGGTCGCTGCCGAGGAGCTGAAGTTCGCCAACTTCACTCCGCCGTTTCACACCATCAACGCCTCGGTTATCGAGTTGATGAACAGCGAAGTCTCTGCTGCCACCGGTGGCGCATTGACTGTTCGCGGCTATCACGGCGGCGAGCTGGGCGCCGGTCCGGTCGAGCAGTATGTTCGCGCGCTTCAGGGCGTTGCCGACGTCGTCTGGGGTCTTCCGGGCTATACCTCGTCGCAGTTTGGCAAGACCATGATTGCCGAGCTTCCGGGCGCGATCGACGATGGCGTGCCGGGCTATATCGGCCTCTTGGAGGCGTATGACGATCATCTTGCCGGCGAATTCCCGGGCGTGAAGACACTCGCGCTTTGGACTTCTGAGCCGAACATCATGATCATGCGCGACAAGGCGATCCACTCGCCCGCCGACCTGGCTGGCTTGAAGATCCGCGTTGCCGGGGCCACCGCCGCTGAGGTTGCTGTTGCTCTGGGCGCAACTCCTGTGCAGATGCCGATCAGCGAGGTCTATAACGCCCTTCAGACCGGTCTGATCGACGGCGTCTTCACTGGCTCCTCGACCCTCATCGACTTTAAACTCGACGAAGTGGCCGATGCTCTGATCCTCGGCGCGCCGCTCGGCCGTCTGACCTTCTTCACCGTCATGAACCAGGCCAAGTATGATAGCCTGCCTGACGATCAGAAGGCGGCGATCGATGCTGTCGCTGGCGAGGTTCTGTCGAAGAGCGCCGAGGATGCCTGGATGGCAACCGCGATGGCTTCGCTGGATGCGGCTCGCGCCGACAGCAAGAACGTCATGGTCGACCTGACCGCCGATGAAATCGCTGCCTTCACTGCCGCGATCTCGGGCGTCGTCGACTCCTACGTCGCCAGCGTCGATGGCGCTGCGGCGCTGGCCGCGATGCGGGGCGAATAAGACTTGCTCAAATTTGCAAGAACTTGGGCGGACAGGCTGATTGGCCTGTCCGCAGTTTTCGGGACCCTCGGCCTCCTTGGGGAGGTCGGGGTCATCCTTTACGATGTGATCGGTCGTGCGCTGGGCTCACCCCTCTACGGCTCGCAAGATCTGGTCACGATGACGATGGTCATTCTCGTTTTCGGCGGCATGGCGATCTGTGATCGTCGTGGCGGCCATGTTGCAGTCGACCTGTTCGAGGGCTACTTCCCGCGCTGGTTCAACCGCACGGTTGATGTTGCCTCGGCTCTGGTCGGCGCTGCGATCTTCGTTGCGATGGCGTGGGCGGTAAACGACAGCGCCAAGATTTCGGCCATGCTCAACCTTCAGACCAATCTCTTGCCGTTGAAAAAGCTCTGGTTCCAGAATGCTCTTTCCATTCTGGCGCTTATCACGGCTCTGGGGATGCTCTTGCGGGCTATCGAGTTGGCAATTGCCGGCCGCGACGTTCAGAAAGAAGTTCAAGTATGACTGCATCCACAATCGGATTTCTTGGGATCATCGCCCTTTTCGTGCTGCTGATCATCCGGATCCCTGTTGCCTTTGCGATGTTTGTGGTCGGTTTCTTCGGGATTATCGCCCTTGATAGCAGCCGCGCTGCCTACGGCCTGCTAGCCTCCGAAGCCTTTACTCTCGCCTCGTCACCTCAGCTTGTGGTGATTCCGCTCTTTATCTTGATGGGCAACGTGGCCTCGATCACGGGCATGAGCCGCCGCTTGTATGATGCAGCCTATGCCCTCATTGGCGAGTTCCGTGGTGGGCTTGCCTCGGCAACCGTGATCGGCTGTGGCGGCTTCGCGGCGCTCTCCGGCTCTTCGGTTGCTTCTGCGCTGACGATGGGCAAGGTCGCCCTCGCCGAGATGGACCGCTTCGACTACGACCCTCGTCTTTCGACCGGTGTGGTCGCGGCAGGCGGCACACTTGGCATCCTGATCCCGCCATCGACAGGCTTTGTCATCTACGCGATCCTGACAGAGCAATCGATTGGCCGCCTTTTCCTTGCAGGTGTCTTGCCGGGGATCCTTCTGCTGGTGCTGTTTATCGTGGCGATCATGGTGATCTGCACCTTCCGGCCCGGCTTCGGCCCAGCCGGCCCATCGACGACCTTTCCGGAAAAGCTGCGTGCGCTCTCGGGCGCATTGCCGATTGTCGGAGTGATCCTTTTGACGATCGGCGGCATATACGGCGGGTTCTTCTCGCCGGTCGAAGCCTCGGCGGTTGGTGCCGGGATCGTCATCTTGATCGGTATTCTGCAGCGGAGTCTATCTCTGAGGCAGTTTTGGGAAGCCGCGAAAGACTCAGTCACCACGACCGCCACAGTCATGCTGATCCTGATCGCGGCGCACTTGATCAACCCCTTCATCGCGCTCAGCCACATTCCCGATGCGGTGGGCGAGTTCATTATCGGCTTTGGCCTGGGCAAGATCGGCACACTGATCTTGATCCTGTCGATCTATCTGATCCTCGGCTGTTTCCTCGAAGGCTTTGCGATGCTGGTGCTGACCCTGCCGATCTTTTTCCCGATCATTCTGAACCTCGGCATCGACCCGATCTGGTTTGGCGTGCTCGTCGTGATGGCGCTTGAGATGGGTTTGATTTCGCCTCCCGTGGGCCTCAACGTCTTTATCGTGAAATCCGTGGCACCCAAGGTTCCGCTGGCCGATATCTTCCGCGGCGTCGTGCCGTTTTGGGGCATGATGGTCGTGGCAATCGGTATTTTGATCGCCTTTCCGCAGATTTCGTTGATCCTGCCAAATACAATGTTCAACTGACCGGTACCGGTTCTCGCGACCTTCGGAAAACCTGTTGATCCGCGCGGCGAGTTTTGCTCGTCTCGCGGTATCGTGTGAGTGAAGGGGGCTCGTGACCTTGGACGTGGACTGGATCACCGTTTCGTCCTACGTCGCCTCGGCGCTGGTCTTTTTCCCGCTGCTCTATCTCGCGGGTGTTGACCAGAGAAACGCGCAGGTCTTGTCGATTAGGCTTTCACAGATCTCTGAATTTGGCCTTGTCATCTCCTATCTGGGCCTGAGCTTTGGGCACATTAGCCATGATCTGTCGTCCGCGATCATTCTCGCCTTCGTCTTTACGGCGATCATGACCACGCCGCTCTTCGAGGGCGCCTACCGGATCCACGAGATCATGCAGGGTTTTCTCAACCGGATCGGGTTCAAAGAGCCGGAAGAGACCATCGAGGAGGAAAGTGACGAGGTCGAGCTTGCGATCCTCGGGATTCACCGGGATGCCTCGTCCTTCATCACCGAGCTGGCCAAGACGCATCCGCATCTCATCGCGAAGACGACCGTGGTCGATTTCAACGTGGCGATCCACGACCGCATCCGCGGTATGGGCGTGAAGGTCAAATATGGCGATATCTCGAACGAGGAATCGCTGATCCATGCGGGGGTCAACCGCGCCAAGATTATCGTTTGCACCATCTCCGACGATCTTCTGCGGGGCATCAACAACCGCGATCTCGTGCGTGTTCTTCGGCATATGAATCCCGAGGCCACCATCATTTCGAACGCGATCCAGATGCAGGGCTGGCGCGATCTGAAAGCGGCGGGGGCGGACATCGTCTATATGTCGCGGCTCGAAGTGGCTAAGAGCCTTGTGCGCGCTGTCGTGCTTGCGGATCAAGATCGCGCCGAAGAGTTTGTCGACGAACAGTATGCGACAGTCTCTGATGCCCGGCTCCGCCGCGAGATCATGGACTGATCGGCTCTTTACCCTCTCGTGCAATCCTGAGAAGACTTGCTGGTTGCCGAGAGGGTCCCCATGACACGTCATCTCTTTGAATTGCCCGAAGCGTTTTCGATCCCTTTGAGGGGAGAAGGTGCCAGTTTTCCGGTCCGCCGGATTTTCTGTGTCGGCCGCAATTATGCGGCCCATGCCGCCGAAATGGGCAACGAGGTTGACCGCGAGGCTCCATTCTATTTCACCAAGTCGCCGGCATCGGCGATCGCCAGCGGGGCGACGATCGCCTATCCGCCGGGCACAGCCGATTATCATCACGAGATGGAGCTTGCGGTGCTGATCGGCGCGCCAGCCTTCCGCGTGACGGCTGCGAATGCCTCAAAGGCCATCCTTGGCTATTGCGCCGCCCTCGACATGACCCGCCGCGACCTTCAAGGCATCGCGAAGGACAAGCGCCGCCCGTGGGACATTGGCAAGGATTTCGAGAATTCGGCGGTGTTTGCCGCAGCCAGCCGCGCGGCGGATGTCGGAGCGCTCGAAGGCTTGCTGATCCGCTTGTCGGTCAATGGCGCGATCCGGCAGGATTCGCTCCTTGGGGACATGGTTCATAGCGTGCCCGAGATTATCGCGGATCTTTCGAAATACTATCATCTGGGCCAGGGCGATGTGATCCTGACCGGCACGCCTGCCGGCGTTGGGCCGGTGATCGCCGGTGATGTCCTTGAGGGCGAGATAGGCAACCTCGAACCGATACGTTTGACCATCGGGTCGGCCGAATAGGCAAGAACAGGAGCGGGTTATGCGGATTGAAGACCAGATTGCACTCGTTACCGGCGCCGGAAGCGGGCTTGGTGAGGCGACGGCACGCCACTTGGCGGCAAGGGGGGCAAAAGTTGCCGTCCTTGATTTCAATCTTGACCGAGCGGCTGCTGTGGCGGCCGATATTGGCGGCTTTGCTGTTGGGGCCGATGTGGGCGATGCGGGGCAAGTCGAAGCCGCGTTTGACGCCACAACCCGGAAATTCGGATCAGCGCCGCGGATCGCCGTCAATTGCGCCGGCATCGGCAGCGCCGCGCGGATCGTCGGGCGCGAAGGCAAGCTCTCGATCGACCTTTTCGAGCGTGTGATCCGTGTGAACCTGATCGGCTCTTACAATGTCATGTCCTTTGCCGTGCGCGGGATGCAGGCGCTCGATCCTTTGGGAGAAGAGCGCGGCGTCGTCATCAATACCGCCTCGGCGGCCTATGAAGATGGGCAGGTGGGGCAGGCGGCCTATGCGGCCTCGAAAGGCGGCATTGCGTCCATGAGCTTGCCAGCAGCGCGCGAGTTGGCAAAATCGGGTATTCGCGTGGTCGCCATCGCGCCGGGCCTTTTCAATACGCCAATGATGGAAAGCCTGCCGCCAGAAACCACGGCGGCGATCACCGCCAATATCCCGTTTCCTGCCCGCCTTGGTTTGCCAGACGAATATGGCTTGATGGTCGCGCAGATCGTCGAGAACGCCTATATCAACGGCACAACGATCCGGCTTGATGGCGCGGTCCGGCTGCCGCCGCGCTAAAAGTTGGCTGTCAGCGGGTCGATGATCCCCGGGATCTCGGTGATCTTGGTGAAGGGTATGCCGCTAAGTTCGGAATGTCGCTTGATGGTCTCGAGCCCATCGGCGAGATAAACGCAAAAGGTCTTGTTCTCAGCGACATAGCTGTGCTGCCATTGGATGACAGTGCCTATGGCGTTGAGGGCCTGATTTGATGCCCGCGCCGCACCGCAAAGCTCGGTCGCCGAGAACTCGCCAATTCCAGGAATATCTCTTTCGATCAAATAGCGCTTGAGACTGCCCACTGGCCAAACCCTTTCTGGCTGATCCCTCCAGTCTGCATCAAAATCACACAGAATTTCCATTGCAAACTTCTTTAGAGAGATAAAGAAAACATTTAGTGTGATAGCTGACGCGCTGTCACAGAGGTGGGAATGAAAGCTGCAACACACCTTAGATCACTTCAGGCCCTTGAAATGGCGATCCGCTTGGGTTCGCTTAAAGAGGCCGCCGATGTGCTTGGGATCACCCCAGCCGCTGTAGGCCAGAGAATTCGGGCGCTTGAAGATTATCTCGGGACGGATCTGTTGGCGCGCGGCAGATCGGGCCTGAAGCCGACCGAGACCCTTGCAGCCGCTTTGGGCGACTTGACCTCGGGGTTTGCTTCGCTTGATCGGGCGGCCGACTTGCTCGATTTCGGACGCCAGGCAGAGATCCATATCGAAGCGGATGGCGATTGGGCCGATCTTTGGCTTTTGCCGAGGCTCGATACGTTTCGCGCGGACAACCCCAATATCTATTTCAACATCAACGGAAAAGGCGATGCGCCAGCGCGCAAGTCCTCGCCAGACTGCCGCATCTTTTATGGAGATCCCGCAGGGGGCGAGATTCTGTATCGGGATCGTCTTTTGCCTGTCGCGAGCTTGGACAGCTTGCGCCGCTTTGATCCGAGCGACCGGATCGACGGGCTATCAGGGATGCCCTTTCTGCACCTCGAATCCCAGCGCGACGATCAAGATCGTCCTGGCTGGCCCGAATGGGTGGAGCGGTTCGGGCGGCGGACCGAAGGAGCGGCCCGAGGCGTACATTATCGGCACGCAGGGCTGGCGCTCGAGGCTATGCGCAAGGATGTTGGATTTCTCGTGTGCGGCCTTTCCTTAATGGAAGCCGATCTTGATGCGGGGAATTTCCGGCCGATCGTCGCGATGACGGAAAATCTCGTAGCGCCGCATCCTTACGTTCTGCAGATCACGCCTCGTCAGCCGATGCGGCCACAGATGCTTCGCTTTTGCGAATGGCTTTTGGGCGAAGTGGCGATAACCGCCCGGTGGCTCGAGATGGCCGGGGAGGGGCCCGCGGGCTAGGCGCCGATGCCGATAAGTCTTGCAACCTCATCCGAGCGCAAGATCGCCGCGCTTTCATCCCGGATTGCGTCCATGACGGTATGCATGGCGCCGCTCAAGCGGAGGTTCTCTCGATGCAGAGCAAACCACTGGCGATAGATTGGAAGGCTCTCGGCGCGTATTTGAACTAGCCGTCCAGCGGCCAACTCGTCGATCACTGTATGGGCCGAGATAAGCGCGACGCCCAGATCCGCAATCACCGCCTGTTTGATGGTTTCATTCGAGTCCATCTCGATTTGTCGAAACGGTCGGCCCTCGCCGATGCGGTCCAGAAACCGCATGGCGAGGATTCTTGTTCCAGATCCTTCCTCGCGCAGGATCATGGTCTGATCGAGGATGTCATCGTGACTCACCGTTTCTTGGCGGGCGAGCGAGCTATCGGGGCCGGCAATAAGTATGTGCGGGTGATCGCCCATCGGATAGGCCGTAACCTTGGGGCGGCGAGGCGGACGCCCCATAATTGCAACGTCGATCCATTCAGACTCGAGTCCTGCGACGATCTGGTTGCGGTTGCCGATCTCGAGCCGGACTTCAATTTCCGGGTGGCTGCGCTTCAAACGGGCCACGATTCCGGGCGCAAAGTACTTTCCGGTGCTCACAACACCCAGCACAACCTGACCTGCGACCCCACGCCGCAAGGCCTCGATTTCGTACAAAGCCCGCGACATTGCGGCTTCGGATTTCTCAAACGCGCGAAGCAGAACCGAGCCTTCGGCGGTTGCAACAAAGGCCCCTGAAGAGGTGCGCTCGACAACGTCGCTCCCCAGCGTATTTGAAAGAGATTTCAGCTGGTTATGCACGGCAGGGGGCGTCAGTGACAGCACCTCTGCCGCACCCGTAATCGAACCTGTCTCGCAGACCATTTTCAAGGCGCGCAGCTGCTTGAAGGTCAGGGCGTTCAGCGTCGTCATTTCAAAAATCTTAATGCCGCTTCTGATTTATTAAATTCTACTACAGGCGCCACCTAGGCATATCAAGCAGCAAGTCTTTGAGGGAGGACATGATGACTGAAGGTGGCGCCGTTCTGGCACCTGACAAGATACCTGTGGCTCTGTTCCCGGTCATCCATGCGGTTTGCGAGGTCGCCCGGGATCTCAGCTATACCATCGCACGCGGGCCTCTGGGGGGATCGCTGGGTCACGCGGTTGGCGAAAATACTGATGGCGATAGCCAGAAGGCGCTGGATGTGATGGCCGACGAGGCCTTTGCCGAGGCGCTCACCAAGACCTCCGTCCGCTGGTATGCCTCCGAAGAGCAGGAAATCGTCGTCGAGCTTAATCCCGAGGGTCGCTACGCCCTCGCGATCGACCCGCTCGACGGATCCTCCAACATCGACGTGAACGTGTCGATCGGAACAATCTTCTCGATCTTTGAAGCCAAGGATGATGCCGACCAAAGTTTCCTGCGCCCCGCGTCCGAGCAGATCGCGGCGGGCTATGTGATTTACGGGCCCCAGACCGCCCTTGTTATGACGTTCGGATCGGGCGTGCTGCACTATGTTCTGGACCCGGACAGCAACAGCTTCGTGCTGGTGCGCGATGATCTGGAAATTCCGGCAAACTCTTCTGAGTTTGCGATCAACGCCTCAAACTATCGCCACTGGTCCAAGCCGATCCGCGCCTATATCGACGATTGCCTCGCCGGCAGCACCGGTCCGCGCGCCAAGAACTTCAATATGCGCTGGGTGGCCTCGCTCGTGGCCGAAACGCACCGGATCATGACTCGAGGTGGGATTTTCCTTTACCCCTCTGACGAGCGGGAAGGGTATCAGCGCGGCCGCCTTCGGATGGTCTATGAATGTGCGCCGATCGCCTTCCTGATCGAGCAGGCCGGCGGCAAGGCGACCAACGGCACCGACCGCATCCTCGCCCAAACAGCAAGCGAGTTGCACGCCCGCACGCCCTTTATCTTTGGCACCTCGGTCAAAGTTGATCGGGTAAGCGCCTACCATGATCTGCCCGACGAAGAGGTCAGCGCCCTCTTCGGCAACCGCGGCCTGTTCCGCGCCTGATCCAAGGACACATGATATGAGCAAGAAACACCCCATCATCTCGGTCACTGGCTCGTCCGGCGCGGGGACCACGACTGTCAAGACGACCTTTGACCAGATCTTCCGCCGCGAAGGCTTCAAATCGGTCTCGATCGAGGGCGATGCCTTTCACCGCTATGACCGCGCGGCCATGAAGGATGAACTCAACAAGCGCAAAGCCGCTGGCGACCAGACCTTCAGCCACTTCTCCTACGAGGCCAATGAACTGGCCAAGCTTGAGGACGTGTTCCGCACCTATGGCGAAACAGGCCGCGGCGAGACCCGCCACTATGTCCATGACGAAGCCGAAGCCGCGAAATATGGCGCCGCGCCCGGCACCTTCACCGAGTGGGCGCCTTTCGAGGAGGGATCCGACCTTCTTTTCTACGAGGGTTTGCACGGTGCGGTGAAGAACAGCGAAGTCAACCTAGCCAGCCATGCCGACCTCAAGATCGGTGTCGTGCCCGTCATTAACCTTGAGTGGATTCAGAAGATTCATCGTGACAAAGCCCAGCGGGGCTATTCGACCGAAGCTGTCACTGATGTGATCTTGCGCCGGATGCACGCCTATGTGCATTGCATTACGCCGCAGTTCACCGAGACCGATATCAACTTCCAGCGCGTGCCGGTTGTCGATACCTCCAACCCCTTCATCGCCCGCTGGATCCCGACCGCCGACGAAAGCCTTGTGGTGATCCGCTTCAGAAATCCGCGTGGTATCGATTTCCCCTATCTGACCCAGATGATCCAAGGCAGCTGGATGAGCCGCGCTAATTCGATCGTCATTCCGGGGGGCAAGATGGACCTCGCGATGCAGCTCATCTTCACCCCGATGATCCACCGGCTCGTTCACGAGTCCAAACGTGTCTGAGGAAATATCCATGAATACCCATGCCCCCGCCTCACTGGCTTTGGAAGACAAGATGGCCACCGCGATCCGCGTCCTTGCGATGGACGCGGTGCAGGCGGCCAACTCGGGCCACCCCGGTGCGCCGATGGGCCTCGCCGATGTGGCGACGGTTCTTTACAACCGGTTCCTCAACGTCGATCCCACCGACGATAAATGGCCCGACCGCGATCGTTTTGTCATGTCGGCCGGTCACGGCTCGATGCTGGTCTATGCGGTCAATCACCTTCTCGGTTATGACGACATGAGCATCGACCAGATCCGCGCCTTCCGCCAGCTTGGCGCGCGCACGGCGGGCCATCCCGAATATGGCCATGCCAGAGGGATCGAAACCACCACCGGCCCCTTGGGGCAGGGAATTTCAACCGCAGTCGGCATGGCGCTGGCCGAGCGGATGCTCAATGCCCGCTTTGGCGATGATCTCGTCGATCACTATACCTATGTGCTCGCCGGTGACGGCTGCCTGATGGAAGGCATCAGCCACGAGGCGATCGACATGGCCGGTCACCTCGGCCTTGGCCGCCTGATCGTTTGCTGGGACGACAACGGCATTACCATCGACGGTGGCACCGAGCTTTCGACCTCGACCGATCAGGCCGCGCGCTTTGCCGCCGCGGGCTGGCACGTCCAAAAGATCGACGGGCATGACAAGGAAGCGATCGCCAAGGCAATTGCGGCGGCCCGCGCCGACAAGCGCCCCTCGATGATCGCCTGCAAGACCGTGATCGGCTTTGGCGCCCCGAACAAGCAAGGTTCGCATCATGTTCATGGCGCGCCCCTTGGCGACGCCGAGATTGCCGCGGCCCGCGCGGCGCTGGGCTGGACCCATGCGCCCTTCGAGATCCCGGAAGATGTCTACGCCGGCTGGCACGCCACCGCCGCCCGTGGCCGCGCCGCACGCGAGGCTTGGGCGGGTCGCCTTGCCAAGAGCCAGAAGGCCGCCGCCTTCAAAGCCGCGCACGCCGCGCCCGACGCCAAGGCGCTTGATGCGGCGATCACCGCCTACAAGGCCAAGCTCTCGGCCGACAAACCCAAGGTCGCGACCCGCAAATCGAGCGAGATGGCCCTTGAGGTGATCAATGAGACCCTGCCCAACACGGTGGGCGGCTCGGCCGACCTCACCGGCTCGAACAACACCCGCTCGTCCAAGATGACCTCGGTTGCCCCCGGCGCCTTCGGCGGCGACTACATCCACTACGGCATCCGCGAACATGGCATGGCCGCCGCGATGAACGGGATCGCGCTGCATGGGGGCCTCAAGCCCTACGGCGGCACCTTCCTTGCCTTTGCCGATTATTGCCGCCCCTCGATGCGGCTGTCGGCCCTGATGGGCGTGCCGGTGGTTTATGTGATGACCCACGATTCCATTGGCCTTGGTGAAGACGGCCCAACCCACCAGCCGGTCGAAACCATCGCCTCGCTGCGGGCGATGCCGAATATGCTGGTGTTCCGCCCCTGCGATGCGGTGGAAACCGCAGAGGCTTGGCAGATCGCTATGACCGAAGCCTCGACCCCCTCGGTCCTCGCGCTGTCGCGCCATAACCTGCCGACCGTGCGGACCGAGCACACCGACGCCAACAAAACCGCCAAGGGCGCCTATGTCCTGCGTGGCAGCGATGACCGCGACGTGACGCTGATCGCCACCGGTTCGGAGATCGAAATCGCGCTCGCCGCTGCGGCCACGCTGGCCGAGGGCGGGATCAAGGCAGCCGTCGTCTCGGCCCCCTGCTTTGATCTGTTCGCCAAGCAGCCCGCCGCCGACCGCGCCGCTGTTTTGGGCACAGCGCCCCGCATCGGCATCGAGGCGGCGATCCGTCAGGGCTGGGATCTTCTCCTGCGCCCCGAGGATGGCTTTGTCGGCATGACGGGCTTTGGCGCCTCTGCGCCCGCCCCCGAGCTTTACCGTCACTTTGGCATCACCGCCGATGCCGTCGCCGATCTGGCGCGGTCGCTTATCTAACGGCGCGCGGCGCCCACCCAACACTCGCCCGAGGGAGGCAAGAATGGCACTGATTACTCTAAGACAACTCCTCGATCACGCCGCCGAGAACGGCTATGGCGTGCCCGCGTTCAACATCAACAACATGGAGCAGGGCCTCGCCATCGTGAAGGCGGCGGCGGCGACCGATGCGCCAGTGATCCTTCAGGCAAGCCGTGGCGCGCGGTCATACGCGGGCGACATCATGCTGCGCCACATGGTTCAGGCGCTGACCGAGATGTTCCCCGACACCCACATCGTCATGCACCAAGACCACGGCAACAACGACGCGACCTGCCTCTCGGCGATCCGCCACGGCTTTACCTCGGTGATGATGGACGGCTCGCTTGAAGAAGACATGAAGACCCCCTCGAGCTATGACTACAACGTTGAGATCACCGAACGCGTGACCAAGGCGGCCCATGCTGTTGGCGCTTCGGTTGAGGGCGAACTCGGTGTTCTGGGCAGCCTTGAATCCGGTGAAGCCGCCGCCGAGGATGGCTCGGGCGCGGAAGGCAAACTTAGCCACGACCAGCTACTGACCGATCCCGATCAAGCCGTCGATTTCGTCACGCGCACCAAGGTCGATGCGCTCGCCATCGCCTGCGGCACCAGCCACGGCGCCTACAAGTTCAGCCGCAAGCCCGACGGCGATATCCTCTCGATGTCGACCATCGCCGCGATCCACGAAAAGCTCCCCAATACCCACCTCGTGATGCACGGCTCCTCTTCGGTGCCGCAGTATCTTCAGGATCTGATCAACGCCTATGGCGGGGATATGTCCCAGACCTATGGCGTGCCGGTCGAAGAGATCGAACGCGGCATCAAGATGGGTGTGCGCAAGGTCAATATCGACACCGATTGCCGGATGGCTATGACCGGCCAGTTCCGCAAGGTTGCAACCGAGCGTGCCGCCGAGTTCGATCCGCGCAAATTCATGATCCCTGCGATGGACGAGCTCGAGCGCCTTTGTCGCGACCGGTTCGAGCGGTTCGGCACCGCCGGCCAATCGCACAAGATCAAGCCGGTCTCGATGGACGATATGGCCAAGCTTTATGCCAAAGGCGCGCTTGACCCCAAGGTCGCCGCACCCCGCGCGGCCTGATCCGGGCCCGAATAAAGGAACTGCAATGTTCGACCGCTCTATCAAGATCGCCCCGTCTATCCTCTCCGCTGATTTCGCCGATTTCGGGCGCGAGATTGAGGCGGTCGAGGCGCAGGGGGCCGACTGGATCCATGTCGATGTGATGGACGGCCATTTCGTGCCCAACCTGACCTTCGGCCCGCCCGCCGTCAAAGCCTTCCGTCGCCATGTGAAAACGGTAATGGACGTGCATCTGATGATCGCGCCGGTCGATCCCTATATCGAAGCCTTCGCCGATGCCGGCGCCGATATCCTGACTGCCCATCTCGAGGCCGGCCCACACATCCACCGCACGCTTCAGGCGATCCGCGGGGCAGGGATTAAGGCGGGGCTTGCCCTCAACCCCGGAACGCCGGTCGAGGCCGCGGCGCCGCTTCTCGATCTGCTCGATCTTGTCTGCGTGATGACCGTGAACCCCGGCTTTGGCGGGCAGAAGTTCATCGCCACACAGGTCGATCAGGTGCGCCGTCTGCGGGCGATGATCGGCGACCGCCCGATCCATATCGAGATCGACGGTGGTGTCGATCCGAAGACTGCCCCCCTCGTGGCAGCGGCGGGGGCCGATGTGCTGGTGGCTGGCTCAGCCGTGTTCCGCGGCGGCTCGGTCGCCAATCCCGCGCCCTATGGCGAAAACATCCGCGCAATCCGCGCAGCCGCATCATGACAGCCGCCGTTGTATTCGACCTCGACGGCACGCTCATTCACAGCGCGCCCGATATTCACCTTGCCGCCACCAAGGCGCTTGAGGACTTCGGGCTTGAGCCGCTCGACCTCAAGACCATCACCTCGTTCATCGGCAACGGCCTGCCGGTCCTTTCGGATCGGGTAATGAATGCGCGGGGGATTGGAGAGGGGCAGAGGGCCGAGTTCCACGCTTGCATCGCTGCTCACTATGACGCGGTCAACGGCCAGCTGACGCGGCTCTATCCTGGCGTTGCAGATGCGCTGAAGACCCTCGCGGCGCGCGGCCATCCGCTAGGCCTGTGCACCAACAAGCCTGAAGGTCCGACCCGCGATATCCTCAAGGCTGCCGGCCTTGGCGAGACTTTTGCCTCGCTGATCTGCGGCGACAGTCTGTCGGTGAAAAAGCCTGATCCCGATCCGCTCGTCGCCTGTTTCGCCGAACTTGGCGGCGAGGGCGTCTATGTCGGCGATAGCGAGATTGATGCCGAGACCGCGGTGCGTGCTGGCGTTCCTTTCGCCCTCTTCACCGAGGGATATCGCAAGTCGCCCGCGGCCTCTTTGCCACACGCCGTGGCCTTTTCCGATTTCTCCCAGCTGCCAGGGATCGTGGCCGAGATGGGGAGCCTTGGATGACCCTTCGCGCCCTGATCTTCGATGTGGACGGCACTCTGTCGGAAACTGAGGAAGCGCACCGCCGCGCCTTTAACGAGACCTTTGCCGAGGCGGGGATGGACTGGCACTGGAGCGTCGAGGACTACACCTGGCTTCTGAAAACCACTGGCGGCAAGGAACGGATGCGCGCCTTCCGCGCCCATAACGGGGCGGCAGCACCCAGCGACGACGAGATCGCTGCGCTGCACACAGCCAAGACCGCCCGCTATGGGGCGCTGGTGGCTAGCCGCGCGCTGACGCTTCGGCCCGGAGTGGCCGAACTGATCGCCGCCGCCCGCGCCGCGGAGCTCAAGGTCGCCGTTGCCACCACGACCAACCGCCCCAATGTCGATGCCCTCTGCCGCGCCTCTTGGGGCAAAGAGGCGGACGAGGTTTTCGACGTGATAGCTGCGGGCGATGAGGTGAAGGCCAAGAAGCCTGCGCCGGATGTGTTCAATCTG
>Ga0181554_1001894_pt1 | contig 19156 bp, 18 predicted proteins | sample 011ome_16_FD_145602 | JGI IMG/M metagenome (GOLD analysis project Ga0181554, IMG submission 145602) | Coastal salt marsh microbial communities from the Groves Creek Marsh, Skidaway Island, Georgia - 011503CT metaG (spades assembly) | ecosystem: Environmental > Aquatic > Marine > Intertidal zone... | reverse complement strand
TCGGATCAAAAATACCGCCGAATCCTTAGCCATCGCTTAATGGTGTAAAAATTGTCTTGGTATGGTTGCTCTAAAAAGCGCTACCTCGTTTGGAATAGGCCGATGATAATCTATAAAATTCTCAATGGATTCTGAATCACTGCAGAGCCCTAGCTGCGCAAAAAGATCTTCAAGACTGTGATGAACACGGCTCATGAATGAATCTTTAGACACTTATTTGATGACAAAGCCTAGTAGAATACTAGGGCATTGCATCTAAATATTTCTGAGGACACTTGAAGAGTGCAAATATCAGATTCTCGCCTTAAGATCATCAACTTACTTTCTCTTGGCATCGCCTTTTTGCTGCCCTCAATAGCCATGGCCACTGAAACACCCAAATACAAAGTAATCTCGCAAGATGGAGATTTCGAAATACGTCAGTATGCGCCACGTATCATCGCTGAAGTATCCGTCACTGGAGATCTTGATGATGCTTCGGGAGAAGGTTTTCGCACACTGGCCGGCTTCATTTTTGGGGATAACCGTGTAGTCAGTGAACAAACAACGACGCCGTCATCTGCGGAAAGCAGCAAAATAGCCATGACAGCCCCAGTAACGATAGAACCAATTAATCCAGACAATTCTTTCACTATGTCACGGAAGTGGAGAGTTGAATTTACGATGCCAAGTCAATACACCCTGACAACCCTACCAAAGCCAAACAATCCATCGATACGTATCAAAGAGGTTCCGATCAAAACTTATGCCGTTGTTCGCTACTCGGGAATGAATACAGAACATCGTATCAACGATGAAAAACGTAGGTTATTTGAGTGGATTCAGGCTCAAGGCGCAACTGTCATCGGCGAACCGGAGCTGGCCAGATACAATCCACCCTGGACTTTGCCCATCTTGCGTCGCAACGAAATCCTCACTCCCGTCAGCCTTAAAAACGAGTCATAATTTTCAGAAGCTTTCAGTTTTAGGTCGCATTTGGTTTGAGCAATCCAATTACACTTGTACTTGAGCTGCTAACTCTATTGCGTCTTTAAGTAGTTCTTCTGAATGTTCAAGCCCATTCAAAAAACGTTCGGGAATGCCTGAGAGTCCGACTTGGGCACCGACCAGGGCCCCCGTCAAAATTGCCCGAGCCTGGTTTTGACCACCGCCATTAACAGCGTTAAGCACTGCCTGTTCGAAGTTGTCAGAAAAGCGGGCCGCGAGATAATAAGCCGCAGGAAACTGGTGATACACCGCACAGGGCATACCGTAAACTAGTGATACTTTCCATGCGGGTTCAATCCGAATATCTGGGTCACGTGCGGCTGCTGCTATATTCGATGGCGTCAATAGAGCATCTGGCGAAGGGAAGTGGCCGGGTCGAGGTGGCTCAGTAATTCCGGGCTTGGGTGCCTGGAGGTTTCCCGTGGTCACTGCGTGGAAAGGTAATTGACCATCCATGACGCGTTCCATCAGCTTGCTAGACAACTCTGCATCCAGTTGATGCCCTTCGATGAGCATACCCAGCACGGCACCATAGGCCACAGTCATTGCCACAACGGTTCCATCAGTCTGTGTCAGGACTGTATTTTTTGTGATGGCTGAAGCCAGCTCAGCAGGGTTCATTGCGTAGCGAACGGCAATGGCCAATGTGCGTTCCGCCGCTTCGGTGGTATCGGCATTGCCAGCAACTTGTCCCCACGGCAAACCCTCTACAACGCGCAATTTCCAGGCAGCACGAATCGATTGACTGGTGTAACCACCAGGTCCGTTCATTGGACTTCCATCAATCAGAGGGAAAAACTCTTCGTCCATCCGCTGGCAAAAATCCGCTTCATCGTACACACCTTGATCCACGAGCGAACGTAGCGTCAACGCGAGCAACAGGCCGGATTGCGATGATTGTCCAGCTTTCATTCCTGCGTGATAACGGCCTGGTTTGGGTTCACTGTAGTCGCTGATCCAAGGCCCATAATTTGCATGCATCTCGTTAAGGTTGTAGTACCAATGCGGTCCAAGAGCCAAGGCATCGCCGATAAATGCCCCCATTAGTGCACCCGTAATACGATCTTGCAGCAAAGTAGAGTTCATTTATGTTCTCCTGATGGGGAATATGAATAGATGATATCTTTGCTAGGAGGTCGATGGGCGCAATCACCTTTAGATTTTCTAGAGTCTAATAGGATGGCATCGGGGACTTGTGATGAATTAAACAGCGGCATACTGCGGTTTAGTCTGTTCATGTGGTATCGCTTGCATTGCAGCTTCGCTCAAAAAGCCATCAGTCATCGGAATGCGGGGCGTAATAGGCCTGATCCAGCTCGTCGTGATAGATAACAGCACCGGATGCATGAATTATCTGCTCGGCCTTTTCTATCGGATTCCACTCGTATTGCGGTTCTGTGGTTTCCAGAGGCGGGACATTATCCATCTGGGCCGCATTAAAGACGAGTGCCCGATAAACCCGTGGCCAATCCAGTTTGACACGTACCTTCTGTGGCTTGCCGTCCTCACCAAGAACAGGTTTACCCTTGTCATCTGTTTTGATCTGTTCGTCGTAGGTCTTCCAGTACTCGATCATGGATGAGTGCTGGCCTTTGCGTACCTGCCAGCCCAGTTCGGTTGCCTGTTTATAGGTTGCCCAGCGCGGGTCGTTGTAACCCTGCATGGTTAACCACAGTGAATTACACCCGTTATAGGGTTTACCGGTCACGGCATTGATCGGAAGTTGCGGGGCTCGGCCATCCCACGGCTTCTGCCAGGGGGCCGTACCCTTCTCCAGATGCTCGATGATCCGGTTGGTCAGTTCAGTCCGGTAGTCGGGTTTGCCTGCCCTTCCGGATTTCGGCGGTGGCGGATACTCCGACTCCGATGGGGGATTTTCCCCCGAACGGATTTCGTCCATGGTTGTGCTCCTATCATGGGCACCGCTAAATGCCCCTGTTTGATCGGGTGTCAGCTCCCGGCTTACTCAGGATGTGAATGTATAGACGAACACAAACTACAAAGTCTCTAACGAGCTTTGCAGATAAATGGAAACGGGATCACCTGCCTTCTGGCGGCAGGGTAAAGAGATACGTCATGTCTGGCTCCTATCAGGGAAAGTCGAGTGCGCTAACACTCGTGAGTTATCGTAGCAGATTCAAAGGTGCATTGCACACCATCCCCACCTGATATTCACTAAGCCGGGAATATCAGCCTATAGTTGCGCAGATCCTCTGCAAAAGCGTTGCAGCTTTTTAAGTCTTCATAGAGCGCTTGCCGAGGTTGCGCATAATCAAACGCCGCACTCCACGATTGAATTTTTGTCATCGCACGCAAATAGGGCGTTGGGTCAGCATGATTGGAAAGGCTTTTTAGGGGGAGTAAATAGTCTTCCCGGAAAACGGTGGGAATAATAATGCGTGAGCGGTTGGCCGAACTCAGTACACAATTCATAGCCAGTCGGGCAGTTCGCCCATTACCGTCTCTGAATGGGTGAACCTCCGAAACTACGAACATGGTCATCAACGCGCGCGCCAGCGGATCAGATAATGCATTTATACGATCAAAGCCTTCGCGTAATGTGCCCTGCACAAGCTGATAGGGTACGAATAGAGTTGCGCCAGCCTGATTGTTCTGATCTTTCCACTCGCCCGGATTTTTATCGACGCGGGATCGCATCACTAACGCATTGACACTTTTGAGCCAACGTAAAAACTCATCCGCTGTTTTTGCCGGCTCATCACGCCAGGGATGCTGCATCACGGCTTGGAATGTACCTAGGACATCATGCGAATCTTCTTGCCGATTCGGAATGACTCGCCCTTCAAATACGATTTCTTCTGCCTCGCTGACGAGGAAGGTCGTCCCTTCAATATAGTTTGAAAAGTAAGCTTCGAAGAATGCAAAATTTTCCCGCGCCAGACCAGCAGTCGCCGTATCCGGCAATTCCGGGAATGTCTCTGTGCGCAGACGACTGAATAGAGCATCAAATAATTCCAGCCTGGCCGGGTCATAGGGTCGACCTGCGGCACGGGCAATGGCCTGATGACTGCGGAGCTTTTTACTTTCATGCGTACCGAGCAGAGCCCCCATCAGTGCATCAAGTCGGGAGAACTCTTTCAGACGGTCGAGATTGTCTGCCAACTTCCGGCAGCTATCCCGTAGCTCGTTGAATCGGTGTTCACCACGAATTGAAAGGATTTTATCCAGTTCGGCTTCAAGCATAGCCTGCGTCATGACCCGCTCACCGACACCGCGACCCGTTGCCAGGTTCTCAAGTAGCCATCTAGACTGACCGGCCAGGAACAGCTTTTTGTAGGGAACGTCACCCTCGACAGCAGCTGCCCCGGGGATGACTTTCACTGTGAGCCCGGGTAGTTCGAGCGTACGCGACGTCTTGCCGCGTGTAATGTAGATACAACCATCCACCGGCTTTGTATCGAAACCACTCCGGTAACTGACGACCCCGTCAGGCAGGAGGTGGCTGACGATGTCTGCCCAGTTTCGGGTTACGATAGTTTCGAGAGGACTTTCAAGGTTACTGGTATAGACCCCTTGATAGAGTTTCCGAAGTTTCTTATCCTGCGCCATCCGGAGCACACGTCGGTTTGACGCCGCATCCCCGGTTCCGGTAAAAATGATTTCAGGTAGTGCTGTGTCTGTTTTCTGCTTGATTGACATTGTCCACCCCTCAAGAACGTCCAAATAATAGCTGACCAGAAGAGTTTTTGTCTGTTTTTTGCTGTATTGCGCGTCATTAGGAGGAGATTTTATCCATGCTCAAGCACGGGCATAAAGCACCTTGCCTTCGCGCTGCGCACGTCCGATTACATGTTGCGGTTGATCTTTCAGATGATCAAACTCGTCCTGACTGTACAGCAGCAAATCCTTGGCAATCGGCAGTTTGCGCAGCGCAAGATATAGACGCGCCGTTTCTTTGCGACGACTACGCTGCAGGGTAAAGGGCGCTTTCTCAACGATCAGCAGATCAATATCCGAATCAGCTCGAGCGTCATCACGCGCACGCGAACCAAACAGAATCACCTGTTCCGGATCGGCTTCGCGCACAATCGTCTCAACAATTTCTTTCAATAGAGAATCTTCAATGATATTCATGCCCCCCTCCGAAGGCCGGTCAAGAACTACCTTTCCGACTAATCCTACCTGATAGGACCTCTTTTATAGCCCAACCCCATCAAAGGCTCGAAAAGGCGCGCTCCACTCCGACTCGATCCAGGTGCAGGGAATCCTTGATGTCTTCAACTTCAGCCCCGGCATCCACGACCTTCATAAACTCCAGCCCATTAAGCAGCCACTGACTTAGTTCGGGCACTGAGCTTTGCGGCGTTGGTGCTGTCTTTTCAACTAGGGCGTTCATATCAGTAATGCTGACACCAAGCTGTTCCTGATAGCACTGGGTCACAAATTCGTAGGCACCCTCTTCATCATCCGGTGGCGGCAACTCGATGTCTGACTCCATCAGGAGTAGATGCTCCGGTGGTAAATCAGACAGATCTGATCCATCGGCCAGCAGATCGCTATCCTGCAACGGTCTTATCCGGTTCTGGGACTTGGCGACAAATAGGTCTAGATCGAGCGGTGGCACAACTGGTGATTGCATGACCCGACTGTTGAAGGCCGGATCATCGTAATAACGAATCTTGTCGCAAAGTATGGGCTTGGTGTTTTCGAGTAGGACGATCTCTTTCCACTGCCCAAGTTCTTTGAGCTCCTGTGGCAGCATGAGCGCCCGTTTCTGGTCAGAGATACTTTCGCTCGACCCTTTGGGATCGAGGATCTGTTTGGAACGGCTTTCACTGATGCCCTTCTCGGTAAAGGTGCCAAGCATCTCGGAGTATTCGTTGGCGTCCTTCTGCTCTCTTGGCGCAAACAGTATCTGCATTGCGTGGTTCGTAACGAAGGTACGCGCGTCTTCTCGACCGTAAACCGATTCCAGTTGAGAGAGCGACTGGATGATGGGCAAGAGGCGCAGGTTGTAACCGGCGATGTAGCTAACAGCTTTGGCGAGGATGTTGACCTTGCCGATGGCTGTGAATTCGTCCATGAGCAACAGGCAGCTATATCGGTAGCGTTGCGGGTTGTCCTGCGGGAGTTGCTTGGTGTTGAGATTCACCAGCTGACTGAACACCAGATTGACAAGCAGTTTGGCATCTTCAAGGTGGTCAGGCGTAATGCCGATATAGACCGACATCGGTCTGGTTCTCACATCTGCCAGATCAAAATCGTTCTGGCTGGTGGCCGAATCAACTACCGGATTCCTCCAGATTGTTAGTGGCGCATTGAATGTGCTGAGAATTGATGCCAGCACATCATCAGATGCGGACAGGAAGTTCGCCATGGCATCCATGCATTCTGACGATAGCCATGGATAAGTCTCTACTAGCGTTTGCAGGTATTTCTTGGCGCTCTGTCCGGTTCCTCTCCCCGAGGACTGGCGAAGCACCTCCCCCATGGTCACGGGGTAATACGATAAGGCATCATCTTTCTGCCGCCGGTCTCTTATCTCGCAGAGGAATAGAACGATGGCCAGAAACAGGTTCCGGGCGTTATCGTTCCAGAAGGCATCCTTGCCGCCGGTTGGCCAGATGGCATTACCTATGGCTAGAATATCCCCGACTCGGAAGACACCATCGGTAATGCTGGAGAGTGGGTTGTAGCGGTGTGTTCGTGGAGCGGGACGACCGGTTTCCGGTTCTCTGTCTTCGGCAAACGGATTGAAGAGCCACGTTTCCTGCCTGAGAATCGACTTACGGTATCCGGCGGTGATGTTGTAGTTTTCCTGCTTGATGTCGAGTACCACCACGGAACCGCTATAGGTCAGCAGATTGGGGATGACGACCCCGACCCCTTTACCTGATCGGGTAGGTGCCGCCAACAGCACAAACTGCTGACCGGGAAAGCGCAGAATCTCTCCCTTGTGCTTACCGATCACGATCCCGTCATCTTGCACAAGGTTTGCGTGCCGGATTTCCTTGTCGTTTGCCCAACGGGCACAGCCATGCAGAGCGCGCCGATGCTTCTGGAGCATGCCGTTAAGAACAACATACAGCGGCACGAAATACACAAGCAGGCAGGCGTAGAACAGGGAGCGGATCAGCCGATCATGCTCAATAAGGGGGTAGGTTCCGGCGGCCACCTTACCCCAGGCATCTAGCCAGGTCCACAGATCCGCACTCAGCGGATTCCTGTGAATTGCCGTGAGCCAGAACATACCTGCGAACCACAGAATAAACGGGATGGTGACGGACAAAGCCACCCCCACAAAAAGCACGCGCCACTGTGTGGCCGCGATTCTCTGCAGCATATCGGACTCCTATCAGACGGTGCGCTAACACCTGATAGGAGTGTATTACGTTATCAGTATCGGGGGGCGCCCCTTAGCAATTAACCCTCGAGGCTTTGCTTGAGCATACGTGTACGTTCTTTCAGATGATTCATCGCAGCAGCTGTCAGAGATAGGTTCTTTGCACGGGCATCCGTCTCGCTATGCCTAATGCCGATTAGCCCACGCTCGGCCAGAGTGGTTACCTTACGGTGTACGGTAGGCCCCGTTCCGAATTGAAGCGACTGGACCAGGTCTGTAATTTTTACAGTCTTACCCTCTGATTCCCTGACGGCCATATACGAAAGAATTTCATCACAGCCTTCAAAATCGGGGTCAGCAAGTTCTTTCTTGAGCGCCGTCATCGAATGGATGAATCGTGCGTAGGCAGGTGCTTTCGACATATTTAAAACCTTTTATATTTATTTACTTTTTAAAGTATAACTGGCATAGCAGGAGTTCCAGTTAATTCACCACTGCCAATTGTTCCCAATCCGTTGTAAATGCATTGCTCTTGTTGCCTGATCTCATAGCCCATGACTTTTGAACGCCCTCGCCTGCCGACCGGACTGTACCCCGCCCCATTTTGGCGTTGATCTCATCCAGGGTGGCCATCAGCGTCTTTGCCCTTTGGGTCTCAGGCAGATCAAATCCGCTGAAGAGATCTACCGGCACCTGATGTTCAGGGCAAAGGTCTGTGAGCATGATGCCGGCCTTCTTGTAGGCATACCCCAGCTTGTAGATCTTCCTGAGGCCATAGAGCGCCGCTTCAGCAAGCCTGAAGGTGTTATTCGTGGGATGCAGAAGCTTTACCGTTACGCCGTTGTTGTACTGGGGCTCATCGGGCTTGAATGGATTGGTTCGTACATAGACCTGGATGGAACCCGCCACATGATTCTGGTGGCGTAGTTTTTCACAGGCACGGCTGGTGTAACTGACCACCGCCTCGCTGAGGTCTTCCAGCAGAAAGACTGGTTGGCCAAACGACCGGGAAGACATGATCTGCTGTTTGGGTGGCGCGACTTCTTCCAGCGCCAGGCAGCTTTCGCCGTTGAGTTCAGCCACGGTTCTGGCTAGAACGACGTTGAATTCTTTCTTGATGCGGCTGAGGGAGCTGTCCTTGAGTTGCTGGACGGTTTCGATACCCATGCCGACGAGACGTTCCTGGATCTTTCGTCCGACGCCCCATACCTCGCCGACTTCAATTCGACTGAAGAGCTCACGCAGTCCGGAAGCTGATAGTTGGTTCAAATCGGTGACACCATCGGCCATCGATGGCACATGCGCCTTCTTGGCACAATGATTGGCGAGCTTAGCGAGGGTCTTGGAGCTACCAATGCCCACGCAGACGGGGATACCCGTCCATTGCCTGACGCGCTGTCGGATTTCCTGGCCGTAGGCCACGAGGTCCCGGTTAAAGCCGGTCAGGTCAAGGAAGGTTTCATCAATGCTGTAGATCTCCTGTTCTGGCGAGAACTGGGCGATGACTGAGTGCATGCGTTGGCTCATGTCGCCATAGAGGGTGTAGTTACTGCTCTTGGCGATGATGCCGTGTTGTTTGGCGAGGTCTTTGAGTTTGAACCAGGGTATGCCCATGGGCACCCCCAGCGCTTTGACTTCAGCGCTACGGGCAACCACACAGCCATCGTTGTTGGATAGGACAACTACAGGCTTCCCCTCCAGTTCGGGCTGGAAGACCCGTTCACAGGAGACATAGAAGTTGTTGCCGTCGATAAGAGCAAAGGCAGTTTGCACCTGACTTAGTGCTCCCTTACAACCAGCGGTGTACCCACGGTGCCTGCATAGACAACGATGAATTCTGCCGTTTCAGTGCCGTTGTTAGCGCCGTAGTGCCATTCTTTAAAAAGCTCGACGAGTGGCTCGCCGGCTTTGAGGGTGATTGTTTCGCCCGACTTCGTTAGGACGGTTAACTCACCCTTGAGCAGCACCCCGGCATTAATCACAGGGTGCATGTGCATGGGGATAGAGGCACCCGGGGCAAACTCATATCGAACGATTGTGATTTCTGGTTGGCCTTCGCCATAGGCTGGCAGCATGGTGCCGTTCCAAGCTTTGCTGGTTTTAATCAGGACGTTTGCTTTCACCCCGGGGATGTCGGTGTAATAACGCTTGCTCGTATCTTGCGCGTACGTAGGAAGGGCTAAGCTGCAGGCAGCAATCAGCAATATCGTTTGAATGGCTTTCATATTGAACCCCTCATGATTTGAATTGATGGATAACGCTGGTGACGACGCCCCACACCTGGAGTTCCTGTTCATCCTTGATTTCAATGGGAGCAAACTCAGGATTAGCTGGTATCAGTCGAATCTTGCCCCGCTTCTTTTCTAATGTCTTGACGGTGAACTGTCCGTCGAGGGCGACGATAACCACCCGGCCATCGGTTGCGCTCATGGATTTGTCCACCACCAGAATATCGCCATCGTGGATACCCGCATCGATCATGCTCTCCCCTTTGACCTTCAGTAAGAAGCTGGCCTCTTTGCGCGGCATGAGAAAGTCGTTCAGATCCAGGCTTTCAACCACGTAGTCATCGGCTGGGCTGGGGAACCCTGCCCGGATGGTGTGGCCGAAGAGTGGTACTTTGAAGGCGGGTGGGTTCTCGGCCAGTTTGACCGGGGTCAGATGGCTAGGCCAGGTTGGCTCAACCTGGCGTTTCTGGGCCAGTTGTTTCTCCAATTGGTTCAGAAAATCGATGACCACAGGCTTGGCGCTCTCGGGAACCCGCATAATCGCGGTTGGTTCGCCGAACTTGGCTTTGCGGCCTGCGCCTTGGCGTTTACCGCCGTGCTGAGGTTTTGCTGCTGAGGCTTTCATGACAGATCTCTTGATTGTGTACTTTTTTCAAGAATAGCCTAAAATTGAAATTTGTAAACAACAATGATCGGGTTTCTATGAACTGGCTGGTTTATGACCATTACGGCTATGCGCTCGTCGCTGTCATAGGAACCTTCATTGCCCTTGCTGGGCTGCAGTGGGTGATTCAATGCAAGAAACTGCGCACCTGGAACGCCTCACTGCAAGGCGTTGCGCCACCCTTCATCAATATCATCGGCGTGCTTTTTGCTTTGACGCTGGCCTTTCTAGCCAACGACACTTGGATTGCTCACGACCGAGCGGTCAAGGCCGTTTACAAAGAGGCAGACTCGTTACACGCTATAGCAACCCTATCTCAGAAGCTGCCGGATCCACTTAAAACCGAGGTTCGACAAGCGGTGGTTGCCTATGCTGAGGCAACCGTCGCCGAATGGCCGGATCTGGCAAGCCGCACCGTCAATCCCGATGTTTCGCAACGCACGGATGCCCTGTTTAGCTTGCTGGCTTCGACGCGCCTGGCATCAGCCGCTGGCGATAATGTTCAGGAAGTGATGCTCCGTAAGATGAGCGAAATTAGTGATGAACGTGACCAGAGAATCGCGCTCAGTCAAACGCACGTTAACCCCCTTAAATGGCTGGGGATGGGATTTCTGGGGTTGCTGACCCTCATTTCAGTGGCCATTGTTCATCTGGATCGCCCGAGAGCAGCCTTTGCAGCGATGCTGCTCTTTGCGCTGGCTGCAGCACCCACTGCTGCGATTGTGCTGGTTCAAGGCAACCCATTCCAACCGCCATCGAATGTCACTCCAACGCCGATTATCAAAGTTGTTGAGTCAATACAAAAGCCTCTGGCAGGTATCTAATGATCGGCACTACGACAAATCTGTTTGCAGGCATTCCGAAGTATTCAAACGATGAACTATTTACAACCCTGCTACAGCACCCACAATGCAGGATTGAGCGCATTGTGTCTTATGGTCAATGCAGCCCAGAAGGCTTTTGGTACGACCAGACCTGGGATGAATGGATTCTGTTAATCCAAGGCAGCGCAGAACTGGATGTTGAAGGACAATTACTCCCGCTATGCACTGGCGATCATTTGCTTATAGCTGCCGGACAAAAACATCGGGTCACAAGAACTGATTTAAATCAGCCGACCGTCTGGCTGGCAATCCATTTCAACGAACCTACCAAGAGCTGATATGCGCCAACCCTACGTCAGCGTTACGCCCTACATCACGAAGGATGGTTCGGAAATCCGCGAGCTGATGCATCCCAATGTTCAGGGTAATAAAAACCAAAGCCTTGCTGAGGCGACTGTCCCCGTTGGGTGTAAGACACTAAGACACAAGCACCAAGTGACTGAGGAGCTGTATCACATTACGCAAGGCCATGGCCTCATGCATCTGGGCGATCAATGCTTTGAAGTCTTTGTGGGCGACACCATCTGCATTGAGCCCGGAACCGAGCATTGCATTGAGAACATCGGTTCAGAAGCGCTCGTGCTGTTGTGTTGTTGCAGCCCAGCTTATGACCATGACGATACGGTACTGGTGGCGTAAGTCATGCAACCCCTCGCGTTTGTAGACCTAGAGACCACGGGCGCTACCGCGACTCAAGGCCGCATCACTTAAATCGGCATCATTCTGGTCGATGAGAACGGTGTTGAGGAGTGGAGCTCACTGGTCAGCCAGGAAACACGGATTTCAGGGGCACGCGTTCTGGCGGTAGGCGCAATGCCACCCTTCAAGGAAATCACGCCATGCACCGAACCCGCATGCTTACCGAGGGCTAAACCAATGTCTGTCAGGCTCTGGCCTGCCTGCCATCTGCGCCATAGCTCCGATTTCTCTTGATCTGATAGCCCAGGTCGTCCCATCCTTGCCATTCAACACCTCCTGATGATTTATACAGATTGAGTTGCATTGACCGGTTGAACTCACCGCGGCCTTTTTTAATATATCGCGCTCTTCAGTAGCCCGCTTCAAGGCAGCATTTAGTCGGGTGACTTCCTGCTTCAGCGCCATAACATCAGACGATAGTTGCGGTTGATTGTGACCAGACATTTCACGGCGCCACTTGTACAGACTCTTGGTCGAAATACCGAAATTCTTGGCTACATCGGCTAATGAGTAGCCGCGCTCGGTGATTTGCTTAACGGCTTCGGACCTAAATTCATCCGGATATCTCATGCCCTTCATGACGCTTTCTCCATTCCGTTTTAGACATTATCGGTTGTCTATCTAAACGGGTGAAGTTCAATACCAATAAATTTTGCCATTCTGCGTATCGTAAAACGCACCAACTATTTTGATCTTACCCTGAGATTCCAAGTCGTTAAGAATGGGGCTTTTGGCACGAATTGTTTTTATGGCTTCACTAACGTTGATTTCTGCCACTTCCTCAACAAATTCGTGATTCTTTGAGTTGCGTTCTCCCGGCGTCCTGGCAGCGACCACAGCGGGTTGGATCTTGCTCAGTAATCCCGTCAGATTACCCATCTGAACGCCATCACACGCCCCTTTAATGGCGCCACAATTTGAATGGCCCATGACCACTATGACTCGTGTACCAAGCGAGTTCGAAGCATACTCAAGGCTACCGACCATGTCATCGTTAACGATATTTCCGGCGATACGTGTTACAAAAAGATCACCGATATTCTGATCGAACACAATTTCCGGTGCTGTACGTGAATCAGTACATGCCACAACGCTCGCAAAAGGATATTGAGCAGGAGCGATTTGGCGCACGAGTTTTTTGGGGTCACGCTTCAGAAGCTTACCGGCCTGAAATCGTTCGTTACCCGCCTGAAGTATGGCGACTGCCTTATCTGGCGTAATTCCGGCCTGAACCGATTGATTCATTGTGATACCGGGCGTATATGTAACAGGGTTTATTGGACTGCCGTGAGTGCCCTCGGCAAAAGCCTGATTAGCCAAGCACCCAATCACCACCGTCAAGAATAGACGTAATTTATTCATGCGCCAATCTCAATTAATTTTGTACATGCTCAGAAACCAACGCGCAGCGACACATTGGCAGCCGTGGCGTTCCAGTACTGCGCAGACTGATTGGCAACCTCTAGAGCGATGCGTGTCTCTCGGCCAACAGCACCCGACACCCCCAGACCTAAATTAAGACGAGTTCGTCCGATACTACCGCTATCCACTGTAATGGGGGAACCCATAAAATTGCTTTGGAGCGTGATCTTGTTATCGGCGGTTTCATAGCCGACATTAACGAGGCCTTGAGCCCGCCAGTCAATCTGCAAGGCCTTGAACGGGATGCTGGCGCTGGCGCTTAAGTTGGGAACCAGTGATTGCGTATTATTACTCTGGGTCGTAAGCGCGAAGGCACTCTGGTTGCCGCTGTCGCTAAAACCAAACTGACGCATGCCCAGATAATTTACACCGATACCAGTTTCATAGCGGATCTGGTTCACGACCTCTGTTCCCCAACCAGTCATCATAGAACCGGCCAGATTAGCCGTTTGAATCAATGCCTTGTAGCTTGCCCCCATCATGCTGATGTTACGGCTGGCATTAATGGATCCACCGCCACCACCCAGCGTGCCCTGAACGAAGAAGCCATCCTCAAGATCGTGGCTACCGTACCCCATGATCTGGACGTTTTGCATCGGGCCACTACCCATGTTCTGAGACATCGTCGGGCTACTACCGGCATAGGCGATAGAGAATCCCGCTAGATTTTGTGGGGTAAATCGTTTCTGGACGCCGGCCATGACCCCACCCAGCACATCATAAGTGTTGTAACCAAGGTTATCACGACGCCAATCGGATAGGCGGGCTATAGCCGTTCCCCAGAATTCTTCTTGAACATCACCCAGAGTCTGCTCGGAATCACCCGCCACCAAATGTTTACCTTCATTTCGGCGATGAAGTGCGACGGTTGCTGCGGTCTGGTTGGCGAGGAATTTACTGTTCTCGAAGTTCATGCCGATGATCTGGCCGTATCCGACACCTCCCAGCTGATCCATGGCAACAGGCAGGCTACTGCTTGTTTGTGACGCCAGACTATCAAAAAGAAGCTTGCGCGTTGCGTTGCTTTCACGAATACCTGGTGTTGGACGAATCGGTTGCAGGATGTCACCAATTTGTTGGCGGTTGTTATTACTGGCAACCCCAGCGGCGGCAATATTGCTGTAAGAAGACGGGGTGGCATACAGACTTAGCGAGGTCGATCCAAAGACCGTATCAAACTGCGTGCCCGACAGCAGGCCGCTAGTCGGCTGGGTGAAGGTCGCAAAGTTGCCAAGAATACCACCGGGCGCAGTCACGATCTGAAAGCCCTGCCCGAGAGAAGGACGGTAGGTATTTGTTCCTGGTGAACTTATTCCACGTAATGTGGGCTCTAGTGAACCACCCGCTGTGAAGGTGCCCGTAGAATCAAGCAAAACGATACGGTCATAGTTACCCGCCCCATTCCCCGTACCCGTACCGTCGATTTCAATGTCTAATGTGCTCCCGGGATTCAGCACGATCGAACCATAAGACTCCATCGTGCCCGGCGAATTGCCTGGTGCATAGGTACCATTCACAGTCAGTATGTAGCCCGAAGCCACACCAGCCAACCCGCGCAATGTCAGGCCAACAGGTACCGTAAGATTGGCGCCCCAGAAGGCATTAAGCTTCATGTCCGCCCCCATGGTGAAGGGCGTTCCCGTAAAATACAACGCGCCTGCCGTGTCACCGGCGGCGCTGCTGTCGATCAAGCCACCTGTGTAAGCAAAAACATTGTTGCCGGTGTTGATGCGGCCATTTTCCAAGCCGACTGACAACGGTCGTGTGAACTTGCCGGCAATCGCTGCCACATAGTTATCGAGCAGCATGAGCTCGCCACCATCCAGGGTCACCTTGCTTCCGCTCGCCCCCAGGTAGGTATCGCTTTGCGCTTTGACAACTGTCGCCGCCTGGCTGGCTGTCGATGTAATCGCAATGCCACCGGACTGGCTATTGGCCCGATCCAGGGTCAGCGTGCCACCGCCTTTGACGCCAAACTGGCCAGAACCACTGATATCAAAGGTCTGTGTCTTGGTATAACCGTTAAGATCAAGCGCCCCACCGTTGCCTCCCAAGGAAAGGGCGCGCGTTAAATCAAAATTGCTCCCAAATTTCAGCGCCCCACCGTCGAACTGCAGGGCATTTGTCGCAGTTCCCAACCCACTCTGGGCGTTAACCACCAAAGTACCGCCGTTGAGATACGTATTGCCGGTAAAGGTATTGATGCCAGTCAGCGTCAGAGCTCCCTCTCCGAGTTTTTTGATGCCATATCCGCCTGAGATAACGTTACTGAAGGTGGATGTATAACCCTTGCTCACATTGGCTGAGAAGTCTTCCTCGAAGATAGCCGGTCCATTGATGGCTTTGCCGAGATCCAGCAAACCGCGCCCCCAGATGTCGCTGGGATTGGCCGCCGTCGTACCGGTTGTAAGAATTGTCACGGAGAGATTTTTATTAGTCATCCATGGAAATTTTTCCGCAACCAGCGCTACAGCCCCGGTCACGACCGGGGCCGCATAGGAGGTTCCGTTACCTTGTTCATAGGAAGTGGTTGTGCTGGCCAAGGCTCCCGTCATACCGACGTCCGCTCGCGTGGGGTCATTGATGGAATTCTGGTATCCACCCGGTGCGCTGATACAGTAAAGCTTGGCGGCACCACAATAGTCGGTATACCAATCCGATGCCTGCGCGGGCGACGATAGCGGGTTGCGATACTGCGCCATCTCTATCTGACCGCCATTCACGCCTCTATTGGTCGTCGCGGCAACGACAATCCAGCCACCTTTGCTCATAAGTACGGGATCTATGCTGGGCAGCGTCGCCGGTGCACCAGGCCAACCCACAGAGTCATTTCCAGCGGCAAAAACGATGACTGCGCCACGATCCACAGCCCGCTTGAGCGCTGCCGTCGTGAGCGGTTCGCTGTTGCTGTAAGCGGTGGCATCCGTCGTCATTGAGGTATTCCATGAGGCAGGAACTCCCCAACTGTTGTTGATAACTTTAACGCCCTGCGCGCTGACGTAGTCAATGGTTTGAGCCACCTGAGCGTCATTCGTGCCATATGCTTTCCAGATAGTCGTACCATCAGGATTTGTCCGGCAATTGCCTTGCGCATCTTTATCGCACTGGTTGAAGATCATCTGCCCGATGACTAACTTTGCATTGTAAGCAACGCCCATGATGTTCCCGCTTCTAGGACTATCATCCAAGCGGGCAGCTGCAATACTCGAGACAAAACTACCATGCCCATTAATCGTGCTTCCATCTGCATTTTTATCATTCAGAAAGCTACTGAAATTACTCGTTCCGGTGGTACTCACCCATTGGTCATCCAACAGACTGGTGTCGGACTTTCGCGTCCACCCTAAAGCAGCACTGATTGCATTGGTAAATTCGACATGGCTGGTATCTATGCCACTGTCCACAATACCAATTTTCACTCCATTTCCTGAATACCCTTGATCGTAGGCTGACTTTGCATTTATGGTTGCTAGCCCAGGCTGGTTGTTATATTCGTTTCCGGGGGTGAACTCGGCATGCGATACGCCAAGACTGAACGCCCCAAGGATAAAGGTAGCGAGTTTTTTCATGATGTTTTTTTACAGACCATATCTTTTCAGTCTACGCTTTTGCATGCCAAAACCATGGGAGATAGTTGAGCCAATATTGTCCTGGATCAACAAGAAGCCACATATTTTTCAGAACCTTTAAGGGCGCTCTCAAATCTGTACAAGCGAGCCACAATTGATTGCAGTTAATGCTCCAATGAACGTAGAAAAAGCGCATGATTATGTTGTTAACAGCAACCATGGCAGGGAGGCATCATGTCCAGAATGAAAGCAACTGTTTTTGTAGGCCCCGGAAAAATTGAACTCATTGATAAATCGATTCCTGATGTCGGCCCAAATGATGCGCTGATCAAGATCACTACCACCACCATCTGCGGTACAGATGTCCACATCCTAAAAGGGGAATATCCGGTCGTTTCCGGATTGACAATTGGTCACGAACCGGTTGGTGTGATCGAAAAGCTTGGCAGCAATGTTGCAGGCTACAAAGAAGGTCAGCGCGTTATTGCCGGGGCGATTTGCCCGAGCTTTACTTCCTATGCGTGCCAGGATGATTGTAGCGCTCAGGATGGCGGCAATCATGGCCACGGCTATAAGCCCATGGGCGGCTGGCGCTTCGGCAACACGATTGACGGCACCCAGGCCGAGTACGTTCTGGTGCCTGATGCGCAGGCGAATCTTTCGCCGGTGCCAGACGGCCTTAGCGATGAGCAGGTGCTGATGTGCCCGGACATCATGTCTACGGGTTTTGCCGGTGCGGAGTCTGCCAACATCAAAATCGGCGACATTGTGGCTGTTTTCGCGCAGGGCCCAATTGGTCTGTGCGCCACGGCCGGGGCCAAGCTCAAAGGGGCAAGCCTGATCATCGCTATCGACGGCGTCGACGATCGACTGAAAGTGTCTAAGGATATGGGCGCCGACATTACACTTAACTTCAGAAACGTCGATGTCGTCAGCGAAATATTCAAAATCACCAATGGGCGTGGTGTCGATGCTTCCATTGAAGCCCTGGGTCTACAGAGCACCTTTGAATCGGCACTGCGCGTTCTTAAACCTGGTGGCACCCTGTCAAGTCTGGGCGTTTATTCCAGCGATCTCAAGATTCCCCTTGACGCCTTTCACGCAGGTTTAGGCGACAACAAGATTGTGACTTCACTCTGCCCCGGCGGTAAAGAACGTATGCGCCGTCTGATGAGCGTCATCTCTTCTGGACGCGTTGATCTTAGCCCGCTTGTCACTCACAGCTTCAAGCTTGATCAGATTGTTGAGGCCTATGATCTGTTTGCCAACCAACGTGACGGCGTCCTCAAAGTCGCCATCAAACCTTAAGCCATGACCTATCTGTTACAAGTTGATTTTCCTTATCAGGGACCCTGGGGCGATGCGATGACAACTGCCATGACGGCTCTTGCAGAATCCATCGCCCAGGAACCCGGATTGCTCTGGAAGCTCTGGACTGAGAATCCGATCACGGGCGAGGCTGGGGGTATTTATCTGTTCAGCGATCTTCCTAGCGCCGAAGCTTATCTGGCAATGCATAGCGCAAGGCTGAAGAGCTTCGGTGTCCCTGAGGTTCATGCAAAAATTTTTGCCGTGAACGACGCGCTTTCTCGCATTGACCGTGCGCCTGTGTGACGCTGTCGATCCGTCTTCTTGTCACCGAGGAAATAATGCCCTCAGCTCGATAATGACACCCCACACGAAGACCAAATAAGGTAATCCTCCCGCAGATTAGGGGGGCTCAGAAGTATTGTTATGTGGGCACGCGCACCCCCCATGACCACTTGTAAGGCTACTAACCCGTTTCACCCATTGCACTGCGTTGTTTGTACAATGTAAGTTCGCGTTCTATAGTGGCATCTTTGATGGTGCTTAAACTCTTAATCCGTAGGTCGAGTGTTCGAGTCACTCACGACCCACCACTACGCAAAGCCTTATGTAGTGGCGCTTTAGTCCAGAGTTGTAACGAAAACAACTAACCGCCCACGAGGCGGTTTTTTGTTGTCTGAAGTTCAAGGCTAAACGTAAAAACCAGCATGCTCATAAACCGTTGGTGCCGAGTTCGACTCTCGGGGGGCCACCAAACAAAGAGCCACTAACGTTAACGCCTTAGTGGTATTTTTACGTCCAGGGTGAGCAAGCTATCTTTTTTGGTCAACGGAAAGCTTCTGTCTCAACATCAAACTTCATGGAGCTCCAAGGCATTTTTTCACCCTTAAGCCACAACAAACTCTCGGCCCAAAGAGTTGTCTTAAACCGGTCATGAAAGAAACCAAAATGACCGAGACGGGGTAAACGACGTTTTCGACGGTGGACTCGAACAAACTCTCGATTACTCCCCTTGAAATACTTGAGCAAGCGGGCGGTCGCTGAAGGCGTCGCAAACGGATCGTTAACATCAGCAATCGCCAGGATGTCCG
>Ga0181554_1001883_pt1 | contig 19220 bp, 14 predicted proteins | sample 011ome_16_FD_145602 | JGI IMG/M metagenome (GOLD analysis project Ga0181554, IMG submission 145602) | Coastal salt marsh microbial communities from the Groves Creek Marsh, Skidaway Island, Georgia - 011503CT metaG (spades assembly) | ecosystem: Environmental > Aquatic > Marine > Intertidal zone... | reverse complement strand
ATTTCGCCAGGTAGTCGTTCACCGTGACGATGTGCACCCCACGGGCGGGGATCGCGTTCAGATAGGCGGCGAGGGTGGCGACCAGTGTCTTACCTTCACCAGTCTTCATCTCGGCGATGTTGCCCTTGTGAAGCGCAGCGCCACCCATGATCTGCACGTCGAAGTGACGCAGACCAATAGTTCGCTTGGCGGCTTCCCTTACTGCGGCGAACGCTTCGGGGAGGAGGTCGTCGAGCGATTCTCCGGCAGCGTAGCGCTCACGCAGTTCATCAGTCTCAGCCCGGAGATCGTCGTCGCTGAGGTGAACAAAGTCTTCTTCCAAAGCGTTCACGGCCTTCACGCTCTGATTGAGCGCTCGAAGAATGCGCCCTTCGCCTACTCGAAGTACACGCTCAAAAACGTTAGCCACGAAACCTACCTCGCCCCATTGTGTGGAGCGGGCTCGCTCCAAACGGCAATGCTATCAACCAAGCCCTAGCTCTCTTCGAGAGCAATGACTCCGTACTGCCATCCCTTGCGGCGGTACACCACACTGGGCCGGTTGGTTTCGGTATCGACAAAGAGGAAGAAGTCGTGACCGACCAGTTCCATCTGGTCCACGGCGTCATCAGCACTCATTGATGACGCGGGAAACACCTTCCTGCGAATGACAACTGGGCTCTCAGATTGGTCAATCTCACCGAGCTCGTCCTCGCTTAACACGGGAATACTTCCCGTTTCGACCCTTCGAATAACTTCCACGCTCGCGGGGGTCACGTCGATTTCGGCAAAAGCATTCGCGCTCACTTCACCCATCGACTTGCTGCGGTGGGCACCGTGGTGGGGCGCGCCCTTGTCCTTCGCGCGTCGCAGGCGCCGCACCAAATGATCAACAGCTTCATCAAAAGCGGTGTATTTGTCGCTGTTTCGAGCCTCCGCCCGAATCACCGGGCCCTTGCCCACAACGGTGAGCTCAACAATGTCCTCGGAGGGTCCCCCGCGACTGGAGTTCTCTCGAGACACCTTCACTTGAAACGTACGAGCGTGCTCAGCCAGTGCGAGGACGCGGTCGGACTTTTCGTTCACGTAATCACGAAACCGGTCCGGGAGAGAAACGTCGTGGGAGAGAAGTGTGATGTCCATGTGGTCCTCCTGCGTCGTCGTTCGGAATTGTCCCCAGCGTAGACCCGCGACCAACGCGGTGTCACGTCCGATTCACAGACTGCTGATGGGCCACCATCGAGTCCCGCGGTGTCGCTGCCAGGGCGACGGCGGCGACGACGACACCGCCGTTTTCTCGAATCGCACGAGCACACGCTTCGAGGGTCGAGCCCGTGGTGACGACCTCGTCGAGCAAAATTACTTCTCGGTTGGCGACGGTTCGATTGACAATGAAGCGACGTGGTGCGGCGAGCCTCTCTCGTCTGCTCAACGTTTTCGACGGCCGGGCCGTCCATGACGAGGCATAGCCGGGTATCTTCAGCGCCTAGGAGCAGTTCCAGGTGGTTCGCAGTCGGCCCAGCTCCCGCAAGAGCACGGAAGTGGGTTCGATGCCTCTGCGAAGTCGGCCCCGGATAGTCGAGGGAACAGGCACGATGAGGGCGTGGGGGTGGGCCTCGACGAGCGGTTCCAGTAACCGAGCAAGTGACTGAGCGAGAAAAGGGGCAATTCGGTAGTGTCCTTGGTCTTTGAATCCGACCACTACTGCCCTACTGGAACCCTCATAGTTCGCGCAGGCTCGGACGGGTCGTCCAAAGAGCTCTCGCGAGATTGCCCGCTGAACTTCTATTCCCTTGGAGCGAAAAGGCTGTGAGCACGGCACACACAGGGAGGTATCCGGATCACCGCATCCAACACACTCGACGGGGGCAATGACGGCGAGAGTGTCAGTCAGAACCGGTTGGAGTGAAGGCATAGCTTCAGCAGAGCACCACGAAGTGTCAATTGCTGTCGCCGGGCGCAACCTCGTGAAAGAGGAGCGTCAATAAACAGGTGTGGACTAGCGCTGGGTGACCAATACGCTGGCGCGATCACCCGTGGCTTGCCAACCGTTACCTCGCGGCTGATAAACCTGTCCCTGCTCGGTCAGCAGCCTCAGCCCTGGAACACCGCCCACACCGCCGACCAAGGTGACGGGGTCAATGGGGCGCCCGGCATTGGAGACCCGTCCGCTCACGTCTTGGACGACGACTTCTCCAGCAGAGTCTTGTCGGGCCACCACCGCTACCTGCGATTCGTCCACAAAAGCGGCATCGACCGCTTGGCCGACGAGAGGGCTGAGTTCGAGAAATTCGCCGACCCCCACAGGTTCACAACTTGCCTGGCGCTGCACCGCAGTCAGCAAGACTCGCGTGTTGCCGTCGCCTTGGACAAGCAACATCAGCCTTGTATTGTCACGCGCCAGCTCAAAGGACACCACTTGCGCCGCATCGGGCAGTTCGACCTCGATGGGAATGACATCGACGAGCGGATCGACCACCCCCGGAGGAAAGACGCGGAGCTCGCCATCGCCCAAATCAGAATTCATCGACCAGATAAACCCGCACGAGTCGATGATGGGGCGAACCAGGTTCTCTCGATCATCAAGAGGTAGCTCGAAAACCCCTTCTCCATTGACCCGCCAGAGCCCCCCGGCCCCGACGACGGCGGCCTGGTCGAATTCCGCCGAATAGAAGATTTTTTCTGGCCTCAGACTCAATACGGAAGCTTCTAACTCGTCGATACTCTCCACACGACCCGCCTGGAGGTAACCAAACTCACTTCCCCGCACGACTAACACCCGCGGGTCACGCCCCGACGTTAACACCGGCTGATCCTCTTCGTTGAACGGAATCGCAACGGGAGTCTGGTTGACGGTAATGGCCACGTCAGAGACGTCAGAGATTTGCTGCAAGGTGGTGATCAGCTGCCACCGCATTCTCTCCCGCTGTGTTTCGTCGGCATCAAGCACAGATTCCGACAGGTCCACTTGGGCTTGACCTTCCACCACGGGCACTGGAGAGAGAGCCAATTGGGTGCCGGGTGGGAACGCCGAGACAGTGGCGCCCTGGTTTAGCCAATACGACGGGGGCTGAAGCAGGCCTCGGATTACTTTGGTGAGAACATCGCCGCGCGAGGCGAACCAGCGCACATCCGGAACGAGCTCGCGATAATCCGCGGAGTAGTAGTAGAGGCGAATCGATTCAAATGATTCGCGGAAGGCCACTTCACTGAGCATGATTCCATCGGGGGCTTCAGAGATCCGCCACTGCCCATCGACCTCATTGAGAGAAAAAACCAACTCTTGGGTGCTTTGTGGCGAGACATCTTCGTACCTTCCCGCCTCATCAACACTCGCCACCACAGACGCGGTGTAGAGCCACTGGTTGGGTTCGAGCGAGCTGATCGTCCAGGCACCCCCGCTAATGAGTGCGCTTTGATTCGGGTTCCACACCTCACGGTATTCCTCGGTGAGGTAGCTGCGGGCCACCCGGAAATTGTTTTGCGCGGCGGCGCCCGCTGCGATGAACCCCTGAATGATTTCTTGGGGGCTAGCGCCCGCCGTCGGCCCCGGTGGCAAGAAGTCGACTTCAGTGTCGACGGTGACCGTATCCGGGTCAATAGCAACGACCTCGCTCGAGATGGGGAGCTGGGTGCACCCGGCGAGGGAGAGGGCTGCGAGAGCCGCGAGGATACGCCGAATCATGAGGGGCTCATCTCCGTGGCGTCTACGAGCCGACCCTCGACATCGACAAGGTCGGTTTCCGGGGGCAAGGGAAGCGGGGAGTCGTTGACGGAAGAGTGGATGCTTCGCGGGAGGACCACACGGAAGCAGGTGCCCACGCCCGGTTCGCTCCACACGTCGATTCGACCATCGTGGGCCAGAGCGTCCTCTTGGGCGATGGCAAGGCCCAGTCCCGTGCCACCGGTACTGCGCTGGCGCGAGGGGTCAGCCCGCCAGAATCGGTCGAACACGCGCGAGACTTCTCGCTCGTCCATCCCCACACCCCAGTCGCGCACCGCGATCGCGACGGCCTGCTCGTTGGAGTCGATAAAGGTGACAATCGGTCGCGATTCCCCGTGGTCGATCGCGTTGCCAATGAAGTTGAGAACAATGCGGCGCAGACGCCTTGGGTCAGCTTCCACCTCGCCGTAACCGCCAAACACTTCCAGAAGAAGTGGCGAGCCCTTCTGCTCGGCCAGCGGCGCGAGCTGGTCGAGGCAGTCCTGAACAATTTCGACCACGTTGATGGGCTCGCGGTCAATGTTGACCGCACCCGCGTCGTATCGACTCATTTCGAGAAGATCGGTGAGCATCGACTCAAACCGCTCAATTTGGGTAAGTAAGAGCTCAAGTGAGCGGGCTGATTCCGCATCCAGTTGGTCGCGGCGACCGTTTAAGACATCGGCGGCGAGCCGAATCGTGGTGAGCGGGGTGCGCAACTCGTGGGAGACATCGGAGACAAACCGCTGTTGTAAGCGTGAGAGTTTGCCCAACCGCACCAGCTGCGATTCGATACTTTGGGCCATCTCGTTGAAGGAGCGAGCGAGGGTCGCAATGACGTCGTGTCCGCGAACGTTGAGTCGTTCATCTAAAAAACCCTGCGCGAAGCGCTCCGCCGTTTGAGCCGCCTTCTTCACCGGGCGAATGGCCAGTCGAACAACTAGCCAGGTGAAGAGAGCGATGATGAGCACCAACAGAATCGAGCCAACAATCAGCGTTTGCTGCACAAGGTTCAGCGTCGACTGGACGTCGGAGAAGTCGTAGATCAAGTAGAGCTCGTAGGAGCCTGCGGTGGGCACCTGGATCACTGAACCAACTACCACTGCGGGCACGACCTGCCCCTCCACCGTGAGCCCCACCGACTGCTGGTGGAGCTGGTCAGGTGATTGGACGACCGCCTGGCGAAGCCTGGTGGAGAGAATCTCCAAGTCGAGCCCAGAGGTCGATGTTGAGGTCATTGTCTGCGCCGTGATTTGGCCCGGCGTGCGCAGAATCGCAAAACCCCCAGCACCGGGGACCGACTGGTTGGTGCGAATAGCTGTCTGCGCCGAACTATTCGCCGTCTCGACGTCGATAGTTCCCTGTGGAGTGACCGAATTGTCAAATATTGCTTGAATCTGGTTCGAGGTGCGAACACTCTCCGCGACCACTTGGTCGAGGCGGGAGCTAAACAAGCTGGATTGGATGGTGAGGGACATGTACCCGCCGATGACGGTGACAGCCACTCCGGAGAGAAGCGCCGTGATGGTCACCGTTCGGGTGAGCAGGGATGCTCGCCAGAATCGGACGGGTCCGGCGAGGATGTCTTTGACTTCCCGCCACCAGCGCCACATCATTCGCTTGGCGTCGCCTCCGGCGGGGTCACAGCCTTACCGGAGCGATACCCCACCCCGCGGATGGTCTCAACAATGACCGGATTATCGGGATCGAGCTCAATCTTCGAGCGCAACCGCTGCACGTGAACATTGACGAGCCGGGTGTCGGCCTTGTACTGATACCCCCACACCTGCTCTAAGAGCACCTCACGCGTAAACACCTGCTGGGGTTTGAGTGCCAGCGTCAACAACAACTGGAATTCGAGCGGGGTGAGGTTGATTCGGGTTCCACCGCGACGGATCTCATGACCGGGTACGTCGATTTCCACGTCGGCAATCTGAATTAACGTCACCTGGGGTTCGTTCGTCTCGGGCGACGGACGCAAGCGCGCGCGAATGCGAGCGACCAGTTCTTTGGGGTTAAACGGCTTCACCACATAGTCGTCAGCACCGTTTTCCAAACCTTGGACGACATCGGCCGAGTCTGACTTCGCCGTCAGCATGATGATCGGCACACCACTGGTCTCGCGGATTTTCGCGCAGACGTCCATGCCGTCCATACCGGGCAACATCACATCGAGCAACACCACATCAGGATTGACTTCTTCGAGTTGTTCGAGCGCAACGGGGCCATCTTCAGCGTGGTGGGTGTCAAAACCCTCCCCCCGGAGCATGATTGTGATCATCTCCGCCAAAGCTTGGTCGTCGTCGACGACCAGAATTGTTGGGGTCACCCCTCACCTCCACGCACGCGGACCGACGGCTGAGCGCTAAGCCTACACCGACGCCCCGCGCCCATACCGAGGCCTAGTAGCGGTAGTGCTCGACCTTGTAGGGGCCTGCCTTGGGCACGCCGATGTACTCTGCCTGCTCGTCGGTGAGTTCGGTGAGCTCAACACCCAGCGAGCGCAGGTGCAGGCGTGCCACCTTTTCATCGAGGTGCTTGGGCAGCATGTGAACACCGAGCGGGTAGGCCTCCAGGTTCGTGAAGACCTCGATTTGGGCGAGAACCTGGTTAGCGAACGAGGTGCTCATCACAAAGCTGGGGTGCCCCGTGGCATTACCGAGGTTCATCAGGCGGCCTTCGGAGAGCATCAAGATGCTGCGTCCGTTGGGCATGTGCCATTCGTGCACCTGCGGCTTGATTTCAACGCTCGTCGCACCGGGGAGAGCTTCCAAACCGGCCATGTCGATTTCGTTGTCGAAGTGACCGACATTCGCGACAATCGCCTGGTGCTTGAGCTGAAGAAGGTGGTCAACCGTGACCACGACCTTGTTTCCGGTTGAGGTGACCAAAATGTCGACCTGGTCAATCACACTCTCGAGCTTGGCGACCTGGTAGCCATCCATCGCTGCCTGGAGCGCGTTGATTGGGTCAATCTCGGAAATAATCACCCGAGCACCCTGGCCGCGCAGACACTCTGCCGAACCCTTTCCCACGTCGCCGTAGCCGGCGACAAAGGCGACCTTGCCGCCAATGAGGGTGTCGGTGGCGCGGTTCAGGCCATCGACTAAGGAGTGGCGGATGCCGTATTTGTTGTCAAACTTCGACTTCGTCACCGAGTCGTTCACGTTGATCGCGGGGAAGAGGAGCTTTCCCTCTTTGAAGAACTCATAAAGGCGGTGCACACCCGTAGTCGTTTCTTCAGTCACACCCTTGATGTCTTTGGCAATAGCGGTGTACTTACCGGGAGCTTCTTCCAAGGACTTACGCAGAAGCCCCAGAACAACGCGCCATTCTGCGGGGTCCTCTGAGGAGGGCTCGGGCACCGACCCGGCTGCTTCAAACTCGACACCCTTGTGCACGAGAAGCGTGGCGTCACCACCATCGTCCAAAATCATGTTGGGGCCCTGGTGACCGGACGCCGACCAGTCAAAAATCTGCTCGGTGCACCACCAATACTCCTCCAATGTCTCGCCCTTCCAGGCAAACACGGGGGTTCCCTGCGGGTTCTCCGGGGTTCCCAATCCCACGACGAGGGCAGCGGCCGCTTCGTCTTGGGTGGAAAAGATGTTGCAGCTCGCCCAGCGCACCTGCGCACCGAGTGCGACGAGGGTTTCGATGAGCACCGCGGTCTGCACGGTCATGTGCAAAGAGCCGGCGATACGCGCGCCTTTGAGCGGCTGGTGGGGTCCGAACTCTTCACGGAGGGCCATGAGCCCGGGCATCTCGTGTTCGGCGAGACGAATCTGGTGGCGGCCGGCCTCGGCGAGGGTCAAATCGGCAACGCGGTACTGAATGGGGGTAGCTGTCAACATGGGCTCTAGTCTCTCACGACAAAGCCTGTGAAGCTCGTCTGAGCGGGGTGTACTTAGCCCGAGGAAATAATGGCTAGTACTTCGCCCGTTATGTCCTCAAGAAGCGACTGATTGGCCGCTTCAACATTCAGTCGAAGCAGGGGTTCCGTGTTTGACGCGCGAACGTTGAACCACCACATTCCCTCGCCTGATGTGGGTCCCACCACGCTCAACCCATCGAGGCGATCTACCTCGCCCCGGCCTACGAAGGCTTCAGCAACCCGGGCAACCGTGGCGTCAGTGTCAGCTACCCGGGTGTTGATTTCACCGGATTGGACATAGGGGCTGTAGTCCGCGGCAATCAAACTCAATGGCTTGTCACCGTGACCTAGTTCAGCGAGCACGTGGAGGGCGGCGAGCATGCCCGAATCGGCGCCATAAAAGTCACGGAAGTAGTAGTGGGCCGAGTGTTCCGCACCAAACACGGCATTCGTGCGGGCCATCTCGTCTTTGATCAGCGAATGCCCCACCGAAGTGCGCACAGCAACAGCCCCCTGGGCTTCGATGGTTTCTTTCACCACCATCGAACAAATAAGGTTGTGTAGCACCGTGGGCGAGCCCTCTCCCAGCTGCTCGCGAACGCGGGTAATCTCGCGTTTCGCCACGAGCGACCCAATCACACTGGGGCTTACGGGATTCCCGTGTTCGTCCACCACGAAGCAGCGATCGGCGTCGCCATCGAAGGCGATTCCAATGTCCGCATCGCGTTCGACTACTGCCTTCTGCAAGTCAACGAGGTTCTTTGGCTCAAGCGGGTTGGCTTCGTGATTGGGGAACGTGCCATCGAGTTCGAAATACATCTCGACTATCTCGAGTGGCAGTGGAGCAAAGCCCGCACCCTCACCCAACACGGCGGGAACCGTGAAGCCCCCCATGCCGTTTGCCGCATCGACCACCACTGTGAGGGGCCGGATTTTTTCTAAATCAACGAGCTGTCGTAAATACGACACGTAGTCACCCAACACATCGGTCTCCCCTGCCCCCTCAACGGGAATTTCGGGGTTCGGGGTGTGTTCCAAAAACGCGATTGCCCGGTCGCGGATCCCAGCGAGGCCCGTGTTCAGACTGACACCTTTGGCGCCTGCTTTTGAAAACTTGATGCCGTTGTATTCAGCGGGGTTGTGGCTCGCGGTAATCATCGCGGCGGCCGCATCAAAGTGGCCGGACGCAAAATAGGCCATATCGGTCGAACACAGTCCAATCGGCATCACCGTGGCACCGGCAGCGTGTGCTCCGGCTTCCATGGCGCGGGCAAGCTCGGGTGACGAGGGGCGCATGTCGTGACCGATGACGAAGGGCTTACCTTCGAGACCCAACTCCCCCACTGCCGCCACACCGAGCGCATAGGCCACCTGAGGCGTGAGCTGAGTGGCGACCAGGCCACGGACGTCGTAGGCCTTGACGATGTCGTTGAGCGGGTGAGTCACCGTCTCAGACTACTCAGAAGGGGTCAGGCTCTGGGCGGTAGCGCACCACCCGCCACCCCTGTGGCACTGTCAACCGGGTCGCGTGCTGGGGACACAGGTCGTAGGAGTGGGGCTCAGGGTGTAGCGCCAGGGGCCCGACCACCGCTTCAGAGTCGGAGTAGACGTAGGTGAGGGTGGCTTCTGCGCTGTCGTGACAGCCGACCTTGCTGCAGGTCCGAATTGGCCGTCGTCGCTCCCGCATGATGGGCAGTGTAGTGTTCCCCACTCGACTAGCGTGGGAGGGTGAGCGTGTTGCACGGAAGGTCGCGTCGGCCCTCCCGTTCGCTCACGACAGGCCCTATCGTCTCGGCGAAAAGACGGCGATCACACGGCTTTTCCGATGTCGTCGAGGCCATGGTCGACTACCTGCGCAAGATCGCGCCAGACGAGCTCAAAAACGTTGTTGTAATGATTCAGGCGATGCCCGATCAACCGGGCGACGTTCCCGGTGTCGCTCGATTACACGTCGACAAGAAGACCAAAACCATTCGCCTCTTTCGTATCCCTATCGAGCGTCTGGGGCACCACCATCCGGGTGATCGATGGTTCGAGCGAATGGTCATCGAATCGGTCGTGATCAAAGCTGTCGCGGAACTCACCGGGTTGGATCCCTGGCGGCTGATGCCCGGTAGAGACCCCTGGATTTAGCGGGCGTACACCGACACGGCGGGAAGCTGTGCCGGCGGTGGGGTCACCACCACGTGCGCTATCGAGCCCGACCCTCGTAATGAAATCGCGAGAGCGACCGGCCCAGTGGTCTCAAACACGTAGTTGCCCCCGCCATCACCCAGGCCACGGATGGAAAAAGCTCCTGGCGCCAGTTCTACTCGACCCTGGCCGACCACGCTGGACTGGTCATCACTCACCCGGGCATAGCTCAGCGTGATGGGCTGATCCGAAGGGTTGAACATTTGCAGAGTGCCCTCAATGCCTCCGGGAATGACCGCACTTGATACTGAATCCAAGGTCACAGCGGAGGGCACCCAGGCCAGGTCGGTTTTCCCTTCGGATACCGACGACTGCCTTACCCCGGCGACGACGGGTTGATCCGATTCGATGCGGACCGTGGCGTAACCCTGACCCAACTCTGCCAATTGGACATCCAGCACTCGGCCTGCCTCAAGTGACACTTGACTAGTAATGGCCTCACCCACGGGCTTTTCCACGATGACTTGCGCCTGGGCCTCCGCATCGGGTGCGAGTAGGCGCAACACGGGAGCCACGTCGCTATAGCCCTCCACACCCAAAACGGGCCCCAACACGTCTTCTGGTTCGAGCCACACCCCAGGAATCACCCGCTCGGGTGACGCGGGGGCTTGACTGCTCGCCACATCCGCCCCGTCGGGCTGAAGTCCACGGGTGAGAGACACATGTAACGCCGCCGTGACGGGGGTGCCTGAGCTCACCACACGAATCACCGGGGAGGCCTCATCCGGCGCAAGACCAGAGAGAGTAAAGAAGCGCTGCTCGCCGGGCTGCACCAAGATTCCCCGCGCACCGGGTGCTGAAATCGGGCCCGAATCGCCATAGAGGCTCAAATCGACGACGGCTTGAACACTCCCGGGGTTCGCGAGCACCACAACTGACTGCCGACCGGTCGTGGTCGACCCGGCAACGAGCCAGGATTCGCTCCTGGGCTGCTGACACGCAGACGCCTGGTAACCCCTTGCAAAGGGGGTGTCGATGTTTTGGCTCGTCGTTCCCGCAAGGAACCCGCTGTCAGACGCCTGCGTCGCGAAGACCGCGGGAGAGGCGATTTTGGCATCGGTTCCTGCAAACACATCGAGTAGTTCTTCGCTGCTGAGCTCAATCAACTCGGGATCCAATCCCAGGAGGTTGAGCGCGGTCTCGCCAAAACCTCGTGGAGTGGTTTCTTGTTGCACAAAACCCAAGAACGGCCCCGCACACACCACTTGCTGGTCAGGAGCATCAGCACTCACCGACACCGGCTGCAGGGCCTCTCTTGCTCCGGGGAGTGCCTCGGCAAAACCCTGGGGTACGCCCTGGGCAACCAGGCCGATACTGAGCGCCACGGCCCCGAGACCTAACACCGTGGACGCCAACCGGCCAATGGTGGGCTGGGTGCTACGAGGAGTCATCTCACTCATCGGCGTCCTCCTCCAAGGCTGAGGCCAACGACGTCTCACTATCTCCTTCTTCGCTCAGCCGTCGCGGGGTGCGCTCGGTGGGAAGGGCGAGAACTCCCCAGAGCAACCAGGTAATCCACAACAGCGAATCCCAGGACGCTTGGCTCGGCGTTCGGGGCACCTCGGCTACGGGTTTTTCTGCGACGCCCGTGACCTTGAACAACACTCCTGCTTCCGATTGGCCAGAGGGTATGAACTCCGCCCGCCGGCCCATCGCAAGCGCTGCATCACTCTCGGGGTCACCACGGAAGAGAATGAAGCGGATCCCCGCTTCACGCAAGGTGGGAAGGGGATTACCTGCTGAGGGTTGAACAATCGCCGCGGCGATCGTGGCGAGGTCATATGACGTTTGTGAGAGCTCGAGAGGGCGAAGGCGGTAGAGGCTGCTCTGTGTTTCGAGAAACAGCCCCGCCCCTTGCTTAGAAGACACGGCATATCCACCGTCGACCTCGTCAATCACGAGGGTGAATTGGTCGGGAGTCGAGAGTGCTTCTGCAGCCACGAGGGCAGGCAGGGTGCGCTGCTCCGAGGGCTTCACGACGGCCTTCTCTGACCACGCTCGTGTCGCCTCACCGGCGATCGCCACGATGGATCCCCCCGCTACTAAGACTGATAGAACGCCCGCCACGGCCCGCATCGTCGTGGCTTTCCGACCAAACTCCCACCTCTCGGGGGCTAGATGATCAATCAGGGCTGCCGCGGCGAGAACCACGCCCAACCACCTCACCATCGCGCCGGACCCTTGCCATAGTGACACCGGCTGGACACCCACGAAACCCTGGATGATGTGTGGTGCAACCGATGCGACGATAATTCCTGAACCAATGAGAAGGCCCGCCGTGAGGGTCACGTCACTGCGGGGTGTGATGACCACCAGCAGTGCCACCGCCAGAAGCGGTATTCCGGCTGCCAGGGTGAGTAGCGTCCAGTCAACGCCCGCGGGAATGATGACGGGCGCCGTGGGAGTGGCCGACCAGCCGAAGAAAGCCTGCCACCACTCCACGGAGGTAACAGCGATGTCTGGACCTGGGTCTGCGAAGAATCTGCCGAGCCCAGGCAGAAGAGCGATATCGGTGGGGGCGAGCAAGCGCGGGGCGAAAAGCACGAGGCTTGGTACCAAAGCCAGTGGCAGCGTCCCCGCCGCGGCCCGCAGTGGCTCCCTCCATCCCATGGCAATGAGAACGACCACCCAGCCGACGAGAACCACTGGCCACAACACCGGCGCGGCCGCTGCCACGACGGCGGTGGCAAAGCCCGCCTGGGCGGCGCGCTGCCACGAGGTGTGAGCGGTCAGCGCAGTGGCGACGAGCCAGGGAAGTGTGATGTGGAGGATGACCGAGTAGAACCGGCCCTCGTTCAACGCCGAGAGAAAACTGGGGTTCACCACCCACAGCAGGGCAAACAGGGTGGTGGGAAGGGCGCGGCGGAGTAGCTGCGAACCGGCCCACCACGCGACGAGCCCCGAAATAAGTGGAGCGGCCACCCACATCCACACGATCGCGAGTGAAGGATTCCACCAGGTGAGCGAGCCGATTGCGGCGACAATCAGCGCTCCTGGGTCAGCAGGGATGAGGCGATTCCCCCACACACCAGCGACCGTGTCGGGTTGCAGCCAGCGGACTTCTGCCCAGAGCTGCTCGATTCCTGCCCCCAGCGGCAAGAGACCCCCACCTCGAAGGGCCGTCGCACCGATGAGAGGCCCCGAGACAAGTGCCCCGAAACCAGCGAGGGCGGCAATGAGCCACAGCCCGCTCGGCCAAAACGCGGGCCGGGTAAGCACGAGGGCTTTTTCTTCTGCTCGAGCGAACTTTGCTTCTGACTCGAGTTGCCTGCGCCGCCGCCGTTCCGTCGGTGACATGCGCAGGGGGCGAATGGCGGACCACCCAGCCGCACGAGAGTTCTCCAGACGCATCTTGGCCACGATGGCCCGGGGAAGGGTGAGCAGGGCGCCCACAGTGGCGATCAGATCCGCAATGGCAAAGTCGGGGCGCTTGGTCGCAAAGTGCCAGGCCGATCGAGCGACCGACACCACCGGGGTGAGAAGAACGATGGGAACAAGCGCCCACCATGGCGCGTAGGCGAAGCGCCGATACAACCACGCCTGCCGGTCCAAGCGGTACATCTGAGCGGACCCAAGTTTCTTTCCCGCCCTCCAATCGGCGGGGCCCTGTTCAACGGTGACGACCGAGCGGGGAACGGCAAGCACCCGGTGTCCCGCCAGGCGTGCTCTCACCCCCAGGTCGAGCGGTGCGTCGAGCGGGTCGAGGCCAGTATCGGCTCCACCCAATTCATCAAATACTCCGAGGCTCAGAAGCAGGCCCGCATCTCCCACCGCGAGCACATCGCTCATCCGGTCGTATTGGCCCTGGTCTAACTCCCTGTCAACAATGGCTTGGCGCTGGCCCCACTGGGTGATCGTCTCGCCAAACTCGCGAAGCCACCCAGGTTGATCGGCCATGCGCTGCTTGGGCCCTGCCATGACGACCGAGGGAGCCCCATCCACCGCCGTGGTGAGGGTTTTCAGAGCATCAGGTTCAGGGGTGGTGTCATCGCGCAACACCCACGCCCAGCCTGCTTCAGGCAAAGTTTCTCGACCAATGTTGAGAGCTTCGGACCACCCCATGGCGGGGCGCCCCGCGACGATACTGACGGTGTGGTCCCTACCGAGTTGTTCTCGAAAGACTTCCTCGGAGCTTGGGTCCCCGGTGAGGTCGACAACGGTGATGGTGTCGGGTCGACGGGTTTGGCCTCGAATCGCTTCGAGGGTTTGGATGAGGCGGTCACCGCGTCGTCTCACTATGACGACGGCGTGAACCGCTCGACGCATCCCCAGTTAGGCTCGCCGGCGCAAGCGGCGGCGTTCGCGCTCGGACAGGCCACCCCAAATACCAAAACGCTCATCGTTTTGCAGGGCGTATTCGAGGCATTGCGCGCTCACCTCGCACTGTTGGCAGATTTTCTTCGCCTCGCGGGTGGAACCACCCTTTTCGGGGAAGAACGCTTCGGGGTCGGTTTGCGCGCACAGCGCATCGGCCTGCCAGGCGAGGGCACCATCGTCGTCACCACGGAGGCCAGGGATCCCGAGATTGACGGGGTCGACAAACCAGTTGTCGGGCACGGAGTTGCGATATTCCGCCACTCGAACTCTCCTTCACTAACATCGCCCTAGCCGCGGTGTTGCCAGTATTACACCGGTGTAATTAGGTCCGCGTCAAGTCCGAGTTTGAGTGGCAGTTGAAGCTTATTAAGTCCTAAAACTCGGTAAAAATATCGAATAACCGAGCCGGAAGGATTTTCCAGGCTGAAAAAATGCCGAAAAACGCTACGAAACCGGTCCCAACGACACGCCGTGAGCGGCGGAATATTCCCTCCACGCCGAGCTCACCATGTCCTCCACTGACTGGCTCATCGACCAGCCCAAATCCTTCGCCGCCTTCTCCCCCGAGGCCACCACCTTCACCGGATCGCCTGGGCGGCGAGGGTCGGCGTGAGGGGTGAAGTCCACACCGGTGGCGCGGGCGACCTCCCGCATCATCTCAGCCACGCTGGTGCCCGTGCCCGTGCCGAGGTTATAAGCGGCCTCCAATTGTTCCCCGGCGAGCAACTTCGCAATCGCCACGACGTGAGCGTCAGCGAGGTGCTGAACGTGAATGTAGTCACGAATGCAGGTGCCATCGGGGGTCGGGTAATCAGTACCAAACACCCGCGGTGCTTCGCCTCGCTCGAGTGCGGCAAACACCATCGACAGCAACGAATAGGGGCTCGTGTCATAAATTCCAGGAACGCCGGAGCCCACCACATTGAAATAGCGCAGCGAGCAGTGCTTTAGCCCCGTAGCGACACCCTGGTTGTGCAGCATCCACTCGCCGATGAGCTTCGATTCGCCATAGGGCGAGACAGGGTTCTTGGGCGCATTCTCGGGAATCACCGGGACATCCACATCGCCATAGACCGACGAGGAACTGGAGAACACGATCGCGTTCACCCCGTGACGCACCATCGCTTCAAGAAGGCGCAACATGCCTTCGACGTTTTCCGAATAGGTGTGAAGCGGCTGCTCCACACTCACACCGGCGTGTTTGAACGCAGCGAAGTGGACTACCCCGTCGATGCCGCGAGAAAATGCCTCGTCGAGCGCACCGGGGTTGGTGGTCGCGCCTTCGATAAAGGGAACACCCTCTGGCACGACCTCGCGGCGACCCAGTGAGAGGTCGTCCAACACGACCACTTCGTGGCCCTCGCGCAGTAGCGATCGTACCGTGTGTCCTCCGATATATCCGGCTCCGCCGGTCACTAAGAGTCTCATTGGTTCAAGGTTAGTCCGCGAAGGCCCACCAGATTTGGCCCGAGCCGGTGAGTCTGCTCTCACGACTTTCCGCCACCACGACGCAGGCCTGTCCCCGCTCAAGCGTCAACGCGTCATCGCCACTGACGACCGACCACTCTCCATCGGTGGCAACTACCACCACGGCGCCGAGGCCGGGAAGTTCGGCCGAAACCTCGGTTCCTTCGAGGAGCCCCAATCGAAGCGCGTGCCCGTCTGGCGAGTAGGTGACTCCCCCGGTGGGGCTCAACTGGGGTTCCAGCAGGGGGGCATCAACCGGCTGACACACCGCGATGTCGAGCAGGGCTTCCACATCGACGTGTTTGGGGGTGAGCCCGCCTCGCAACACATTGTCGCTGGGTGCCATTAGTTCAATGGCATAGCCCTCGAGGTAGGCGTGGAGCTGCCCGGCCGCGAGGAAGGCTGCCTCACCCGGGAGCAAGGTGAGCCGGTGCATCATCATGCCCACGGCGATGCCCGGGTCTCTCGGATAGTGGCGGTGCAGTCGATTCAATGTGTCGTCTTTATCCGCCACCGATCCCAACTCATCAAGAAGCGCAGGGATTTCTGGCGAATCAGAGAGCAGCCAGCCAATAACTTCTTCAACCGACCAGCTTGAGAGCTTGTCCATCCAGCCACGAATCGCCGGGTAATCACCCTCCCCAACAAGGTTCTCTATCTGAACCAAGGTCGCCTCGAAGGGTCGAATACCGGCGAGGGCGTGGAAGGGGCCTCCCACAGCCACAACTAGCTCGGGCTTCGCGTGTGAATCCTTATAGAGGCGCGTGGCCGCATCCAGCGGAACGCCTTCAGCTTCTTCCCTCTCAAACCCCTGCCGGGCTTGTTCGCTGCTTGGGTGAACCTGAAGCGATAGCGGAGTGGTGGGGCTCAACACTTTGAACAGGAAAGGCAGCTCAGCGGGTTCGCTGACATTTCCCAACCACTGCGAGAGGCTCTCTCCCGATTCGACCGTTGACATACCTAATGAATGGGTGCCTAACCACCATTCGGCTTCGGTCTGTGTCGACTCGGGCCAGCCTAGAAGGCGCGAAATCACACCCGGACCTCCCCAGGCGTAGTCGGCGATGGTGCCGCGCAGTCGCTCTACCGCCACGTCGCACCTAGTCGGGACACACTCCGGCAGAAAACCGGCGAGAAAGGCTTGCTCATGTTGTCGCTACCCTAGCGCTCTGCTCTTCCAACAGCCCGGTAGTCTGGCCGGGTGAGCACGGTGGCGATTATTCCTGCTCGGGGGGGCTCCAAAGGCATCACCGACAAGAATCTTCAACCTGTCGGTGGAATACCCCTGATAGCTCGTGCAATTCACTCCGCCCTCGCTTCCCCGGCTATCGACGAGGTCTATGTCTCGACCGATTCTGATTGCATCGCCGAAGCCGCACGCTCCGCCGGAGCGGGCGTCATCACCCGCCCCGATGACATCTCAGGAGACACGGCGTCTAGTGAATCGGCAATCCTCCACGCCATCTCCGAACTGCCCGAGGCAGAGACGGTGGTCTTCATTCAAGCCACCTCACCGTTTATCGACCCCGCCGATCTGACAAAAGCGTGCGACATGGTCAATAGCGGCGAATTCGACATGGCATTTTCGGGGGTGGAAGACCACGGTTTCCGCTGGGAAGAACACGACGGCGCCTTTAGCCCTATCGGCCACGAAGCGTCCTCAAGACCCCGTCGGCAAGACCTGCCTCACCGCATCTTGGAAACGGGCGCGTTTTATGTATTCCGCGCTTCGGGAATCGTCTCCTCGGGCTCACGCTTCCACGGCCGAATCGGCGTGGTGGAAGTCGCACGGAACAACGCGATGGAAATTGATTCTTATGACGACTTAGAACTTGCTCGCCGCCTCGCTCAGAGTGAATACCCCGCAGAGGGCGTCGGTCCGGTTGATCTGGTGGTCTTTGATTTTGATGGAGTCCACACCGACGACCGAGTCTTCGTTGATGAATCGGGGGTCGAATCGGTTCGGGTCAAGCGCGGAGATGGCATGGGTATCGGTCTGTTGAAAAAAGCGGGCGTGCCCATCCTGATCCTCTCCACCGAAACCAACCCGGTCGTGAGCCGCCGCGCAGAGAAGCTCGGCGTGGATGTTCTGCAAGGGCAGTCCGACAAAGCCTCAGCACTCAAGACTTGGCTCGATGACAAGGGTTACTCGGCCGAAAACACCGTGTTCGTGGGAAACGACATCAACGACACGGGGTGTTTGGAATTGGTCGGCTGGCCCGTCGTCGTCGCCGACGCTCACCCGTCAGTGCGGCACCTCGCGCGCATCGTCTTGCGAAGCCGTGGTGGCGAGGGAGCGGTGAGAGAATTATGCGACCTAGTCTTGAGTGGAATGAACCGGAAGGCGAACGACTGAGCAATGAGTACTCCCACTGTCACCGTTGGTGACCACACCATTGGCGCGGGACACCCCTGCTACGTCATCGCCGAAATTGGCATCAACCACAACGGTGAGCTCGAGAACGCGAAGAAACTGATTGACGTCGCTGCCGAAGCCGGCTGCCAAGCGGTGAAGTTTCAAAAGCGCACGCCCGATATTTCCACCCCGGAAAACCAAAAGAACGTCCAGCGGGAAACCCCGTGGGGCGTGATGACCTATTTGGAATACAAGCACCGAATCGAATTTGGTGACGCCGAATATAAGGAGATCGCCGCCTACTCTGCCAAGAAGGGTCTCGACTGGTTTGCCTCCCCGTGGGACGTGCCCTCGGTGGAATTCTTAGAAGACCACGGTGTCACCGTGCACAAGGTCGCGAGTGCCTCGATTACCGACATTCCCCTATTGGAAGCACTTCGCGACACCGGCAAGCCCATCATTCTCTCGACGGGTATGTCGACGATGGACGAAATTGATAAGGCCGTCGAGGTGGTGGGAACCGACAAGCTCGTGCTGATGCACGCCACTTCCACCTACCCCCTGGACCCCAAAGAAGCTAACCTGCTGATGATCAACACCCTGCGGGAGCGCTTTGGAGTCCCGGTGGGGTATTCCGGCCACGAAACGGGCCTGCAGGTCTCCCTCGCCGCGGTCGCACTCGGTGCTGATGCGCTTGAGCGTCACATCACGCTGGACCGCGCGATGTGGGGCACCGACCACGGGGCGTCGCTGGAGCCGGGTGGGTTGACCAGGCTCATTCGTGACGCGCGGGTAATTGAAGAAGCGCTCGGCGATGGGGTAAAGCGTGTCTACGAATCCGAAGAAGGCCCCCGAGCAAAACTGCGCCGGGCACTCTAGCCCGCATTCTGGGACACTAGTTAGGTGGCCACCTCAACCAAAGCTCGCTCCCGCAAAAACCCGGGTGTTTATGTCGTTGTCGCTCTCTATAACGAAGAGACCGTTATCAAAGGTGTTATTGATGGGCTGCACGAACACTTCTCGAACGTCATCTGCATTGACGACGGATCAACCGATCACAGTGCAGCCGTAGCTGAAAAGGCCGGGGCCACGGTCATTCGCCATCCGATGAACCTCGGCCAAGGAGCAGCGCTTCAAACAGGGATTGCCTACTGCCGCGCGCAAGAGGACATGGAATACGTCGTCACCTTCGATGGCGACGGGCAACACCGCGTCGAAGACGTCTTGGACATGCTCTCCTATTCCCACCGCAAGGATTGTCCGATTGTCTTTGGTTCCCGCTTCCTCGATAAGCGCACCAAGCCGGGGTTGAAGAAAAAGATTGTGCTGAA
>Ga0181554_1001874_pt1 | contig 19260 bp, 8 predicted proteins | sample 011ome_16_FD_145602 | JGI IMG/M metagenome (GOLD analysis project Ga0181554, IMG submission 145602) | Coastal salt marsh microbial communities from the Groves Creek Marsh, Skidaway Island, Georgia - 011503CT metaG (spades assembly) | ecosystem: Environmental > Aquatic > Marine > Intertidal zone >... | reverse complement strand
GGAGCCGCGCCCGGTCGCGAGGCGGAGGACGAGGATGACGATCTCGCTGACGGTCGTCCAGATGCCCTGGTACTTGACGAGGCTGATCTCCATGCTCGTCTGCAGCAGCCCGCCCGCGGAGCACAGCGGGCGCTCGAGGTTCACGACCGTCCCGATGCAGCGCGCGACCGCGCACTGCGACGCCGCGTAGCACGCGCGCTGCACGGCCGGGACGCGGCAGCCGGCGCAGTCGTCGACGGAGCACTGCCGGCGCAGCGCGACGTCGAGCACGGTGCGCTGCGCGGCGGCCCTCTGCGCGGAGGCGGGGCTGCCGGCGGCCTCGTCCCACTCGACGCGCACCTCCTGCAGCCACGACGGCGCCGTCGCGAGCGGCGCGGAGAGGAACACGCGCCGCTCGTTGTCCGCGCCGCGCGGCTCGAGCGCGTTCTGCGCGAGGACGACGGCCTTGCGGAACGGCGTGGCGCTCTGCGTGAGCCCGACGGTCGGCCCGTCGTCCTGGCGCAGCCCGAGCGCGAGCGCGAGCCCGGGGTCGAGCGCCGCGTCGTCGCACGCGTACAGCAGGCGGCTGGGGAAGCGGTGGCGCGCCGGGTCGGGCCCGCAGCGGCGGACGGCGCCGCTCTGCGAGTTTGGGAGGAGCAGGAAGTCGTGGCACTGCTCGGAGAGGCACGTCGCCATGTGCCCGTGCAGGAGGCGGTCGAGGTTCGTCTGCGCGTACGCGGGGAAGAAGTTTGGCCACGCGCGCGGCGCCTCGAGGCGCACGACGACCGCGACGGGCTCGGCCGTCGCCTCGCCGGGGCGGACGACGAAGCCGTGCACGAGCGCGAAGTTGTTGGGCGCGGCGAGCACCCACGCGACGCGGTGCATTGCGGGCTGCCCGACCGCGGCGACCGCGCCGGGCGCGAGCGTCTCGAGCACGACGTGCGCGTCGCCGTTTGCGCGGTACATCACGACGCGGTCCGCGAACGACGCGATGAGGTGCGCGCGGCTCGCGAACGCGACGCCGCGCAGGTCGGGCGCCCACGCGCTGCTGCCCGCGACCTCCCAGCGGACGTGCTCGTGCGTGCCGACGCCGAGGCGCGCCGGGACGCAGTACTCGACGACCTCGACGACGTAGCGGTCGGTCGTGCCGACGACCGCGACGCAGCGGTCCGCCGGGGACACGCCGCCGCAGCACGCGCGCCCGCTGGCCGCGGAGACGTCCATCACGGGGACCTGCATCATTCCGTGCACCTGGAAGGGCGGCGCGGCGCGCCCCTCGAGGATCTCCTGCGGCGAGAAGAAGCTGTTCACGACCGTCTGCTCGATCCGCGCCTCCGTGCCGAGGTCCTGCAGGCGCTCGCGCACGGCGTCGAACGCGTCGAACGGGCCCGCGCACGCCGACCGGCAGCTCTGCGTGCGGCGGCACCCCTCGAAGTAGTCGTACGGCTCGGGCACGATCGCCATTGTGTACGGGCTGCCGAGGAGGTCCGCGCAGCGCCCCGCGTCGGGGTCCCAGAGGACCGTCGCGTAGTCGACGAACCCGGCGAGCGCCTGCGCCGCCTGGTGCGCGTGCGCCATCGCGGGGTCGAGCGCGCCGCGCAGGCGCTCCTCGACGTGCAGGCCCATCGAGTCGCACACCGCGGACCGCGAGAGCTCGCTGTCGCGCCCGGCGTGCGCGCTCACGAGCGCCGCGACCATCGGCTTGAGGTGCTCGGGCGCGCCCGCCCAGCACACGTTCGTCGCGTACGTCTCGAAGTTCTGGCCGCCGGGGTCGCGGCAGAGGCACGCGAGCACCGGCGTCATCACGAAGAAGACCTCGACCGTCGTGAGGAGCGTCGCCTGCTGCGCGACGGCCGCGCTGCAGCTCTCGCGCATGAGGCGCGCCCACGGGTTCGAGGAGCCGAGCATCACGCCGAGCCCCGAGCACGCGCGGAACGCGGGCAGCACGAGGAGCTCCTGGAAGTCGTGCTTCGCCTCGACGAACGCGTGCCACACGAGCGGCGCGAGCGGCTGCGCCACCTCGTCGCGCGCGAGGAGCTGGAGCAGCAGCCGCGTGACCGCGCGCCAGAAGAAGTGCCCCACGTCGAGCGCGGACGCGCCGAGCGCCTTCACGCCGAAGCTCCCGCCGGGCAGCCGCGCGAAGAGGTCGCGCGGCGGCGGGCCGAACAGCGAGCGGTACCCGTCGAAGAGCGACGCCTGCATCCCGGCGAGCGACGGCTGCTCCGCGAAGGCCTTGCGCGAGCGCTCGAGGACCTCGCGCGCGAAGCGCACCGTGCGCGCGCTGAGCTCGGTGCGCATCTTCTGCACGCGTTCCGGGAGGTCGCTGAGCTGCTTCTGGAGCTGCGCGTACTGCTGGAGCGCGTACTCGTGCACGCGCCCGCGCACGTAGTCCGCGGGGTTCGCCGCGTACGCCGCGGCGCGCGTGAAGTCGCGGCGCCGGAGCAGCGCGGGCACCTTCTGCCGCTCGCTCACGGCCACGCCCTGCAGGAACGAGTTCATCGACTCGCCGCCGGGGAGCCCGCGGAGGAGCCGCCCGAGCTTCGCGACGACCATGAAGAAGTGCGCGCTCGCCTTGCGGAACGCGGCGAACGAGTCGTCGAGGCTCAGGAGGCCCCTCCCGCAGTTGAGCAGCAGCGAGTGCGACATGTGCGTCATCGGGCACTCGCGCAGCCGCGCGAGCATGCCGTCCTGGAAGAGCACCGGGAGCGCGGTGAAGAGCGAGACCCACATCCGCGTGCCGAGCGCCGCGCCCGCGCCGACCTCGCCGAGCATGCTGCCGAGCTGCGGCATGTTGCGCCAGTCGGGGCACAGCGCGCTCGCGCCCGCGCGGAGCTGCGCCGTCGCGGTGTCGGGCAGCCACGGCTCGTCCTCGCGGACCTGCAGCGTCTGCGGCTGCAGGAAGTACGTGCGGTAGCGCACCTGCTGCGGGTCGTTGCCGAGCGGCGAGAGCGTGCGCATGTCGAGGTACGCCGGCGCGGCGTGCAGGACCGTCACGGCGACGTTGTCCTCCGAGAGGTACTCCATGCTCGTCACGATCACGTTGAACGCGCTCCCGCAGATCGCGCGGTCGTCGGTCTGGCTGAGGAAGACGTCGGGCAGCTCGACGCTCGCGCCGCGCGCGGCGTTGTCGCCGTTCGCCTCGGAGTGCGCGAACGCGTCCAGCCGCCAGATGCGGATCCCGCCGTAGCTCGAGCGCGCCTGGAGCTGCAGGTTGTAGTCGTCGCGCCCCTGGCAGTACTTGGCGAACTCGCTGAACATGTCGAGGCTCGGGTTCACCGCGTACAGGACGCCCCAGCGCGTCTCGACCGCGGGGTTGTGCCGCCCGGGGCTCGCCGTCCACGCGAACGGGATGCTCACGAGGTCGTTGCGCGGGAGGCGGTCGCACGCGCTCAGCGTCTCGCACGGCGGGAGCGCGGGGAGCTCGGCGTGCGTCGTGACGACCGAGAACGACTCGGTGCCCTCCTCGCCGTACAGGCGCTGCACCTTGACGCCGGCGGAGCCGTCCGCGTTGTACACCGCGATGAGCGCGGCCGAGCCCGCGACGGCGAAGGGCTGCCCCTCGAGCAGCACGGCCTCGTAGCGCGCGTCGATGTCTGCGACAGCCGAGCGGTTGACGCGCGACATGACGGAGTCGGACGCGACGCAGGCGAGCGCGGCCGGGTCGAACACGCCCGTCTGCGCGAGGCGGCGCCCGAGCGGGTCGTTGCTGTCCTCCACGAGGAGCCCGTACCCCGCGGGCGCCGCCGCCGTCGTGTACTCCTGCCCGGGCGCCAGCGTGGTCCCCACGGAGGCGACCGCGCAGTCGCGGCCCTGCAGCTGCACGCGCGTCTGCCAGTCGTCCGCGTTGTAGATCGTGAGGCCCTGCGAGCCCGAGCCGCGGCGCCGCGCCGCCAAGCAGTACGGGAAGCACGCGGCGCCCGCGAACGTGCGCGCGCAGACCGGGTCGAACGCGCCCTCCCCGGCGCAGGCGGGCTGCAGCCAGATCACGGCGTCCACCTCCGCGGGCCCGTCGTCCCCCTGGTCGGACGCGAACGCGCTCAGCGGCGACCGGAAGTTGCGCCCGCCGGCGCCGAGGCTCCCCGGGACGGACAGCCGCGACACCGGCCAGCGCACGGAGTCGACGGTGATCTTGGTCCCCGCGCACGTCATGTACTGCGCGGTGCTGGGCAGCGCGAAGGCGACCGGCACGAGCAGGCCCGCCGCGTCGAGCGCCTCGTCCGCGTCCTCCGCCTGGAAGCGCGCGACCGCGCAGTGCAGCTCCATGCGCGTGCCCTGCGCCGCGCCGCCGTCCGGCACGTCGTAGCACTGGCAGCCGAGCATCGAGAGCGTGCGCCCGCCGCCCTCGTCCACCTGCTCCGCCTCGTCGTACTGCACAGCCGCGATCCCGAGCCCGGGGGCCACCTGGATCGGCCAGTGGTCGCGCGCCAGGACCGTCTCGGTCGGCCCGCGCACGAAGTTGAACTGCGTGGTCAGCCCGTCGGTGAGCGCGAACGCCGCCGGGCCGAGCCCGACGACCCGCGTCTCGTTCCCCCCGAAGACCTGCGCCTCCGTGTCGAACTTGACCGCGAGCGCGCTCGGCTGGCACGGCGGCGGCGCCTCGTCGTACGCCGAGAGCACGATGACCCACATCACGTCGAGCCAGTTGTCCACGAGCCGCCCGGCGTGCCGCGCGCTCGCCGCCGCCATGTTGAAGACCGGCGCAAAGTCCGGCACGCACGCGACGCCGCGGAGGCGCGCGTCGGAGAAGGACGCCGCCTGCGAGCACCGCGCGTGCGTCACGAGCGGCACCTGCACCACCGCGTACAGCGGCACGTTCAGCGCAAGGTGCAGCGACTGCGCAAAGTTCGCGTCCAGCACGGGGTAGAGCAGCGCCTCGGCGGCCGGCGTCGCGATCGCGCACGAGGCGCGCAGGAAGTCGAGCACGTGCGCCGCGACCACGCGCAGCGCCAGCACCGGCGAGAGGAAGTCGAACACGCGCTCGCCAGGCGCCAGGCACGCCGCGTCGTGGCACGGCCGCAGCGTCTCGCAGTACGCCACCAGCGAGCCCGCGAGCGCGCGGAAGACGGCCTGCAGGCTCGTGACCGTCTTCAGCACGGTCGTCATCTGCTCCTGCAGCGCCGGCACCGCGACCGCGCTCACCAGCCCGCGCAGGACGAGCTGCACCGCGTTCCAGAACGGCACGAGCGTCGCGAACACGAGCTCCAGCGCCTGCAGCGGCACCAGCAGCACGCCCCGCAGCATCGCGCCCACGCCGCCGTTCCACCCGCGCAGGAGTTGCGCCGCGAACCCCGCGTCGGCGTCCGCCAGCGCCCCGCCCAGGTACACGACCAGCAGCAAAATCGCCGCGAACAGCACGTAGTACACCGCCCACTGCAGCAGCCCGGCGAGCGTCTGCGCCCACGCGCGCACCAGCTCGACCACCAGGTCCACCGCCCGCAGCAGCAGCGCGCGCGCGCTGTCCGCCTTGGCCGCCCGCGGGCTCGGCGCGGCCCCCCCAACCAGCGCCACCAGCAGCGTCGCCGCCGCGTGCACCAGGCGCTCCCCGACACACATCACCAGCAGCGCGCCCGCAAAAACAAGCGGGACATGCGGGCCCACCGCCAGATCCGGCCCGGGACCCGCGCCGCTGGCCATCGGCGTGGAACGCGCGCACGTGCTTTAATAAGAAATTACACGCGCCTGGGCCCACCAACTACGGAGGCGCCTGTGACTGTGCGGTCGCTGCTACTTTCGCCGCCACGAGCTTCATCACCCTCTCCGCCAAGGCATCTGTAAGCAGGTGCGAAGCATTCTCTTGTCTAAATTCTTCCTTGTTCTTCTCGAGAAGCGCGTCTCTCTGAGGCTTGGCCCTTTTGTACTTCGTTCGAAAATTCATCAGAGCAAATTGTATTGACCCCTGTTTAGGACTTCTGAACCAGGTGAGAAATTTTTCATATCTTGCCTCCAATGCAGGGTATGTTCCCTCATCTCGTGGTTTTTGCTGCCAAACGAACGTGTTCAGGTCGTTCAGAATCTTCACTTGTTTTTGCTGTGTCTCAGTTAGATCGTCCCCCTTCTTGGTGCGCAGAATAATATCGTTGATCTCGTCTTGTGTAATTTGCCTTTCAGAAAGCTTTTCTTGAAATGGCACGGACAGGTGCAAAAATTTGATTGAAAAGCCGGCAATACTTTTCAATTCTCCTGGAATTCCACCATCTGTTAGATCTTCTAAGTTAGCAGAAGTTTTAGCATCTGCTGGTACTATTACTTTTGCGTCTTTCCAGTTGAGTTGTACCATCTTGGGCATTACTTTTTTCCAATCTAGTGTGTTGAGTATTTTGTACGATGCTTTCAAGTACTTCGACAACTCATCATCATCTCCAAAAATTCTAGAAGCGTTCGTTTCAGCATAGCGATCCAACAATAGTTTGAGAACCTCCATGTTGACTTCTCCCAGGCTCTGTTGAAGCTTGGATTTCTCTTCAAGAAGATTTGTTGTCGAAATTTCGCCCGCCTCAACATTGCTGATCATGTCTTCCAGCTGTTCGTCGTGAATTGCACCTGTGCCGCAACAGCGCTTCAGCACTTACCCCTCCTTCCACACCGGGCACGTGTGCGTATTCGCACAATCAGCACGTTTGCAATGAGGGCAATTCTAGGGCGCACCCGTAGCGCCTTCCACTCCAGTGCCTCCCGCGTCTGGTGAACTGGAAGGCGCCTGTGACTGTGCGATCGCTGCTACTTGCGCCGCCACGAGATTCATCACCCTCTCCGCCAAGGCATCTGTAAGCAGATGCGAAGCATTCTCGTTTCTAAATTCTTCCTTGTTCTTCTCGAGAAGCGCGTCTCTCTGAGGCTTGGCCTGTGTGTATTTCTCTCGAAATTTATCCACAGCTGCGCGGCGCTTTCTTGAGAGTGTTGTATTATGCGAAAGCCCGAGAAATTTGTAGAATGTTTCAAGCACTTCGCGGCGCTTTGTTCCCTTCTCTCGTGGTTTTTGCTGCCAAACGAACTTGTTTAAGTCGTCCAGAACCTTCATTTGTTTTTTCTGTATGTCAGTTAGATCGACCCCCTGTTTGGTGCGCAGAATAATATCGTTGATCTCGTTTTGTGTAATTTGCCTTGGCTGCTGAGAACGCTCTTCTTGAAATGGCACGAACAGCCCCAAAGATTCGATTGAAAAGCCGGCAATACTTTTCAATTCTCCTGTAAGCCCACCATCTGTTTCAGCATCTCTTGATTGCCCTTCGAAGTCAACATCTGTTGGTACTAGCTTTGCACAATCTTTCCAGTTGAGTTCCTCCATCTTGGGCATTACTTTTGTCCAATCTAGTGCGTTGAGTATTTTGAACAATGCGACTTTGTACCTCGCAAATTCATTATTTTCAAAGACACGACCAGCCCGCGAATTAGCATACTTGTCAACAATTGGTTCGAGAACCGCCACGTTGACTTCTCCCAGCTTCTTTTCAAGCTCGAGGGTCTCTCCAACAATATCATCTGTTGTGGAGGCGCGCAAAATTTCAACATTGCTGATTTCAACATTGCTGATCATCTCTTTCAGCTGTTCGTTGTCAATTGCACCTGTGCCGCAACAGCGCTTCAGCACTTACCCCTCCTTCCACACCGGGCACGTGTCAGCTCTGGAACAATCAGCACTGTTGCAATTAGGGCACTGCTGGGGCGCACCCGCATCGCCTTCCGCTTCAGTGTCTTTCGCTTCAGTGCCTTCCACCCCCGCTCCCGCGCCTCCCGCTTCCGCGCCTCCCGCTCCCGCGCCTCCCGCTTCCGCGCCTCCCGCTCCCGCGCCTCCCGCTTCCGCGCCTCCCGTGTGTGGTAAACTGGGAGAAGAACGAGGTGATGAACTGGGAGAAGTCGATGACGGCACCACTATGGGGCTCGACGATGCACTGTGAGATGGACTGTCGGGAGGCGATTTGTACACCCCTGGAGCCTCGACAACGGCGGCGCTGGTGGGGTTCACTGCGTCGGAGGCGAGCACCGGCATTGCGACGCGTCGGGGACGGTGTGGACCAAGGGGTATGTCAGCCCACCTGTCACGTGGCCAAGAATAAGAATGTATGTACTGCTGGATATAATTGGGTTCAGATTCTCGGGGATGCGTGTTTCGCTCCTCGTCGAGATGGAGTTCTTCGAAATTCTCCGCAACCTGCTGCATTAAAAGTGCATATACAACCATCATATCTTTAGAGCAAGACTTGTCTTTTGATTCTTCAACTATGTCATTGAATGCAGGGTCGCTTTTATCAGTGCCCACCATCTTTAAAAATGCATTTTCGAAAAGCACTTGAATTTCGTCCTCCGGAATATGAGGGGATTTCTTCCACTGGGAAGACAGCAAGCGAGTCTTCAAATCACGTCTGCCGGCGCGCGGGACAGCGAAAGAATTGGAAACCCCTTGGTCAGTTGTTTTCAAGGGGTCGTGATACTCCAATTTGGACAGGACAAGATGTTGAACCCATACGAGGACCGAATTGAATATTTTTGCAATCAAGGCGTGTACTGCTTCTATATCAAATTCGCCGGCAAACTTCTCATGAATCAGATCCTCCTCATGTTTCATCAAAATGCTCATGACGTCATAGAACATTTCGTGCCTCCATTCATTGTGAAAATCGCGGTGGTTGTCCTCGCCACCTGGGAGAGTAGATTTATGTTTGACATGTGACGCAGATAGAATGTTCAGCAACACCATGTACAAATCAGCGTTGAGTATGTTCACCTCGAGTTCTTGTTCCATCTGTCTAAACAGTTGTTCACAAGAAAAGCGGGACGTTGTTTCAAACTCGGTACAAAGGCTATTCACGACCGTATCGGCTGTGCCGTTTGTTCTATTCGTGGTTACATGTTCCTTCATGTGTTTCTGCATGTTGGGTACGAATTCTCCATCTTTCTCGTTAGAATACTGGAAAAAACGATGCCACTCCCTTTTTGCCGCTTCGTCACACCAATCGTCTGCATTCGCTTGCTTCCATCCCAGTAACAAGCTATCGTAAAGCCAATAATACAATTCGTCACAATAATTTTGGTTCCCACAAACATGGAACTTGATTTTGTCGTGGGTGCGGGTCACAATCACCACCATCAACTCTTTTACTCCTCCAGACTTTATAAGTAAGCATGGAATTATGATGCGTGCGAACCCAAAAATGCACGGAGTGTTTTTGTTTGAAGCCCCAAGGGTCTCACGCATCAGAGTGTCGCCGTTGTTTCGAATTTCTATCCCATCACAGAGGAATATGCCACGTTGGAACCACCGTGCGGCGTGCAATGTTGCTTGTATGCTTTTTTCAGCACACGCATAAGCCTGTAGTGATAACTCTGCTGCTTTCTGATCTTCCTCGACATGAGACAAAGTTTCATAACCCTGTTGTGCGTCTTGTGCTTCTTTTAGCTTGCGTTGTAATTGAGGTAAAGACATTTGTTGTTGTTCCCACTGATACTGACCACATATCAAATCTTCATTTCGTAAAGTGTCGATCGCGTGGTGATCGACACTTTCCATGCGAGATAAGTAATCCTTTAATTGGTTCACTGCGTATTTGCCTGCGTGATACCGGAAGTACATCTGCACGTTTTTCGAGCACATCCCTTCGGAGGGGTTGTCAAATGCCTCATTGTCATAAATTTCGACGGAAATCAAGTTTCCGTCTTGACGGAAAACACGCATTTCAATGGATTCAATCATGCTTTCGACTCTTTCTTTTGGCCACTGCTCGCGTTCCCAGATGTTGTTTAGACATGCGTTCCTGTAATCAACGTCTGAGAATTCTGTTCCAACATGGTCCGCGTTATCTTCTGTTGTGAATTGTATTGGTATGTTTTTGAATTTCAGGTAGGCCGGTATCACTGGCAGCTCTTGATCATTGTATTCGGATCGTCTCAGCACCGATTGCTTCCACCATGTATCGAGACTGCTCTTGCTATAGATGCTCGTTGCAGCCGCCACGTGACGTAGCGCGACTCGCAAAACCTGTATCTTATTTGCTCCCGGAAGCGCATCCAATTCAGTGTTCAGTTGCCATGAATTGATGAAAAGGCTTGCTTCCGCATACCGAATTGTAGGAACCTGTCCCAAAAAATTTAAAGAAAAAGAGCTATCGCGCAATAGGCGCGGTAATAATACCTCTCCCTTATCTTCCTGAATTTTTCCACGGTACAGCTCGTTTTTATTTATCATGAGAGTCTGGAAATGTTTGGCGTCGTCGTCAATGAATCCCTTGAAAGGAAGTTGTGGCTTCAAAAACTCAAAAAGCGCAGCCAGATTCAACGCATTGTCAAACGCTTTGAGACTATCCAACGCGTTGAACGTCTCATCCCATTTTGCTCGTTCATCCACTTCGAAGTGCTGCTTCACAGTGTCCCAGTGACTCTTCAACTCATCCCACGTAGTAAAGTGTTGTAAAAAGGGGTAACCTGGCGTTATTTCATCGCCGGGATCTGTGAAGTCGTTGTTTCGCAGCGTGTGGAGCAAATCCCATGTGTCAGCTGTTTCCCTGCAGTTTTGCGCGTTGATTGCGTTGGGAAGATATTCCAACACCTCGTCCACCAACAACCACTTCATGTTCGACAGTAGAACAGGATTGTTTTCCAGGACAGGTGATGCGCCAATTGTACGGTCAAATGGAGTATCGTATCCCAGTATTTTCAAGACGATATATTCATGGTGAAGTTTACGAACGCTCGCAATGTGATCATCGCTAACATTTTCTGCCAGAGTCGTCATAGAGTGCATCATTTCACCTAAGGATGGAGTCTTGTTGAAAAAATTCGGAAAATTCCCAACCATCTTCGCATACAAACTCTTCAGACTCGTCTCCCTGAGGCTGTCGACTTTTGCTGTTAGATTCGGGAGCCAATAATCGCTATGTTCCGCATCTTCCAGTTCTTTAAAGTACTTTTGCATACACTTCGTCGAATCAGCGTCTGCTGGTGGCAACCTGCGCTTCACTTTTTCTGACAGTAGGTACTTGTCTGTGGTTCTGTTCAACGGTTGCACGTTCTGCTTCAGCTTTGTCGCAATGGTTTGCTTTGTTGAAGGTGGGAAATCTTGCAGCTCGACATCCAGTGTTTGTTTCAGTGACGCGAGCTGCTCTTTTGTGGGGTCAGAGTTCTCTGGCGAACCCGCATTTCCGGAATTCGGTGACTCCGCCATTGCGTTTCATGGCAGGGCCCTCTTTAATAACCGCACACGGGTTGCCGCCACGCTATGGTGCGAACCGCCGCGACGGGCCACCCGCCTGCAACGGCCGCGCACGCGTTTGGTTGCGGGGCGTCACTGCAGTGCGACAAGCTGCAGGTGGCGCAGATTATTTCCCAGACGAGTCTTCTGTTTCTTCGTGAGTGGGGAGGTATGGAGAGAGACAACCTCGCCACGTTGCAACTTCTGTCGCAGGCGGAGCAGCCCAACTCGGCGCTGGTCTTCTGGCGTTTGCTTAGCCCATGTCGCGGCAGGAAGGGTAGGTGAATCCTGTGGGAAAGCATTCACGTTGGGACTTGTGCGGTGGTAAAACAGCAGATGCCCCGAGTGTGTCCGCGTCTTTATGTCCTCCCAATTTATTGGTGTGGATGTTCGATCGTTGGTTTTATACCATTTCTTGTCCATGTTCTGCACGTACGCGATGTAGTGATCGTTTCCGTCTTCAAACACCATAATTCCGTGTAGTTCGTATTGGTGCTCTCCACTCCCATCCACAAAAAGTTGGATGTCCAGCGTCTTTTCAAGAGTCACTGTCTTATTCACCATTTCCCATTTGAGAATCAAATTGTTTGGTGGGAACACGAATCTGGTTTCGACATACATTGTAGGTTCAAAGCAGGCTTCGCATGAAAGCTCTTTTTTAGACAACAAGGTGTCTGTCAACAAATCCATGATTGAGATGTTCTGTTTCTTTGTTTCCTTGTGAGCATCGAGCCTAAGAGGTGGATTTGATGAGTATGTTTCACCCTGCTCCAATGTCTGTCGATGGCAATTTGTGCAAATCTTACTCCCTTTTTGATAATAGTTAAATGCCCGATTTGTCCGCAAAGTTCCCAGATCCAAAACACCCTTGAGTGTTAATTGTGTCTCAAGTTCCCGGTCTGCAAGATACTGCAGAAAAGCTTGTAAAAACTCATCAGCATCTGCTGCGCCATTCTTACAGTCTTTATCTGTCTTCATAAGTTTGTAAACGTCGACCCAACCGAGTTCATTGGCTTCCCCATCAATGCCCTGCTCATCTACGAATCTTCGTTCGACAGGAATGTTGGAGGTGCCTTTCCGAGGGCGTAGCTTGCCGATAAATGTTTCGAATTTCGCGTACTTTGAAGGCTGCCCCTCGACTATTTGTGGCAATGGAGAGTTTATTGCCAAGTTGCCGACCATCGGGGTCGATGCCAAGCACTGCATCGTAGCATTGGCGAAACAGTAGTGGTCCCCGTTCACCAACCCAACAACCTGTCGGTCTTTCAGATCTGTGTCCCACACAACTCTTACCTCGTCATCTGTACAATATTGGGAGGTCATGGCCGTGGCGACGTGAGCCAGGGCAGTAAATACTGGCGACGCGCGAAAGGCTCCCATCATGAGCGCCTCCTGCGATCGTGCGGTGTCTCGGGGTGTGCAGAGACGACTGCAACCCGGCAAACCCAGAAAACAATCTGACCAACATAAAGTAGTGTGGGACGACCATTTCGACACTTGATTTATGAGTTGACTGAAACGCTCCAGACAAACCAATTTGCACGCAGGCGCCCCCCGAGCGCACGGTGGTGCAGGCGGCTGCACAGCCCTGCAAAAAAGGGGCGGCGTGTGCTGCGTTGTCGACACAAACACGGGATCAAGGCACACGGCATGGCATCAGCGGAGGCATCAGTGGAGGCAGCGGGCGGGGCGCAGGAGGGGGCGGCGGGCGCCATGGCGGCGCTGGAGCAGGTTCTTGCGCGTTTGAGCGAGCCGCCGGCGGCGGTGGGGCGCGCGCGGGGGCGTCACGCGACGCTGCTGGTGTTCAACCACGTCGCGATTCCGCTCACGGAGGAGGGCTACGGGGACTCGTGGACGGTGGTGCCGCTCACGGTGGTGAGCGTGCAGGACCCCGGGTTTGCGAGGGTGCCGTACTCGAAGACGATGGGGAAGGGCAAGGGCCCGGCGCCGGTGACGAAGCCGCTTGGGGAGCTGGTGCAGCGCGCGGACGGGCCGGAGGGCGCGCGGCGGGTGCAGGCGCTGCGGCTGTACAGCTTTCTGAAGGCGAGCATGGCGAAGGGCGATCGGGTGGACGACGTGTTTGTCGACGTGGAGCCCGGGAACGTGTTCAAGATCTTCATGGACGTGAACAAGTTCAAGCAGATGACGGCGGTGTCGGACGCTGCGCAGCACCTGCTGCCGCGGCCGCCGCCGGGCGGCGCGCCTGTGCTTCCGCCGTACTCGCTGCTGGAGATGGCGGTGTCGGCGAAGAACCACGAGAACGCGAGCGAGAAGTTTTCGATGGTGAACATCCAGACGCTGCGGCCGGTGGCGGGTGCGTCGCTGTACACGGTGCAGCCGCTGCTGCAGCAGCTGCCGGGGAGCGTGGACGCGGCGCTTGCCGCGGCGCGCGAGCGCGTGAGCGCGTTCCCGTACATGGAGCGGGACCTCGAGCGCGAGCTTGTGTCGTTTTTCGTGCCGTGCTGCGCGGCGGACGCGGCGGCGGAGGAGGTGGACGTCGGCGGCGCGGCGTTTGTGCGCGTGACGGGCTTTGCGCCGCCGGGCGCGGAGGCGGACGCGGCGGCGGACGCGGCGGTGGACCTGCCGGCGGCGGAGGTGCTGCGGCTGACGAACTCGGCGGAGCTCGGGCACGCGCTGAACCTGCTCACGGTGGCGTTTGCGCTGGAGGCGGTCGCGCTGGTGGTGGTGCGCGACAGCTTCTGGGAGCGCGGCGGGGGGAGCGCGCTGCGCGGCGCGGCGCTCGTGCGGGCGGACCGGCTCTTTGCGCGCGCGCTGGCGGCGCGCCCGTGGGAGGCCGCGGGGGGCGGCGCGCGGATGCTGCTCGGCGCGGCGTACGACGACGGCGAGGGCGCGCAGGCGCTGGAGCTCGAGATGGAGCTGCACGCGACGGGCGCGGCGGACGGCTTTGAGCCGCCCTACCCGGTGGCGCCGACCGCGGACCTCCCGCTGGTGCTGCCCGGGCACGCCGTGGCGGCCGGGCACGTGTGCCGCGTGAACCTGCAGGCGGCGAAGGGGCGCGCGGCGGTCCCGCAAGTGGTCAAGTTCGCGTGCGTCCCGGGCGCGGCGCGGCGGGTTTCGGGCGGGAAGCGCAAGCTGCAGAGCATCTCCTGGCGCGCGTAGGCGGGCGCGTGGGTGGGCGCGTTTGCGGGCCTGTTTTTTGCGCCCCGCTTGAGCGGGGCTGCGCCGCGGCGGCTCTCTGGCGTTTTTGTGTGCGGCTTTATTACACGCGCGTTCCACGCGGCCCGGCGCCACCGCAGCGTCTATTTAAAGCGCGCGCGGCCGCGCGCGCGATGGCCACGCCCGGGGAGGGCGCGGGGCACACGCTGTACACTGTCGCGAAGGCGCTCGGGCAGTTGGGGCCCTCGGGCGGCAGTCGCGAGGCGCGGTTTCCGTATGCCAAGCCGCGCAGCGTCGCGGCGGCCGTGGAGAAACTGATCGCGGCGGCCGTGGAGGAACAGACCCCCGCGGCGGCCGTGGAGGAACAGACCCCCGCGGCGGCCGTGGAGGAACAGACCCCCGCGGCGGCCGCGGGGGCGCAGACCGCCTAGGCGAACGGGAGGAGGTCGCGCGTGGCCTCGTCGACGATGCTGCGGAAGACGCCGAGCTCGAGGCGCCCGAGGAGCGCGGCGGATGCGGCGGCGGACGCGGCGGCGGGCGCGGCGGCGGGCGCGGCCGCGAGCGCGGGGACCAGCAGCATCGCGCACGCGAGGCGGCGCTCGCAGGCCTCGTCGTAGAACGCGAGGCGCAGCGGGCACAGGAGCGCGTCGCCGGCCGCGCGGAAGACGTTGCCGCTGGCGCAGTCGGCCGGCCGCGCGGGGCGCGGCCCGAGCAGCTCGTGCTGGGCGTCGGCGAGCGCGCGCGCGCTCCTCGGGCCGCCGCACGTGAGCTCGGCGCGCACGCCGAACGCGGCGCGCGGCGCGGCGGCGGGGGGCTGCCGGCGCTTGCGCTTGCGCGCCGCCGGCGCCGGCCCCGGCGCCTCGAAGAGCGCGCCGCGCCGGAGGAGCGCGGCGCAGAGGCGGTAGGCGAGCCCGGCGCTGCAGAGCCCCTCGCAGGCGACGCAGTGCGAGCGGAAGGCGCGGCGGGTCGGGCCCGGGAGGCGGACGCCGGCGATGTAGAACGCGTCGGGGAGGTGCGTCCGGCGGACGGGCCCGCGCACGAGGCACAGCAGCGCGCCGTCGCCGTCCGCGTCGGGCACGGTGCAGTCGGCGCGGTGCTCGAGCACGAGCTGCAGCGCGGCGTGGAGCAGGTTGTGGCGGTGCGCGCGGGTGAGGGCGCGGTTGAAGAGCGTGTAAACGCACGCGTGGAGCGCGGTGCGCCCGAAGCGGGTGCACGTCTCGTCGACGCTGGCGCCGAGCGCGCAGAGGCGGCGCAGCATGCCCGCGACGTTGTAGCGCCGCGCCTCGGCGGCGCTGCCGTGGTGCGCGGCGAAGAGCGGGTGCTGCGGGAGGTTGGCGCAGACGGAGTGCAGCACGGTCGCGCCCGAGCCGCCGCGCTGCGCCTCGGGGAAATCGGCGGCGGCGTCGTTCCACGCGCGGCAGCGCAGGAGGCGGCGGAGCGTCTCGCGGGCGCGGGCGGGCCCGCGGCAGCGCCACGTCGCGTGCGCGACGAGGGCGTCGAGCATCTCGACGGAGCGGCAGAGGTGGAGGGCGGTGAAGCCGGCCTCGTCGCGCGCGCCGATGGGCGCCTTGATGCCGGCGCGGCGGAGCGCGTCGACGAACGGGACGTTGTTCTCGCGCACGGCGCAGAGCAGCGGCTGGAGGGGGAAGCGGGTGCGGCCGGCGCAGGTGAAGTCGCCGGCGAGGCCGGGCGCGTGGCGGAGCAGCGAGGCGATGCGCTCGGCGAAGCCCGCGACGAGAGCGGCGTGGAGCACCGCGCAGCCGGCGGCGCGGGCGCGGGGGAGGAGCAGGCCGCGGTGCTGGGCGCGCGCGAGGAAGTGCATCACGCCGGCGCCTTCGGCGGTGGTGGCGGGGTCGTCGCCGGCGGCGATGAGCGCCTCGCAGAGCGCGGCGGGCGCGAACATGTTCTCGCAGGCGTACAGCAGCGGGGTGCGCCCCCAGCGGTCCGCGATGGCGGGCCACCTCGCGTCGAAATCGGGCGTGCCGGGCCCGGGGCCCGCACGGGCCCGGGCGAACGCCGCGGCCATGGCCTCGACGCTCGCGGTGAAGTGCCTGCCGATGCCGCCGATGATCCGCGTGAGGCGACTGCCGGAGCACTGCGCGTACGGCGAGGTCGGCCAGCAGCACACGTCGGCCGCGAAGTGCACGGGGAGCTGCCCGAAGCGGTCGGCGCGGAAGAGGAGGTTCGGCGAGCCGGCGAGGATCTCCTTCACGATGCTGCGCGACGCGAGGCCCTGCACGGCGGCGTGCAGCACGTGCTCGCGCCGCTGGTTCACGAGCCGCGTGTCGGCGCGCGGCAGGATGGCGCGGAAGAGGGCGACGCGCTCGGCCTCGAACGCGCGCATCGCGGCGCTCTCCGGGAGCGCGCCGAGCGAGACCTCGAAGAACTTGATCTGCGCCTCCCACCCGCAGATGACGTGCAGCAGCGTGTTCCCGTCGCGGTCCTGCGCGTCCACGTCGAGCTCCTCAAACGCGAGGAACGCGCGCACGACGTCGAGGCGGCCGCTCCTGGCGGCGGACATGACGGGCGTCGCGCCGTGCTCGGGGTCGCGCTGGTTCACGCTGACGCCCGCGCCGGCAAAGAGCTGCAGCATGGCCGGCGAGCGCACGTTGTGCATGGGGAGGAGCCACGCGCCGAGCGTCGCGCTGCCGGTCTGCGTCGGGGCAAACATCTGCCGCGAGGTGAGCGGCGGGAGGCGCTGCGCGGCCTTCACCCAGCGCTCGGCGTCCGCGACGCTGTCCTGCGCGACGAACTTGAGCAGGCGCGCGTCGTCGTTGCGCCGCGCGGTCACCGCGCGGGTCGTGGTGCTGTCCGGCATGTGCGCTTGCGACCGTGCGGCACGAAATTGGCTAGCCTGGCCCGAAATTGGTTTTCGCAGGTTGCGTCGGGCGGTTTGGGGGTTGTATGGGGGGTGAATTGGCTTTCTTTTCCACAGTGGAACGAAACACCAGTTTTACCACTGGTCACAATTCTTTTCTGAAAAAACGCGACCTTTGGGAGGGTCAAAACCAGCCAAAAGGTATCACGGGCGGGAAACGCTTTCTTCTTCAAAAAGATCATCTGCAATGATGGTTTTTTGTGTAGTAAAATAAAAGTTATAATTTAAAATGTGTTTTGGGGAACCTTTTTCGTCGTAAAGCGGTGCAAGGCGTAAAGCGGTGCAAGGCGTGAAGCGGCCACTCCCTAAAAAAACTGGAGGAACAATCCAACTCGTCGCAGCAGATGGCGGGAGACGCGGCGGCCTTGGCGCCCATGTCGCGCGAGGCTGCGCGCGACATGGCGCCAGCGGCGGTGTACGACGCGTTCATGCAGTTCATGGAGACGCAGCGGGTGGCGCTGGCGACGGCGCTCAACAGCCACGAGCAGGCGCGGCAGGCCTGGGCCAAGCAGCTCGGCGAGCGGGACAGCGAGATCCTGCAGCTGCGCAGGGATCTGGACAAGCGGGGGAAGGAGCTCGAGAAGCTGCGCGAGCAGCCCTCGGCCATCAGCGCGGCGGCCTCGCCGGCGGTCCGCGTCCCGCAGATCGCGGCTCTGCGCGCTGCGCCGCTGCCCGAGGTGCTTGCGCAGTGCGCCGCCATGATGGCGAATACGCCGGGCGACGCGTCCATCGCGGCGCTGTGCGCGCAGAGCGCGCCGCTTGAGTTGTGTCTCGAGAGGGTGCGCGACGTCGTCCGCGGGCCGTATGAGACGTGGAACCAGGATATTGCGACGGAGATTCGGATCCCGGCGCTGCAGCAGCACCTTGTCGCCCTTGCCGCGGGGCGGGCGGACGTCTCGCAGGGCCTGCAGCTCGGCGCCGACTGGGCGGCGCGGATGCGCGCCGCGGTGCATCACACGCTCGATGTGATGCGCGAGGCGGTTGCGGCGCTGCGCAAGATAACCTGCGACATGGACCCGGTGCTCGTGGAGTTGCACGTGGCGTTGACGCACAACCTGCGGGACCTGGCGCACGACGAGAAGTCCCTGGAAGACACCGGGAAGTTCGCGCTGGCCCTGCAGCAGGACATGTGCGAGGCACTGGTCGCCTGGCAGGGGGAGGTGGAGCAGCTGCGCAACGAGAACGCCGCGGAGGCGAGCGCGCTGCGGACGCAGACGCATAACCTGCTCCTGCGCGGCCTGCCCGTGTGGGCGGCCACGTACGACAACGGGCATCGCGGGCTGCGCATCAGCGGGATCAAGCGCCGCAGCGAGGCCGAGGAGGCGGCGGGCGGCGCGGGCGCGAGCACGCCCGACAGCCGGCGGCGCGGCGGGGGCGGGAGCGGCGGCAGCACGCCCGGCCAGCGGCGGGGCCCCTAGGGCCCCGCGCTGGGTAGACAGTCAGCTGCCCCGGCGCGTGTATAAATGCACCCCGCCGCCTGCGTGCCAATGCCCGCGGCGGCCGTGCTGTGTGTTTTACGGGGGGCCAATGTGGTAGAGGGCTGCCTCCCAACATGTGATGGCTCTCGATGTAAGCCCATGCGAAGGGCGTCGCAACACAGACACCTGCCCACCTCTGTTTTGTGGGCCGCGACGTGGGCATTGTTGGTGTCGGGCGCGATGGCTGAGGCCGACTGGTGGGGCTATCCAACGATGTATCAAGACTTGTGCGGTGATCGTGGCTCATGTTTAGATACCGAGTGTAAAGCACACAGAGTGTATTGGAATGGCAAAGATTGCCGTAACAACATTTACTCTTCTAATGGAGCTTATTCCTATCATGTCCAATCGAATTCTGGAAAATGCTACGGTTGTTATAGATGTCAAGTCAAAGATATTAATGGTGGTTACGACAGCAAGTCATTGGACAAAAACGATCAACACAAGTGTGCTTACACTTGCGAAGACGGATACTACGTGAACAGCAACGGATGCACGCAATGCAGCGGGTGTAACTCGAATTGCGCCGTGTGTTCAGACTGCCCCAAGGGATCGGGCTACTGGTATAAGAATATGGAGGACGACACCACGGGCACATCGGGGACCATGGGCAGCTCGACACGACC
>Ga0181554_1001864_pt1 | contig 19310 bp, 2 predicted proteins | sample 011ome_16_FD_145602 | JGI IMG/M metagenome (GOLD analysis project Ga0181554, IMG submission 145602) | Coastal salt marsh microbial communities from the Groves Creek Marsh, Skidaway Island, Georgia - 011503CT metaG (spades assembly) | ecosystem: Environmental > Aquatic > Marine > Intertidal zone >... | reverse complement strand
ATCGCGTACGCCGACTTGCGCGCCGTCGCTTCAGCCAATCCATGCGACGCCGTCGACGCGTGCTCGGGCGTCGAATATCGCACACACGATGCGCATACAAAGTGTGCCTCTGATGAACGCTCGAGCGCGGCGCGCAGTGTGAGCGCGCTCTCGACGCACATCGGATTGACGTTGTACTCGAAATGCTCGTGACGCTCGCTCGGCCGTACACGCGCTCGAACGACGTCGTCCCGAGATGGCTCTGCGAGTCCCCACAATCCACCGCGCACCGTTGCGTCGCGCGCGCAGTTATTTAAGAATCTATCGAACGCACACGTCATGTGCACGTCCTGACCGCCATTGGATTGAACGACGACGTTGCCGCCGGCGTTGCTCACGCAGACCTCAAATTCGGTGTTTGACTTTGTGAAGAGCACCAACGGCGTAAAGACATGGACGTCCCGTAACGCGTGCTCAGTGATTTCCATGATGCGCATTGTTGCGTTCGCAAGCTCGAGCAAGGCACCGACTGGGAAGACTCTGTAGTTGTCGAGCATGTGCCCGTGCACGCGAGTGTCCACGAGGGCGCCAAAGCGCGTCAACGCGCCGAAATCATCCAATCCGTTAAATGTGTGCAGATGTGGGAACAAGTGCGGGAGCGGGTAGAACCGTTCGCGGTGAAACAAAAGTTCTCGTCCTGTATGGCTCGTGCGCGCATTTGTGAGCGAGACTCGCGCTACGGCGTTGGCGTTGGTGCCTTGGAATGCAAATCCCGACGCTTGCGCCAGAGACGCGGCTCGGCCAAAGCTTTGTCGCGGCGCGGATGTGCCGTTTGTCTTGGCTGCCGCCGCCAGGCTCTGGCAATGCGGATTGAGGAATTTCAAGTGCATGATTCTGTTCACCGTGGACTGTGGAAGCGATGCGATGGATGCGAGAATGGCGATGATGCCTGCGGCGGTTTCAGTATGGCCGACTGCGCTCTTCGACGCCTCAAACGCTGGCGCCGGTTGCGTTGGATCGACGCGTTCCAGAACAGGCAACGCCGCCCCAAACTCAATGGGATCACCTAACGGCGTGCCAGTGCCATGCATGTGAAGCTTGTCGATGGCAGCGCCCGTGACCGCGGCTAAAGTTAGCGCCTCGCGCATGACAACCTTTTGCGACGGGCCATTCGGGGCGGTGAGCGCGCTCGATCGTCCGTCTTGGTTCACCGCCGTTCCCGCGATGACGACATCACATATTTTCCCCATGGCTGCCGCACCAACGGCTTCGAGGGCCAACACGCCTCTGGCTTCACCTCGAACGTATCCATCTGCATCCGCATCGAGCGTTTTGCATCGCCCGTCGTCGGCGAGCATCCCAGAGCTATGAAACACGCCGGTAATGTGCGCCGAAAGCAACGCCTGCACCCCACAAGACACCGCGCTCGATGTCTCGCCACAGCGCAACGCAATAAATGATAAGTGCGTAGTGACCAGAGAACTCGAACACGCAGTGTCGACGCTCATGGATGGTCCGCGAAAGTTAAACGTATACGATATTCGGCCGGCGGCGACGTTGAGACTCGTCCCGGAGACGAGAAACGGATGCAACACTGGAACGTATGCTCGAAGCAACTCATCCGCGTAATCACATGACGCAATGCCTACGTACACGCCCGATGGCAAACTCGTGGGGGTGCTTTCAAGCGCATCGTTGCCGATGCCCTCGCTTTTGAACATCGCGCGGGCGACGCCTTCGAGGAGCGAACGCTGCTGCACATCCATGTACAATGCCTCGAGCGAAGAAATGCTGAATACCTTGGCGTCAAAGTACTCGTATCGCGCGAGAAACCCACCAAAGCATGGGATGTGTAAATTGTATCCAGTCACGCGCGATAGCATATACTCTTGTATGCCTTGCTGGTATCGGTCCATATCCCACCGATGAAGAGGAACGCGTCGAATGCCATCCGCGTCTGGCGGTTGCGGTGCTCGTAATGAATACGCACGCGCAACGACACTCTTTTGCGCGGCAGCTGCAGCGATGGCGTGTGAAATGGTCGTCATGGCAGCTACACTAGATGTTCGAGCGCCGATTTCACTCGCCACGTAATCGCTCAAGGCGTCGACGGTGGGATAGTCAAACGCCGCCGTCGCGGGTAATTCAATACCGAATTCGTCTTCGACTTGAGACTTCATTTCTTGACCTGAAAGACTATCGATGCCGGCGTCAACGAGGGGTTCGGAAGTGCCTATCTCGCGCCCAATGACTCCGCTTGCGATGGCGAGCACGCGCTGGCGAACGTCATCGATGGACAACCTACTGCGAGCCGCGCCCGCACCGCCGCCGACGTACTCGTCTTCATCGCCGCCGTCGCCGTCCCCAATTTGACTCGCAACAAAGTCACTCAAAGCAGATACTGTTGGGTAATCGAACGCCGCCGTCGCGGGAAGTTCGATTGAAAACTCATCCTCAATATTTTTCTGCAACTCGGCGCCGCCGATGGAATCCAGGCCAGCGTCCATGAGCGGTTCATCTTCGGAGACGTCCCGGCCGACGATCCCACTCACAATCGCCGCAACTTTGGTACGAATATCACCAATCGAATGTTGCCGTCTCGCGCCTGTTCCCTTGGTACGACCAACCGCCACGCGCCGAGTCTTCGATGTCGCCGTAATCTTTGGCAGCATCCCAGTGTATATTCGAGGCGCCGACGTTGCCATCGCTCGCGCGAGTTTGACGAAATCAAATGGTGTCGCCACAACATTTGCAACGTCCACGCGCGACATCACGCGTTCGAGCGCACGCATGCCGCGTTCAGGGGTCACGATGCCGAATCCCATGGCATCCACGCGAGAGAGGACGCTCGCATCCGCCATGCCGGCGTTTAACCACGCGCCCCACGCCATGGAACTTTGCGAGTTCCCGAGCCGCCTCGCCGCGAGCGCGTCGCCATCGAGAGTAGCATTTGCCGCGGTATAATTTGCTTGTCCAACGCTTCCACTCAGCGCACTGATCGATGAGCAGAGAACGATCTTATGCGGTGCGCATTGCGCGAGTCGCGAACGCATTTTAGTCCACGAGTCCACCTTTGAGCCGACGACGGCGAACATTGAATGCGCGTTTTGTTTACGCATGAGCGCGTCGCGGAGCACGCCTGCGGCGTGAACGACGTCGTCGATGTCTCGCCAGGACACGGAGAGGATATCATTTGCGTGACTCGCGTCGCATTTGTGCGCGATGACGTGATTGAAACCGAAACCATCGAATTCGCGGCTTCGGCCGGCGCGGCTGAGCGCGTGGACGCGGGAGCGCCGACCGTCGACGTACCGAGCGTACTCCATGCCAATCGCACCGAGACCACCGGAAATAAGCGTCACGCGAGCGGGTGCATCGATGTCGTTGCCATGCATCACGTGCGACTTGACGCGGGCGAACATCGAGGACGAAGACCGCCGGGCGCACATGTTCATGTCGTCTCGCACCGACGTCGCGAGCGGTCGTAAACGTCGTTCGTACGTCGTCCCGCCGATCTCGAGCGTCTCATGCGCGTCTCCTGCGACGTGCGTCGAACTTACTCCCGGCGCCACGGGTGACGATCCAGCCAGAACATCGGCGCGACGACGCTTTGCTAAATTAGCGCTTGTTCGCGTCCCAGTCGCTTCGGCGTGCCGGAACTCTTGCGCGGCGGTACGATTCAATCCGTGTAAGCCGTCGCCGAGCACGTCGGGCGTGAGTGATTGAGCGAGTGATTGAGCGTTAAACGCGTGAAGTAATGGCTTTGGCGCGACGTGTGACGTCGCTAACGCCGCACTAAAGGCGCGCGAACACGAGGCTGACGAGCCGCCGCGACGACGCCGCGACGACAACGCCAAAGCCGGCGTCGTCGCGTCCTGATCATACGTCTCAACCAAGTTGGTGTTCACCGCGAACCATTTCACGGTGTACGCCATCGAACGCTCGCCACTATTAGAGGCCATCTTTTGAGCGCCTCGTCGCATGGATTTCACGCGTAGTCCGACCACCGCCGCGCTGTTATGCAACAGGTAATGCGACGGCGACGCCGACGCGTAGAGCATCCGCGCGTGCGTCGGGATCGCACGAGCGGCGTAGGCGTCGACGCCAACGGGAACTTTAACATCATCAGATGATGGTGAAGATGACGGCGATCCCGCGCTCATCACGGCGCCGCATTGCAGAGCATTGTCTAAACACGCTGGATGTATCCAGTAATCAAGATAGGCGTGCGATTCTGGCGATGCAATCTTCGCGCACGCCATCATCGGCGGCTCGCGACTACGACTAGGCAGCATTGTTGCATGATAGCAATGGCGATGTGCCGACGCGCTAAAGTCGACATCGTTAAGGATTCGCCGAGTGGAGCATCGCATGTACGTCGTCGTCGCTCCGGCGGACCGAATCCGCGTCTCGCCATTCTCCGGGAACGCACTCGCCTCGAACTCGATGTTCATTTTTGCTCGCATATGAAGCGGCACGGCCACGGTAGAATGCACCACTGCAAAATCATCGCGTGAGGCGCCGAAAATGCGCGCTACTGCGGAGGCAATCTCTTGAAATCCTGCCCCTGGGTACAACGCCGCGTCCAGCACTCGATGGTCCAATACGTGCGCGTGCAACCGGCCGTCGACACGCACGAGCATCCGTAGCTCGTCGCGTCGGCCGCGTTGCGCGGCGAAATTGTCAAGATTTCGAAAACAATGCACGTGCGGATGCAAACTCGGCAGGGGCCAGAATCGCTGACGTCTGAGCATCGGACGTGCGCGCGGGACGCGTTTCGAATGACGTATGACGCGCTGAATCGCGTTGGCATTAGTGCCTTGAAACGCGAACGAACTCACGCCTGCGTGGGATGCCACGCGAGCAGCACGTTGGCGAGGAGTCGATGCTTCTCGGCGCAACGCCGATGTGCGTGCGATTGTGGCAATGTGCGGGTTCATTGCGCGAAGATGTAGGATTGTTTCCACGACGCCGCTCGCGAGCGTCGCAAGCGGCTGCGCGAGCGCGACCATGCCGCTCGCGGTTTCCGTATGTCCAATGTGCGACTTGTGCGCTTCGAGCGTGAGTGGGAAAACGCCGCCGGCGTCGTCGCGGCTCCTAACGCACGCGGCGAGCACGGTCATCGTGGCGCCGACTTCGATTGGATCCCCCAACGGCGTCCCGGTGCCGTGCATTTGAAGTTTGTCTACGTCGGTGCCACAAACGCGCGCTGCGCGCAAAGCTAATCGCAACGACACGCTCTGCGATGGCCCGTGCGGTGCAGTCAAACTCGAACTCCGTCCATCTTGATTCATCGAGCTCCCAATGATGGCTACGCCGGCCCGCAGCGCGTGACTCTCGTCCGCGGAATCCGCAGCGTCGACGACAAACACGCCTCTGGCTTCGCCTCGCACGTACCCATCCGCCTCTGCATCGAGCGTCTTACATCGCCCACTTTGACTGAGCATTCCACTTGAGAAGAAAATCGCGCTCACGCCCGGGCCAAGGATTGAAATCACCCCAGCGATGACCGCCGAGGTGCAGTCGCGATGGCGCAAGCCCTCCATGGTAAAATGCGTGGCGACGATGGATGACGAACACGCCGTATCCATCGACGCGCACGGACCGCGCAAACCGAATATATAGCTCACTCGCCCCGCGGCTACGCTGAGGGTATTCCCAGTGGCGATGTACGGCGACGTTTGGTTGGGCCAGTATCGATCGAGGACTTCATTTTGGTACTGCATGGCTGAAATGGCGACGTAGACGCCTGTGGATGCGACAACGCCGTCGAGCGCCGCATCGAGTCCGTCTTCAACCAATGGTCCGCGACTAGCACCTAGTCGACACGCCAAGACGCCTTCGAGAATCGAGCGTTGCTGCACGTCCATGAGGAGCGCTTCCGCGCGAGCCAGGCTGAAGACATCATCGTCAAAGACGTCGTAGGCGCTTACGAATGCCGAAAAGCTTGGTATGAGCAACGCGACGCTTTCGACGTACCATTGATTATCCCAGCGGTGCGACGGTACGCGTGAAACACCGTCTCCAGAGTGTACGGGGACAAGTAAATCAGCGCCGACGATGTCGGCGACGATGTTCATGTAATCCGCGTCCCCGGACGCCGCCAAACCCGTAGTACCAAATGTGATTGTCGATGTCATCGGTGCAGGCGCGATGCGGCTAGCCACGTAAGCGCTCAGCGCAGAAATTGTCGGGAAATCATATGCCGCAGTGGCAGGGACATCCAGTCCAAACGCGGCGTCGAGCTCGGTTTTTAATTCATTCGCCGCTTGCGAATCCAGACCGGCGTCCATGAGCGGGGCGTCGTTTGGAACGCGATTACCCACGAGAGATTGCACGATTGATTCAACCTTGCGCGTGACGTCTTCGGCGGTAGTGGATGATATGTTTGTCGCCCCGGCATCGGTGGCGCGACTCGTCGAAGACTCAATCCGTCGTCGCGTGTCTTCTTCGCTTGCCGCGATGACGTCGCCGAATACATAAAACGCCGGAAGCGCCGACGCGGCGACGCGAGACCATTGAAACGGTGACACCACGAAGTCGCGGACTTGATACGCGCCATGAAACACTACTTTCAAAATCACGCTGATGCCTTCTTCGGGCGTGAGCGCGCCTGCACCGATGCGCTCGAGCCGACGCGCGATGGACACGTCCCGAGCCGCCATGCCAATATCCGACCAACCACCGAATTGCGCACTCGCGAATGGTTCGCCCTCGCGACGATGGCGACGAGCGTTGGCATCCAACAAAGCGTTGGCATACGCATAGTTCGTCTGCCCCGGATTTCCAGTCAACGCAGCGATGGACGAACATAACATTGTGCTCGCGAGTGGATGGCTCGCGGGCGCTGCGCCGTCATGGATGGACGCCAACGATTTCGAGGCGATGACGTCGCACACTGTATAGACGCTTTGGTTGTGTACCAATGCGTCGCGAATGGTACCCGCGGCGTGGACAATACGAATGGGCGCACCGCGCGGGAAGACAGCATCGGATGCGCGTAGAGAGAGCCGGTCGTCACATTTGAAGGCGCGCACGTCGCCAGTTCTGTGAGCGAAATTCATCGCACGACCCGTTCGAGATGTGATTTCCACGCGCATGCCGCGTCGTTCGCACGCGCGGGTGACTTCGAGACCGACGGCGCCGAGTCCGCCAGTGATGAGAATGGCCGAGTCGGCGTCAGAGTGAAAGCCAAAGCCGAACCCAGAGCGAAGCTTTGCTTTGACAATTGACGGCGCGTAATTTCTACGAAGGCACGGCGCCTTCGAAGGCGATGCCAACCGGAGGCGGTGTTCGCGCATCATCAATGTGATTGCGTCGCACTCATAGGCCGCGCCCTTGACGAATGCGGAACGCACTGAATCATCGACGAATGCGAAATCTTCGACGCCGAGCCGAGTGCTCGCAAACGCCACCAATGGTGCCTCCTGAGAGATGGATCGAATGATGGCACGCACAGCGTCTTCGCTCGCACTGCGCGACGTGGTTTGAAGCGATACCGATGAAACACGCGCGTTTGCGCTTTGCCAGACGGATATGAGCGCACATGCTGAGTCACGGCGCGTTCGAGCGGCGTCAAAATCATCCGCCAAAGCCGAAGCCATGGTGTACACTCCTTGACATCGTCCGACGCGATGCGTCGAACGCACAGCAAACTCGCCCACTTCGTACATGAAATGACGGTTTGACGACTTACGACGCTTATTTGCACCGGTGCTACGAGACGCCATGATTTTCACTTCCACGTCGGCGACGTTGACGTCCTCGAGCGTATGATTAACGCCTCGAAGAGCTGCCACCATCAATGACAACGCCGCCGACGACGACGACGACAGCGAAGAGGATTTATACGCACGCACGCCGACAGGAACTTTTACCACGCCGTCATTTCGAGCATTATCGATCGCGGCGGCCAGTTGTAACGCACAATCCAGCGCAGCTGGGTGGACGTCGTAGCTTAAATGCTCGTCCCGCCGCGGGATTCTCGCACACGCCGACGCACGTCGATCCGCCATCGCGAGTCTTGGACATACCAACGTTGTATGCTGCCTCACAACGTACGTGCGCTGAATGCCGCAACGCATGTGCGTCGCAGAATTCGTGGTGGATTTCACGACGACAGCTCTAGCGCCAAAGACGACGACATCGACGAGCGTGCGAGATTCCGTGGACATCACCATCGGTGCTGGAATCATAGAGTTGGAGATCACCGCGCCGCCGTTGTCATTGCCGTTAACGAGTATTTTCGGGATCGCCGCTGCAAGTTCTTGATACCCAGCGCCAGGGTAGATGGCGCTCCCATTGACGATGTGGTCCAACATGTGCGCGTCGTCGCGAGGATGCACGGTGCCGACAAACGTCGTCTTCATCGTGCTCACGTCGTCCTTTGTAAATGCCTTAAACGCTTGAACGTGTGGATAAACGTTTGGAAGCGGCCAGAATCGCGATTTACTCAATAATACTGACGTAGGCGTCGTCGAAGACGTCGCGGCGTTGACGACAGCCGCGGCCGCCGCGACGACGACGACGTGCGCATTGGTACCTTGGAACGCAAACGCAGAAATCCCGCACGACGCAGTCCGCGACTGTGTTTCATGATGACGCAAATAATGCGTGCTTTGTCTCGGAATGCTCACCATTGCCGATGTCCGCCGCCAAGTGGTGATTGAACTCACGTGATGGTTCACGCGTCGCAAATGCACGACGGCGTCCCGTCTCCTCCGCGCGAGCACGCGAACCGTCTTCGCCAAAGCGACGACCCCGGCCGCGGTCTCGCTGTGCCCACATTGCGATTTCGTAGCCTCTAAAACCACCCCATGTGCAGACATGTCGGAAGCGACGGCGACGATGGCGCCAACTTCAATAGGGTCGCCGAGCGCGGTTCCCGTGCCATGCGTGCTCACGCCATCCTCAAATCCATCGCGACGAGCGACGAGCAACGCGATGCGCAGCGCCGCTTGTTGCGCGGGACCATTTGGTGCGGTCAGCGCACTCGATCGACCATCCTGATTGACACTGTTCCCCACGATGGCAATGAGCATATCGTGACTACTCTCGCCGCGGCTCTGTAGACGACGATCCACCGCGCCAACGTCGTTACGACGGCGATTACGTCCATGTCTCATCGCAACGCGCGCACCGACGACGCCACACGCCTCACTTTGCGCAAATCCATCCGCATCGGCGTCAAACGTCTTACATCGACCATCCATACTTAGTAAATTTGCCACGCGCCTATCCACAGCGCCATTTGCGCTCACCATCAAATGCGTGCCGCACATCAACGCGTAAGACACTACATTGGCACGTAACGCGTCAAATGCGAATGACACAGCGACTAAACTTGATGAGCATGCGGTGTCTATCGCCAAAGATGGACCAGCGTAGTCAAACATGAAATTCACGCGCCCGGCGGCGACGGATGGTAACGAGCCGGTGCCCATGGTTTGGTGGAATTGTCCCCAGAACGCGTGCACAATATCTGATTTATAATTCGATTGCGTGACGCCGACGTACACGCCAACGTCACGAGCGGCATTACCGTTCCCGACGATGAGAGCGCCTTCGAGAACGCCGCGCATTTGCGGGCACATGATCAACGCCTCCACGGGTGGAATGCCAAACACTTCGGCGTCAAATAACGTCACAGAATGATCGACGAAACCGGCAAAGTACGGGATGAATGCGCGCACGGCATCGGTATCGATGACAAAGTCATGGTTCCATCGCGATCGAGGCGCTCGAGAGGCGCCGTCGACATCGGTAGAACTCGCGGCAATTGCCGAAGACGAACCGGCGCACGCGAGATTGGTGTTTGTGATTTCAGCCAGCGCGCCCGACGGCATATGTGACGACGATAACGATAAACTCGACATAGACGAGTGCGTCTGAGGTGCGCTACTACTTGGCGCCAGCTGCGACGCGATGTATTCGCTCAGCGTACGAATGGTGGGAAAATCATACGCCAACGTCGCCGGAGTATGAAATCCAAATGCGCCGTCGAGTTCGATCTTGAGCTCATTCGCCGCGAGTGAATCCAGACCAGACGCAACGAGCGGGGCGTCGACGTCAATGGACGTTGACGAAATCGACGATGTGTTGATTACCGCGCGCACCGCAGAGGCGACGCGCGCTCGAATGTCATCTTTGCCGACTCCATGTTGTCCAGCGAACGCCAAAGATGACGTCGAAGACGGCGCCTGCGAAACGCCAGCAAAGGTATTAAACATCGTGGTCAAGTCTGCGGGAAAATACTTGGACACAACGCGAACATCAAACGGACATACAACCACCACGCTCGCGCCCGGTTCGCATGCGCGTAAAATGTCAAACACCACCCGAACGCCGTCTTCGGGATCAATCGAGCCAAGCCCGAGGCGTTCTGCGCGATGTATCACTGATGATGCGCGCGATGTCATTCCCACACGCGACCACGCACCGAATTGTGCGCTCGAGACCACCAAGCCTTGCGCGCGCTTCTCGAGCGCGAGGGTATCGACGACGCCGTTCGCGGCGGCGTAATTCGCCTGCCCAGCCGAGCCCAACGTCGAGGCGATGCTTGAACACGCGAGCACGGCGCATGGACGCAATGACGTCGCACACGGATGCATAAGAGATGAAAATCCTGCAGTTTTCATCGCGAACACCGTAGAGACGCTGGATGCGCGCTGGAATTGGAGCATGTTGTCTCGAAGCGCGCCGCTCGCGTGCGCGACGTCGACATTCGGCGACGCGGCTGCGCAAGACACATAAGACAGACAGTCCTTGACTTGGTCGATGCTCGCGACATCGCACGAGCATATCGATACCGAGGCGACACACAACGTGCTAGGATTGAGCTCGAGCGAACGTCCACGTCGACTGGCGAGGAGGACGACGGTGTCGGCGTTGGCGCGACGGGCGGTTTCGAGTCCGACGCCGCCGACGCCACCAAAAATGACCAAAACTCGGCCGCGAGGATCACATCGACGTCCAGTCACAGTGCCGCGAACGAGTCTAGGCTCGCAAACTACTCGCGCGCACACGTCGAATTCATGCAGACTCGCATCGTCAAGGATGGCGCCGCCGACATCGCCGCGCGACGTGTTCGAGCTCACAGAATACGAACAGACTCTCCGCCGGAGCGGGCGGTGCTCAAGCGCGACCGTCCTCGCCATAGCTCGAAGACCGCCTTCTCGCGCGCCTTCAGTCATCGTTTCAAACGTTATGCAGGCTGGAAACGCACCGTCACAAGTGCTGCATTGGACGACATTCAACGCGGCGGCGACGAGCGCCGGCGACGACGCCGAGCGGCGCTCCTGAAGACGCAGACGCGCAACGGATGATGACGACACCTTCGACCACGATGACGAACTCAACGCACACAGCGCCACTCTTTGATGCTCGTAAATCATATGCTTGCTTTTACTACCGCCTTGGTGTTGACGCTGACGAAGACGAGATGATAGCATCGACGTCGTCGCGACGTGTGTCGCGCTCGCAAAGCCGGCGGCGACGACGCGGTTCAACGCTTTCGCCGCGAGCGCGGCGGAATCACCCATACACGACGAATGACGCTGCTGATAGACCGTCTCAAATGATATGGGTACGCGCGCTTCCGTCATCGTCGTCGTCGAAATCATGAACGCACCGAGTTGCATCGCCGCGTCTACGAGCGCCACATGTCCCGCGTCGGCGTTTGGGCACGAATCCCGCGCCCGCGCGGCGCACAATCGCGGTCGACGACTCGGTTCACATGCAGTCGTCGGCGTCGGCGTGCGCCTTGACCCACCCGACGCTGTGTTCGACGACATCACGTGCCGCATCTGACGCACGTCGCAAGACATGCGCTTGACGCCATCAGACGTGCGCGCGCTGACGGCGCCCAGCCGCGCCGAGACGCCGACGTCAAATTCAGATACACCGGTTGCGCGTAGAAACAACACCGCGTGCACGCACATGTGTCGAACGCACGCATCAGTGCTGGATAGTAGTAACTTCGACACGGCGACGCCGTGGGCGATGTCAGCGAACGCTGCGGCGCCGAATGCCGGCGCGCCCGCGAGGCGGTAATCCAAACGATGTCTTCGAGCGTCGACGCGCGCACGAAACGTCACGATGCCAGAAAAAGTCGTCTCAACGTATCGATGGATGAACGCGTGCGATGGTGGCAGCACGGAACACCAGTGCGCTGCGTCGAACAGAAAGCGTCGACGCGGCAGTGCCAATGCTGATACAACTGACGATGATGATGATGATTTCACGGCACCGACGGCGTTTGTCCCCGACATGCCAAACGCGCTCACGCCCGCGACGCGCGCGACGACGACGGATGCATCACCAGATGACGACGTCAGCGCACATCCCGCAGGTTGTCTAGGCATCGCCGCACGCGCGGGAACGTCACGAATATACTGATTCAATGCCACCAAATGTGAAATGTGAACATCCCGTCGCTCCGCGACGCTCGCGAGCGCCGCCAGCGCTCCGACAATCCCCGCCGCACCTTCGCCGTGTCCAAGCGTCGACTTCACCGACATCACCGTCATCGCATTCACGTGCGCATCAAGCGCCTCGAAAAGCGCGCTGAATTCCAAAGGATCACCCAACGGTGTCCCCGTGCCGTGGAGCGTATATTGCCGCGGAGCTGAATGCGGCTCGACGTCCGCCGTCATCGCCTCTGTCACGCACGCGCTCTGCGCGCTCCCACGCGGTGCCGTCAGCGCGCTCGATCGTGCGTCTTGATTCATACACACGCGCGTGATGTGAGTGGATGATTCCGTGTCGCACTTGTCGAGCAGGCATTGCGCGCAAGCTTCGGCGCGCCCGTATCCATCCGCGCCGACGTCGAGCGTCTTACATCGTCCATCCGGGGACAACGCGCCCAATCGGTAAATGGTACCCATCGTTCGCGCACTGATGAGCGCGTTCACGCCTCCACACACCGCTTGCGTCGTGTGGGATGTTCCATGAATGGCGTCGATGCCGAGTGCGCAGGCGACCAGAGAGCTCGAGCACGCGGTGTCGACGCCGACGGCGGGACCGGCGGCGTTGACCACGTAGGCGACGCGGCCAGTCAAAAACGCTAAACCAGAACCGAGTCCAATCGATGCGCTGGGGGCAGCGAGAACGCACGGACACGCCGCGAGCGTTGTGGCGTAGTCGTCGTTCCACATGCAACCGATGAAGACGCCGGAGCTCGGGCCGGGAGACATTGAAAGCGCGTGCCGGAGCGTGAGGCGATGCTGCGGGTCGACGTACGCGGCTTCGCTCGGCGCGAGTTCATTCGCGACAATGTCGTCAACATCCATTGGCATGATGCGCGAAGCGAACCGAACGGGAATGGATGTCGTCATCGCCGTCGTCGTGGGGCATTCGACGTCGAAACGACCATCGAGGGTTTGCGCGGCGTCGCCAGCCCGACGGATGTACGACTCGAAATCGTCCACTCGACCCGGACACGACATGGATATGCGTATCACGGCGACATGTCCCGGGCGTGCGCGGGCATGGATCGTCATCGGTGGTTGATCTACGACTGACATCGTCGTCATCGTCGCGGCTTGGATGAATTCAGCCACGCCGCGAGCGCAGAATCGATCAAAAACCACCGTCGTCGGGACGTCGATGTGGAATCGTTCGCCGAGCGCACGCGCGAACGCCACGGCGTGCGTCGAACGCATGCCAAGGGCGCCAATGAGCGGTGCGTCGGCGTCAATGATGACGTCATCTGCCCATCCCGTGGCGTCGCGAAGCGCTCGATCGACGCCGCGCGCGATGTCTTCGCTATTTCGTGGAGCACCGACACCGGAACCGGAACCGGAATCCAACCGAAGTTTCGATTTGATCACCTTTCCGAGCGATGTTTTCGGGAGCGCGTCGACAAACACGATGTGATGTGGAACCTTGAATCGGGCAAGGCGCGCGGCGATGAAATCAATTAACGTCTGGGCGTCCACACGCGGCGAGACGTCGCGAACCACTACGGCGCAGTGCGGAACCTCACCCATGAGCGCGTCTGGCGCCGCGAACACCGCGCATTCAACCACGTCGGGGTGTTCGAGCACGACGCGTTCGACCTCGCTTCCGTATACAGTTTCGCCACCGACATGTATGACATCCTTGACGCGGTCGACGATGCGTAACGATCCCTTGGGGTTCACCGCGGCGACGTCCCCAGTGCGATGCCATTCGTCTACGTCTACGTCAAAGTCATCCGGGTCGCGTACGACGGTCGGTCCTCGCACGATGACCTCACCAGATTCGGCGTCATCGAACGCCACCGATTGCATCGACGAGAGGTCTTTTACGACAGCCACGTCGAAGAGCGGCATCGACCATCCGGCGCGACTGTGCGACTCGACATCCTCCTCAGCGCCGGCGTCGACATTTGCCACCCGTCGCAGCGTCGAGCACATCTTCCCGCATGCCTCAGTGCATCCGTAATCCACAAAGAACACCGCACGCGGACACGCGCGAGTAAACGCGCGAATCAAGTGCGCTGGAACGCATGAGCCACCGCAGGACACCATGCGTAATGTCGGCGCGCAGTGTCCCGCAAAGGCGGCGACATCCGCGAGCGTCATCGAGAGGTGCGTCGGGGCGAGCTGCGTAAAAGTCACCCCGTGCGCCGCGATCGTCTCCAGCGTCGCGCGTGCGTCGAAATGACCGTGCGGAGTGATGATGATGACTTGTTTCACGCCCCCGACGAGCACGCACGGGTGCGTCGCCGAGGCACCCATGGCGTGGTGCATGGGCGCCACGTGCAGCGCCACGTCCTCGAATGGCTTGAATTCACAATACTCGGCGAAAGATCTCGCGTGGAGCGCCACCTGCCGTTGGGTGTGCGTGATGAGCTTGCACTTACCCGTGGTACCCGATGTGAACATGCATTGGAAGTCGCACTCGAGGAGTTGGTGGTTTGTCATCGATGGACGCCAGCGCAACGCGTCGCCGCCGCCGCGAGCCAACAGACGCAACGGGTCTTCGTCGGCGTCTAGATCGGATGAATCGCCGGTGACGACGTAGTCGTCGCCACAAGCACTCACGGTGAGATCTAATGCAAATCGAGAACACGCGACGTGGTGGTGCATGAATGCACGCACGTCTGGTCGATCGTATGAAGGTAACGAAGACGTCACGGACAAGGCGCCCGAGCGATGGTACATCACCGCCGGAGGCGCAAATGACACGTCATCGAGCGACGTGTCATCGTTCGCGATGGATGCGATGTGATACTGCGCGTAGAGCGCATCACCGATGACATTTGCGAACGCATCGTTGGCGATGATGACGCGAGGTGACGCCGTAGACGTCGTCGAAATGGCTGCCAGTGCCGATTGAAATTCACTCGCCGTCGATGCCGGATTGGCGTGGGCGCAGTGCGCGCCCAACCCTGCGCATGCATGCATCGCTACGATGTACGCCGCGCTGTTTTCGAGCATGAGAATAACATTTGAACCTTTCGTGACGCCATACGAGCGTTCGAGCTCGTACGCGAGAGTCTTAGCTTCAAAGAGTATCGCTCCGGCAGAGTACTCGACAACGCTCGGCTCGATGCCTCGGTCGTCGCCGTAGACGACATCGACGATAGCGATGACGTCACGGCTCGCCGCGCTCGAGCACGACGCGTTCAGGGCATACCACGGAGATTGTAATTCGCCAACCTCTGCGCCGTCGGCGACGGACGTTGCGTTGACGGACGCTTTGGGGATGAGCCGGTCGGGACGCGGAGGCATATGGACCGACACACAGAAAGGATGTATCACCGCGCGCGGTGCGACAACACGAATGCGAACGCGAACGCAGTGAGCGATACGAAGAGGTGAACAATTGCGCGTCGCGGTCGCACGAACCAATCGAACGGCGCGCGAGGAAGTGAATGAAGAGACACGTAGTAGGTCATGTGACGCGTAGTAGGTCACATGACGCTCGGTAACAACGAATCGCGCGTGGGAGGATATAATGTATGGTACTCGTAGTATGGTGTATTAAACAAACAACGGCTAGCGACGACGATGGAGAGAAAACTTTGTTTTATGAAATCTACTGACACGCGGTGAGCATGGAGTTCACAACGTGGATACACAATCTCGTGCCGGCGCGAACCTCGGGCGCGGCGCTGGGCGAGTTTGCCGCCGCCATGAGCGCCTGATGCACCGCGCTCAACACAGGCTTCATATGCGCCTTCATCGCCGGATTCGCCGGATCTACCGCTAAACACGCATCTCTGATCCAATCTAGCTTTTTCGGCGCGTCCGGGGTGTTCAAGTTCGTAGACAACTGTTGAACCAACGACAACAACACGCCTTGGGACAACGGGCACGGCGTTTGGGCAAAGATGCGATCGCTTGACAATTGATTGACGAGCCACATGACGGCTTCAACGTTGCTCAAGCTCAGCGCAAAGTTGAAGGCCTTGTCGATTTGGTTAGACTGCAAAAGCTTACCAATTTCCACAGTCGGGTCGAGCTGCTGCTCGATTTGAGCCAACGACCGCGGCGCGCTCTTGGTCGGCATACCGGGAGGCGCGCCCATGGTCGCCGGGACGCCGGCGCTCGCCTTGGACATGGCTACGGCAACTTGGTTGGGCACGTCAGTGAGCAACACCGTCGCCGCTTGACGCACTTCATTCGTGGCGGCGCGCAAACCCGATACCAGCGGTTGCGTTTGCGAAAGAATTGCTGATTCTCTCGCCGCGAGCAGCTCGCTGTTGAGGTCAGACATGCCTCGTTCAAACGTCGATTTGACTTGCTTGAACATTTCACCGCACGCAAGTTCAAATCTGGGCACCACGGACGTTTCCATTTGCGCGCGGACGGCGGAGTCGATCGCGGGACCGACGATAGATTTCATCGCCGTCTGCGCGCTCGTCGCGGCGACGGATTGCGCGCGCGCGACGCCGGCTTCAATCGTCTTTGCGTTGGACTCTCCGTATTGCTGTAAGAGCGTCGCGATGGCATTCGTGACGTCGCGCTTCAAGTTTGCAGCTGCAGTTTCGTTTGCCTTTCTCGCGCGCTCCATGTCCGCTTTGCGTTCTTCCGCCGCTTGGCGTCGCTCGCTGCGAATCTCTTCAAGAAGCTCTTGCATTTCGCTGCGAATCGCGGCGCGGAGCTGCTTGACATCGACGGCGGTCGCGGCAATGGGAATCGCCGCGGGCGTCGTCGCGCCACTCGCAGCGGCGCTGACCATTTCGTCGTCGTCATCGACGTCGTACTGTTCTTCGTACTCTTCTTCGTCATTCTCGTACGCCGGCGCTTGTGTTTTAGACTTGGCGTGTCCCGAAACGCCATCCTCCTTGACGTCGTCTTCGTCTTCGTCGCCCGCGAGCTCAGCACCCATGAACATATCCGGAGTCAACAACCCAGACGACGACGTCGACATCTTTGACGTGTTTTTTGGCGTAGACGGGATCATCCCCGCCGGAGGCACGCATGCATCGATGGGCATGCGCAACGTCTGAATCGCTTGAGTTTGCAAGCAAAAGAGCTTTATGGCGTCGCCTTCGGCGTCGGTCTCCTTACGCGAGTCAAAACTCAACACTGGCTGTGAAGTTTCAAAGCGAGTGACGTAGTCGAAAACGTCTCTAAAATGCAATGCGAACACGGTATTCATGCGCGTGTTCGATAACATCACGATGCCGCTCGCCGTATCGTGTTGTAACGACACGTTGAAGCACTTGTCGTTGGCGCTCGTAAACACCACGCGCTGTACCGCCACCGGCGTCGGCTGCGTGACGTCCACGACGACGAGCTCGGTGTTGTTGTTATTACCCAAAATCACGCGCTCAGCCGAGGCGAACAGCGCCGTCTCAACCGTCCAAGGCAACGTATCTGTGCACTCAAATTCGTCTTCGCCATCCGCCTTGACCAAGACGTATGCTCTGCCTTCAGACGCGGCGACGAGCTTGCGACCTTCCGGAGCGCTATCGACGCACGACACCGGCGCGTCGAATTCAATAACTTGCAAACCACGCATCGCGGGCGGCGCATCGAGAGAAATCGTCACGAGCTCTGTGTCTTTCGCCGCCAAAAACGCGCACTCGTAGCACACCACGCACGTCCCCGCGCTGAGCGCAAACTCGCACCTCCCCGGCTTGCGAGAATCGAGCGGCAACCAGCACGCGCTCGGCGGCGTCCCAGTCGCCGAAGCATCAACATTGAAATCAAAATCAATCAACGTCTGCGAATCAATAGCTTCATTGGCCAAATCCAACGTCAATTTACGCACGGTGACGCGACCACGAACATCCACCGAAAGCAACACGTCGGTGTCGGCGAGAAACTTCAACGCCGCGATGGAATCCGAGTGTCCGCGCAACAGCGACCGAACGTTACCACTCTGTCGACTAAACACGCGAATCAACCCATTACGAATACCATAGCATATAAACGAATCATTCACCGCAATCATACGCATTTGCGCCTCGACGTATTGCGTCTCGTATACGGTGATCGGCGTCGTCTGCGTCGAGCAAAGACACCACGTTTGTCAGTCACGCAATGTATTATTCACACATACATGACACACGCGCGCGTTCGACATCAAAATCCATCGTCTGTGCGAGACGCGACACGCACGCACGCACGCACGCGCGACGTAAAACCTCACCTCCAACGCGCTCGGCGTCTCTTCGCGCAACGGCTGCTCGGCGTCGATGAACTCCTCCAAGCCGCCTAATACGCGTCCTTTCGCCGCGCTCGACGCTGTACACGCGCAACGATCACGATCACCATCACACCCGTCAGTCTCTCGATATATATATATATATACGCACACGCGCCAACGACGCGCCGTCGACGGATGATGCGACCATCCATCCGAAAGACAGATTCACGATTCAATCATTCATTCAATCACGCGTGATGATTGATGCTGGTGACGTACCTCCCATGGCGGCGTCGACGGATGCCGCTAACGCTCGCGCCGCTGCAGTACTCATCGTATCCTCCTCGTCCTCGTCGTCCTCGTCGTCGTCGTCGTCGTCGTCGTCGTCGTATGACGCACGCGAGATTGAGAGAATTGACGTCAAAAGCAGCATCAGTAAGTAGACTCGAATACATACTTAAGAAAACAAAAACCCATCACACTGGTGTATTTCCCGGGCCGCCGAATGTCCGAATCGTGTGCGTCCGCGATGCCGCCGCGCACAATGATGGCGACGACGACTGTCGACGCGCGTCGGCAGTCGTCGACGTGCGCGCGAACCGCGTGATCTTCGCTCGAACACACACGACACACGACTTTTTTTTCGTCGTCAACCGCACCGTTCACATCGACCAATCGATCGATCATGTCTGCGTTCTCGACGACGACATCCACGACGACGACGCGCGCCGTCGTCGTTAGGTCTT
>Ga0181554_1001862_pt1 | contig 19322 bp, 18 predicted proteins | sample 011ome_16_FD_145602 | JGI IMG/M metagenome (GOLD analysis project Ga0181554, IMG submission 145602) | Coastal salt marsh microbial communities from the Groves Creek Marsh, Skidaway Island, Georgia - 011503CT metaG (spades assembly) | ecosystem: Environmental > Aquatic > Marine > Intertidal zone... | reverse complement strand
TTTCTGTCGAGCGACCGCCGACCGTTATCGGCAAACGGACGGATTCGGCCATGCATTCAGGCATTTACTGGGGCTATGTCGGGCTGATCGAAGGCCTCGTCAAACGCATCCGGGAAGAATATGGAGACGACATGCGTGTCATAGCGACCGGCGGCCTCGCGCCGCTATTTGAAGCCGCAACCGAATCTATCGGCAAGGTGGACGGCGATCTGACACTGCGTGGCCTTGTCAGCATTCACGCGCGAAATACCGCTGCATGACATCTAAAGAACTGCTTTTCGTCCCGCTGGGCGGCGCCGGCGAGATCGGCATGAATATGAGCCTGTACGGCTATGACGACCGTTGGCTCATGGTCGATATGGGGATCGCCTTCGGCGATGACACCACACCGGGCATCGATGTGATGACACCGGACCCGGCATTTATCATGGATAACCTCGACCGGCTCGACGGTCTGGTGATCACCCACGCCCATGAAGATCATCTCGGCGCGGTGCCGTATCTGTGGCGCAAGATCCGCTGCCCGATATACGCGACGCCCTTTGCCTGCGGTCATTTGCGGCGCAAGCTTGAATATAGCGGGATGGTAAGCGAAGTGGACCTGATCGAGGTTCCCGTCGGCGGCGGGTTCAAGGCGGGACCGTTCTCGGTCGATCTTGTCCCGGCGGCGCATTCAATCCCGGAAGCGAATATCCTGGCGATCCGCACCGGCGCGGGCCTCGCCGTTCATGCGACAGACTGGAAACTGGACCCGGAACCCCTGGTCGGCAAGCTGACGGACGAGGCGGCGCTCCGCGCGCTTGGCGATGAAGGCGTGATGGCGCTGATCTGCGATTCAACAAACGTCTTTGTCGACGGGGAAGCGGGCTCGGAAGCCGTGCTGAGAAAAAGCCTCGTCGAGATTATCGGCAAGTGCACCGGCCGCGTCGCGGTGGCGACTTTCGCCAGCAACGTTGCACGGGTGGCGACGATCAATCACGCCGCCGGCGCGACGGGGCGGAACCCCAGTCTCGTCGGCCGCTCCCTGTGGCGGAGCGTCGATATCAGCCGTGAATGCGGATATCTGGAGGACATAGAGCCGTTCGTCCCGGAATCCGAAATCCGCTTTATCCCGCCGGACAAGATACTGATGGCCGTCACCGGCAGCCAGGGAGAGCCGCGATCTGCACTGTCCCGGATTGCTGACGGCTCACACCAGAGCGTTTCGCTGGAGCGCGGCGATACGGTCATTTTTTCATCGCGGGAAATTCCCGGCAATGAGCTGTCGATCGGCAAGGTCCAGAACCAGCTTGCGCGCATGGGCGTCACGGTCCTGACCGAACATGACGGGTTCGTGCATGTGTCCGGACACCCGGGGCGGGGCGAACTGCAGCGTATGTATCAATGGCTGCGACCGCAAATCCTGGTGCCCGTTCACGGCGAGCTCCGCCACCTTCAGGAACAGCAGCGTTTCGCGCGGGACTGCCAGATTCCGGAAACCGCTATTGCCGAGAACGGCACGATGTTGAGCCTGTCTGCAGGCGGCGCCGAGGCGGTGGATCATGTCGAAACCGGCCGACTTGCCGTTGACGGCAACCGCCTGGTGAAAATCGGCGGATCTGTCCTGCGCGAACGCAATCGCCTGCGGATGAACGGCGCTGCCGTCGCCACCGTCGTCGTCGATGCGGACGGCAAGGTTGTGGGAGACCCGCAGCTGACGGTGCAGGGCGTTCTGGACGATAGCGAAGACGAAAGCTGGGATGATGCGATCGATGCCATCATCGAGGCGGTGAACGATCTGCCGAAAAAGAAACGCCGGGACGATGAAGAAGTGGCGGAGGCTGCGCGTGTTGCCGTCCGCCGATCATTGCGCGAGAGTATCGGCAAGCGTCCGGTGACGGATATTCACGTGGTGAGGGTATGATGGAATGAGCTGGTTTTCGGCTGCGCTTGTCTTTGTTGTCGTCTGGTGGCTTGTGTTTTTCATGTCGCTGCCGATCGGCGCGCGCTCGTATCATGAAGCGGGCGAGGAAGTAGATGTCGGCAATGTCCCCGGCGCGCCCATTCGGCCGCGCGTGTGGCTCAAAGCCGGTATCTCGACATTGATCGCCCTCGTCCTCACCATCGGAATTTATTTCCTGATAGATAGCGGCGCTATCAGCTTCCGCGGCTGATTTTCAGAAGTCTAAAGTCAGACTTCGAAATCAGACGTGCAGGCAGGCGCCTGCGCCGTCGAACCAGACTTCGTCGCAGTTCTGACCGGGGCCGCCACGATCGACCACCAGGAAATCGCTGTCGGGTTTCAGCACCAGCAACGGGTGATGCCAGACTCCGGGCCGGTAATTTATGCCCTGGCGGCCGTGGGCGTGAAACGCACGCAGTTCGCTGACAAGTGGCGTTTCATCCGATGCGGCGACGACGATGAACCAGTCATGATTCTGCATCGGGATAAAGGCCTGCGATCCCAGGGGGTGGCGTTCGACCATGCGAATGGCGATGGGCCGGGAGCGGGGCTGTCCCCGGAAAATGCTGATCAGCGGCTTGCCGCCATCGGCGGACACGTCTACACCGGCGAGATCGTGAAAGCGTTCGGTGGTGCCTTCATTGATGGACACTCGCTCGGCGCCATCGGTCTCGATGACGTCTCCGAAGGGCGCGAATGCTTCCTTCGTGAGGGGGGCAGGGAACAGTTCCAGGGTGTCCAGGGTCAGTCCTCCTGCGCCAGCGTGCCGAAAACCCTTACCCGGCTGACGCCGCCATCGGGAAAGATATTCAGACGTATATGGGTAATCGGGCCGAGGTTCTCGATCGCGGCGCTATCGAACGCGTGAATATGATCCATCTGCAGCTTTTGCTCTCCCATCAGGAGCGGCCATGTCTCGCTTGCCGCGACGATATCCGCGTCGTTTGCGCCTGCCATATGGGAGGCCTGGATCGAGCAGCGGTCGGGATAATTGCCTTTGAAATGCGCGGTGTCGATTTCAATTTTTCGGGCATGGCCCGCTGCGCCGAGGGCAATGATGATCCAATCGTTTCCCGGTCCGCGCCGGCGGCGCGTTTCCCAGCCGTCGCCCATGTTCAGGCCGCGGCCGGGTGTCAGGATGATCCAGGGATCCCCGTAATGGGCGTCGCTATATCCGACGACCCTGCCGGCATTGATGATGGCGGATAATTCGTAATTTCCGTCTGCATCCGGATGTCTCCAATCGCATACGGGCGTTCCCCAGACGCGGAACCGGGCGACACCGCCATCCGGAAAAATATTCAGCCGCAGAACATTGTATGGAGCGTCATCGTCGACGGGAAAGAGGTTCTGGCTGTCCGGCAGGAGGTCTGCTTTCGCGACGATCTCGGTCCAGACGGTATCGCCATCCGGCGTGCCGTCCACCAGGGCGCCCTCGATGGAGACGAAAGGCGGATGATTGCCCGTGAAAAACCGTGTGTTGACCTCGAACCCGGAGAGAATGCCGTTTGTACCAAGCTGGATAATGCAGTGGTCGTGACCGCCCTGTCGCCGGCGGCGGGATTCCCATCCATCCATCCACTTGCCCTGTTCGTCGTAGCGGTCGGGGTAGAAGATTGGCGGTGCGTCATTCAGCATCCGTACGGCGGGGCCGAAAAAATCGTCGCTGACCTCAACGATGGCGGCGCCGAGCCGCGGCGAGGCAAGGTTGACGGAACCGGCGGCAAAGGCCGGTTTTTCCTCTGTGGCGCGGATAGCGTTGGCGGTATCGGACATGTCTTATTTTTCCTGAAAAAGCGCTTCGATGCGCAGCAAGGCGATCCGGTGGACCTGTTTGAGCGCCTCGGCGAATTCTATGTCGCGGGTGTTTTCGACACGGGTGCGGAAGTTGTCGAGAATTTCCTGCCGGTTCCGCCCGCGGACCGCAAGGATATAGGGAAATCCGAATATCGTCTTGTAGCGGTCGTTCAACGACTGGAACTCGGCGAATTCCTCGGGTGAACATTTATCAAGCTCGGCGCTTGCCTGTTCGCTGGTTGAATCAGCCGTCAGTTCTCCCGCGACCGCCAGCTTGCCGGCAAGATCGGGATGGGCGCGCAACAGGGCGAGTTTCCTGCCGTCATCCGCCTCGTCCACCTGCATCCGGAAGGAATTGTGCAGCCCGGCGATGGTATCCTCCGACCCGGTGAGACCCTCGGCGTAGACGGCTTCGGCGATCCAGGGGGAATGTTCGTAGACCCCGCCGAAGACCTCCATAAAGGCCTCATGGGACATGTGGCTCGGCATGTAGCGGCGGTTTTCGTTGGCAGCTTCCATCACGCGGTTTCTCCGCCGGCAAAGGGATGGCATTCGCGCCAATGACGGGCGATATCGATGCGCCGGCAGAACCAGACGTCCTCGTGGCTGCGCGTGTATTCAACGAACCGTTTGAGGGCCGCAAAACGGCCCGGGCGTCCCGCCAGCCGGCAGTGAAGACCGATCGACATCATTTTCGGTGTTTCGGCGCCCTCGTCGTACAGCGTATCGAAGCTGTCCTTCAGATAGGCAAAGAACTGGTCGCCGGAATTGAATCCCTGGGCGGAGGCGAAGCGCATATCGTTCGCATCCAGCGTATAGGGGACGACAAGGTGCGGATGGCCGGCAGCTTCGGTCCAGAAGGGAAGGTCGTCGTTGTAATCGTCGGCGTCATACAGAAAGCCGCCTTCCTCGGCGACGAGCCGCCGGGTGTTCGGGCTGGTGCGGCCCGTATACCAGCCGAGCGGCCGCTCGCCGCAAAGCCGCGTATGAATCTCGATCGCCCGGTTCAGATGTTCGCGTTCGGTTTCTTCCGGCACGTACTGATAATCGATCCATCGCCACCCGTGACTGCACATTTCGTGTCCCGCTTTCAGGGCAGCTTCGATAACGGCGGGATTGCGTTCCATCGCCATGGCAACGGCAAAAAACGTGACTGGGATATCGAAGCCGTTGAACAGGCGAAGCAGGCGCCAGACACCGGAGCGGCTGCCATATTCGTAAATCGATTCCATGCTCATGTGACGGACGCCCTCGCGGGCGTCTGCGCCGATGATTTCCGAGAGGAAAGCCTCGGACGCTTTGTCGCCATGGAGGATCGCGTTTTCGCCGCCTTCTTCGTAGTTGATAACGAACTGGACGGCGATGCGCGCGCCGCCGGGCCAGTCGGCGCCGGGCGGGTTCGCGCCATAGCCGGTCATGTCTCTGGGGTAGGGGGCGTTCATCTGTTTGCTGCGACCTTCCTTTTTTCGCCCTATTGCGCTGCGACAATATCGGCGAAGACCTGCCGCAGGTCGCTGCGCGATTCCGGGGTTTCCAGCATGAGCCGCCTTTCGCAGGCGGACAGGTGCTCTCTCATGATCCTGCGGCTGAGCTCAATATCGCCCGCCGACACCGCGTCGATCAGGCGATCGTGATCGTCGTCGCTGCACATTCCCTGACCTGCGGGCACATACCGCGCGATCGCAAGCGACGTCTGGGCGACAAGCTGGCGCAGAAGTTCCCGCAGCGGCCGGTTCCCGGCAATCTCCGCCAGTTTGAGATGCAGGTCGCCCGACAGGCGGATCGCACCGCTGACGTCCTGTGCGTCGATACATTTATGTTCGCGCCGCGATATGCTTTTCAGGGAGTCCGTATCGACCCGGCGGCATTTTTTCGCGGCTTCCGCGACGATCCCGTCCTCGAGCAGCCTTCGGGCGTCGAATATCTCGCGCACCTCTTCCGGTTCGGGCGCCGCGATAATGGCGCCCCGGTTGGGGCGCAACTCGACAACCCGGTCCAGGGATAGACGCAGCAATACCTTGCGGATGATCGTCCGGCTGACGCCGAAGACGTCGCAGAGTTCGTTTTCCGTGAGCTTGGTTTCAGGCCGCAGCCGTTGTTCGAGAATCGCGCCGAAGACCTGATCGTAGATCCAGGCCTCTGAGGGCTTTTTGCCGGGTTTCACGGGTGGTGAACCTGTTCCATCCTGATTTTATAATTGTATACAATTTGAATGACAACATGGCTTTGAAAGGTCGTGATGAAGGCTGTTTTTCTCGCCTTTGAGGCTGCCCATTTTCTGGGCGCAATGCCTAATTTCTGGCGCTTTTGTGAGGTTTCCTATGCCGGGTGATTGAAGGGGATTAACCGGTTGCGCCGGGTTTCGCCGACGGGTAGGTTTTTCGTGTTCGGCCGGTAAAAAACCAATAATGCCGATCGGATACAATTTCGTTGCGGGGTGAAGCAGCATGGGGCGCGTGACCACTCATATCCTCGATACGGCCGGCGGCTGTCCGGCGGCTGGCGTGCCGGTCGAGCTGTTTGCGCTGTCCGGGGAGGAACGGACACGACTTTCTGGCGCCTCCACGAATGCCGACGGTCGATGCGAGGAACCGCTTCTCGAAGGAGAGGGCTTTCAGGTGGGGGTGTATGAGATTCTGTTCCATGTGGGGAACTACCTTCGCGCTCGCGGCGCAGACCTGCCGTCGCCGGCTTTTCTGGATGTGGTGCCGATCCGTTTTGGCGTCGCCTCGGCCGACGAGCACTATCACGTGCCCTTGCTGATCTCGCCCTACGGCTATTCGACCTATCGGGGGAGCTAGGCCGGCATGCTGGAAATCGCCTATGCAGACTGGCTGAGCCTGATATTCAGGTGGCTGCATGTGATCGCGGGTATTTCCTGGATCGGCACGTCCTTCTATTTCATTTTTCTCGATCTGAGCCTGCGGAAACACGCGAACCTGCCCGAAGGGGTCGGGGGGGAAGCCTGGAACGTGCATGGCGGCGGCTTCTACCTGATGCGCAAATACGTCGTTGCGCCGGCGGAACTGCCGAAGGAACTGCACTGGTTCAAATACGAAGCCTATGTGACATGGCTGTCCGGCTTCACGCTGCTCGCGATCATTTATTACTGGGGTGCGGAGAGCTACCTGATCGACCGGGACGTGCTCGATCTGCAATCATGGGAAGCGATCCTGATCAGCATGGCGTTTTTCGCGTCAGGCTGGATTATCTACGATCTGCTCTGCCGCTCGCCGTTCAGTTCGCATTCGCTTCTCCTGTCGGCGGCGGTCTTTGCGCTGATCGCCTTTGCCGCCTATTTCCTGACCCACATATTCAGCGGGCGCGCCGCGTTCGTCCATGTCGGGGCCATGGTGGGGTCCATCATGGTCGGCAACGTGTTTTTCGTCATCATTCCGAACCAGAAGAAGGTCGTGAAATCGCTTCTGGCGGGCGAGGAACCCGATCCGCGTTATGGCGAAATCGGCAAGCACCGTTCGACCCATAACAACTATCTGACCCTGCCGGTCATCCTCATGATGATCAGCCAGCATTATCCGATGCTGTACGATAACGATCACAGCTGGCTGGTGGTGACGCTGATCCTGCTCGTCGGGGCGTCGATCCGCCATTTCTTCAATCTGATGCATACCGGCAGGCCCATCTTCACCCTGCGCTGGCAATGGCCGGCCGGCGCCGCGCTCATGGCCGTTCTGATCGTGTTTCTGAGCTGGAAGCCGGCGCACGAGCCGAATGCCGAACAGGCGGAAATCCCTTCGGCGGTCGATGTGCTGGCGATTGCGCAGTCGCGCTGCGTTTCCTGCCATGCCGCAAAACCGAGCGATCCCGACATCGAGAAAGCGCCGGGCGGCGTGATGCTTGAAACCGTTGCCGACTTGCGGAAACACAGCTCGCGCATTTTGAAGCAGTCGGTTCTGTCGAAGGCGATGCCGCTCGGCAACAAGACGAAGATGACCGACGCGGAGCGCGGTGCGCTCGGTTCCTGGATCCGCGCCGGCATGCCCGAGGGGGAATAGGCATGATCCGTTTTACGCTCAACGGTGCGGCGCATGAGGTCGGGGATGTTTCGCCCACAACGACGATGCTCGACTACGTGCGCGGCAACCTGCATATGACCGGCACAAAGGAAGGCTGTGCAGAGGGCGATTGCGGGGCCTGCACGGTGGTGCGGATTGTCGATGGCCGGTTCGAGGCCGTGAATGCCTGTCTGATGCAGATCGGACAGGCCGACGGGCTGGAGATCCTGACGGTCGAAGGCCTTGAAGCCGTGAATGGGGGCATTCTGACCCCGGTGCAGGATGCGATGGCGACGGGGGACGGCACCCAGTGCGGATTCTGCACGCCGGGATTTATCGGCGCCCTGTTTGCGCTCGGACAATCCGGCGAGGATATTTCCGACGACGTCATTCACGATGCGCTGGCGGGCAATCTCTGCCGGTGTACCGGATACCGCCCGATCATAGAGGCGGCGCGCACCGCCTGCGGCAGCATCGTCGATTACACGCCGAAGCCGCCCGTGGCCCGTTCCGCGGAACATGTCGCCGGCGACCAGGTTTTTCATGCGCCGGAGACACTGGCGGACCTGACCCGTCTGCGCGCGGCATATCCCGATGCGATGCTGTTGTCCGGCGGCACGGATCTGGGGCTTTCGGTCAGCAAGGACCGTGCGCGGCCCGCCGTTGTCATTCATACCGCCCATGTTGCGGAACTGCAGAAAATCGAAGAGACCGACGACGCCCTGACCCTGGGGGCGGCGGTAAGCTATACGAATGCCTTGCCCTTTATCGATCGGCTGTATCCGTCTTTCGCAGAGATGATCCGGCGCATCGGATCGCGCCAGATCAGGAACCTGGGCACGATCGGCGGAAATATCGGCAACGCTTCGCCCATCGGCGACACGCCGCCCTGCCTGATCGCGCTGGACGCGATGCTGACCCTGATCTCGGCCGATGGCGAACGCGAGATCGCGATCGAGGATTTCTTCCTCGATTACCGGAAAACCGATCTTCGGCCCGGCGAGGTCATCCGGTCGATCCGCATTCCGAAGCTGACCACGGCGCAGGAATTCCGCACCTACAAGGTCTCCAAACGCTTCGATCAGGATATTTCCGCCGTCATCGGCGCGTATCGTTTGACGCTGGACGGCGGTACCGTGGCGGAAGCGCGCATTGCCTATGGCGGGATGGCGGCAACGCCGAAACGCGCGACGGCGATGGAGGCGGCCCTGACCGGGGCCGTCTGGAGCGAGGCGGCGGCACAGATTGCCGGTTATAAAGCTGCCGAGGATTTCTCGCCGATGAACGATCACCGGGCGACGGCGGAATACCGCGCGCTGGTTGCTGCTAATTTATGTACGCGGCTTTACCGCGACCTGGCGGGTACGGAAGATGCACTCGACGTGGTGAGGGTCTGATGGACGGTGGGGATATCCGCGGCGCAGTTCACACGAGCATGCGCCATGACAGTGCGGTCAAACACGTTACCGGCCGCGCCGTTTATATCGACGACATGCCGGTGCAGCGGGACTGGCAGGAAACGGCGCTGGTCCTCAGCCCCCATGCCTATGCCCGTATCGTATCGGTAGATATTTCGCAGGCCGCCGGCATGCCTGGCGTTTCCGCCGTCGTGTCGGCACAGGACATTCCGGGTAAAAACGATATCGCGCCGGTGTTCTCCGACGAACCGCTACTGGCTGAAGGGACCGCCGACTACGCAGGCATGCCCGTCGCCGCCGTCGCCGCCGATACCTACGATCAGGCGCTCGCCGCTGCGAAGAAAATCAGGATCGAATACGAAGAACTGGAGCCAGTCCTCTCCATAGAGGAGGCCTGGGAGAAGGGGCTCTTCACCTATACGCCGCCGAAAATTGTGCTGGGCGATGCGGAAGGAACCATCGAAAAATCGGCCCGCACGGTTTCGGGCGAAGTCCGCTGCGGCGGGCAGGACCATTTCTATCTTGAAAGTCATATAGCGCTTGCCGTCCCGGGCGAAGACCGGGACATGCTTGTGTATTCGTCGACCCAGCATCCGACCGAAGTCCAGCATAGCGTCAGCCGGCTTCTCGACATCGCCCACAGCGATGTCACCGTCGAAGTTCGCCGGATGGGCGGCGGTTTCGGCGGCAAGGAAAGCCAGTCGACGATGGTCGCAGGCATTGCCGCATTGCTCGCCGACAAATGCGGCAAACCGGTGAAGCTGCGTCTGCGCCGCGACGACGACATGATCGCGACCGGCAAGCGTCACGATTTCCTGTTCAAATACCGCTTCGGTTTCAACGAGACGGGGGAGATCGACAGCGCCATCATCGACATGGCGGCCCGGTCCGGCAATGTCGCGGATCTGACGGCCGGTGTTGTCACCCGCGCGTTGTGTCATGGCAATAACGCTTACTACATCCCGAACGTTCTTTTCCGGGGCTGGCCGTGCCGCACGAACACGGTATCGAATACCGCGTTCCGGGGCTTCGGCGGACCGCAGGGCATGCTGGTCATAGAGACCGCAATCGAACATATAGCGCGCGAGCTTGGGAAATCCGTCGACGAAATCCGGGAGGTCAACTGGATGGGGACGACGGACCGAAACGTCATGCCCTATGGCCAGGTCGTCACCGAAAACCTCATGCCCGAAATCGCTGCCCGGTTGGTGCGGGAATCCAATCTGGATGCCCGCAAGAAAGCGATAGAAGAATTCAACGCAACGCACACGACGCTGAAAAAAGGCATTGCGCTGATGCCGGTGACGTTCGGCATTTCGTTCAATGCCCCTGTACTGAACCAGGCAGGCGCGCTCGTGCATGTCTATACCGACGGCAGCGTTCATCTGAACCACGGCGGCACCGAGATGGGGCAGGGGCTTTTCACAAAGGTCGCGCAGGTCGTCTCGTCGGTGTTCCAGATCGATATCGATCACGTGAAGATATCGGCAACCCGCACCGACAAGGTGCCGAACACGACGCCGACGGCGGCATCCGCGGGGTCGGACCTGAACGGCATGGCGGCGTATTATGCTGCGGATGAAATCCGCCAGAGGATCGCCGGGGTCGTCGCCGGGCATTTCGACGTCTCCGCCGAGGATATCGAATTTCGCCAGAACCGCGTCTATGCGGGGAATGAAAGCCTGTCCTTCGCCGAGGCCGCTCAGCAGACCTGGGCGCAGCGCGTGTCCCTCTCCGCCACGGGATATTACAAAACGCCCGACATCAGTTGGGATGCCGAAACCATGACCGGCAATCCGTTCTATTACTTCACGTTCGGCGCGTCCGTCTCGGAGGTGGTGATCGATACCCTGACCGGTGAATCCCGCGTCCTTGCAACCGATATCCTGCAGGATGTCGGTTCGTCGCTGAACCCGTCCATCGACCTCGGTCAGATCGAAGGGGCCTTCGTTCAGGGGATGGGCTGGGTCACATCCGAGGAACTGGTCTGGGATTCCAGGGGCCGCCTGATGACCCACGGCCCGTCGACCTACAAGATCCCCGGCAGCCGCGACGTGCCGCCCCATTTCAAGGTCCATATTCTGGAAGACATGCCAAACCCGGTGCCCACGATCTACCGGTCCAAGGCCGTCGGCGAACCGCCTGTGATGCTGGCGCTCAGCGTGTGGCTCGCGTTGCGTGACGCGGTGAGCCGCACCGGCGATCCGCGTCTGATGCCGAAACTGGATGCTCCCGCGACGCCGGAGGCGATCCTGATGGCGATTGAAGACCTCAGACAACGGAGCGCATCCGCATGACCGAAACGCCGCGTCTCGAACTTGTCGGGATCACGAAGGCCTATCCCGGCGTGATCGCCAACAACAATGTCAGCCTGAAGATCATGCCGGGTGAAATCCACGCTCTGCTCGGCGAAAACGGCGCGGGCAAGTCGACACTGGTCAAATTCATCTACGGCGTTCAGAAGGCCGATGCCGGGCGGGTCTTCTGGGAAGGGCAGGAAGTCCATATCGCAAGCCCGAACGCCGCACGGAAACTCGGCGTCGGCATGGTCTTCCAGCACTTTTCCCTGTTCGATGCGATGACGGTGGAAGAAAACATCGCCCTCGGTATTTCGCCCGAACTGACCAAAGGCGACCTGTCGGGACGCATCCGCGAAGTCTCCCAGCAATACGGTCTGCCGCTGGACCCCGGCCGCTATGTCCACACGCTGTCGGTCGGCGAGCGCCAGCGTATCGAGGTCGTGCGTTGTCTGCTGCAGGATCCGCGTCTGCTGATCATGGATGAGCCGACATCGGTTTTGACGCCGCAGGAGGTCGAGGACCTTTTCAAGACGCTCCGCCGGTTGTCCGGTGAAGGCGTGTCCATCCTCTATATCTCGCACAAGCTCGAAGAGATAAAAGCGCTCTGCCATACCGCCACCATCATGCGCATGGGCGAGGTCGTCGCCGAATGCACGCCGGCGGACGAAACCGCGCGCTCCATGGCGGAGATGATGATGGGGGCCGATCTGGTCAGCCCGGAACGCGCCGACCGGCAGATCGACGGTGTCATACGGCTCGAACTGCGCGATCTGAACGTCAGATCGACGCATCAGCACGGCACCGATCTGAAAAACATCAATCTCACGGTACGGGCGGGGGAAGTGCTGGGCGTTGCGGGAATTGCCGGAAACGGCCAGCGCGAGCTGATGGAAGTCCTGACCGGGGAGGTGTCCTGCGAAAACCCGACGGCGGTTCTGGTGGACGGAATCGCGGCAGGCTGGATGGACCCGATGGAGCGCCGCGCCGCGGGCGTCGGCCTGGTGCCGGAAGAACGCCTGGGGCATGGGGCGGTCCCGGATATGTCGTTGTGGGAGAACGCGTTCCTGTCTGCGGCGACGCGCATGCATCTCGAAAAGAACGGGTTCATACAGGTTGCCGCATCCACTGCCTTCGCGGAAAAAGTTGTGAAGGAGTTCAGGGTGAAGACGCCGGGCGTCACCCATTTCGCGACGAGCCTTTCGGGCGGCAACCTGCAGAAATTCATCGTCGGTCGCGAAATCCTCCAGGACCCCGGCGTCATCGTTGTGCTGCAGCCGACCTGGGGCGTCGATGCAGGCTCTGCGGCGGCGATCCGCCAGGCATTGATCGATCTCGCGGCCGAGGGCGCGGCGGTTCTCGCCGTATCGCAGGACCTTGAAGAATTATTCGAGATTTCCGACCGGATCGCGGTGATCTGCGAAGGACGAATTTCCGAAGCGCGCCTTGCCGAGAACGTGACAGTGGAGGAAATCGGCCTGTTAATGGCGGGTATCGGTCTGGAAGGGGAGCCTGCTCATGTTGCCTAGGTTGGAACAGAGACCCGAAGCTTCCAGGTCGATGGTCTATGTGTCGCCGTTGATCGCGGTTGTGTTCACGGTGCTGACGGCGATGGTGATGTTCGCGCTTCTGGGCGTGGATCCCGTCCGCGCGATCGAGACCTTCTTTATCGAACCCGTTTCCAGCCTCGACGGCCTGTCGGAACTGCTGGTCAAGGCGACGCCGCTGGTCCTGATCGGCGTGGGGCTGTCGCTTGGGTTTCAGGCGAATGTCTGGAATATCGGCGCGGAAGGCCAGCTTGTTATCGGTGCGCTCGCCGGCGGCGGTCTTGCGCTTGCGTTTTTCGATCAGCAGAGCGTGTTTCTGGTACCGGCAATGCTGGCCTGTGGCGTTCTCGGCGGCATGGTGTGGGCGGCGATCCCGGCCTTTCTCAAGACGCGCTATAACACGAATGAAATTCTGACCAGTCTGATGCTGACCTATGTTGGTCTGCTGGTGTTGAGCTATCTGGTGCATGGCCCGTGGAAAGATCCCCAGGGCATGAATTTTCCGGAATCCCGGCTGTTTCACGATTCCGCGCTCCTGCCGGTGCTGATCGAAGGGACCCGTCTGAATATCGGTGCGCTGATTGCCCTTTTTGTGGTGGTCCTCGGCTGGATCCTGATTTCACGGCACATCATCGGTTTTCAGATCAAGGTCATCGGCATGGCGCCGATGGCGGCGAGCTTTGCCGGGTTCAAGGAGAAGCGGCTGATCTGGTTGACCCTGCTGATTTCCGGCGGCTGTGCCGGTCTGGCGGGCGTGATCGAGCTGTCGGGTGCGATCGGCCAGATCGTGCCGTCCATATCGCCCGGTTACGGGTTTACCGCCATTATCGTCGCGTTTCTCGGGCGGTTGCACCCCGTCGGCGTTCTGTTTGCCGGGCTGTTGATGGCATTGACCTATCTCGGCGGAGATTCCGCGCAGATCACGATGAACCTGCCGAATGCCGTTACCGGCGTGTTTCAGGGCATGCTGCTGTTTTTCCTGCTCGCCTCCGACGTCCTCATCAAATATCGCGTTCGTTTCGGCGCGCCCAAAATCAATGTGGAGACTGCGGAATGAGTGTCGACTGGCTGATTCCGGCGCTTCTGACGATCGTCACGGCGGCGACGCCGCTGGTCTTCGCGGCCGTTGGCGAGGTTGTGGTCGAGAAGGCGGGGGTTCTGAACCTCGGCGTCGAAGGCATGATGATCATCGGCGCAATCGCGGCCTTTGCCACAGCGGTTTCGACGGGAAGCGAGGTTCTGGCGATCGCCGCCGGCGCGGGCGCCGGGGTGTTGATCGCCCTCATTTTCGGGGTGCTGACCGTCTACCTACAATCCAACCAGGTCGCCACCGGGCTTGCCCTCACGATATTTGGTCTCGGGCTCAGCGCCCTGATCGGGCATTCCTATGTGGGCAAAACCTTTGGCGGTCTCGCCAAGCTCGATATCCCGGGCCTGTCGGATATACCAGTGCTCGGGCCGGTACTGTTCGGCCACGACGCGCTTGTTTATCTGTCGGTTGTCAGTGTTGCGGTTGTCGCCTGGGTGCTGACCCGCACGCGCACCGGCCTGCTGATCCGCGCCGTTGGGGAAAATCACGATGCCGCCCATTCCATCGGCTATTCGGTGACGCTGATCCGGATGGGGGCAATCCTGTTCGGCGGCGCCATGGCCGGGATCGGCGGGGCATATCTGTCGGTCGCCTATACGCCGCTCTGGGTCGAAAATATGACCGCCGGGCGCGGCTGGATCGCGCTGGCGCTGGTGGTCTTCGCGTCATGGAAACCCTGGCGCGCCTTTTTCGGGGCGTATCTGTTCGGGGGGATCACGATTATCCAGCTTTATGCGCAGGGCATGGGGGTGGAGGTGTCCGCCCAGTTCCTCTCCATGCTGCCCTATATCGCGACCATCCTCGTGCTGGTGATCATTTCACGGGACAGCGCGCGGGCGCGTCTCGATGCGCCGGCCTGTCTCGGGAAAAACTTCCACGCGTCAGGCTGAAGAAAATGTGGGATAACAGGGCACAACATCAGGAACGATGACGGTACAAGGGCTATTTCCCGTTTTAACGAAGGAGGCAGTAATGCAACTGAAATCAAAATTCACGGCAGCCGCAGCGGCGGTGGTGCTGGCGGCGGGCATTTCGTCCGCGGCGCAGGCGCAACTGAAAGTCGGTTTCGTCTATGTCGGACCGATCGGCGATCACGGCTGGTCCTACGAACATAACCGGGGCCGTCTTGCGATCGAAAAGGCGCTGGGCGACAAGGTGTCGACCACCTATGTCGAGAAAGTGCCGGAGGGCGCGGATGCCCTGCGGGTGATCTCGAAACTCGCAACATCCGGCCACGGGCTGATTTTCACGACATCGTTCGGATACATGAATCCGACGCTCCGGGCGGCCAAGCGTTTCCCGAAGGTGAAATTCGAACACGCCACCGGGTTCAAACGCGCGCCGAACCTGTCGACCTATTCGGCGCGGTTCTATGAAGGCCGGTATGTTGTCGGCAAGATTGTCGGCAACATGACGAAGTCCAACATACTGGGCTACATCGCGTCTTTCCCGATCCCCGAAGTCATTCGCGGCATCAATGCGACGTATCTTGCCGCGAAATCGGTCAACCCCGACATCAAGATCAAGATCGTCTGGGTGTCCACCTGGTTCGATCCCGGCAAGGAAGCCGATGCGGCCAAAACCCTTATCGATCAGGGCGCAGACATCATCATGCAGCATACGGATTCGCCGGCACCGGTTCAGGTTGCGGAGCAGCGCGGTGTCTGGGCGGTCGGTCAGGCATCCGACATGACCAAGTTCGGGCCGAAGGCGCACCTGACCTCGATCATCGACAACTGGAGCCCTTATTATATCGCGCGCACGAAGGCTGTGCTCGACGGCACCTGGAAGTCCACGGATACGTGGGACGGCTTCAAGCCGGGCATGGTTCAGCTCGCCGACTATAACAAGGCGATCCCGGCGGATGTCGTGAAGCTGGCAAATGATACGCGCGCCGGTATCATCAATGGCACGATCCATCCGTTCGCGGGGGAGATCAAGGACCAGGACGCCAAGGTCCGGGTCAAGGCCGGCACGAACGCCGACGATGGGCTGATGGCCGGCATGAACTTCTACGTTCAGGGAATCGACGGCACGATTCCGAAGTAAAGTGAACGATGCAAGGGCGGCGCGGGTTTGTCCGGTGCCGCCCTTTTTGTGCCTTTTGACCGAACGGGGAAAAACCGATCGACGCAACCCGTAACCCAATTCTGCTGACCGGCCGGACATTGTCCTTCAATGGCGATCCGAACCTCAATGCAGATGCTGTCCGCTATACCGAGAACGGCGCTGTACTGGTGGCGGATGGCCTCATTGCCTGGTCGGGACAAAGGGGCGATGAACCCGCTGACCTCAGTGCCGACGCGGTTCATCACGACTATGGCGATGACCTGATCCTGCCGGGGTTCGTCGACGGCCATGTGCACTATCCGCAGATCGGGGTCATCGCATCCTTCGGCGCCCAGCTTCTGGACTGGCTGGAAAAATACACCTTCCCGGAAGAAGCCCGGTTCTCGGATGCCGACTATGCAACCCGGACGGCAAAATTGTTTCTGGACCTGCTGGTCGCAAACGGGACTACGACCGCTGCGGTCTACTGCACCGTTCATCCGGAATCCGTGGATGCGTTTTTCGCGGAATCAAGTGCCCGGAACCTGCGGATGATTGCGGGCAAGATTCTGATGGACCGCAATGCGCCGGACAGCGTGCTCGATACCGCGCAGTCGGGATATGACGAAACCGCATCGCTGATCGGGAAATGGCACGGGCAGGGCAGAAACCTGTATGCCGTCACGCCCCGGTTTGCGCCGACCAGCACGCCCGCACAGCTGGAAGCCTGCGGCGCCCTGATGACTGAATTTCCCGACGTCTATCTTCAGTCCCATGTGTCGGAGAATATCCAGGAAGTGAACTGGGTCGCCGATCTGTTTCCGGACGCGCGGTCCTATCTGGATGTCTATGCCGGGTTCGGCATGCTGGGCCCCCGTGCACTCTACGGCCACGCGATTCACATGGACGAGGCGGACCTCGCCCTTGCGGCGGGGACGGCGACGAAGTTCGTGCACTGTCCGACATCGAACCTTTTTATCGGCAGCGGTTTGTTCCGGATGCGGGAAACCCGGGCGGCGGGCGTCGATGTCATGCTGGGCTGCGATGTCGGCGGCGGCACGTCGCTGTCGCCTTTTGCGACGATGAAGGCGGCCTACGAGATCGCGCAGTTCGGCGGGTATGCGCTGACGCCCGAAGAAGCGTTCTGGCTGTCGACGTCGGGCGGGGCGGAGACGCTGTCTCTCGGCGACCGGATCGGCAGGCTGGAGGCGGGATACGAGGCCGATATCGTCGTCCTCGACGTCACTTCGACACCGGTGATCCGCCAGCGCATGGAGCGGGCGGAGTCTCTGCGCGATATGCTGTTCGCCCAGATGATCCTCGCCGACGACCGGGCCGTGCGGGCGACCTATGCGGCCGGTTCTCCCGTCTATACGGCGTCGTGACCGCGCCGCCGGAAATCCGGTCGTCTTCCGGTTTCCTTACCCTTCGTTAACCCGACTTCGCAAAACTCTGCGTATGCAGAGATTTCTCTTTTTTCCCCTGATGTGCCTGCCGGCCTTGCCTGCGGCCGCGCAGACCGCAACGATCACGGTGACCCAGGCCGATTGCCGGAAACTCGTTGCGCATACGCCGGATTCGTCGGTTGCCTATACGCCGGGGGTCACGGTGGATGGCAGGCGGGTCGCGCCTGCGGACCTTCCGGGCAGCGGTGCCGGGCTGAAGTTGCCGGAGTCTTTTTCGATGCCGGTCGTCATCGACCTACAGGAGCGCTTCGGCCTGCCTGCCAACAAGGGGCAGTACATGGGCGAGCTGAATGCCGGGAGCGTCCAGTTCAAGGACGGGAAGGTCAGCTATAACGGCCAGGAACTGGCCAGCGGTTCCCAGAACGGCATAGCCGCAGCCTGCCGGAAACTGCAACAGCGCTAGCCGTCCGGGGTGTTTTTCGTCCCTCCCGTCAGAACCAGTATTTTAATCATTTTTCGGTTGCCGCCCCGACCCCGATAGTCGAGGATTTGACCGACAGTCCGCCGTCAGAAGCGGGGCCGGAAACTGAACGAGGAAATATCCATGAGCACTCCCCATAAACCGCCGTTTCGTGCCGACCATGTCGGCAGCCTTCTGCGGCCGGCGAGCGTCGCCGAAGCGCGAAAGAAATTCTATACCGATGCGCCGACGATCAGCGCGGACGAACTGCGCGCGATCGAGGACGCGGCAATTGTCGACGTCATCAAAATGCAGGAAGACGTCGGTCTTCAGGTCGTGACCGACGGCGAATTGCGCCGCTATTTCTGGCATTACGATTTCATGGGGATGCTCGACGGCTTCGAGATGGAAACGCGCGGCGAGGGCGTTCAGTTCGAGGGTGTCCAGCTGCCACCGCTTTATCCGACGATCAAGGGCAAGCTCGGCTTTCCCGACGACCACCCGATGCTCGACCATTTTCGGTTCGTTGCCGCCAATGCGCAGGTAACGCCCAAGATCTCCATCCCGGGGCCGAGTTGCTGTCACTTCCGGACCGCGCCGGACGATATCCTGCCGGCAGAATACAGGGATATCGACGTGCTGTTTGCCGACCTGGCGGCGACCTATAAGAAAGCCGTCGCGAAGTTCTACGAGGCGGGCTGCCGCTACCTGCAGATGGACGATATCTATTTCGCCTATCTGTGCGATCCGAAACAGCGCGAAGAGAAGGCGGCGGCGGGGCAGGACCCCGACATGCTGCTCAACAAGTATGCCTGGATGATGAACGAGGCGATCAAGGACCGCCCGGACGATATGGTCATCGGCATGCATATGTGCCGCGGTAATTTCCAGTCCACCTACGCGGCATCCGGCGGCTACGACCCGGCGGCCGAAGCGATCTTCAGCACGGGCGTGGATATCTTCTTCATGGAATACGATAGCGAGCGCGCCGGCGGGCTGGAACCGCTGCGCCTGCTGCCGAAGGGCAAGCAGCGTGTGATGGCCGGTTTCGTGACCACGAAGACGCCGGGGCTGGAGTCCGTCGACGACCTGAAACGCAAGTTCGACGAGGCGTCGAAATACGCCGATATGGACCAGCTCGGCCTTGCCCCGCAATGCGGTTTTTCGTCCACAGAACACGGCAACAAGATCACCGTGGACGACCAGCGCCGGAAGCTGGATCTGGTGGTGAAGACGGCGAGGGAAATCTGGGGCGAAGCCTGACGCTTAGAGGGTGATTTCCAGGCGCTGAACCCGCAGT
>Ga0181554_1001859_pt1 | contig 19331 bp, 19 predicted proteins | sample 011ome_16_FD_145602 | JGI IMG/M metagenome (GOLD analysis project Ga0181554, IMG submission 145602) | Coastal salt marsh microbial communities from the Groves Creek Marsh, Skidaway Island, Georgia - 011503CT metaG (spades assembly) | ecosystem: Environmental > Aquatic > Marine > Intertidal zone... | reverse complement strand
TAATCGACGACTTCTAGGACCTATTGGAGATATCCCTCCGGCTGAGGCTGAAAGGATGTTCTGGGAGAAAATAAACCCGCCCGCAAAGGCGGCTTAACTTAAACCAAACAGCCTCCGGCAAACCCGGGGCGGTTCAGAGCTTGTAAGCCCCCCTAATGTTGGCAGCCAGCACCCATTCGTGACACGATTTGCATCCCGACCGCCCGTGGATATCCTGCGGCATTCGATCAGAGAGGAGCACCCGCAACATGCAAGTCAACCGACGCCAGTTCTTCAAGCTGAGTGCGACCTCCCTGGGGGCTTCGTCGCTGGCCGCGCTGGGGTTCTCACCCGAGGCCGCGGTAGCAGATGTCCGCACCTTCAAGCTGACCCGCACTACCGAGACGCGCAATACTTGCCCTTACTGTTCGGTGGCCTGTGGCCTCATCATGTACAGCCTGGGCGACAAGGCCAAGAACGCCAAGCCGGAAATCATCCATATCGAGGGCGATCCCGACCATCCGGTCAGTCGTGGCAGCCTGTGCCCCAAGGGCTCGGGACTGCTGTCCTTTGTGCACAGCAAAACCCGCCTGCGTTATCCGGAATATAGGGCGCCCGGCAGTCAGGAGTGGCAGCGCGTGTCCTGGGACTGGGCGATGGAGCAGATCGCCCGGCGGGTGAAGGACGACCGCGACGCCCACTTCATCGCCAGGAATGACAAGGGACAGACGGTCAACCGCTGGGTGTCGACGGGTTTCCTGGCGGCCTCGGCCGCCTCCAACGAGACCGGCTATCTCACCAACAAAATCGCCCGGGCGCTGGGGATCGTCATGATCGACAGCCAGGCGCGAATCTGCCATGCGCCCTCGGTCACGGCGCTGGCCTCCAGCTTCGGTCGTGGGGCGATGACCAACACCTGGATGAACATCCAGCATGCCGACGTCATTATCGCCATGGGCGGCAACCCGGCCGAGGCGCACCCGGTCGGCTTCAAATGGGCGGTGGAAGCAAAGGCGCGTAACAAGGCCAAGCTGATCGTCGTTGATCCGCGCTTTACCCGCACGGCGGCGGTGGCTGACCTGTACGTTCCGATCCGCGCCGGCTCGGACATCGCCTTTCTTAATGGCGTCATCCGCTATTTGCTGGAGAGGAATGCCATCAACCCGGCTTATGTGAAGGCCTACACCAATGCCGCGTTTATTGTGCGCGAGGATTTTCGCTTCGAGGACGGCTTGTTCAGCGGTTACGACGCCGATAACCCGGAAGTCCGCTATGACCGGACAAGCTGGACCTATGAACTGGACGATCAAGGTTATGCCAAGGTCGACGAGACGCTCCAGCATCCGCGTTGTGTCCTCAACCTGCTGAAGACGCATGTCGACCGCTACACGCCGGAACAGGTGCACAAGCTTTGCGGCACGCCGGTAGCCGCCTTCCTCAAGGTCTGTGAACTTATCGCATCGACCGCCACACCGGACCGGGCGCTGACCAGCCTCTACGCGCTGGGCTGGACACATCACTCGGTTGGCGTGCAGAACATCCGCGTCATGGCCATGATCCAGCTCCTCCTGGGCAATATCGGCCTCAGCGGCGGCGGGGTGAATGCCCTGCGCGGTCACTCGAACATCCAGGGCCTGAGCGACCTCGGCCTTTTGACCGAGATGCTGCCGGGCTACATGACATTGCCCCGCGACCATGAGATTGATCGGGCCGGTTATCTGGCCAAGCGTACCCTCAAGCCGCTGCGACCCGGCCAGTTCAGCTACTGGTCCAACTTTACGAAGTTTCACACCAGCCTGATGAAGGCTTGGTACGGCGAGGCGGCCACCGCCGACAACGATTACGCTTACGATTGGTTGCCGAAACTCGACAAGCCTTACGACAGCCTGCGGCTGTTCGATCTCATGGCCGAGGGCAAGGTCAACGGCTTCATCTGTCAGGGCTTCAATCCGCTGGCCTCCTACCCGGACAAGAACAAGGTCCGCGGGGGTATGGCCAAACTCAAGTTCATGGTGGTCATGGACCCGCTGGCCACCGAGACCTCCGAGTTCTGGCAAAACCACGGCGAGCACAACGATGTGAACCCGGCAGAGATCCAGACCGAGGTGTTCCGGTTGCCGACGACCTGTTTCGCCGAGGAGGATGGCTCGCTGGTCAACAGCTCGCGCTGGCTGCAATGGCACTGGAAGGGCGCGGAGCCACCGGGCGAAGCCAAGACGGATATCGAGATCATGTCCGATCTGTTCCTGCGGCTGCGCGAGCTTTACGAGAAGGAGGGCGGTGCTTTCCATGAGCCGATCCGGCATCTGCACTGGCCCTACCATAATCCGCATGATCCGACCCCCGGAGAGCTGGCCCGCGAGTACAACGGACAGGCCCTGGCCGATCTTGCCGACCCCGGGGATAGCGGCAGGATTCAGCTGCGCAAGGGTCAGCAACTCGATGGGTTCCACCAGTTGCGCGACGACGGCAGCACCGCCTGCGGCAACTGGATCTTCAGCGGTGCCTGGACCGAGGCCGGTAACCAGATGGCGCGGCGTGATCCGTCCGACCCCAGCGGTCAGGGCATCTCCCCCGGTTGGGCCTGGTCCTGGCCGGCCAATCGACGCATTCTCTACAACCGCGCTTCCTGCGATCCGTCCGGCCAGCCTTGGGACCCAAAACGGCGGATTCTGGAATGGGATGGCCAGCGCTGGACCGGCTGCGACGTGCCCGACTTCAAGGCCGATCAGGCGCCCGGCAGCGACATGCTGCCGTTCATTATGAATGCCGAAGGCGTGGGCCGACTGTTCGGCGCCGACAAGCTGGCGGACGGGCCATTCCCCGAGCATTACGAACCCTTCGAGACGCCGCTGGGGGGTAACCCGCTACACCCGAAAGTGATCAGCAATCCGGCGGCGCGGGTGTTCGACAAGGATCGCGCCATGCTTGGCGATAGCGGTGAATTCCCTATCGTGGCGACCACCTACCGCATCACCGAGTTGTTCAATACCTGGACCAATCATGTCCGCATCAATGCCTCGCTGCAGCCCGAGCAGTTCGTCGAAATCGGCGAGGCGCTGGCGAAAGAGTTGGGCATCGCCAATGGTGAGATCGTCCAGGTTCACTCGAAACGCGGCCACATTCGCGCCGTTGCCGTGGTCACCAAGCGCCTGCCGATGCTGACCGTGACCGGCAAGCCGCTGCATCAGATTGGCATCCCGGTGCATTGGGGGTTCATGGGCGAAACGCGCAAGGGTTTCTTCTGCAACAACCTGACGCCCTATCTCGGCGACGCCAACACACAGACGCCTGAATTCAAGGCGTTCCTGGTCAAGGTGGAAAAAGTCACGGGGCCGGCAGCGCGGCATGCCGAATTACCCAATCCGCCGGCGCCCGGTCACGGTTGGGACGGCAAGAGCGGGGCAACGCCCAAACTGTCGCTGTTGGAACGGCTGCTGAAAGGCCGGACGGAGGTGTAAGTCATGTCACTGCAATCCCTGGATATCACACGCCGCTCGGCCACTACCACGCCACCGCCGCAACAACGGCAACAGCAGGAAGTCGCCAAGCTCATAGACGTTACCAAGTGCATCGGCTGCAAGGCCTGCCAGTCAGCTTGTCAGGAGTGGAACGATCTGCGGGAGGAGGTCGGCATCAACGAGGGTTCCTACCAGAATCCCCACGACCTGACCGAGAACAGCTGGACGCTGATGCGCTTCGCCGAACATGAACAGAATGGCACGCTGGAATGGCTGATTCGGAAGGATGGCTGCATGCACTGCGCCGATCCCGGCTGTCTTAAGGCCTGTCCGTCGCCGGGGGCCATCATCCAGTACAGCAACGGCATCGTCGACTTCCAGGAGGAACACTGCATCGGTTGCGGCTATTGTGTCGCCGGCTGTCCATTCGACGTGCCGCGCATCTCGAAAAAGGACAGCAAGGCCTACAAGTGCACGCTCTGTTCCGACCGGGTGTCGGTCGGGCTGGAGCCGGCCTGCATCAAGGCTTGCCCAACCCAGGCGCTGGTGTTCGGCAGCAAGGAAGACATGATCGACCACGCCAACGACCGCATCGCCGACCTCAAGGAGCGCGGCTACGATCAGGCCGGGCTGTATGACCCGGCCGGCGTCGGCGGCACCCATGTCATGTATGTGCTGCATCATGCCGACCAGCCGCAGCTCTACAACGATCTGCCGAAAGAGCCCGCCATCAGCCCGACGGTGGGCCTGTGGAAAGGCGTCATGAAACCGCTGGCGACGGCGGCCATGCTGTTTACGGCGCTGGCCGGTTTTTTCCATTACGTCACCATCGGCCCGAACGACGCCGAGGATGATGAGGAGCACAAGGCATGAAGACGACCTCTCCCATGGGCCTGATCCGGCGGTATACCTCGGCCGAGCGTGCCAATCACTGGCTGACCGCCATAACCTTTATGCTGTTGGCGTTCTCCGGGCTGGCGCTGTTTCACCCGTCGATGTTCTGGTTCAGCCAGTTCTTCGGCGGGCCGGTGTGGACACGCATCCTGCATCCATATATCGGCGTGGTGATGTTCCTGTCGTTTGCCGGGCTGGCGCTGAAGTTCTGGCATCACAATCTCATCAGCCGCAACGATGTTGAATGGTTGAAGCGCATCGGCGACGTGATCCGGAACCGGGAAGACCGGCTGCCGGAAGTCGGCCGCTACAACGCCGGCCAGAAGCTGCTGTTCTGGACCATGATCGCCACCATTCCGACACTGCTGATCACTGGCATCATCATCTGGCGGCCCTGGTTTGCCGGGTATTTCCCCATCGACGTCATTCGCATCGCTGTGTTGCTACACGCTGTCTGCGCTTTCGTGATGATCTCCGGCATCATCGTCCACATCTACGCGGCTATCTGGATACGCGGTACGGTCGGCGCCATGGTGCGCGGCACCGTGACCCGGGCCTGGGCCAGCAAGCATCACCCCGGCTGGTACAAGCGCATTCTGCAGGGCGGGAACAAGTCTTGAATTCCGCCACCGGCACGGACGCCGGGCCGCCACCGGCGGTTATTTTTCCCAAGCCAGAGCGACTGTTCCTTCAGCGCTCCCGGCGGCTGCGTGATCTGGCGGCGACAGTGCCGGGTCTTTCCGGGTATCTCCTGTTGCTGGCAACGCTGACCGAAAAGCAGTCGGAAATCCTTCTTGCGGCTGGTAGCGATCGATCGATTTTAAAGGGTTGGCAGGAGGCAGATGGAGGCGATTGTGCTGGCGCACACCGCTTATGTTCAGGGCTGAAGCCGATACTGGGGGCGTTGGTACAGGCTGTTACCACCCCATCCGCTGCCATAGGGCAGGCGCTTGCTCGTATTGCTGAGGCAAGCGATACGGATGTGGAAGTGTGGGTCAGAACGTTGCGGATGGGTCAGTCGGCACCGGAGGATAGTGCGGTTCTGCCTTTCGTGGCCGCTGCCTTGCAGATCGCTCTGCCTGGCTGGGTGACGGAACAAGTTGCGGTCGATGGGGGCGGCCCGACCGAGCCCGGTCTTTGTCCGGCTTGTCGGGGTTGGCCGGTCGCGAGCGTGCTTCGCACGTTCAGCAACACCCCCGGCCTGCGTTACCTTCATTGTGGCTTGTGTGCCTCGGAATGGCCCTATCCGCGCATCCAGTGCGTTCACTGCGGCAGCGTGGAGGGCATCGCCTATCAGGGGATCGAGGGTGCGGACCCGGCCGTGCAGGCTGAAACCTGCGATGCCTGCCGCACTTATCTGAAGCGCATCGATATGGATAAGGCACCCGGCGCCGATCCCCTGGCCGATGACCTCGCGACCCTCGCCCTGGACATGTTGCTCAACGAGCAGGGCTATCAACGGTTTGGATTCAATCCTTTGCTGATCATCCCTGCCGGTAGTTGAGTCTGGGTGAGTTAAAGCTGGGCCAGGACAGCTTCGACGTTGGAGACCTCGAACTTGCCGGAGGCTTCCACGCCAAGGTATTTGACCACGCCATTGTCGACGATCATCGCGAAGCGCTGCGAGCGGATGCCCATGCCATTGGCCGTGAGGTCACGGTCAAGGCCGAGCTTTTTGACATAGTTCGCGCTGCCATCGGCCATCATCCGCACTTTGTCGCCGACCTTCTGTTCACGGCCCCAGGCGGCCATGACGAAGTGGTCGTTCACGGATACGCACCAGACTTCATCGGCGCCTTTTGCCTTGAGGGCGGTATGTTGTTCGACATAACCCGGCAGGTGTTTCAGTGAGCAGGTGGGAGTGAAGGCACCCGGCACGCCAAAAATCACCACTTTCTTGCCCTTGGTCAACTCAAGTACGTTGAGGGTTTGCGGGTTGATGGGGCAGCCATTGGCCGGGTCGAATTCGACGCATTCGATCAGAGTCCCCTCCGGAAGGGTTTCACCAACTTGGATGGTCATAAGTTTCTCCTTGGTTTATGGGTTGCGGATTGGGAATCAGAGCATGTTCCAAGCCAGTGACCAAGTCAAAGCGAGGGTCAGGCCGCGGGAAGAAGCCCCGAGTTGGTCAAGCTATGAGGCGTCAGTCCTCCCGGCGAAATTCACCCTCGATGACTGAGTCGCGGGTGGAGCGGGGTGGGGTGGTCGGTACGATGAATCGACTATTGATGAGATATTCGCCAAGGCGGCTGCGGATTGGCGGAATCAGGCAGGGCAGGGCGAGCAGGTCGCTGAGGAAGCCGGGAATCACCAACAGGACGCCCCCCAGCACGGCAATGCCGCTGTTGACCACTTCATGGGTCGGTAGCTCGCCTCGCGCTAACGCTTGCTGCGAGCGGATTAATGCCGACATGCCTTGTGTGCGGATGATCGTTATGCCGGTGGCAGCCGCCAGCAGCAAGAGGCCGAGTGTGGCGACAAAGCCCACCATGCCGGCAACGCGGATCAGCAGCAGGATCTCAATGAAGGGCAGTGCCCCGAACAGCAACAAAAAGGGTCGGCTCATGTTCATGTAACGCTCACAGGTTTAGAATCCCGGGACTTTTTTAGTGGACTTTGTGCCATGTCAGTCAACTACTGTCTAGTTTTGTGTACCTGTCCGGATGCAGACACAGCCAATGAGCTTGCAGTCGGGCTGGTGGAACAAAGGCTTGCGGCCTGCGTCAATGTGCTGCCTGGCGTGACCTCGGTGTATGGCTGGGAAGGTCGCGTCGAGAAATCCAGCGAACAGCTTTTGCTGATCAAGACCGAGGCGGCTGGATTGCCAGGACTTGAGGCATTCATCAAACAGCAACACCCTTACGAGGTGCCGGAAATCATCTCCATACCGATAGATGGGGGGAGTCAGGACTATTTTGACTGGATCAGCGCATGGGTAGGTCAACGTTCATGAATCGAATGGTTTTCGTCCTCGCTTTGATGCTCAGACATGCGGGCATGGCCGCGAGCCTTTGGCTGGTATCGGCTGTGAGTCCGACCTTCGCCATCACCACGGCGGAACTCCTGCCGAACGACGAAGCGTTCCGTTTCTCATATCGGCTGGACAAGGACGCGGCGGTATTGAACTGGGATATTGCAGACGGCTATCACCTTTACCAGAAGCGTCTGAAGTTTGTTTCCCGGTCACCGGATGTGGCTTTGGGCAAGCCGATCTTTCCGCCAACCGAAACCAAGCACGATGAATCGATGGGCGTGATGGAGGTGTATCGCGGTCATTTGGAAATCCGGGTGCCCCTCATTCGCCAAGGCCCGGCCACAGATAAGGTCTTGATCGATGTGTCTTCGCAGGGTTGCGCGGATGCCGGCGTCTGTTACTCACCGCATAAGCAGGCAGTTGCACTGTCCTGGCCTGCCGATCCGGTATGGGTGGCCGCCAACGATACCGGGTCCAACTCAACGCTGAAGGATATTTTTAAATCCCTGGGCATCAAGCCAGGCGGGCAGGGCGATCTGTTGCCGCCGGATGAGGCTTTCCACTTTTATGCCGAAATCAAGGATGCCAACACGCTTTGGGTCAGTTGGCGGATAGCCGATGGCTATTACTTGTATCGGGAGAAATTCAACCTGGCCCTGACCGATGGCTCGGGGGTCCGTTTGGGTTCATATGAGATTCCCCATGGCGAGCCCAAGCAGGATCCGGAATTCGGCTCTGTGGAAATTTTCCACAAGGATGTCGGTTTTGCCGTGCCCTTGGAGCGAGGCAGCCTGGATGCGGGTCGAATCGAATTGCGAGCGGCTTTTCAGGGCTGTGCTGAACGGGGTGTCTGCTATCCGCCCATGGAAAAGAAGGTCGATCTGGAATTGCCAGCGGGTGGTGTGCTTGGTGCCGCGCCTGCGGTTGCGGGAGCGGCTGCGCCGGCCATGGGCGAGTGTCAGATTGGCTCACCGACCGGTTTCGTGGAAACCGAGGGTCTGTCAGAACAATGTGCCATCGTTGATCACTTGAGGAAGGATTCAATCTGGCTGACCGCACTGAGTTTTCTGGGTATGGGGCTGCTGCTGGCTTTCACGCCTTGCATCTTCCCGATGATCCCGATTCTTTCCGGCATCATTGTCGGGCATGGACACAAGATCACGACCGGTCGCGCCTTCATGCTGTCTCTGAGCTATGTGCTTGCCTCCGCCCTGGCCTACACGGTGTTTGGTGTGCTGGCGGGATTGTTCGGGAGCAATCTTCAGGCCCTGTTTCAGGAACCGCGTGTCATCATCGCCTTCAGCGCCGTTTTTATCCTGCTGGCGCTCTCGATGTTCGGCCTTTTCTCACTCCAATTGCCCGGATTTCTGCAATCCAGCATCGCCAGAGTCAGTAATCAGCAGCATGGGGGCACGCTGGCGGGAGCGGCGATCATGGGTGCCTTGTCGGCGCTGATTGTCGGGCCTTGCGTCGCCGCGCCGCTGGCGGGAGCACTGATCTATATTGGCCAGACCGGTGATGCATTGCTGGGAGGTTTGGCCCTGTTTTCGCTGGGCCTCGGGATGGGGCTTCCCCTGCTGGTAATCGGTGCATCGGCCGGAAAGCTGCTGCCCCGTGCCGGAACCTGGATGAATGCTGTCAAGGCGGTATTCGGTGTCGGGCTACTGGCGATTGCCGTCTGGCTGCTGGACCGTGTCCTTCCTTCGGCCGTCACTCTGCTGCTGTGGGCGCTGCTGTTGATTGTCCCGGCCATCTTCATGGGTGCGCTGGATGCGTTGCCTGCAAGCGTTTCCGGCTGGCGCAGATTGTGGAAAGGGGTCGGCATTGCGATGCTGGCCTATGGCATTCTGCTGCTGATTGGCGTGGCATCCAACAGTACTAACCCTTTGCAGCCACTCAGGGGAATTACCGGCGCAGCCACGCTGGCGGGTGGCCAGGTGTCTTCGGTGGACGAATTGAAATTCCGTCCGGTCAACTCTGTGCTTGAAATGGAGAAGGCCATTGCCGATGCTTCTGCCAACGGGGAATCGGTCATGCTCGATTTCTATGCCGACTGGTGTGTCTCCTGCAAGGAGATGGAGCACTACACTTTCAAGGATCCAAGGGTCATCAAAGCGCTAGGGCCGATGGTTTTGCTCAAGGCGGATGTGACGGACAACACGGAACAACATGCTGTGCTCATGAAGCATTTTGGCCTTATCGGTCCACCCGCGACGCTCTTCTTTGGCGCGGACGGCCAGGAGCGCAAGGCCTTGCGGGTGATCGGCTTTATGGAGGCTGATGAGTTTCTGAGCCACGTCAAGCAGGTTTTGCCATGACCCGAGGCTTGGTTTATGCCTTGATCGCTCTGGTGGCGATGGCGGCGGGTTTGATCGCCCATCGGTGGACCTCGGCGCCTGCTCCGGTGGTAATGCCCGAGCCAACGCTGGTTGACCTTCAAGGCGGTTCCCATACTTTGGCCGAATGGCGAGGCAAGGTGCTGGTGGTCAACTTCTGGGCCACCTGGTGTCCGCCCTGCCGGGAGGAGATGCCAGAGTTTGACGACTTGCAGAGGGAGCTGGGCGACCAGGGTCTCCAGTTTGTCGGGGTTGCCATTGATGATCCGGCCGTAGTGCGTGATTTTCTGGCCAAACACCCGGTCAGCTACCCGGTTCTGGTGGGGGATGGCAGTGTGCCAGCCTGGGCGGATAGTCTGGGTAATGAACTGTCCGCCTTGCCATTTTCTGTGGTGTTTGACCGCGAGGGGCAGAAGGTTTACACCCACACCGGGGTCTTTCGGCGGCAAGAGCTATTGGAAAAAGTGAATCCGCTTCTGCTCGCGCATTGATCCACTAAGCAGGTTCTGCTGAAAAGCGGGCATTTCGTGGACAATATTGCGACGTTTGGGCAAAATGCCCACGCATTTTTGCATTTCGGAGCGTTCCCACTTTTCATGGCCAGCATTCTTGTCCTCAACGGTCCGAATCTGAACATGCTGGGCATTCGCGAACCCGGGGTATATGGCCACCAGACCCTGGCCGAAATCGATGCGCATTTGCTGGGCTTGGCCCAACAGTCCGGTCACGAGATGACCACCTTTCAAAGCAATACCGAAGGCGCGCTGATCGACCGCATTCATGCCGCTTTTCGTGATGGCGTGGACTTCATCCTCATCAATCCCGGCGCCTATACACATACGAGCATTGCGCTTCGTGATGCTTTGCTGGCGACCAGGATTCCGTTTATCGAGGTCCACCTTTCGAACGTCCATGCGCGGGAGCCATTCCGCAAGCATTCCTATCTTTCCGATATTGCCAAAGGCGTCATCTGCGGGCTTGGCCCTCTGGGTTATGAGCTCGCGCTGAAGGCTGCCATCGAGGCAACTACCTCACACCAAGGTCAATAAAACAATGGATATCCGCAAAATAAAAAAATTGATCGACATGATCGGCGAGTCCGATGTCACCGAAATCGAAATTCATGAGGGTGAAGAATCGGTTCGTATCAGCCGCCAAAGCAATGTCATTCAGACGACGCAAATGGTTGCGGCACCCATGGTGGCGGCCCCACAGCCGGTGATCGGCGCCGGCGAATCTTCCCCCAAGAAGGGTGAGGCTGATCCGCTTACCGGGCACATCGTCCGCTCACCGATGGTCGGCACCTTCTATCGTTCACCCACGCCGGGTGCCAAGCTATTCGTTGAGCTGGGTCAGCGCGTTGAAGTGGGGGATACGCTTTGCATCATCGAGGCAATGAAAATCCTCAATCAGATCGAAGCGGACAAGGCGGGCAAGATCACTAAAGTGCTGGTGGAAAACGCGCAGCCGGTCGAATACAACCAGCCGCTGTTCGTGATCGAGTAATTCTTCTCGATCCCGTCCCCACCTCACGATCGGATACCTGAGCTTACACCATGATTGGTAAAATTCTGATTGCCAACCGGGGCGAAATCGCCCTGCGCATCCTTAGAGCCTGCCGGGAACTCGGCATCAAGGCCGTCGCTGTGCATTCCGAGGCCGACCGCGACCTCAAGCACGTTCGTCTTGCCGACGAGTCGGTCTGTATCGGTCCGGCCGCGTCACGGGAAAGTTATCTGAATGTGCCCGCAATCATCAGCGCGGCGGAAGTCACCGATGCGGAGGCCATCCATCCGGGTTACGGTTTTCTGTCGGAAAACGCCGACTTTGCCGAAAAAGTCATCCAGAGCGGTTTTGTTTTCATTGGTCCAAAACCTGAAACCATCCGTGTGATGGGCGACAAGGTGGCCGCTATCGATGCGATGAAAAAGGCCGGGATTCCCTGTCTGCCGGGCTCGGATGGTCCACTGGGCGATGATCCCGAGGAGACGCTGACGATTGCTCGCCGCATCGGTTTCCCTATCATCATCAAGGCAGCTGGCGGTGGTGGTGGTCGAGGCATGCGCGTCGTTCATACCGAGGCAAACCTCCATAGCGCCATTACCCTGACCAAGGGCGAGGCCGGCGCAGCCTTCGGCAATGATATGGTCTACATGGAGAAATTCCTGGAAAACCCGCGCCATATCGAGTTCCAGGTCATCGCCGATACCCATGGCAATTGTGTGCACTTGGGTGAACGTGACTGTTCTACGCAGCGACGTCATCAGAAGGTCGTGGAAGAGGCGCCGGCGCCGGGGATCAGCGAGGAAAAACGCAACGAAATGGGTGCTCGCTGCGTCAAGGCGTGCAAGGAAATAGGCTACGTTGGAGCGGGGACATTCGAGTTCCTCTACCAGGACGGCGAGTTCTATTTCATCGAGATGAATACCCGTGTTCAGGTTGAACATCCCGTTACCGAAATGGTGACCGGCTTCGATATCGTCAAGGAACAGTTGCTGGTGGCTTCCGGCCAGCAACTTTCCTTTAAGCAATCCGATGTTGTGCTGCGCGGTCATGCGATCGAATGCCGAATAAATGCCGAGGACTCCAAGACATTCATCCCGAGTCCCGGTTTGATCGAGCAGTTCCATATGCCCGGTGGCCCTGGTATCCGGGTGGAAACGCATATCTACAACGGCTACGTCGTACCGCCCTATTATGATTCCATGATTGGCAAGCTCATCGCTCATGGTGAAGATCGCGCCAGCGCCATCGCCCGCATGCGCACCGCGCTGAACGAACTGGTAATTGGCGGGATCAACTGCAATATTCCCCTGTTGCTGGACATCATCAACGATCCGGGCTTCGACGCCGGTAGCCAGAACATCCACTACCTCGAAAAGAAACTGGGCATGAAGCACTGATGTGGCGCCAGTTGGCCGTTACGGTCGAGGAGTCAAAGGCGGAGTCGGTTTCCGACTGGTTCATGGCGCGGGGGGCCTTGTCCGTAAGCTTTGACGATGCGGGGGACCAGCCGCTGTTCGAACCGCCACCGGGTGAAACGCCGCTGTGGCAGAGGACCAAGGTTACTGCTCTCTTCGAGGGCGAAGTTGATGGCGAGGCCATTCACCGTGCCGCGCTCAATCACTTCGGACAGCGGATTCTCGATTGGGATAGCGTGATCATCGAAGATCAGGTCTGGGAGCGAGCCTGGATGGAGCATTTCAAACCCATGTCGTTTGGGCGCCGCTTGTGGATTTGCCCGACCGGCTATGAGCCGCCGAAGCCTGATGCTGTCAATGTCATTCTTGACCCGGGACTGGCTTTTGGTACCGGCACCCATCCAACCACGGCACTCTGTCTGGAGTGGCTGGATGGTCTGGATCTGACCGGGCAAACCGTGCTGGATTACGGTTGTGGTTCGGGGATACTCGCGGTGGCCGCGCTGAAGCTGGGCGCTGATTCAGCACATGGAATCGATATTGATGCACAGGCGCTCACCGCCAGCCAGGAGAATGCACATAAGAATAATATCGAGGGGCAACTGACGCTGGGTTTTCCTGGCGAACCGGGTTTACCGGCGGCGGATGTTGTGGTGGCCAATATTTTGGCCGGGCCGCTGGTCGAGTTGGCGGATGATATTTTGTCTCGACTCAGGCCTGGGGGCCATTTGGCACTTTCGGGTATTCTCGCTGAGCAGGCCGAGTCAGTGCGGGAGGCCTATGCGGCCGAGGTGATATTTGAGCCGGTTCGTCAGCGTGAAGACTGGGCCATCCTGTCCGGCGTAAAGCGGTCCGCTTAGCCTGCTTCAGTTCTCGCCCAGCTGCGCCAGCAGCCAGCGGCGAATATCCAAGATCTCTTGCTGACAGACGGAGTGGGGCATCCGATAGGCATGCCATTCCACCGCATATCCTTGTTTTTCCAGTGCATCGCGGGCTGTTAGGCCCAGCCCGTGAGGCACGATGGTGTCTTCGGTGCCATGGGCGATAAAAACGGGGATGGGGCGCGTCGCTCTGGGTATGTCCGCGCTGCGGGCCAAATAACAGGATAGTGCGATGGCACCCCCCAGTTCGTCCTGGTGGTGTGTGACTGTTTCAATTGCAATCACGCCACCCTGGGAGAATCCGGCGATGATGATGTGCTCGGGTGGAATGCCCGAGGCCAGCTCGCCCTTGATGAGGTTTGCCACGGTTTGTCGGGATTCCTCGATGCCCCCCAGGTCGGGTGTGCGGCCGATGTCTGTGTGGGCTATGTCGTACCAGGCCCGCATCACATAGCCGCCATTGATGGTCACTGGCCGATGGGGCGCATGCGGCAGGATAAAGCGGACGCCCAGCTCATCAGGCAGTTGTAGCTCGGTGGTGATGGGCGCAAAGTCATGACCGTCGGCGCCAAGTCCGTGCAGCCATATTATGCTGGCCCTATGCTGGGTGCTTGGCTCAATGATGATGGCGGGAGTTTCGTCGCGGTTTATGAGGCTCATTGGGCTGGTGTGCAGAGTTAGAAAACCGATCAGGGTGGCGTAGGCTGGCTTGGCTTATTGCTCGCCGACTGATTCCTTGAAGTCCAGTTCGTTTGGAATCCTCATGGATTCGGTGGTCGATTTAAGATCGTTGGCGTTGTCACCCTGAGTTCCGGCTTCCCTGGGTTTCTGTTTTCTGCCGCTCTTTTTTTGACGACCCTCTGTCATTGTCTTGGAACGGTCGTCTCGCCACTTTCTGAGTTCATCCTTTTTTTGGGAAACCGTTTCCGGATCGGGTTCGTAGGCATTGACCTCAATGGGCTCGCAGCTTGGGTCTGAAGCATTTTGGGTATAAGCCACGCTGCCATTCTGAAAACAGCGATACACCGGACCCGCATGTGCGGGAGCAGCAACAACGCCCAGCAGGAGGGTTCCGCAAGTCAGAAAACCCTGAAACAGCCCAGAGCGGTTCGTTTCAAAAGACACGGTGAGGTTGGTCTCAGTCCGTTTTGAGTGTCCTGATTTTTTCGAGGACTTCGGCGGCATGCCCTTTGACGCTGACCTTGCGCCACTCGGCGGCAAGCCTCCCGTCTGGATCGATCAGGAAGGTGCTGCGCTCAATGCCCTGAACCTGCTTGCCATACATGTTCTTCAGCTTGATGACGTCGAATTGATGGCAAAGGGCTTCATCCGTGTCGGACAGCAGTTCGAACGGGAATTCCTGTTTGCACTTGAAGTTTTCGTGGGATTTGAGGCTGTCGCGGGAGACGCCAAGAATTTCAGCGCCCAGCGCCTGAAAATCCGGGTAGAGATCGCGAAAATCCTGGCCTTCCTGAGTGCAGCCCGGGGTGCTGTCCTTCGGATAAAAGTAGAGAACCACATAATGGTCGCGTAGCTGAGAAAGTTGCACGGTCTTGCCCGAGGTCGCGGGCACAGTGAAATCAGCAATCGGCTGTCCGATGGTCGGGGTGCTCATGGTCGATTCCTCATTGGGTGGAAAGATTAGCGTTTCACCGGTTCCAGAATGGCGTCCAGGTTCATCTGGTCGCAGAAATCCAGGAATTCGTCCCGCAAGGAGACGATGCGCATGCCGGAGGGTATGCGAACGATCATGTGAGCCAGGAATAGCGGTGACCCAGTGAACGGAGCGGGGTAACGGCTGGTGGACAGATCCATGATGCTGACGCCGCGACTGATCAGGAAGTCGCTGAGATCGTGAATATTGTTGATCTGGTCGGTCGCAAAGATATCAATCGCATAGGGCAATCCCATATCTTCCTCTGTCGCGGGGGGCTCCTGCTCCTTGGCTCGCAGCAGGTGAAATTTCAGCTGGAATCGATTTCCCAGGGCTTCCATTGCGTTTTCGAGGCGGGCAATGTGGTTCCAGTTGCCCTCAACCAGAAGGTGCCCCGCAAACTCCAGACCCAGTTCCGTCATGCGGCTTTCAAGGATCGTGCATTTGGCCTCCTTGATGGCCTTGGTCAGTTCGATAATGAGGTCAGGGTGATTTTCACCGAGAACGGTAATCGCGAGTTGCATGGGGGATTTGTCAAGCCAAACAGAAAGGCTTGAAAGTTTAACATTTTCACCCCGAGCCATTCTGTGTCGGAGTACGGTGATCGGTAGAACGTCGGATCCATCGCGGTTGTCACGCCTATCGGCGCCACGTTAACATTCTTCTCTTTTTTGCAGCCGGAAAATGGGCATGATTCAAGGTAGTCTCGTCGCATTGGTGACGCCGATGGAGCCGGATGGCGCGCTGGACCGTGAGGGCTTGCGACGGCTGATCGAATTTCATATCGAGCAAGGCACCGATGGCATCGTAGCGGTGGGCACGACCGGGGAATCCGCCACGCTGGATGAAGATGAGCACTGCGAGGTAATCCGGTTGACGGTGGAACAGGTCGCTGGCCGGGTCCCGGTCATTGCCGGAACCGGCGCCAATTCTACCGCCGAGGCGATCAGTCTCACGCGACATGCCAAGCAGCATGGTGCCGATGCCTGTCTGCTGGTCACTCCCTATTACAACAAGCCCACCCAGGAAGGGTTATATCTGCATCACAAGGCCATTGCCGAGGCAGTGGATATCCCGCAAATCCTCTACAACGTGCCTGGACGTACCGCCTGCGACATGCTCCCGGAGACCATCGCTCGACTGTCCTCGGTGCCAGGTATCATCGGCGTCAAGGAGGCCACGGGTAATCTGGACCGGGCCCGTGAAATACTTCGCCTCTGTGGTCCGGATTTTCTCCTGTACTCCGGCGATGACGCTACCGCAAGGGAGTTCTGCCTGCTAGGCGGTCACGGTGTGATATCGGTCACGGCCAACGTGGCTCCGCACCTGATGCATGAGCTGTGTGTTGCTGCACGGAAGGGTGATGTTGAAGCAGCGGTCGCCATTGATGCCAAATTGACCGGCCTGCACCGGGATCTCTTCATCGAATCCAATCCCATCCCGGTCAAGTGGGCGCTTGCCGAACTCGGGCTTATCAAACCGGGTATCCGTTTGCCACTGACCTGGTTGTCTGATGGGTGTCAGCAGGCGGTCCGTGCCGCCATGCTTCAGGCGGAAGTGCTTAGGGAGTCGCCATGATCAAGCTCCACGGCCAGCGTTCGTTGCTGGCGGCCTCCCTGTCGCTGGCACTGCTGACAGGGTGCAGCACCATTGAAGGCTGGTTCCCCGATAAGCACAAGCAATATCAATACAGCACTGAGATTGCGGCCCTGGAAATACCGCCCGACTTGAGTTCATCCACTATCGACGGGGCCTCAGGGGGCAGTCGACCTTCCTGGGAGTCTCCCGCCTCTGCAGATGAATCTGTCTCGGCAGATTCATCTGACCGGGAGGCAACACCCGCACCCGGCGTCGAAATGTCACCAGAGGATGCGAAGGCCATGCGAGCCGGCAAGGATCACCCCAAGCCGGTTTTGGCCGAAAGCTCATCGGATGTCCCGCTCATCGAGGTGCAGGCGCCGTTCGATATTACCTGGGCGGAAGTCAACAAGGCTCTCGGTAGGCAGAAGCTGGAGATCGTCGATCAGAATCGATCCGATGGACTCTACTTCGTTCACTTTGCCAAGGACCAGAAGCCCTATGAAGATAAAGGTTTCTTCGGCGATGTGGCCGAGATGTTCAATGGCGGCCCTGGCGGCACCAAAGAATATCGGGTCAAGCTGGAGGAAAAATCTGGTGTGACTTCTATTTACGTTCAGGATTCGGAAGGCAAGCCGCAACGCGATGGCCCAGGCCTTGATCTGTTGAAACAGCTGAACGAGACGCTGCAAAACACGGCGTTGGGCGGCAAAGGCGAGAAGCCGGCGTCCTGATCCAGGTCTGCGATCATACGCACACTTGCTGGCATCCAGGTTGAATTGCTGGGTGCCGCTGTTTGGCCCATCGCGGAGCCTCTATATGGGGCTGCCCGTTCCTTAATTACCACTCCACAAAGGTCGGAGCATGATCCTTAAACTTCAGGGCCCATTAGCGCTCTCACCTTTCCGCCGCGGCCGGTTGCTGGCCGAATTGCAAAGCGTCGAACCAACTGTAACCGGGCTCGATGCCCGCTTTGTGCACCTGGTCGAGACATCAGGCGAGCTTGATGAGGCGGCTCTGGAACGACTGAAGTCGATTCTGGATTATGGTCAGGCGCCTGAGAATTCTCCCGCTGGATCTCTCGAATATCTGGTCTTGCCTCGCCTTGGCACGCTTTCGCCCTGGTCCAGCAAGGCCACCGATATTGCCCATCATTGTCGCCTGGAGTCCGTGCTGCGAATCGAGCGGGGCATGCATTTAACGCTAGAGGTCGGCGCGTCTCTCACATCTGAATCCAGCGTCGCGATTCAGGCGCTGCTGCATGACCGCATGACCCAGACCTTGCTGGTTCCGGGGCAGGAGGATCGCGTCTTTCAGCATCATGCGCCATCCCGGGTTGACACCGTGCCGGTATTGACCGAGGGGCGTCCGGCTTTGGTGACCGCGAACCAGACTTTGGGGCTGGCCCTTTCGGACGACGAGCTCGATTATCTGGCCGAGAGTTTTGCCGCGCTGGGTCGCGACCCGACGGATGTCGAGCTAATGATGTTCGCCCAGGCCAACTCTGAACATTGCCGGCACAAAATTTTCAATGCCAGTTGGCTGGTTGATGGTGATGAGCAGGATCAGTCGCTGTTCGCCATGATCCGCAACACCAGCAAGGTGTCACCGGCTGGGATTCTTTCAGCCTACAGTGACAATGCGGCAGTAGTGGAAGGGCCGGTAACTCAGGTCTTTTTGCGCGATCCGAACAGTCTTGAATATGGCTACCGGGAAGAGTCCGCACACTTACTGATGAAGGTGGAGACCCATAATCATCCGACGGCCATTTCCCCGTTTCCCGGCGCGGCGACCGGTTCCGGTGGTGAAATCCGCGATGAGGCGGCAACCGGACGAGGCTCACATACCAAGGCTGGTTTGATGGGTTTCTCGGTTTCCAATCTGCGCATTCCGGGCTTTGAGCAACCCTGGGAGCAGGATCATGGCAAACCGGGTCGCATCGCCTCGGCCCTAGATATCATGATTGCTGGTCCGCTGGGAGGCGCTGCGTTCAACAACGAATTCGGTCGACCCAATATTTGTGGATATTTCCGCACCTTCGAGCAGCCCGAGACGGAAGGAGAGGGTCTGCGCGGTTATCACAAGCCGATCATGCTGGCGGGCGGCATGGGCAATATCCGAGATCAGCAACTCGGCAAGAACCCGATTCCGCCCGGGGCGCCCATTGTCGTTCTCGGCGGGCCGGCGATGCTGATTGGTCTGGGTGGCGGGGCCGCTTCATCCGTGGCATCCGGCGAAAGTGCCGAGGCCCTTGATTTTGCCTCGGTGCAGCGTGAGAACCCGGAAATGCAGCGACGTTGTCAGGAGGTGATCAATCGCTGCAATGCACTGGGAGATGAGACGCCTATCCTGTCCATTCATGACGTCGGCGCTGGCGGGCTGTCCAATGCGGTTCCCGAAATCATTCATGATGCGGGTCGCGGTGGTCGCTTCGAATTGCGCGAGGTGCTGAGCGACGAGCCCGGCATGTCACCGATGCAGATTTGGTGCAATGAATCCCAAGAGCGCTATGTCCTGGCGCTGAAGCCGGAAGCACTGCCGCAGTTCCGTGACTTTTGCGAGCGCGAGCGCTGTCCTTATGCCGTGATCGGACAGGCCACTGCAGAAGAGCAACTGGTTCTGGCCGATCGGCTGCTGGGTGATGATGCGGTCA
>Ga0181554_1001858_pt1 | contig 19334 bp, 22 predicted proteins | sample 011ome_16_FD_145602 | JGI IMG/M metagenome (GOLD analysis project Ga0181554, IMG submission 145602) | Coastal salt marsh microbial communities from the Groves Creek Marsh, Skidaway Island, Georgia - 011503CT metaG (spades assembly) | ecosystem: Environmental > Aquatic > Marine > Intertidal zone... | reverse complement strand
GCCACATTTGGTTGATAGCCGTCGTTTTGTCTTTGAACTCATTCGCGGCTTTAATCACCACATAATCGGGTGCCGTAATCAGATCCGCTTCCTTCAAAATGCGATAAGCAGATGATTCAGATACAAAATACCGCTTCTCATCGGTGTATTTGACCGCCAGCTCGCGTGTGCTGAGGGCTTCGTGTTCCAAGGCAAACTCGATCAGATCGTCACGGCGCGTATCGGGGATACGGTTCCAAACAGAGCCAGGCCGTGAAGGTTTATCAGAAAGCCCATCAAGGCCACTCTCAAGATATAAATCATACCAGCGATAGAAAGTCGTGCGCGCAATGCCCAGCATGTCCAGGGTTTGCTTTGTCGGCAGATGTGATCCTTCGACCGTGCGAATGATCTCAAGCTTTTCAGATGCAGGGTATCTCATTCCTCGAACTCCCCATCCCCGATTATGCTTTTTTTGAGCAGGCGGTTTTCTAAGGTCAGGTCGGCCACGCATTCCTTTAGCGCTGAAGCTTCGGAGCGCAAATCTTTGACTTCAGGGGCCGTAGCCTGACGCGCCGTGTCGCCAGAAAGCTGTCGCTTGCCAGCCTCAAGAAATTCCTTCGACCACTTGTAGTACAGGCTTTCTGCCATGCTCTCGCGACGGCACAGCGCTGCAATGCTTTCTTCGCCACGAAGTCCCGCCAAAACAATGCGGATTTTTTCCTCAGCTGAATACTTCCGCGCGGTCTTGCGGCGGATGTTTTTAACCAACTTATCTGCAGCTTCTTTGCTGCTAACGGATTTATTGCTCATCTTCACTCCATGAAGGTTACGATGAACCAGAAATCCTCCTCAATCAATTCAACAAATATGTCCCAAAGGTCCTGACGCTATACAGCACCCGATCGGTCCTGATGGGCGACGTATCAAAAAAACTGGCAACACCGGATCGGTGCTTGCAACATGTTGGACAAGCTGCATACTCAAACCCAAGTTGGACCAGAATTTCGTGTCGCGAGCGCTGCTTGTGTTGACACTTTTCTGATGATGGCGAGACTGCCCAAGTGTTTGCCACTATACCATGTAGGAGTGTTAAGTGCCTGTCGAAGCCTATCTAAGAAATCTGCGATCTGTACAGCTGCGTTTGTTTGTGGAAACGGCAGAAACTGGCAAACTGAGTGTCGCGGCAAAATCATGCAATATGACAACCCCCGGAGCATCGCGGATTTTAGCAGACCTCGAAAAGAATTTAGGTCTGGCGCTGTTTGAACGTTCACCACTCGGGATGCAGCTGACCAAGTCAGGCGCGATGATCCTGAAGGATGCAAAAAAAATCGTGCGTGATATCGACTCTTTTTCAAAAAACGTTTCCAATTTTCGCAATGGCTACACGGGAAAGTTAAAGATTGGCGCAGTCACAGGGGCAGCGCTTTCATTTGTTTTGCCCGCCATAAGCCAAATCAAGAAATCCAGACCGCTTTTGGATATCAGTTTGGATGTTGGGTCGTCTGACAAATTGATGAAAGGGATCCTGCGGGCCGAATATGATTTTGCTTTTGCACGGCTGAAGCCTGATGATTATTCTGCGGGCCTTAAATTTACCCGCATTATTGGCGAGAATTTGAATTTCGTCGTCGGCGTAAATAACGAATTGTATTCTGAACCAGATGTGAAACTGAGTGATTTGGTAAAGCAGATGTGGGCCGTGCAGGGCATTGGATCGCCCTTGCGCGTAACCATCGAGGAAGTGTTGGAAAAAGAAAACTTAGAGATCCCAGAGAACTTGATCCAAACCGACTCTGTCATGGCGCTTCTGCATCTTTTGATAAACACCAATGTGGTTGCCATTCTCACCGACGAAGTCGTCGATTTATTCCGAGCGTCTGGGATCTTGGATAAACTTCGCGTTTTAAACACGGGTGTCGTACCAAAGGTTGTGCCTTATTATTTGGTCATGCCTGATTTCCCGATGGATAATCCATTGGTTGATGACTTTCTCGAAATTATCAAAACGATAGAACGCTTCCCAGATGTTTCAACATAATCGTCGGCGTTCATGGGGATATGTTAACAAAATGGTAACATGAGAACCAATTATATTAATTGAATGGAAATATAAAATAAATTTAATCTTTCATTATAGTCCTGTTTGGAGATGTATAATGAAAGCCTCAGCAACGATCCACAACCACTTTGACATCGCACAAATTGATGACCGTTTATATTCGGCATTCATCGAGCATATGGGGCGTGCAATATACGGCGGCATTTATGAGCCCGGCCATCCAACCGCCAACCCAGACGGTTTTCGGACAGACGTTTTAGATCTGGTCAGAGCGTTAAATATACCTCTCATTCGCTATCCCGGCGGTAATTTCGTCTCTGCCTACAAATGGGAAGATGGGATCGGACCCAAAGAAAGTCGCCCGACGCGGCTTGATCTTGCGTGGCGGTCCAAAGAAACGAACCAAGTGGGCATCAATGAATTTGCACGCTGGTCTGAACAAGCCGGAATAGACATGATGCTGGCCGTGAACCTCGGGACGAGAGGCATCGAAGAGGCACGAAATTTCGTTGAATACTGCAACCACCCCAAAGGCAGCTATTGGAGCGATCTACGTCGCGAACACGGTGCAGACCAACCATATGATGTCAAAATGTGGTGTTTGGGCAATGAAATGGATGGCCCTTGGCAGATCGGTCATATGGAGGCCAAAGAATACGGTCGGCTTGCGGATGAAACGTCAAAGGCGATCAAAGCATTCAATAAAAACATCGAAACTGTGGTCTGCGGGTCATCGAACGACCAAATGAAAACCTATCCCGAATGGGAACGCGTCGTCCTCGAGGAATGTTATGAAAACGTCGAGTATATTTCGCTGCATAAGTATTTCGGAAATTCAAGCCATGATAGCCTGAACTATTTTTCGAAAATTGATGAAACAGGTCGCTATATTCAAACGGTTGCTGGAATCATCGACTTTGTCAAAGCCAAAAAGCGGGCACAAAATGATGTGTATATTTGTTTCGATGAATGGAACGTCTGGTATCATAATCGGGAACAAGACCATGAAAACGTACAGACGTGGGATTGGCCAGAAGCCCCCGCGTTATTGGAAGAAGATTACAATTTAGAAGACGCCTTATTTGTTGGCGGTCTGCTAAACGAATTTATTCGCAGATCGGATCGCGTCAAAATTGCCTGTATAGCGCAGCTTGTTAACGTGATCTCGCCAATTCGCACCATCAATGGCGGACCGGCATGGGCGGCAACGATTTATTATCCATATCAATATGCGAGCTTATATGGCCGCGGCACGGCCCTGAACGTGGCCCAGTCCGGACCAACCTACAACACCGAGATTGCGCATGATGTGAACTATCTTGATATCTCGGCGGTGCTCTCAAGCGATAAAAGCGAATTAACAATCTTTGCCATCAATCGCAGCCCAGATGAAGACATGGACATCAATCTAAGCTTGTTGGGATTTGAAAACATCAAGCTCATTGATCACAAAATAATCGGTGGAAGCGCGACTGATGCGCGTAAGTCAAACACCGCAGAAAATCCAAACAATATCGTACCCAGAAATGGAAGCGGTATCGGTGTTGAGGGCGGATCACTTGGAGGAAAGCTACTCCCATTTTCCTACAATCTGATCCGGCTTGCAGTTTGAGACAAATCTAGCGTCAGGAGGAGGGACACAAGGACTTTGTTAAATTGATGCGCTGCTTTCGATGCGACGACATCGGAAATTGCTCAAATAAAAATAATCCAACCAACGGAGGGAAAATTACCATGAAAAATATCAAGAAGATTACAGCAGCCGCTGCTTTACTGATTGGAGTTTCGACCACTCTTTATGCTGAAGAAAACGTAGTGTGGTGGGACTTTCTGGGTGGTGGAGATGGCGTTCGAATGAAAAAGCTAATCTCTGACTTTAACGAAGCAAATGCGGGCGCGATCAAGATTGACGCGACAACACTTGAATGGGGCGTCCCATTTTACACGAAAGTTCAAACATCAGTCGCAGTCGGTGAAGCACCAGATGTCATGACCTATCACGCATCGCGTATTCCTTTGGCGCTTGAACAGAACGTTTTGGACGAAATCACGCCCGCAGACTGGGCGACGATGGGATTTGGCGAAGCTGATTTTGCGACACAAATTTGGGATGGTGTGACAGGTGCGGACGGTAAAACCTATGGCGTGCCTTTGGATACACACCCCATTGTCCTTTATTACAACAAAGACGTCCTAGGTGCGGCGGGGCAATTAAATGCCGACGGAACACCAAAGGGTATGGGCAGTCGCGAAGAATTCACCGCCATGCTTCAAGCGATTGCAGACGCGGGCAGTGTTAAATTCCCGCTTGGCTCTGTAACTGCAGACGGCAACTTTATGTTCAGAACCATCTATTCGCTTGTTGGCCAACAAAATGGTGAATTGATGACAGACGGAGAGTTCTTGGCCGGTGACAACGCCAAGAAACTGGAAAATGCGCTTGGCGTCTTGCAAGAATGGACAAACGCCGGGTTGCAATCGACCTACACAGATTATCCTGCCACCGTCGCGCTTTTCACAAGCGGCGAGGCTGCGATGATGATCAACGGCGTGTGGGAAGTTCCGACAATGACCGACTTGCATGCGTCAGGCAAACTATTTGAATGGGGCGCCGTCGAATTACCAGTCATCTTTGACAAGCCGTCGACGTATTCTGACAGCCATGTGTTCGCAATTCCCAAAGGAAGCTCACAAGATCCTGCGAAACGTGCTGCGGTGTTAAAGGCCATTTCAGGCATCTTGAACGAGTCTCTGTTCTGGGCAACTGCAGGGCATATCCCTGCAAACAATGCGGTGACCAACTCAGCAGAATACAAAGCGATGGAGCCCAACGCGACCTATTCGTCTTTGACAGCAAACATGATCTATGACCCCAAAACACCATTGGCCGGTGTTGCAGGTCCGATTTTCGATGTCATGTCCACACACTTTGTTCCAACATTGAACGGAGAAATGGATCCTGCCGAGGCCGTAAGTGCCATCAAAGAAGATCTAAGCGATATGTAAACGCTTAACGTTTGGGGCGGCATTGCCGCCTCATTCGACTTCGGAGGAACCCAAATTGCTGAGAAATCATAAAAGTGAAACTATCGTGGCGATGATCCTCATCGCGCCGTTCATCGCAATCTATGGGCTGATATTTATTTATCCAACTGTAGATATGTTCTTGTTATCATTTCAAAAAGCACCCCTGATCGGGGATGGCACGTGGGTTGGAGTGGATAACTACACCCGTTTGGCAAGTGATCGCAGATTTGACACTGCGTTTTGGAATACTGCGTATTTCGTAGCACTCTCGGTGGTTCCCGGAACATTTGTCGCGCTCTTTATTTCGCTTGGCATTAGTCGCCTGAGCGGACGTATTCAGGCACTTGTCTTGGCGCTGTTTTTTCTTCCGTATATATTGCCCGTCTCTGTCGTTTATCGAATTTGGGATTGGACGCTAAATTTCCAGTTTGGCATTGCCATGCATGTTTTTGATTGGCTTGGGTTTGACCGCATTCCAATCTTTAAAATCACCGGTTGGTTCATGCCTGCGGTGGCATTCGTGACGATTTGGTGGACCGCAGGGTTTTCGATACTTTTGTTTCTTGCAGGTTTGCGCGCCATACCTGTGGAAATTTACGAAGCGTCTTCGTTGGACAACGCCTCAAGATGGCAAACATTTCGCAAGATAACTTGGCCATTGTTGTGGCCGGTGACTGCGCTTGTCCTGACGATCCAGCTCATTTCTCAATTGAAAATCTTTGACCAAGTCTACCTTTTCTCGACGGGTGGACGCCCGAACGATAACTTGGTCATGGTTTATTACATCTTTCAACGCGCGTTCGTGAACAATCATGGTGGCCGTGCAGCAGCAATCGCCGTGGTCTTGTTCATCATCGTCATTGTTGTTTCTGTTTTGAATTTTCAGCTGATGAGATTTGCGGGGAAAAAACAATGAATGCGCAAAATGTCGGAAAGATCAATTTTGTCGGTGCACTGATTACGCTTGCCACGATTTTTGCAGCAATCTTATGGGCGTTTCCGATATATTGGGGCATCATAAGTTCGTTAAAGCCCGAGGATGAGGTTGTTCGCCCATATATCGAATTATGGCCTGACACGCTTACGTTTCAACATTACTGGTTCGCGTTGACCCAAACCCAAATTGGTCGGTGGTATATTAATTCAATTGGCACGGCCGTCGGTGTTACCTTTTTGACTGTCACCACTTCAATGTTCGCGGGATATGCGATCAGCCAGTTAAATTTTCCGTTTCGGCGCACACTCTATTGGATCATCCTGGCCAGTTTTATGGTCCCAACGCAGGTCCTGATTATCAATCACTTTGTGTTAATTGCCAACTTGGGGCTCTTGAACACTTGGGCCGGAATTATCTTGCCACAGCTGATCCATCCCGTGATTATTATCATCTACAAACAGTTTTTCGATCAGGTCCCAAAGGATTTTCGCGAGGCTGCCGTGATGGATAACGCGGGCGAATTCAGGATCTTGTTCAAAGTATACATGCCGCTGAATTGGGGCGTGACGACCGCCGTTTCAATTGTCACCTTTATCTGGTCTTGGAACGCATTCTTGTGGCCATTTCTGGCCGTTACAAAAACAGAATTGATGACCATTACCGTGGGGATCACCCAAGTGAACGACGCGTTCGGCGTTTACTACGCACGACAACTTTCCGCGGCGGTTCTGGCAGGCTTCCCCGTCGCGTTGGCGTATTTGCTATTCCAGCGAAAAGTCACCGAAGCCATAACGTTATCTGCAGGTATAAAGGGATAAACATGAGTGAAATATCATTAAAAAATGTGTCCAAGAGCTATGGTGCAGTTACGGTAATTGATAACTTATCGTTGGATATCAACGATGGTGAGTTGATGGTGTTTCTCGGGCCATCAGGGTCCGGAAAATCAACATTACTGCGCATGATCGCAGGGTTGGAAACAATCGACGCGGGCAGTTTGTTTATCGGTGGCAAGCCCTGCCACGATTTGGCGCCCGGTCAACGCGATGTTGCGATGGTTTTTCAGAATTACGCTTTGTACCCGCATATGACAGTGCGCGAGAACATGGAGTTCGGGCTGAAAAACATCAAGCTATCTCATCAGGAAATTGACGAAAGGGTCACGAATGCCGCGCGTATTCTTGAAATGGACAAACTGTTGGATCGGCGGCCCTCACAATTGTCGGGCGGTCAACGGCAAAGGGTCGCGATTGGCCGTGCGATTGTAAAAAAACCAGCTGCGTTCCTGTTTGATGAACCTCTGTCGAACCTAGATGCCGCGTTGCGGGTGCGAACACGTGTCGAGCTGTCTCAGCTTCATCAGACCGTAAAAAGCACCATGATCTATGTCACGCACGATCAAACCGAAGCCATGACCTTAGGCGAAAGAATTGTCATTTTGAACGAATGCAAGATCGAACAAATCGGAACACCGATGGAGATATACACCTCTCCAAGAACGCTTTTCGTTGCGGGCTTCATTGGCAGTCCAAGTATGAATATTTTTTCGGTGGATCTGACGCAGGCAAACGACACGCTCCAAGCGACGCTGCCCGACGGCACGCAAATCGCAATCGACATGGACGTTCCAGCCGGCGCGCGTTACGACCTTGGGATACGGCCTGAGTCCGTGTTGATTAGCCCGACAGCCGCAGATTGCACAGGTGTCGTAAAGGTGGTTGAGCGTTTGGGCGACCGCACTTTGGTTTACGTTGAACTCAAAGATGGGTCTCAATTGATCGCGCAAGATGCGGGTTCGTCTACTGTCGTGGTGGGTGACACAGTGCACCTTGCGCTAGATAAAACCAAAATTCATCTTTTTGACCAGAACGGCATAAACGTCCTGCATAGATAAGATGAAAGTCTGAAACAGACAAAACCAAAGGCATTTTCAGATGACAGGTTTGGACATGAAAGACATGACTTTTGGCACGGCGCCAGATGGGTCAAATGTTCTGCGGTGTCGTATTTCAAATGGGGGCACAACGGCGTCAATTCTGACATGGGGTGCGACGTTACAAGATTTTCGATTGGCTCACATTGGGCATTCTTTGGTGCTTGGGGGCGCACGTTTCGAAGACTATCTTGACCATTACAAATACTTTGGCGCAATCGTGGGCAGGGTTGCCAATCGCATTGCAGATGGTCGTGCGGAATTGGCGGGCGCGCTGCTGAGTTTGGATAAAAACGAAAATGGCAAAACATATTTGCATGGTGGTTTCATAGGGTCGGGTGAACGTAACTGGACATTGGAACATGTTGACGAAACATCGTGCGAAATGTCCTTGTGTATGCGGGATGGGGAAGCAGGGTTTCCAGGCAATTTAACCTTGAGTGCAAACTATTCGATCGATGACGACGGTGCGTTGTGTTTGCGGATCATGGGGCGCACAGACAAAACAACCTTTTGCAGTCCCGCGCATCATTCCTATTGGAATTTGTCAAATGAAACAGACATTTGCGACCATTTTTTGTGGATCGATGCAGATGCGTATTCGCCAATTGATGACGACAAAATCCCATTGGGTGCGCCGGCTCATGTGTCTGGGACACGGTTTGATTTCACCACGCGTCGCGTCATAAAGCAAGAAAATGACCAAGTTTTGGATCATAATTTCTGTCTCAACACGGCAGGAGAATTTAGAAAAGTTTGCGTTCTGTCAGCCAAAAATTTGCAACTGGTCGTCGAAACAGATGCGCCCGGATTGCAAGTCTATGATGGGGACCACCTTGATATCGTTGGGACGCAGACGCACAGTGGAAAACCCTATAAACGCAACGCAGGTTTGGCGATTGAGCCGCAAAATTGGCCCGATGCCCCAAATAACCCCAATTATCCAAACATTATTTTGCACCCTGAGGACGTTTTCACTCAGACCTCTCGGTGGCGTATAACGGAGGTAGGCAGCACATGACGTTCGTACCCGCAAAATGGCCTCGTAAGTTGCGCAGTCAGAAATGGTATGGCGGCACTTCACGTGACACGATTTATCATCGTGGGTGGTTAAAAAATCAGGGCTATCCCGACGATATGTTCGACGGGCGCCCCATTATCGGGATCCTAAATACGTGGTCGGACTTAACGCCCTGCAACGGTCACCTGCGTGAATTGGCCGAAAAGGTGAAAGCAGGGGTTTGGGAAGCCGGCGGATTTCCCGTCGAGGTGCCCGTATTTTCGGCCTCGGAAAATACATTTCGCCCAACTGCAATGATGTTCCGAAATTTGGCAGCCATGTCGATCGAAGAACAAATCCGCGGCCAACCCATCGATGGCGCGGTGTTGATGGTGGGCTGTGATAAAACCACCCCATCGCTTTTGATGGCCGCCGCGTCAACCGATATCCCGTCGATTGTTGTTACAGGGGGCCCGATGCTGAATGGCATGTTCCAAGGCGAAGCCGTGGGCGCGGGGACGCATCTTTGGCGATTTTCAGAAGCCGTAAAAGCGGGCGAGATGACGCAAGACGAATTCCTGAATGCCGAGGCTGCGGTCACGCGATCTTCGGGGACATGTAACACAATGGGAACAGCATCTTCGATGGCGTCAATGGCAGAAAGCCTTGGTATGGCGCTGTCCGGAAATGCAGCTATTCCAGCTGTGGATGCACGCCGCCGCGTGATGGCACAGCTTTCGGGTCGGCGGATTGTGCAAATGGTCAAGGATGATCTCAAGCCATCCGATATTTTAACGCGGAATGCCTTTGAAAATGCGATCCGAACCAATGGGGCTGTGGGGGGCTCAACCAATACCGTTGTGCATATGCTTGCGATTGCAGGTCGGGTTGGCGTTGATCTGAGCTTGGCCGATTGGGATGCCTGTGGCCGCGACGTGCCCACAATCGTAAATTTGCAACCTTCTGGAAAATACCTGATGGAAGAATTCTTTTATTCAGGGGGGCTTCCTGTTGTCTTGAAACGCTTGGGCGATGCGGGATTGTTGCACAAGGATGCGTTGACCGTGTCGGGCAATCCGATTTGGGATGATGTGTGCGATGTCAAATGTTGGAACGATGACGTTATTCGAACGGTTGACAATCCTCTTACGGCCCAAGGGGGCATCGCCGTGCTGCGCGGCAATCTTGCCCCCAATGGCGCGGTGATCAAGCCATCGGCCGCGACCAAATCCTTGATGAAACACCGCGGTCGCGCGGTCGTCTTTGAGGATATTGATGATTACAAAGCGCGGATAGAAGACGACGCCTTGGACATTGACGAAACCTGCATCATGGTTTTGAAAAATTGCGGTCCCAAAGGGTATCCCGGCATGTCCGAGGTCGGCAATATGGGATTGCCGCCCAAAGTTTTGAAAAAAGGCATCACCGATATGATCCGCATTTCAGACGCGCGCATGTCTGGTACTGCCTATGGCACCGTGATCTTGCATACCGCGCCCGAGGCGGCGGCGGGCGGCCCCCTTGCGGTTGTGCGAAATGGGGACATGATCGAAGTCGATGTTGCCGCGCGGCGATTGCATTTGGATATATCGGATGCCGAGTTGGCGCAGCGTCTGGCCGATTGGGTGCCAACCCATGACAGCGCGGTGTCAGGCTATGCATGGTTGCACCAAACACATGTGGGGGGTGCGGACACGGGGGCAGATTTGGAATTCCTGAAAGGGTGTCGTGGCAATGACGTCGGGAGGGATGCGCATTGATGGGCATCGCTCTGGTCGGGATTGGCAAGATTGCCCGCGACCAACATATCCCCGCAATTCACGGGTCTGGTTCATGGTCTTTGGCGGCTGCGGTGTCCCGCAATGCGTCTGTCGAGGATATCGACACATACACGGATTTCCACCAGATGCTTGCGCAGCGGCCAGACATTCGCGCGGTGTCTTTGACGATGCCGCCGGTGCCTCGGTTTGAATATGCGATGGCGGCGTTGCAATCGGGCCGCCATGTTATGTTGGAAAAGCCCCCTGGTGCCACGGTATCAGAATGTCAGGTTTTGTTAGATACTGCGCGAGAAAACCGCGTAAGCCTCTATGCGACATGGCATTCGCGCATGGCCGAAATGGTGCCCGCTGCCAAGATTTGGCTGCGTGGCAAAAAGATCAAACACCTTGACATCATTTGGAAAGAAGACGTGCGTCGATGGCATCCCAACCAAGATTGGATTTGGCAGGCGGGGGGGTTGGGTGTCTTTGATCCCGGTATCAATGCGCTGTCCATTATGACCGAAATATTGGCAGACCCCGTGCATGTGACACAGGCGGTGTTAGAAATCCCAGAAAATAAAGACTGCCCAATCGCGGCCGAACTGCGCTTTGCCCACCCGCATGGTGCCCATGTGCATGCCGTGTTCGACTGGCGCCAATCTGGGGAACAGATTTGGACGATTGACATCGAAACCGATGGTGGCCACTTGACCCTTTTCGATGGGGGCGCACGGATGGTCGTGGATGGCCAAGCCTTTGCATCGGGTGACACGCCGCTGCATGGCGAATATCCACGCCTTTATGCAAAATTTGCCGAGCTGGTCAGCGACGCGCAGAGCGAGCTGGACCTTTCCCCATTGCAACATGTGGCGGATGCGTTTTTAATTGGGCGTCGCGTGATCACCGATCCGTATTATGAGAGCTAGAAAGATAACAATATGACACAGCCAATCACTGGTATCCTCCCCGTTGTTCCAACCCCATTTCACGACGATGGATCACTTGACCTAGACGGCGTGCGGCGCGTTTTGGACTGTACGATTGACCAAGGTGTCGACGCGATTTGTATCTTGGCCAATTATTCTGAACAATTCGTGCTATCGGACCAGGAACGCCATGATGTGATGCAGGTGTCTTTGGAACATGTCGCGGGGCGGGTTCCGATGATCGTGACCGTCAGCCATTATTATACGGGGATCGTGACAGAACGCGCCAAGGCCGCACAGGCGATGGGCGCAGATATGGTGATGATGATGCCACCCTATCATGGCGCAGGGCTGCGCGCGGATGACACAGGAATATTTGAACATTACCGCGCGGTGTCAGATGCCATTTCAATCCCGATCATGGTGCAAGACGCGCCCATTTCAGGGGTACAATTATCCGTTCCTTTGCTTGCGAAAATGGCAAAAGAAATCGCAAATGTGAGCTATTTCAAAATGGAAATGCCCTTTGCTGCGGATAAGCTGGCGGCATTGATCGACGCGGGCGGTGATGACATTTTAGGCCCGTGGGACGGGGAAGAGGCCGCGACTTTATTTGCCGATCTTGAGGCGGGGTGCACCGCGACAATGACCTCGGCGCTGCAGTGTGAACATATTCGTCCCATCGTCACCAATTACTTGAACGGGGAAGTCGATGCGGCATTCAAACAATGGCAATATTGCTTGCCTTTAATCAATCATGAAAACCGTCAATGTGGATTGCGCGCGACCAAAACCGTGATGAAAGAGGGGAGTGTTATCGCGTCCGATCACGTCCGTCATCCACAAAAACCAATGAGCCCACGTACACGGGATCGTCTGTTATCATTGGCGCGGGACATGGATTTGATTTCGCTAAAATGGGGAAAATAGGCCAGAATTGATCCCCCGGATTCGCGGGAATTTTTACGCCATTTAAGTTTATGTTATCAATGTCTTATCTGGTGCAGCGCAGCGTAAGAATATTAATTGAGCAGTCTGACCCAAAGTGGATGGCCTTTTGCTCCACACCGGTAACGCATCATAGCCCATGTGTTGCATATCGGTGACTCTGCTCAAGAAGTCTACTTTCAAGACTCGGAGAGAATCGAAAGCGAGCGTACGCTATAGCTCTCGGAGGACAGATCATGTTTGCTTATAGTGACGATGGACATCATTTCTTGGGATGCCGTATGAATGCATTTGGAAAAATACAAGTCGTCTACGATTTTGATGGTTCTAAGCACAAGGTGTATGATGTTGAAACGCCTAATGTCACAAGTTCAGTAGTGTTTGATGCTATCAAGGATGCCGTAAAGCAACGACGTGTTATGCCAGCGGTATTTGCAGCATTGTCATCGCAAAATATTCACTTGCGAGAATCTGCATAATCTTCCAACTTAAAAGTCTGCTGCCATAACACCCGCCAAGTGCGGAAAATTAGGTATGCGACCACGATGAGATTAGCCTTTGAAAAAACACCGGTTATCAATCTCGAAGTTGATCTCAAGAAAAAGGGGATCAGCATAGGAGATGATCTGACTTTGGTTCAAGCAGATAAAGGCGACTTTTTTCTTTATTTTCAGCCAAAGCAGAGTTTGCTGTCTCGTGTCTTCATAAATAAGCGTCCAAAACGCCTGGGGCAGTTAGAAGCCGAAGTATCTGTCAATCTAGCTGTCAATTTAGATCACAAAAACCATGTGCGAATTAGAGTTGTAGATGCCATGCCTAAGCATCTCTCAAAGGATGGCACCGACAGTTTATTTGTTTCGATTTGGATTTCTGAATAAAGGTAAAAGCATTCAATTATGCTACCTCCAAGTGTAGACCAGAAATTGAGATAACCGCATTGCAAATTTCGTTTATGTTTTGCCGGTTTTTTGCCTGAGCTAATAAAAAGGGACGTTGTTCACGCATTTTTAAAGTGTCTTCAATAATCAATTCTAGATCGACACCCACGTGGGGTGCCAGGTCAGTTTTATTGATAACTAAAATATCGGACTTAGTGAGCGCTGGCCCGCGCTTTCTGGGAATGTCTTGACCCATAGCCACGTCAATAACGTAGATTGTGACATCTGCCAACTCTGGTGAAAATGTTGCAGAGAGATTATCGCCACCCGACTCTATGAATATTATGTCTAAATCTGGGTGTCGGCTTTGTAACTCTCTTACTGCCGCCAAATTGATTGATGCATCTTCGCGAATTGCGGTATGAGGGCATCCACCTGTTTCTACACCAATAATTCTATCCTCTGGCAAAATCTGCAGACGTAAAAGAGCTTCTGCATCTTCCTGCGTGTAGATATCGTTCGTTATGACGGCAACTGAGAATAGATTTTTCAACTCTTTTACGAGTGCAGCGGTTAATGTGGTTTTACCTGCTCCAACTGGACCGCCTATCCCTATTCTTATAGCAGACTTTTTTGGCATATTCATGTTTTGAAGATCCTAAGGTTGAGTATTTCGTGGCGCATCGAGGCCACATCTGATAGAAAGCAATTCGACCACAGGTCATCCTGCTGGCAGGTCAAAGCTTTGTTCGCAATAGTTGAAATTAATGGTGTCAGAGCGCTTAAAACTTTTTGACCCGAAGTTTGACCTAGTGGTACGAGGCGTACCGCCACCGAGATAAGATTTGAACAAAATGCCTGGAGATAGCTTGAAACCGCAAGCAGTTCATCAATTTGATGATGTTTTGCCGCCCGTCCTATGGCGATTGGTAGCACAAGATCTGAAACATCATCCCCCCAAACATCATTTAAGATTCTACAAAATGCGTCGCCTTGAAGGGTTGTTTCAGAAATACGCTCGGATGATGGGCAGAGACTTATGGCAATCCGATTCAGCTCGTCAATGTCAGTGCTTCGATATGCAAGGCTAACCAAAATTGCATCAGTCTTTGCGGAACCAGTCTCGAGTAGATCCGTAAGCCAGTCCATTAAGTTAGTGGCGTTATAAATATGTTTAGTCTCAATAGCCCATTCTAGGCCGTGAGAATAAGCGAATGATCCAATTGGAAAAGAAGGTGACATCCATTGTTGTATTTTTAGAAATTGCGGATCAATGTGCGTGGGCATGAGCGGTCGCTCCGTGTTCATGGGAATGTGTGCGCCCATGTCCGTAGGCTCCTCCCAAGGGCGTGAAGGGCTCAATTACATGTTCAACTGACCCTCCTAGGTGTTCAATCATGTGCTCAATTACATGATCAGTTTGGATTAAGAGGTAGCCTGGTGCGATTTCGCAGGGTGTGTGCCTATTTCCAATATGCCAAGCCAGCTCTAATAAGTTGGCTCCTGTGATTTTCGCCAATTTCTCTGACTTTGATTTGATCCTCACACGCGTCCCATCGGCGATTTCGATTTGATCTCCATCTTCAAGTGAGGTGGTTTGTTCCAATTCTAGGACAAAGGAAAATCCACTGTCAGTCACTAGGGATCTACGTCTTAAAAAGCGGTCTGAGTAGGAGAGTGAGATTGTATCGCTATACTCATCTTGCTTGCAGTTATGGTGAACAATATATGCTTTTAGCATTTGAGCCTCCTAGAACATAAAATATCGTTGTGCCATTGGTACGACATCCACAGGCTGGCAGGTTAAGAGATCACCATTTGCCCGCACCTCATAGGTTTCTGGGTGTACCTCAATTTTTGGTAAGGCTGTGTTAAGCTTCAGATCACTTTTGCCGATATTGCGCGTATTTTGAACGGCAATTGTTTGCTTTGCCAATCCAAGTCGTGAACGGATGCCATCATTTTGTGCTGCAGCCGAGACAAAAGTAACCGTACAGTTCTCTATCGCGCGCCCATATGCGCCAAACATCAATCGGCTGTATACAGGTTGTGGTGTCGGGATTGAGGCATTAGGGTCGCCCATCTGTGCTGCAATAATCATCCCACCCATGATAACCATCTCCGGCTTTACACCAAAAAAGGCAGGGGACCAGAGGACTAAGTCTGCACGTTTGCCGACTTCAATCGAGCCTATTTCATGTGAAATCCCATGGGCAATTGCCGGGTTGATGGTGTATTTTGCAATATAACGTCGGGCACGAATGTTGTCGTTCGCTCCCGTTTCTTCGCTCAAGCGACCGCGTTGGCGTTTCATTTTGTCTGCTGTTTGCCACGTGCGAATTATAACTTCGCCAACACGCCCCATCGCTTGGCTATCTGATGCAATGATCGAGAAGGCGCCCATGTCATGCAAAATATCCTCCGCAGCGATAGTTTCGCGCCGTATCCGGCTCTCGGCAAAGGCAATATCTTCGGGAATAGATTTATCTAGGTGATGGCAGACCATCAACATATCTAAATGCTCTTCGAGCGTATTTTTTGTGAATGGCCGCGTTGGGTTCGTTGAAGATGGCAGAACAAATTCTTCGCCACAGATTTTTATGATATCGGGTGCATGTCCCCCGCCTGCACCCTCTGTGTGAAACGCATGAATCGTCCGACCTCTGATTGCGGCGACTGTATCTTCGACAAACCCACTTTCGTTCAAGGTATCAGTGTGGATCATCACCTGCACATCCATTTCATCAGCAACTGATAGGCAGCAATCGATCGCAGCTGGAGTGGTCCCCCAATCTTCATGAAGTTTCAAAGAACACGCACCGCCCAAGACTTGCTCTTTTAAAGATGCTGGCAATGACGCATTGCCTTTTCCTGCAAAAGCAAGGTTCATAGGCAAACTATCTGCTGACTGCAGCATACGACCGAGATGCCACGGTCCGGGCGTGCAGGTCGTTGCTAACGTGCCATGCGCTGGGCCTGTTCCGCCCCCAAGCATTGTTGTGATGCCTGAATGCAATGCATCATCGATTTGTTGTGGGCATATATAGTGTATGTGGCTATCAAATCCGCCAGCTGTGAGAATACGACCTTCACCTGCAATGATCTCTGTCCCGGGTCCAATAACTATATCGACATTCGGTTGAGTATCTGGATTACCCGCCTTGCCAATTCCAACAATCCTCCCATCACGTAATGCAACGTCCGCTTTATAGATACCTGTGTAGTCGATGATCACTGGATTTGTGATTACTGTGTCGGGAGCACCCTCAGAGCGAGTAGCCTGTGATTGTCCCATCCCATCGCGAATAACTTTCCCTCCGCCAAATTTGACCTCTTCGCCATAGGTTGTAAGGTCACGCTCTACCTCAATGATGATCTCAGTGTCTGCAAGACGCACTTTATCACCTGTTGTTGGGCCATACATGCCTGCGTAGTCAAACCGTGAGATCTTGGTCGCCATTAAAGGTCTCCCATTATTTTTGCACTAAAGCCATAAACTCGACGGGCCCCAGACAACGGGATCAACGATATCGCTCTGCTTTGCCCAGGCTCAAAACGAATGGCAGTTCCCGCCGCTATATCTAGTCGATATCCTCTTGCTTGCTCTCTCGGGAAATCTAACGCCGCGTTTGTTTCATAAAAATGAAAGTGACTGCCGACTTGAATCGGTCGATCACCCGTATTTGCGACCGTCAAAGAAATTGAGGTCCGACCTGCATTCAGCTCAATATCACCATCTACCGTGATTATTTCACCAGGTATCATTTGGACACCGCTGCTTTAAGGTAGGCCAACATGCCAGTTATTATCACAAGGGCAAACGCGGATAGAATAGGTAGGTAAGATATCTGATGAGTATGCGGGAGCGCTAGGGAATGAGCATACGCAGGGTGCGACGCAAGTATAAACAGAGGCAAGGTGTATTTCATAGGTGGGTTCCTTTACTATCTGATAGGGTTATGAACGGTGACTAATTTGGTTCCATCGGGAAACGTGGCTTCCACCTGAACTTCGGGGATCATTTCAGGGATACCCTCCATGCAGTCTTTTCGGCTGATAATGGTAGCTCCGTATTGCATCATTTCCGCAACGCTGCGACCATCACGAGCACCCTCAACAACCGCATCGCAAATAAGGGCGATAGCTTCTGGATGATTGAGCTTTACGCCCCTAGACAATCGTTTTCGAGCGACCTCAGCAGCCATGGCGATAAGTAACTTTTCTTTTTCTCGTGGGCTAAGTTGCATTAGAGCCTCCAAGTTTTGGGGATGTCGACTTGCGTTATTTCATTGATGATCGGAATGAGCATTTGGCGAAGTGCCATGCCTTCAGGCGCGATCAATCGTGAAACCATGAGATGCCTATTTATGAGGCTGGCGCCTGAGGTCTCGTTTAATAAAGGTAGAATTTTTGGCAAAACAGCACTGGCGCGATGTGAAGAGAGTATCACCAGTGCAGTTGCCCTGGCGCCTGCCATAACTGTTGGGCGGTTTAAAACATTTGTTATGCTGCCAGAAAACTCGGTACAGTCCTGAAAGCAAAGCTTTCCGTCTATTGATAGGGTTATTCTGTCTCTTAATTTTCCATAAAGCTCGACTTCGCCCATTGCGAGGCGACCAAAAAGCATAGGTTCAACGATAAGGGCACTAGCATCAGAGGATGCATTTACAGTTAAACTGCGATCGAGATGTCCACCATCATAAAATAAAGTTTCCTGTGGGAGCCAACAAAATGATGATTTATCTCTTACCGTTATCGTATTTTTGACAACTCCACTTGTTTTATTTCGTGATTTGTAAATCCGCTCAAAACCTTGAGTAGTCACGCAGAGACATGCATCATCGCTTGTTTCGAAATCACCCTTTAAGTTGTCACCACCCGTTATACCTCCGGATGTGTTAATGAATATCGCTTCTGCACCAGTTCGTTTTCGAGCAAAAAGCGCCTTTGATGCGCCCTGCTGATATAAGTCCTCTAGCTGACTGTTGCATCCAAGGCGCAGGCCCAGCACCCCGATTGTGCGGGGTTGCGCGTCACATATTGCACTTGATAGATCATTCATTCGGGCATCACAGGTTCGTTTTAAAAAAGCAAAGCTTAGATAATCAGAAGCACAAAGACGGCAGTGATAAATCTACACTTTGCGACGCTTGTCAGATTAAAATTTAATCCAACTGAAAGGTTTTGATTAAAAAATACGCACAAATAACAAGTTGTATTGGATGGTAACTGGCGCAAGGATTTTAAGTTATCGCCAATGTCCACAGATTTGGGGGAGTGGTCCACGTCCAAAATTACTAGTGCGACAAATTCATTGACATGTAACTTTTCTGGGGTTTTCGCATTTGTGCGATAAATCGGTGCGGCCATCACGTCGTTCCACCCAATAACCCACACACTTTTCATCAATCTTTTTCAACACGCGGGCGCGCTGATGCATCATTCATTTTGAGCGCACACGTTTATTATAAATAAGAATACAAAGGATATAGATACGGTCCCGCGGAAACCGCGGCGGCCAAGACAACCCTACGTTTTCCATATACAGCTTTCGTCTGACCAGAAGGTTCGGGGTTCGAGTCCTCGTGGGATCGCCAGTCTTTATCCTCTTGCTTGCCGCGTTTCCAAACCGTAAATTTTGGAAGTGGCTTGAGCACCGGCACAATCCTTATGTTTTGAATTCTGCTTAAATAATCAAATATGATATGATCCAACTGTGATTATCGCACATACTCGAAATAACAGTGTATAGGTTACCCCCATTGCCCCATTCTTTGCAATCGGGTAACACGTCCCAAAACCAATCTTCAGTGCGGAGCAACCCATATGGCATCTTATCAATACGTCTATCACATGCAGGGCGTGTCCAAGACTTATC
>Ga0181554_1001843_pt1 | contig 19398 bp, 10 predicted proteins | sample 011ome_16_FD_145602 | JGI IMG/M metagenome (GOLD analysis project Ga0181554, IMG submission 145602) | Coastal salt marsh microbial communities from the Groves Creek Marsh, Skidaway Island, Georgia - 011503CT metaG (spades assembly) | ecosystem: Environmental > Aquatic > Marine > Intertidal zone... | reverse complement strand
GCGGCGCCGAAGCCGCCGTCGCCGCCCTTCGCGCGTTTCTCCGCGGCGGGGCCCAACGCCTTCGGCGGCCTGCCGCGTTTCTTCCCCGACGTCGGCGGCGTCGCGACGATCTTCTCCTTCGCCTTCGCCTTCTCCGTCGACGCTGTTTGCACCGGCGCTGCTGGCGTCACCCTCGCGGATATATCCTTCACGAACTTTCCGTACCCGCACTCCGCGAAGGTCCCGCTCGCGGCGAGGGCCTGGCACGACTCTTGCAGCGTCCGCCTCGCGTCGGCGACGGCGCTCTTCTTCGCGCCCTTCGCGACGACGGTGACCCAGCTCTCCGTCAGGCTCCCCGCGAGTCCCCGCCCCATCTTCGCCTTGTCCACGCGCACGGTCATCGTGTGCATCTCCAGTTCGATCGATTTCGCGCCCGCGCCGACTTTCGAGGCGACGCGCGGCCCCTCCGCGGTGACGAGCACGGACTTCTTGATCTTGTGCGTGTTGACGTTGAACCCGGCTCTGGCGAGGACCGCCTCGGCAGCCTTGACGTCGTCCGCGACGAGCGGCGCGCTCAGGTCGCAGAGACCCGGGTTGTTGCCGTCTTTGCTCGCGACGACTCGCACGGACACCGCGCCGTTCGCGTCGTGCGTCGGGAGCGTCAGCGTCGCGTCGTCGTGGAGCGGGAGGAAGGAAATCTTCTCGTCGGACGCGCTCGCGTCTTTCAGCGACTCGTGCGGGACGTAGTGCGCGCCGGACTTGGCGAGCGCGCTCAGGTCGCGGCGCTTCAGCTCCCCGGCGGACGCGGGCTTGTAGAAGACCCGGTACTCGAACCCCATCGTGCGTGCGACGGCGTGCGCGATCGGCGTCTGGGGGGCAATTCTCGTAATTCGCGTCCAAATTATTTTCCAGCGCCCGCTGCGTCAGACTAAATGCCCATATCGACGTCCCAGCCCCTATCCTTTTTAAATTCGAGATCCGCATTTGTGACTGCGTTCCATACGTTTCGTTGGGCGGGAAAGATTCCTCGTCGAGCCGAATTGTGAGAATTTGCATCGATCGACTCATCGAGTGCGCGCGCGTCTGGTCGAGGAGAAATCGGACGTCGTCTCGTCACTCCTCGGACGCGCGAACGTCGGCGATGTCGGCCTTTCTCTCCACCGCGCCGACGACGTCCGCGACGATGGCGGCGGCGGCGGCGGCGGCGGCGGCGGCGGCGGCGGCGCGATGCGATTCCACCCCTCGCGTCGTCGCCGTCGCGTCGCGTCGCCGCCGCGTCCGCGACCTGTCGTCCGCGCCCGCGTCCGCGCGGACGACGATCTCGACGCGGCGGCGATACCCCTCGCCGTCGCCGTCGCCCCCGCGCGGCGGCCGCGGGAGGAGCGCGATCTGCGCGCTGCCGTTCGACATCGCGGAGCTCCTGACGTCGTCGTCGCCCGGGCTCGCGCCGTCGATCGCGATGAACACGACCGTGTTCACGCTCGGGATCGGCGTTTTATTGCGAGGGTTAACCTGGCCGGGGGTGGTGAACGCGTGGTTCCTCGGCACGGTGCGTCTCCTCCGGACGATTCCGTCCGCTCGCTCGCTCGAACTCGCTCGACGCGGCGCGTCGTCGGTCGCCGATGGATGATGACGAACAAATGTAACAGATACTTCTGACGGGGAGACCCCTCGGGCGCGCATGCCCGGCGTCGCCGCGGCGGCCGCCGAATGGAGTCAAACATACAATGGGAATCTCTCTGAATCCATCGCGACGACGACGACGACGACGACATCGCATCGTTCGCGCGGCGCGGCGCGATCGACTCGACTCGACGATCGCGCGCTTCGCCCTCGCGTCTTCGCCCTCTCGTCTTCGTCTTCGTCCCCAGCCTCCCCTCCCCGCTGACCCGACCGACCAATTCCGATCCGGTCCGACCCGCAGACGGTGATGGCCGCGTTCGGCGTCGGCGGCTACTCGCTCGTGTGCCTCTACTTCGTCCTCGGCAGCGCGGTCACGAAGCTGAAAATGAAACAAAAACAAGCGGAGGGGATCGCGGAGGCGAGAGGCGGGCGCAGAGGGATCGCGTCCGTGTGGGGCAGCGGCGTCGCCGGGGCGCTGTGCGCGGCGTGCGCGCTGTCGGGCGTCGCCCCCGGCGCGGAGGCGTTCCGCCTCGGGTTCGTCGCGTCGTTCTGCTCCAAGCTCAGCGACACGACCGCGAGCGAGGTCGGGAAGGCGTACGGGAAGACGACGTACATGTCCACGCCGCCGTTCAAGAGCGTCCCGCGAGGGACCGAGGGCGCGGTGAGCCTGGAGGGGACGATCGCGGGCGTCGTCGCGAGCTTTTTCTTCGCCGGCGTCGGCGTCGTCGTCGGCGCGTGCGACGCGAACGGCGCGGTCGTCGCGACGTTCGCGGCGTTCATCGCGACGACGCTCGAGAGCTGGCTCGGGGCGACGACGCAAGGGAAGGAAGGGTTCGAGTGGCTGAGCAACGATCTCGTGAACATGATTCAGATCGTGATCGCCGCGGGGATCGCCGTGGCGTCGTATCCGGCGACGGCGTGAGCGACGCGAGCCGCGGCGCGGCGGGGGGGTGGGGGGGACGCGCGCTTGGAGGATGCGCGTAGCAATCGTAGGTACACAATTTCATAGGTACTCGAGAAGAATTAGGATAAGCGATCGCGCGCTCGCGTCGCGTCGCGTCGCGTCGATCACAGCTTCGAGCGATCCGGTCCCTTGATCGGGCCTTCCGATAACGTGCGCCCTTGCACGGCGCAGTCTTCCAAGTACGGGCACGGCTGGTAGATCCCTCCGTACCGCGTGCTCCACTCACGCAGTCGGTCCGCGATTCTCTTCGCGCCCACGGAGTCCGCCCAGTGCACGATCCCGCCGCGGAACGGCGGGAACCCCATCCCCAAGATCGCCGCGGTGTCGAGATCCCCCGCTCTCACGACGACGCCCTCCGCGAGGCACCGGCACGCCTCGTTCACGACGGGGAAGAAAATCATCTCGACGATGTCGCTCTGCGTCAGCGCCGCGAGCGGCGCGTCCGCGGCGAACGCGGACGCGGGCAGCTGCGACCTCGCGTTCGCTCGCGACGCCGCGAGCAACGGCGCGATGCCCTCCGGGTCTGGCAGACTCGTCTTCCCTTTGTGGACGTAAAAACCCGAGCCGCTCTTCTCGCCCAGACGTTTGCTCGCGACGAGCGACGGAATCATCGCGCACCGGTACACGCGCTCGGGGAAGTCCTCGATGAAGTTCGACCCGACGGCGACGCCGACGTCGTGCCCGACGAGGTCGCTCAAACGGAACGGTCCGATCGGCATCCCGAACATTCGGATCGCGTTGTCGATCGCGTACGGATCGCACCCGAGGTCGAGGAGCAAGCACGCGGACATCGTGTACGGAAAGAAGACGCGGTTCACGGCGAATCCGGTGCAGTTTCCGACGACGACGGGCGTCTTCTTGATCTGCTTGCTCAGGCCGAGGGTGTCAACGAGCACCTGCGGCGGCGTGATGTCCGTGCGGATGATCTCGAAGAGTTGCATGACGTGCGCGGGGGAGAAGAAGTGCGCGCCGACGATGCGCTCCGGGTTCTTCATCTTCTGCGCCACTTTCGTGATGTCAATCGTCGAGGTGTTCGTGGAGAGAATGGCGTCGGGGCGACAGCTGGACTCGAGGTCGGAGAAGATCTTCTGCTTGAGGCCGAGGTTTTCGATCACCGCCTCGATCGCCATGTCAACCTTGGAGAACGCGCCGTACGACAACGTCGGATGGCAGTTCGCGTACATCGCGTCCGCCTTCTGTTGCGTCAGCCGACCTTTCTTCACCGCGGATGCCAGGTTGGCCTTCACGCGGCTCATCCCCGCGTCCAAAAACTTCTGGTTAATCTCCTTCAATACCACGGACACGCCGTTCATGACGCACGCGGTCGCGATCCCGCTGCCCATGAGCCCCCCGCCGACGACCCCGACGCACTTCATGACGCGCGGGGCGAGGCCGACGTCCGTGACCCCGGGAACCGCCGCCGTGCCGCGCGACGCGAAGAAAAAGTGCACGAGTCCCTTACACGCGGCGGACGACACCGCCTTCGCGAACGCGTCTTGCTCGACGATCAGACCCTCCGAGGCGCCCTTGTTGATACCAGCCTCGATCGCGTCGATGCACAGCATCGGGTGCGGCATGAGCTTTTGGACGCGTTTCGCGCCGCGTCGCGCGACGGCGAAGATTTTTTTCGCCTCCGCCTCGTTCGGGAGCTTCTCCGACGCGAAGGACGCCATGGCGCGAGGGACGCGCTTCTCCGCGATGTCCAGCGCGAGCTTGGACGCGGTCTGCGTCAGCGCGTCCCTCGGTGCGATCGCGTCGACGAGACCGAGCTTCAGCGCCTCCTCAGCCTTGATCGGCTTCGATTTCAGCATCATCTCGAGCGCCTTCTGAAGCCCGACGAGTCTCGGCAGGCGCTGCGTCCCTCCGAAGCCCGGGATCACGCCGAGCCGCAGCTCGGGCAAGCCGAGCTGCGCTTTCGGCGTCGCCACGCGCGCGTTGCACGCCATCGCGACCTCTAACCCGCCGCCGAGGGCGAGGTTCTCGATCGCCGCGACCGTGGGCTTCGCCCCGGACTCGACGATCGAGTCGAGCGTGGCGTTGAAGTCGCTCACGTTTCGCACGGGCTCGCCCTCGGCGCGCGCCTTGAGCTGGGTGATGTCGAAGCCGCCGCTGAACTTGCCCTTGCTTCCGGTGATGACGATCGCTCGCACCTTCGGGTCTCTCTGCGCGGCCTCGACCTGAGTCTTGAGGCCTTCCAGGACTGCGACGCGACGATCGAATCGATCGCGGGGAGGCGAGGGGGCGGAGAATCAGTCGTCAGCGCGACGCGTCTCGGAAAAAGTAACATCGGCGGAATTAGGGTACGGGCGCCGCGGAGATTCGACGCCGCGGCGCCGCGAGGAGGATCGCGCGCGCGGTCGCGACGCGACGCGACGTCTATTTCGATCGCGATACGAGACGGACGCACTCTTAATCGCGAGCGCGTTCACCGGCGGGTTGCTCATCGTCACGACGGCGACGCCGTTCGCGACCTCGAGGGTCACCGCGGGGCCGCCCATGGCTGTCGTCTCGGCGGATCCGGATCTGAGCGAGGCCCCGCGCGGCGTGGGGGAAGAGGCCGCGGGCGCGTGGAGCATGCACGGCGGGGGCGGTCGCGATCGACTTGGACGAGCCTCGCGCGAGCGGCCGGAGCGGCGGCGTTCGCGTGCTGGGTGCGGCGCGGTGTGTCCTCCGGACGGCCGACGGTTCGCAGGGCAGGGTTACGTAAAGCTGACGAGGATCGGACTCGACGCGGACGACGCGTGAGCGACCAGTCCGCTGCGAGAGCAGTATCGAAGCGTTCGGTTTCGAGTGGGACACGCACGCGCGTTCGCGTTCGTTCGGTTCGTTCGCGCCTAACAACGTGGCTTCTTCTACTCCGACTTTATCATCTTCCTCTTCTCCGCTTGCCCTTGCTCCCGGTACCGCTTCTTCCGCGTGTCCTTCTGGTGCGCGTCCCGCCACGCCTGCTCCTTCGCCTGATCCTTCGCGCGCGCTTTCCTCTTCGCCGCCGCCTTGTCGCGTTGCTTCCCCGCCTTGTCGTTTCGAATCGTGTTCAGCTGCTGCACCAACGTCGCGAGCTTCTTCTCCTCCGGTTCCATGACGACCGCGCGGCGCTGCTCCAGCGTCTCGCGCTTCCGCGGCGCTTCGATCTTCGGCTTGGACTTGAACGGCAGCTGCGCTTGGAGCGCTTTCGGAATCTGCAGACGATTGAAGACGCGCGTCGGGCGTTCGATCGGCTTGTAGATGGAATCCGCGTTGACCGGAATCGGAATGTTCTGCTCGTACCGCAGCTGCCCGACGGTCTTCATCCCGATCCAGTTCTCGCCGTTCTTGAGCAACAGCGACGTGACCGGGTTGTAGTACTTCGAGACGTCGACGCGGACCCACGCGCGGAGGAACACGATGTCGGACAGCAGCAGTTTGTCCTCGAACGACGCGCGAAACGTTCCCTCGTCGGCGCCCTTCGGCGCGCCCTTCTCCTTCTCCGCGCCGCCGCCTCTCAGGGACGTGCCAGCCTTCACGGCTTTCTTCACGACGCCTCGAATCCCGGAGACGGTCCTCAGCGCCGCGCCCTCGAACTTGGCGATCTCGAGCGGGGAGTTGAACATGCCGCTGATGAACGCGGTGTTCTTGAACACCTTCGACGGGTGCCCCACGAGCTTGAGCTTCTTCATGATCTTGATCGAGTGGTCCACCTCGAGCACGACCGCGGTCGCGGCGATGCGAAACGTCGCGAGCTTGTTCGACAGCGACTGGAAGCACACGACCCCGGTGTTCTGCGGGATCATCGGCGCGTAGATCGTCGCGTGGCAGTGCATGTGCTCGGGCGTGTACTTGATCATCCGATGACGCGAGTTCGCGTCTTGCATCGAGTACACGGGGCAACACTGGAACCGCCGCCATCCGATGGAGAACACGAGCGGATCTTTGTTCTTCAGGATCTTCCGGTGCCACCGGTGTTTCTTCAGACGAAGCTGCTGGTACCCCATCGTGTCCTCGGAAGGGAGGAGCCCGCCGACGAGGAGCGGCCGCCCGGGGTCGAAGTTGATCACCCAGTGACGCGGGACCCTCTTGAGGATCAGTCGGAGGTACGCCCCCGGGCGGTGGCCCTCGAGCGCCGTCCTCGTCGACTCCGGCATCGCGTCGAGCTCTCTCCGCGTCTTCGCGAGCTGATCGGACATCTGGTCTTTGATGAGGTCGTAGTACGACGCCGGTTCTTCGTCATCGTTCCCGCCCGCGCCGCGGCCGAACCCGCCTTTGCCTTTCTTTCCGCCCGTGTTCCCGGACAAAAACTCTTCTTTTTTCGCGATCTTCTCCAGCCTGCGGCGTTCTGCTTCCTCGTCCTCCTCGCCATCCTCCTCGCCATCCTCCTCGCCATCCTCGTCTTCGTCTTCGTCTTCGTCGTCCCCGCCGCCGCCGCCCTCGCCGGGACCGAACTTCTCTCCGGTCTCGACGTCCTCGAAGTCGCCGTAGACGTCTTCGTCGTCGCCGCCGCCGCCGTCGTCGTCGTCGCCCTCCTCCCCGGGCTCCGCCGCGGACCTCTCCGCGGCGGCGTTCCAGTCGCCGGTCACGAAACGGTTCCGCAGCGACGGGTCTTCGAGGTCGAGTTCGTCCCGAACCTCGCCTAAGAACTTCGAGCGGTCGAACGCGTCTTGCTTTTTCTTGCCGTCGTCCTCGCGCGCTTTTTTGAAAAAGTTTTCATCGTCGTCGTCCTCCTCCTCCGCCGCGTCGGCCTCGTCCGCGTCGTCCGCGTCGTCCTCGTCGTACACCATCTCCATCAAAGACTTATGCCTCCCCTTCGCGACGCCGTTGACCATTCGCCCTTTCCAGTCCGCGGCGTTTCGCCCCAACCCGTACTCATCCTCGTCGTCGCGCGCGCCGTCTAAACCGAGGTCGTCGTCGCTGTCCGCGTCTTCATACGGGCGATCGTCGCCGTCGCCGTCGTCGTCGTCGTCACCGGCCTCTCGCACGCCGTGGTCGGTGAACACCGCCGCGCGGCGGGTACGGCCGCTCGCGGCTTCCGCGCGACGGCGGCGTCCGACGCCCACGTCTTCGTCTTCATCGTCGTCGTCGTCGTCGTACGCTTCGCCTCCGTCGTCTTCGTAGTCGTCGTCGTAGTCGTCGTCCCCTTTGAGCGTCTTCTGCCCTCTGAACAGCGTGATCTCGCTCGCGGCGAGCTTCTCGTCCAGCGCGAGCTGCGTGTCTTGTAACCCGTGGACCATCCCCACGCCGACGCCCTCGCCGTCTTCGCCGACTATCCCGCCGCCGCCGCCGCCGCCGCCGCCGCTCGCGCCCGCTCCCGCGCCCGCGCCGCCTCCGTCCCGCTTCGAGAAGTTCACGTTCCTGTCGTCCATGGAGATGTACACCGCGTCCTTGTCGTACAACAACCCGCCGACGTCGGACATCGGCGCGTACAGCAGCTTCGATCGTTCGTCCAACTTCCTCTGCTTCTTTTCCGTGGACGGCAGCGGGCACGGGTCTGGCAGCTCCGCGAGTTCGCTCACTTCGCAGTCGCCGACGCCCGCGACGTGCACGAGCTGCCCTCTCTTCAGGTTGCACCCGTGCAGCCACCCGTACACGGCGACGTCGCGGTCCATCCCGGGGTTAGCCTGGACTAAGCCCGGCGGGGTGATGTCCTCGAACCGGTCGCCGACGACGTACGGGTGCGACGTCCGCCACGTCAGCGGTCGAAACTTCGACGTGGAGATGAACCGCGCGAGGTTCAGCGTGTCGCGTTTGTTATATCTCCCGTGCTGCATCCCGGACAGGTAGAACAGCTTCGCGCCGTTGTAAATCTCCGCCCAGAACCGCGACTTGAGCGTCTTCTTCTGTTTCTTCAGCTTCTTCGGGTCCACGAAGTCGTCCAAGTGCGTCAGCACGCCCATCACTTTCGGGAACCCGTGGACCTGCAACACGTTTAAGAACTCGAACGTCTCCATCTCGAACCCGTACGAGCCGTCGACCAAGAGCAACACGAGGTCCGCCATCTTCGCGGCGTCCACCATGTCGTTCAGATCGTTCCTCACCTCGATGAACTGTATCCGTCGCTTCTTCCCGCTGACGACCGTGATCGGGCCTTTCACCTCGCTCAGCGCGTGCCGGGTGTAGTGCTTCACGAGCGATTTGATCACCGTGCTCTTCCCGCATCCTGGCGGGCCTTGCACGAGGACGACGAACGGCGGCGGCTCGTCCCCGGTCCTGTCCATGATCGGCGCGCGGAGTTTCCGCTGCTGCTTCTCCGCGGCGACCGTGCGCGCTTTACGCGCTTTCGACGAGCTCTTGAAGATGAACGCCCTCGGGTTGTTGCCCTTCGCTTGCTCGGTGCCCTTCTTCTTCGTCGCCGCGGCCTTCTTCTTCTTCGCCTTCGCCCCCGCGCGGGGCGCGCGGTGCTCTTTGCTGGGGGCGACCGCGTCCATGATGCGAAATGTCAGCGCTCACGTCGCGGGGGGCTCTAAGGTGCGACCGCTCGTCGTCCGCGTGGTAGCTCGCTCGCTCGCAACGCAAATCTTCCGAGGCGAAGCAAATCGGAAGGCGGCGGCTCGCGGCGGTGTCGAGGGAGCGGCGGATCTCGCGCCGGCTCCGACGCCTCGCCGCGATCCCCTCGTGCGCGCGAAGGACGCGGAGATGTCCTCGCGCGCGCGTCCACGCCTCGAAACCGCTCGACTCGAATCGCGCGCGCGCTCGTCCCCGGCGCCGCGTCGACTGAGCCGCCGTCGCGCGCGAGCGCGAAAATGAGCCGTCGAGCGCGCCGCAGCCGGGCGAGAGAGGTGCGCGTGCGGGGCTCGTCAGGGCCAAACCATCATAAAAAAGTTCACCGGTCAGTCGAAAAGAGACGCGATCAAACGTTGAAACCGGACGATGGGTGAAAAACTTTTGAGGTCTTTTATAGAACGCGCCTCGTCGACCACGTCAGTCGTTATCCATCGCGCGACGCGCGCACTCCGAGACGCGCGGACGAGCGCACGACCGCGCCGCGCACTTCCACTCTCGGGACGATGCCCGCGCTCGTCCTCTCCGCGCGCGCGACGTCGCCCGCGGCGGCGCCGACGCGTCCGCGCGCGCCCGCGCGCGACCTCGCGCGCGCGCCCCCGCGCCACGACAGACACAGATCTCGTCGCTCTCGCGTCGCGACGGTCGCGCTCGCCGGGCGTCGCCCGCCGTCCGCGGCCGCGGCGTCCGCGGCCGCGTCCGACGCCGCGGCGCCCGTGAAAGCGTGGAAAGGCGACGTCCCGCCGCAGTCGTCCCTCCCCACGCGCGCGGACGGCTCCGTGGACTACTCGTCCATCGACGCGTCGCCGATCAGCAAAGTCCTCATCCGCACGATACGCGGCCTCCTCGTCAAGGAAGTCGGCGAGGACACGGACCCGCGCGCGTGGGACGACTTCGACGCGGTGCTGACGCCCGTGAGGGAGGTGAACGACATGAAAGGCACCGCGAGGGACGTCACCGTGCGCGCGAAGAGAGTCTTCGCGGGGATCTTGCCGGCTCTGTACATCGGCTGGGTGCCGCCAATCTGGAAAAACGCGATTCGCAAAGTCGCGCCGCAGTGGGCGTCCAACTTCGCGTTCGTGCTCGTGTTCACGACGCTGTTCCCGTGGCTCATGGGACCGATGGAGGGGATCGACCACGTGGACGTGGAAGTGCCGGAGGGTCTGCGGAAGATCTTCAAGTTTCTCCCGGAGACGGTGCGCGTCCCGCAGGCGATCAAGGCGGAGCGATGCCGGTTCTTGGAGCAGAGCGGCTGCGCGTCGGTGTGCGTCAACTCGTGCAAGGCGCCGTCGCAGGAGTGGCTCGGCGAGGACTTCGGGATGGATCTCCACATTCAGCCAAACTACGACGACTTCTCGTGCCAGTGGAAGTTTAACGTGAAGCCGCCGCCGTTGTACGAAGACGCCGCGGTGATGGTGCCGTGCTTCTCGAAGTGCCCGAGCGAATACAAGGGCGAGAAGGACGCGTTTCGGCAGCTCGCGAGGGCGAAGTCCGGGGTGGGGATCGTGGACGGGGTGGACACGTACACCGGGGAGAGTTTAGAGGCGATCGCGCGGCGCGCGAGCGCCGCGGCGCTCGCGGACGCGACGGCGTCGCTCGCCGTCGCGGGAGGGTTGGCCGTGGACGGCAGCGCGGTCACCGCGGAGGGGTTCGTCGACCGCGTGGAGACGGTGAAGAGCGGGGGGAAGTGTTGGAGCGTGGACGAGGCGCGGAGGTTGATGGGCGACCTGGGCTCGGGCTCGTCGTCCGAGGCGTGACGCCGCGAGCGGCGGCGCGAGGAGAGAAGAGAAGAGAAGCGCCGCGCGCGTCGTGTTCGTAGATACCGTAGCGAAGTGAAGCGAGCGAAGATGTGACGTGGCGTGGAACATCCGCGCGCCGTCGACGTCCGCGTCCAGTCCTGTCACCGCGGGCGCGACAGAATTCGTAACAGAATTCGTTGTTCGACGGTTCGGGCGGGCGAGACCGCGTCGCACACTTCGCCTCGCGCCGGCGGGATGTCGGACCCCGCGCCGGTCGCGGCGGTCGCGTCCACGCGCACGGCCGAGAGCGGGGGATGCTTCTGGGAGGTGCGTCGCGACGCCTCGGACGGACGAACGGGCATTTTGTTATCATAGATCGCGTCCCCGCGTTCGACGCGCCGAAACCGGGAATCCATCCATCCGCCCCTCCCCCGTCGCCGCCGCCGCCTCCGACGCGCCATCCCCTCCCGGGCACCCGGGTTCGATCGCCGACGACCTTCCATTTCCACCCTACCTACCTCCCGCAGAGAATATGCGACCGCGATTCGCTCCAGAAAGTCACCGGCGCGCGCGTCAAGCTCCTGTGCATGGACGTCTCCCCTCGGCACGTCGTCTTCGGCTCCTCCGTCGGAAGCGTGTACGTCTTCGAACGACGCGACGAGCGCGGGCGCCCGCGCGAGCCGGGCGCGGGGGACGACCTCGCGGAGGGGCCCGCAAAGTTCGCGGAGCGGTTCATGGTCGAGAACGCAGAGAACGTCTCCGCGATGGTCCCCGTGGTCGGCGTCAAGGTGAACCCGCAGGGCACGCGCGTCGCCATCGCGTTCGACGGCGGCGAAGTCGTCGTCTCGCAGTTTAACGGCGCGAAACCGCACGGCGCGAAGACGCCGCGGGGAGAGGAAAGGCTCACGTCCGGGAGGTACGACACGGGGATGCCGGAGGCGCACAAGGGGAGCGTGTTGACGACGCTGGCGTGGAACGCGGCGGGCGATCGATTGATTTGCGGCGACGAAAACGGCGCGGCGTCGATAATCTTCCTCGCCCCCGAGGGGAAAGCCGCGAGGGTCGTTCGGTTCGAACACCCGATCGTCCAGGCCGGGTTCCTGGATCACGGCGACGATACCGAGACGGACGCCGCGGCGATCGTGTCCACGACCGCGCAGCTGCACGTCGTCAAGAGGAAGGCGGCGAGCGAGGACGACGGATCGAAGTTCAATCTCGAGGCGTTCGCGGTCGGCAGCAAGCCTCGCGCCGGTGGGTTCGGCGGCGCGGCGCACGCGCGCGCGAAGATGGGCGTCCCGGAGGGGCTGAACCTCGCGGCGCTCGACGCGACGTCGAAGTCGAAGTCGACGTCGGGATCGGGATCGGACGCGTGGTTTTTCGGCGCTCGCCCGGGCCGACGGCTGTGGCTGTGCCGCGCGTCGACCGACGACGCCGGCGGCTTCGACGCGACCGTCGTCGCGACGCTTCGACCGTCCGTCCTCGACGCGACGCCGTGCCCGACGTCCTCGACGTTCACCGCGCGCGTCCCGAAGAAGTGGGAATTCGGGAAGCTCCTTCCGTTGGGGCCGTGCGTGTTGTCCGCGTCCGACCGAGCGCTCGCGGTGATTGATTTCGTCAGCGCGACGGTGCTGGCGTGGTACCCGCTCGAAGGCCGAGCCGCGGCGGGGGACATGGGCGGCGGCGACGTCATGGGGTCCATCACCGCGCTGTGCGCGGTGGGGCCGAGGGCGTTCGTGCTCGGGAGCGAGGGTGGGGTGTGGTGTCTGCAGGGACCGGTGGATCCGGAAGGGGTCGTGCACGCCGCCGCGGGCGCGGCGGCGCGCGCGAACGTCGTCGCCGCGGAGAACGACCCCGGCGCGGTGGCGGGCTTGACCGAGGACGAGCGAGCGTTGTTGATCGACGAGGGGTATCACGTGGCGCGGATCGCGGCGAGGTTTGGGATCGAAGCGCCGGCGGCGCGGGCGGACGTCGTCGCGGAGGAGCCGGCGACGTCGGCGGCGGAGACGACGACGGCGACGGCGGCGGCGGAGGCGGGCGGCGAGGACGAGAGCTTCCCCGTTCCCGCGTCGCCGGAGCGGGGCGCGAAATCTTCCCCCGAGGCGCCGGACGCGGCGGAGGAGGAGCTCGCGGCGGCGATCGCGCCCGTCGAGATCGCGGCGGAGACGACGGGGGCGAGCGCCGCCGTGGAAGCGCCGGCGGCGGTCGTCGAAGAAGAGAAGACTCCCGCGGCGGTCGCGGCGAAGGACGAGGACGACGTCGGGATCATCACGCGGAGACGAAACGCGGAGAAGAACAGGAAGAAGAAAGATAAGAAGAAGAACAAGCGCGTCGTCCGGTTGGAAGAGCCGTCGCCAGAGGCGCCCGCGGCGGCGGCGCCGGCTTCTCCCGAGAAGCCTCCGACGCCGCCCGTCGACGTCGTCGCCGCGCCCGCGCCGGCGTCGTCTTCCTCTCCAGAAGCTCTCGACGAGGAAGTCGCCGCGATCAACACAACAATCGCGGAGCTCTCCGTCAAAGCAGACGCCGCCGCGGCGGCGGCGTCGGCGACGCTCGCGGCCCCGTCGTCATCGTCGTCATCGTCGCCGCCGCCGCCGCACCACGACGTCTTCGCCGGCGTCGTCGTCTACGTCGACGGCGTCGCGAATCCGCCGTGGTCGGGCCTGAAAGACCTCGTCGTCGCGAACGGCGGGACGTTCGCGGACGCGTACTCGTCGTCGCGCGTCACGCACGTCGTCCGCGTGAACGGCGGAGGGAAGACGAGATCGACGACGACGACGACGAGCGGCCGAGCGGTGAAGCCCGAGTGGGTCACGTGCAGCGTCGCCATGGGGAAGGCGCTGCCGCGCGACGCGTTCGAGCTGTCCGACGACGAGGACTTCTTCGACGCTGAGACGGAGGCGGAGCCCGCGGCGGAGGCGGAAGCGGAGGCGGAGGCGGAGGCGGAGGCGGAGGCGGAGGCGGAGGCGGAGGCGGAGGCGGAGCCCGAGGCGGCGCGAGAACCGTCGCCGGCGCCGCGGTCGCCGCCCGAGCCGACGTTCGACGGCGCGTCTCCCGTAGAATCGATCGCGATCGAGGCGGCGACGTCGAAGAACGGCGGGGAGATCGACGACGCGATCTTCGCGACGCTCGAGCGCGACGGCGGCGCGAACGCCGCGACGGCGAACGGCGGCGGCTTCGGGAGCTCGCCGCTCGAGTCGCCGCTGCCGTTCGGCGCGGCGATGGCGTCGCCGCCGACGTCGTTTTCATTCGGCGGCGACGGCGGCGACGAGAGGTTCTCCTCCCCGCCGCGTTCGACTTCGTCGTCGCGACCGGCGCCGCTCGCGTCGCCGCAGGCGACGAAGTCGAACGCGATGACGCCGCCGCCCGCGGACTCATGGAGCGTCGATTTCATGCCGCGGTGGTTGGGCGGCATCCTCGGCTGCGACGGCTGCGGACCCGCGGGCCGAACGTCCAAGGAGACGACGACGGCGGACGCGTCGGGGGTCGGGGTGGGCGAGTCAGTGGAGCTGCCTCTGACGCCGCGCTCCGAGGAGACGTTGAAGTTGTGACGGCGCGTGAGAGGGTGCCATGTAGTCTTAACGAGTCGTCGTGAACGATATGTATCCGAGACAAGTCCAGAGAGAGTGGTAAGTGAGCGCACGCGCTTCTGAATTTTTCCACTTCCAGCCTGCGCCAGCCTGGCTGTCTGTTTCGACGCGCGACGCGACGCGACGGCGAGGCGTCCAATTCATCGTTCGCGCGTCTCAGAGCGTCGTCGCGCGCTCGGCCGGGATGGCGGCGTACCGGTCGTATCGCGACCGCGACCGGGAAGGGTCGCTCTACCCGATGGCGGACGACGCCGACGCGCGACGACGCGGCGACGTCGTCGCGTCGAGCGCGTACAGCTACGGGCTCTCGGATCCGCGTCGCGTGCCCGCGGAGCGCGCGTCGTCGCTGACGTACGGAGGCGCTCGCGAGCGCTCGTCGCCGACGTCCAACTCCGCGTACGGCTCGGGGACGCGCACGGCGGAGGCGGTCGTCACGCGCGCGCCGAATTACTCCCGAGGTGCGTCGTCTCGCGTCCTGGACGCGAGACGTCCGCGCGGCGACGACGCCGGGCGTCGCGCGTCCGCTCGGCTCCCTCGCGAGCGAATTCAGTTCGTTCGTCGCGTCGCCCACCCCGCGCCCTGATCCGTCCGCCTCGTCTCGCCTCGTCTCCGCGCGCGGTCGTCGTCCTCGTCCGCGGCTCACGCGCGCTCTTCCTTCCCGCCCTCTCCTCCCTTCGCTCCCTCCCAGACCGCGACGCGAGCGACGCCGCGACTCGCGCGCGGTACGGCGATCGACTCGCGGGGTACCGACCGAGGTCGTACGAGCGCGGCGCGGGCGTCGCGGGGACGGCGTCGCGGCGCGAGCGCGCGAGCGCGTCGGCGTACGCGTCGCGCGAGCGCGGCGCGTTGGACGCGTTGGGGGGCGCGATTCGAAACGCGCGCGTCGACGGCGACGGCGACGGCGACGGCGACGGCGACGGCGACGGCGCCGAGGAAGACGGAGCGTACGTCGTCGGCGGCGGGGACGTGCGACTGTCGTCGTCGTCGACGTCTTCGTCGTCGTACCGGAGAGATGGCAGCGCCTACGGCGCCGCGAGCAGGGGGACGTCGTCCGCGGCGACGTCGGGCGGGGCGACGCTCACGTTTCGCGAGCGGTACGAAGCCTTGAAAGCCGAGCGCTTGGAACGCGAGGCGAGAGGACGCGCGGCGGTCGTCGCGCGGCCGCCGATATTCGACGACGACGACGACGACGACGACGACGATGGCGATACGGATAGAAGTAATGGAAGTAGTAACAGCCGGCGATCGGACAATAGTAACGGCCGGAGATCGGACGTTGCCGAGGAGGAAGAGCGGTTCAACGCCGCGGCGCGCGGCGTCGGGCTCACCGCCGCGGAACGCCGAGCGTTGTACCGCCACGCTCCCTCGACCGCGGACGACGTCGCGACGACGACGCTCGCGATGAGCAAGATGTCCACGAAGAGCGCGCCCGCGGCGTCGGCGTCGGCGACGATCGAAGACGCGACGCGCGTCGTGATGTATAACACCCCGAGGGGGCTGCGGGGGTTGCAAAACTTGGGGAACACGTGCTTCCTGAACTCGTGCGTGCAGTGCCTCGCGCACGCGCCGCCGTTTTCGGATTACTTTCTGTCCGAGCCCGCGTACCCGCGGCGAAGGAAGAAGACGATCCTCGCGCCCGCGATGGAGGCGGTCGTGAAGGCGATACACGACGCGAACCCGAGCGTCGCGAGCGCGCGTAGAGTCGCCGCGCACAACCCGAGGGGTTTACTGCGCGCGATGGACGACGTCCCGCCGTTGGATCTGTTCACGGACCGCGACCAACACGACTCGCAGGAGTTTCTTCGCATGCTCCTCGAAAACTTAAACGACGAGCTCAACGTCGTGGAGAAGCCCCCGCCGTACCGGGAAGAGAAGGACGACTTCACGGAGCCGGAGAACGTCAAGGCGGATCGTCTCTGGGCGCAATACGTCGCGCGGTGCGACTCTGTGATGACGCGAACGTTCGCCGGGCAGCTGCGCTCGTCCGTGGAGTGCCACAAGTGCGGGACGTGCAGCACGTCCTACGACCCGTTCTGGGACTTGTCGCTGCCGCTGCGCGCGAGCAAGAAGGGAAGCGTCGGCGGCGGCGGCGGCGGGAGCGGGAGCGGGAGGAGCACGCCGGACGGCGGCGGCGAGCTCGAACGCAAGAGCGGATCGCGGTTCTCGCGGTTCATCGGGAGCTCGTCGAGCGCGGGGCCGATCGGCGTGATCGACTGCTTGCGCGCGTTCACCGAGGACGAGACCCTGGAAGGGTCGGACACGCGGACGTGTCCGAAGTGTAAGGTGAAAGGGAGCGCGACGAAACGTCTGCGAGTGAAGCGTTGGCCCAGGGTGCTCGTCATACACCTGAAGCGGTTCACGTGGGGGAAGAGCGGGCGGCCGGGGAAAAAAATGGACGCCGCCGTGGACGTGCCGTACGACCTCTCCCTCGGCGATTTCCTCGCGGACGACGCGTTAGAGGGCGGTCGCGGACTTCACCCGCCGAAGTATAAACTGTTCGCGGTGACGAACCACATGGGATCGCTGGGCGGCGGGCACTACACCGCGTCGTGCGAAGTCGGCGGAGGGAAGTGGTTCACGTTTAACGACGAGAATTGCTCGGGCGAGGACGGGCCGCCGCGGGTGTCTAAGCACGCGTACGTGCTCTTCTACGCGCTTCAGTGATCGCGTCGTTCGTTTGATCGTGATGGTTGTAATAATACACGTGCTACGCGTGCGCGCTAATGCTATCGTATGCTTCTTTACGCCTGGCTGTCGCTTTCGTCGGTCGCGGCGGCGTCAGTCGCGACCCCTTTCGGTTTCTTTTTATTCTTCTTCCCCTTCTTCGGCTTCGAAGAGAACCCGCCGGTCAAACTCGCGAACTTCGTCGTCGTCGCGTTCGGCGCGTTCAAGTACATCTGCATGAGCTTATCCGCGGTCTCGGAGTCTTTCGCGACGACGCCCAAGCCGCGCTTCTCCCCGCCCCACTTCGCTTTCACCGCGAGGTCGCGTAAAATTTCCGTCTCCGAATTCCGCGCGGCGATGATCTCCTCGATGAGAGACCCGCTGCTGATCGCGTACGCGCCGTTCCCTCGGACCACGGTGCTCAGCGCGACGTCGCTCGTCGCGACGTACACGAGCCGTTTCGCCTTCGCCGCCGCGAACGTGGACCCCGGGGTGTTCTCGTCGCCGTCGTCCGCGGACCCCGCCGCGTCGCTCTCGTCCATCGAACTCAGCGCGACGCGTCCCGACGACGTCCGCCGCGCCTCGTTCAGAACCTTCTCCACGCTGGACCGCCCGCTCAGCTCCTCGATGGACGCGCGCTCGATCCACGAGTCCGCGTCGTTGCTCACGGAGTAGACCTCCCAGACGCCGCTCTTCGTCTTCGTCGCCGCGTCCGTCGCGCCGTCGCGGCGGTCCGCGTCGAAGACGACGACGACTCTGTAGCCCTTGTGCGCGGCGAGGTTATCCAGCTCCTCGACGAGCTCGCGTCGCGCGCGCTCCAAGTCTCCCTCGAGGAACAGCTTCTTCAGCGGCAGCCCTCTCTCCTCGCCCTCGTCGCAGCCGCAGACGTTGTACCCGTCCACGAGGAGCACGGGCGGGGCGCCGCGCGCGCCGAGCGGGTGCGACTTGAGACTCGCGAGATGCCGCGCTTCCGCTTGCTTCGCCGCTCGTCTCCGCGCGAGCTCCTCTTGGTACGCCTCGTCCTTCGTCTTGCGAAAGCCCGTGCGCTCCACGGTCGCGGGCTTCGCCGCGGAGCCGCCCTTCGGGGAGGAGGTCGTCTTCGCGGCGCCGCCGCCCCCGGTGAGCGTCCGGTACCGCTCCACGAGTTTGATCTGCGTGTTGACGCTCATGTTGCCCAGCTTGCCCGTGATGCGCCGCGGGGTGTCCGCCGTGCGCGCGCGCGCGGGCGCGGCGTCGCCTCCGCCGCCTCCGCCGCCGCCGCCGCCGCCGCCGCCGCCGCCCTTGCCGCGACCGCCGCTCTTCGAGCTGCGCCCGGCTTTCGCCATGCATCGGATCGAGGGCGCGACGCGCTCGCGATGACGTGTGCGCGCGCGGTCGCGCGGTCGCGAGGACGCGAGGACGCGAAGACGCGCGGCGAACGAGGACGACGCCGCGCCGACGCGGCTCGTCGACGCGAGCTCGGGCGTCGCGAGCGACGCCATGTCGCACCCGCGGCGGGCGGTACGCGCACTGACGACGACGACGCGGACGACGACGACGTCGTGTCGACACGGTCCGGATAATAAAATTTAGAATCAGATTTTTACTCGTGTCGGATTCGGAACCAACAACTCACCCGTCCTCCGCCGCTCGCTACCTATCGTCCGTCCCCACCGCCTTCCTTCGAGTCCAGTTTCTCCTCGCGCCACAGCCTGAGGTATTCGCACATCTCCTTGTTCACCGTCTCGCAGTACGCGTCCATTCCGAGGTGGTTCGCGTGCTTCGCGCTGACGAGGGCGGTTCCGTACAAAATATGGTCATCGGTCAGTTGAAAAGGGGACGCGATCAAATGTTGAACCCGAGGGGCTGGGTGGGCGTGGGTGAAGAACGCACCTGAACGGGTTTTCGCACTCGTGCGCCGCGCCCTCGACGCCGAGCAACGCGAACGACACGCACGCCACCGCGGGGACGGTGCCCCATCCCCAATCCCGCACGAAAACGAACGGTAGCGACAGCAGGTATCCCATCAAGAACGTCCGCAGGTGCGTGACGTACACGATCGGCAGCCGCGTCGCGCGGATGCGTTCCTGCGCGCCGCAGTGCCCGACGAGCGCGTCGATCCTCGACGTCATCCGCGCGTTGAGCGCCGCCGCGAGCGACCAGTGCATCCTCGCCCTCTCCCATCGCACGCGATCACGCCATTCCTCGCTCGGACGCGGCGCGTTCGGGTCCGGCTCTCTCGTCATCCGCGTCACCGCTTCGCGCATCCGCGACGCGCAGTACAGCGGCGCGTGTGTCGCGCGCGTTCGCATCGCGTCGAGCTCGCCGTCGTCGACGACGCCCGCCAACGACGCGGGATCGATTCTCGTCTCTCGTCGCAGGTGACACTTCGTCG
>Ga0181554_1001833_pt1 | contig 19469 bp, 17 predicted proteins | sample 011ome_16_FD_145602 | JGI IMG/M metagenome (GOLD analysis project Ga0181554, IMG submission 145602) | Coastal salt marsh microbial communities from the Groves Creek Marsh, Skidaway Island, Georgia - 011503CT metaG (spades assembly) | ecosystem: Environmental > Aquatic > Marine > Intertidal zone... | reverse complement strand
TTTATTAAACACTGCCGCACCCCCCCATTGAGGGTGAGGAGGGGAGGTGTAGATCGCGGCCTCGAGAAGATACTCCCAATATCCGGCAAATTCGTCGATTCGACTAATCTTAGAGCACAATGAATGCTCGATACCGCCATAGCTGATGAAGAAAATGTCGTCATTTACCGTGACCAAATCACTCGAGTCTAACTCAGAGGCGTCAATATCTAGTGATCCTAAAGCTTGGACTAATCCCAAGCCCGAGCTCTGATCGTAGGCAACCACATGCCCGGGAATACTTTGGTTGAGGTTAGTTGTTAACCACACGGTTTCGGCCTCCGTGACTAAGTAACCCACCGTCAAGATTAGACCACTATTATTAATTAAGACCCCGCTACCGATTCGTTCGGTTCCAAGGACGTCTGCCGTAAACGCAGCAGCAGGGATTGAAGTTCTTACTTTTACAACAGAATTTATGGCGCTATCGAGATTAAATAGCAGTTTTTCAGGGTTAGGCCTCAAAGAATGAGGGAATTTCCACTCGTCGGCATTTTCCATATCGAATTAAGTTGCCCGGAATTTAATAACTAGAATATCTTATTGTACTTCGAGTTAATCTAATTGGCCGTTCGACCCGTGTTCACGTTCTTTGAGATTTTGACCGTGACGCTCCAAGCGATGACGAGTATTTTCTTTTTTCCGATACGATTAGAGTGGATAGAAGTTCGAAGTCGGTTTTATTACTGTCTGTTTTTCTTTTCACTAACGCTATATCCCGAAATGGCGGTTTGTTTGAAAACGGTCTTGCGATGAGATCAGTTCCTAATAGAGCGCCAGATTTAATCACCATTTCGGGTAGAAGCGTGCAACCTAAACCGTTATCAATCATTTGGAGGAGTGTATATAGGCTGGTTGCCGCAAAAGCTTGATCAACTGAGTTGGTTGGCCGAGTTCCGCACGCCTCGATAGCGTGGTCTCTCAGGCAGTGCCCTTCTTCCAGTAAGAGTAGCTCATTTAGGTCGACATCTTTTATTGAAATTTCTTTCAGTTTGGAAAGCTTCTGTCCTTTTTTCGCAACCCACCAAAATTCGTCCTTGAATAGTTTATTGACCGTGAGGCCTCTTGTTTCATAAGGCAGGGCGATAACAGCAAAATCGAGTACCCCAGACTTGAGTTGGTCTAGAAGGCGTGCAGAAAAATCCTCCTTTAGATACAACTTTAACTGTGGGTACGTCAACTTCAGCGCTGGTATTACAATGGGCAGCAAAAATGGAGCAATCGTAGGAATAATTCCTAACTTTAAATTTCCACTTAGTGGCTTTTTTAAATGTTCCGTGATGCTGGCCAAGTCGTCGACTTGAGAAATTATCGATAACGCTCTGCTTAACACTTCTGCTCCAACATCAGTTAGGCGCACCGAGCGCTTAGTTCGCTCTAAAAGCACCGCTCCGAGGGTTGTCTCGAGTTCCTTTATTCCAGCTGAGAGTGTTGATTGCGTTATGAAAAGTTTCTCTGATGCTTGCCGAAAATTTAACGTTTCAGATACTACGATTAGATATTTCAATTGCCTGATAGTCGGTACGGCTGCTCCCATGGTTTGAAATTTTTAATGACCCTTTAACTCGTGGAAACAGTTTGCTCGAATTCGATGCCTTGATCTGATCGAAATTCAGTTTTTATATGCTCTTGATTGTATCCATTAAAAAGATGGCCAATCAACCCGCGGTCAAGGTCGCTCGTCCCCATATACCAATCAGTGACTGGGTAGGTCAAATTCATATTCCTTGCCATCATAATATGCTGGCTGTGATGGGCAGCATGATGTCTTCGAATGGTGTTTATTAGAGGGCAGTGACGAACGAACCAGTTTTCCCTTACATGGCAGCATAAGTGAAACGTTTCATAGTTTAGATAGTAAAACGGAGTAGAGAGCATCAGCACGTAACCCGCGTTTGGACTCCATAAGTAACCTATGATGAGTGCCATAGGGACGGTACCGAAAACGAAGATTAATAAAGCATACGGCGGAAATAAAACGATTCGCCACTCACGACTGGCGTCGTAAGTCATTCTTTTTGACGTGAAATATTGGTGGTGTTGGTGCACGTGTCGATGAAAGACCGGTAAAAATGCGCCACCGAGACCCTTAATGGGTTTATGCATCGCGTTCTTGTGTATCCACCACTCGTTAAAGTTGTACACCACAAAAACAGGAAGCAGCAGTAAGACTTCCGACCAATGTGGATTTTCAATTTGAGAAATACAAAACGCAATGACCGCTATTCCGGGTATATATATTGAGAGTAGATGTCCCCAACCCGAGTACCATTTCGCTATATTTTGCTTATACTCTTCACGAAATAGACGCTGCTTTTCGGTCATCTCTCCGGAAAACAAATTTTGGTCAGACATCCTCCCTCCTTTCCAATACGCGTTATGGTGTGTGACTGTTGTTCTTCGTCGCTTTAACTATACGTCTGTATTTGTTCTTCTAAAACCGCTACTTTAACATTTCGCTATCTCTGGATGTTGCATCGACCGAGGCTAGGGCTGTCATATTAACAATCCTGCGAACAGTTACTGTTGGCGTAACGATGTGAACAGCTCTCCTTGCTCCGAGAAGGATCGGACCTACGGTAATGCCATCACCGCTAACCATCTTCAATAAATTATAGGCAATATTTGCTGCCTCAACGGTTGGCATAATCAATAAATTTGCTTCCCCTTTAAGCTTGGAGTCTGGATGTATGCGGTTTCGGATCATTTCATTTAAAGCGGCATCACCGTGCATTTCTCCATCAATTTCTATACTCGGATCTAGCTTCTCAATAATATCGAGGGCATCACTCATTTTTGTTGCAGATGGGCTTACTTCAGTTCCAAAATTGGAATGTGAAACCAGCGCTACTTTTGGAGCTAAACCGAATCGCTTAACCTCATCCGCCGCCATAATTGTTATTTCTGCAATTTCTTGTGCCGATGGGTCGTGGTTGACGTAGGTATCACTTATAAATAATGTTCGATTCTGCATGGGCAATAAATTCATTGCTGCAAATATTGAGGCATTTTCTTCTCTACCAATTACATCGTTTACGTGTTTCAAATGATCTTGGTATCTTCCAATTGATCCGCAAATTAGTGCATCGGCATCACCTCTTCTTACTAACATGGCGCCAATGAGGGTTGTAGACGTCCGAACCGCAGTTTTCGCGTCTTCGGGGGACACGCCTTTTCGTCTCATGATTTGGTAGTAATCTGACCAAGTCTCTTTAAAACGCTCGTCATTTTCGGGATTAACTACCTCAAAGTGCTCCCCAGCTTTAATTCGTAATCCTGCTCTTTCAATTCTTGATTTGATGACGTCTGGACGACCAATGAGAATCGGGATACATAGTTTCTCATCTGAGACGGCTTGAACCGCTTGCAAGACCCTTTCATCTTCCCCTTCGGCATAAATGACTCTCTTCAAGTCCGCTTTCGCAGCCTCAAAGACAGGCTTCATTACGAAGCCGGTTTGATAAACCAAGTTAGAGATTTTGTCACGATATGCAGCCATGTCTTGAATAGGTAATGTCGCGACACCGCTGTTCATGGCGGCTTGGGCTACGGCAGGCGCAATCAGTGTAATAAGTCTGGGGTCAAAAGGAGTTGGTATGATGTATTCAGGTCCAAAACTCAATTCTTGTCCTTCATACGCTGACGCCACTACGTCCGAGCGCTCTGCTTGAGCTAACTCGGCGATCGCATAAACGCAGGCTAGTTTCATCTCTTCAGTTATCTTCGTGGCCCCAACATCCAGAGCTCCTCTAAAAATAAAAGGAAAACATAAAACGTTATTGACTTGATTTGGATAATCTGATCGACCTGTGGCGATCACGGCGTCTGGCCGAACCGATTTAATTTCCTCAGGCATAATTTCCGGTATCGGATTGGCAAGTGCTAACACTAAGGGTTTGTCAGCCATTTCAGCGATCCATTCTTTCTTGATTGTGCCCGGCCCCGATAACCCAAGGAAGATATCAGCGTTTCGCATGGCTTCATCTATTGTTACGAAAGGCGTATCAATCGCATATATTGCTTTATTCTCGTCAAGAGTTCCCGCACGACTGGTCGAAATTACGCCTTTGGAGTCACAAACAATGATGTTTTCTTTTTTTATCCCCAAAGTGATGAGTAAGTTGAGGCAGGCGATAGCCGCTGCACCGGCACCCGAACAAACAACACGCACGTCTCTTAAGTTTTTACCAACTACTTTTAGTCCGTTAATAATTGCTGCCCCAACAATAATTGCGGTGCCATGCTGATCATCATGAAAAACTGGAATCTTGAGTTTCTCTTTTAATTTTTTTTCAATATAAAAACACTCTGGAGCCTTAATATCCTCCAGATTGATTCCGCCTAGAGTGGGCTCGAGCGCCGCAATGATATCGACCAATTTATCTGGGTCTGTTTCCGCCAACTCAATATCAAAAACGTCAATACCGGCAAATTTTTTGAATAAACACGCTTTACCCTCCATGACTGGCTTGCCTGCTAGCGGACCAATATTGCCAAGACCTAATACAGCTGAGCCGTTAGTAACAACTCCCACAAGGTTTGCCCGAGACGTATATTTGGCCGCCAAAGTAGGGTCAGCCTCTATTGCTTTACATGCGTAAGCAACGCCTGGAGAATAGGCTAAAGCTAGATCTCTTTGGTTTGTTAGTCCCTTCGTCGGGACGACTGATATTTTTCCAGGTCTAGGACTTTCGTGGTATTCCAGTGCGGCGACTTTTAGTGCGTCAGACATTCGTGCTTTCCCCCCGAGGTTGCGTCTGTTAATATGTTCAGCCTTATATTAGGGTTTAGGTGGCTAGAATGCTACTGAATACTCGAAATAAAAGCGTTGATCGGACGGTAATCAATTATTGTGCGATTAATTTTTGTTTCAATATGAGGCGCTTGCAAGATTATCAAGCTGGGATGATGTTTAACGATATCGTACTTTTTTTCCCGTTCATTTTTAAGAAAACAGTCTTAAGGTTCGGTGAAGAGTGGTCTCTTCTTGAAGTTTTGGCATTTATTTTTTTATTTTCAAGGAAAGACACATGAGTACTGGTACAGTTAAATGGTTCAACGATTCTAAAGGTTTTGGATTTATTACCCCTGATGACGGTGGTAAAGATCTATTTGTTCATTTTTCAGCGATTCAATCGAATGGTTTTAAGACACTAGAAGAAAATCAAAAAGTGTCGTACGACGTCACAAGTGGTCCAAAGGGCGACCAAGCGACAAACATTCAGTCGATGGATTAATGTACTGACAAGCAATACCTTGACGGGAGTCTGACTCCCGTCAAGCATCCCTTCCGTTAGAACGCAGCATCCTCTGAGCTACGTTTCACAATATATTTCGATATTTCGTCTGGTTATTTTTTGTTAGCATTTCACTAACCTAAAAAAACTAAAGTCTATGTTACCCAAAGTAAATTCCTACAAGACGCTTGTCGATCAGTTCCAGTGGTCTATTCCTCGCAACTACAATATGGCTTGGGATATCTGTGACAAGTGGGTTGAGGAGGAGAGTCGAGTTGCCCTGTTATATGAAACCAAGGATGGCGAGGTGGCGCGTTATACGTTCAAGGATATCTATTTACTCTCTAACAGACTAGCAAATGTTTTTGCAACACTTGGTTTGGCAGTTCGCGATCGGGTCGGCATTCTTTTACCGCAAAGACCTGAGGTAGGGATATCGCATTTGGCGACTTATCGGTCAGGGGCAATAGCAGTGCCTTTGTTTACGCTTTTTGGACAAGATGCCTTGCGATACCGACTGAAAGATTCCGGTGCAAAAATTGTGGTTACTGATTCGGTTGGCGCAAATTCTATCGCATCAATTCGCGATGAATTACCTGATCTCAGAACGGTAATTAATATTGATGGTGCGAGTGATGGGGCGGAAGATTTTTACGCATTATTAGAGCGCGGATCCGATTCTTTTAAGACTGTGCACACCGCCGCAGAAGATCCCGCATTAATTATTTATACATCAGGCACAACTGGAGACCCAAAGGGAGCGCTTCTGCCGCATCGAACGATGATTGGCCATATGCCCGGTGTTGAATTTTCTCATGATTTTCTTGGGCAACAAGGTGATTTGATATGGTCACCTGCAGATTGGGCATGGATCGGTGGTTTGGTAGATGTTCTTTTTGCGGCGTGGCAATTAGGTGTACCGGTGATCGCTAGACGTTTTGAGAAGTTTGACCCCGATCAAGCATTATATTTAATGGAGCGATTTGCCGTTAGGAATGTCTTTATGCCGCCAACCGCACTAAGAATGATGCGAAATATCTCAAGCAAGAAATTTACTGGTTTAAATCTCCGGTCGTTAGCTAGCGGTGGGGAATCTTTAGGGGCCGAGCTCCAAGATTGGTCTAAAAACACACTAGGGATTTTCATTAATGAATTTTATGGACAAACTGAATGCAATATGACGGTTAGTGGATGTTCATCGCTTTACGCTTTGAAGCAGGGCGCTATCGGTCGGGCGGCCCCTGGTCATTTAGTTGCAGTTATTGATCACGAGGGTAACGAGAAACCTCATGGCGAGTCAGGGATGATCGCTGTCGCCGCTCCAAACCCCGTGATGTTCTTGGGTTACTGGAATAATGATCCGGCTACTCAGGATAAATTTATTGGTAGATGGCTGATCACTGGAGATACAGGATCGATCGATGAAGAAGGCTACATTACATTTGTCGGTCGTGATGACGATGTGATTACCAGTGCCGGATATCGTATTGGGCCTGGACCGATAGAGGACTGTTTAACTGCACACCCATCCGTACAAATGGCAGCAGTTATTGGCAAGCCTGATGATGCTCGGACTGAAATTGTGAAAGCATTCGTTGTTTTAAGAGAGGGCTACGAATCAAGTGAAGCATTACGAGATGAACTCAAAGACTGGGTAAAAAACCGATTATCAAAACATGAATATCCTCGAGAAGTTGAGTTTTTACTAGATTTGCCAAAAACCAATACAGGTAAGATTATCCGTCGCTTGCTAAGGAATTAGGCCTGAAATATTTAAATGCAATTTGTTTTAGAGATAAGGTAAGGCGTGTAGTACCAATATTTTGAAATATCAGGCGGGATCTCCAGCAATCGTTGTGCGTCTCATATCCCGTTTTTCTTTGGTATCTTCAAACCGTGTTGCTCGATGCATTGTGCGTCGGTTATCCCACATTACTAAATCGTAACGTTTCCATTGGTGCGTGTAGACATATTCTCTTTGCGTAGCCATTTCAGTCAGTTCCTCAAGAAGTAACTTAGCTTCTGTCACTGGCCAGTTGACAATACGACCAGCATGTGACGCGAGAAATAATGATTTTCGTCCCGTTGCGGGATGCGTTCGAACTAAAGGCTGAAGGACTGGCTTAAAATCTTCTTTTTCTTGCTCGGTAAAGTAGTCCATGCCGAGTCGAGCGCGAGAGTACATCAGTGAATGTTCGCATTGCAGATCCGCTATTAACTCTTTCATTGCTGACGTTAGATTTTCATAAGGTGAATGCATGTCCGCGTATTGGGTATCGCCCCCTTTTGCCGGAATTTCTCTGGCCGACAATAGTGAATACCGAGCTGGATTAGGGCGAAAGGAGCTATCAGAATGCCATATGCGATTCCCTAAATTAAAGATTCGTTGTCTTGATTCTTGTTCATGCAGTTCATCATTTTTATTTAAATTTGATATGTCAGAAAACATGTTGGATAGTCTGCGATCCTCTTGCTTCGTTATGTTATTTTTATTGTTCGCAATCTCTATCTCTCCGAAATATCGGCTGAATACTACTTGTTGTTCATCAGTAAACTCTTGATCTCGGAAAACTAAAATGCCGTGTCGATCGATTAAGCTTTGCAGCTCCGATTGTATTTCTGCTGTCAATGGCTCAGTGATGTTTACCCCCGTTACTTCTGCCACAAATAGAGGATGCATTTTTTTTACGTTTAGTGCCATAAATAATTCCTTTTTGGAAATATCAGTTCGGTTTTTCTTTTTTAAGTCATTAATGAAATCCTGTGACCGAGTCGGCCACATAAGGATTGGTCTGTCTTTCTGCTCCGAAAGTTGAGGTCGGCCCATGTCCTGGAATAAAGGTGACATTGTCGCCTAATGGCCAGAGTTTGGTTGTAATTGCGTTAATTAGCGCATCATGATCTCCTCGGGGAAAGTCCGTTCTGCCAATTGACCCTGCAAAAAGGACATCGCCGACAATAGCTACGTTATTTTGAGCCGAAAAGAAGATTACGTGTCCGGGGGTATGTCCGGGGCAGTGCTTCACACGCAATTTAATGTTTCCGAACTCCACCGTCTCGTCGTCCGCTAAGTACCGATCAGGAGTGAAGGATGAAGAATGTGGCAATCTGAATTGCTTACTCTGTTCCTCTAGCTGGTCAATCCAAAACTGATCGTCTATGTGTGGACCTTCTATAGGGATATTAAGTTGATCCCTTATTTGCTTACTTGCCCCACAATGGTCGAGATGACCGTGAGTAAGTAGAATTTTCTCGATGGTTACCGCTTCGTCCTTTATAGCGTCGAGTATTTTTTCAATATCACCGCCAGGATCGACTAAGGCCGCTTTTTGCGTAGCCTCGCATATTAGCAATGAGCAGTTTTGGGCGAACGGGGTAACCGGAATTATTTTGATTTTCATGAGTTGCTGTTTTTTCTTACATGCTGGTTTTCGATGTAAATCTAGTCCAACTGCCTGATTGCACCTGAAATAGTTCATTTAACAGTCGATCTTAACTAAAAAATGAAGTTATAATGAAAATCATTCTCATTTAGGTTTACGTAAAATGGAAAATAAATATCTTTCCGGAATGAAGCTAGGACAACTAGCCACCATAAAGAGCGTTAATCAACACTCTACTGACGATTCTATTGCGCGGAGACTTCGTAATCTTGGTTTTGTAGAGGGCGAAGAGGTGAGGCTCATTAGTTATGGTCCTCTTGGTCAAGATCCGCTTTTGGTGCAAATTGGATTCACGCGATTTGCATTGAGATCCAGCGAAGCGCATCGCGTAGAAATCCACTAGTAGGGGACGTCAAAATGACAACGTTAAGAGTGGCATTGGTTGGCAATCCAAATTCCGGTAAGACAGCGCTTTTTAATCTGTTGACAGGCAGTCGGCAAAAAGTAGCAAATTATCCTGGAGTCACCGTTGAGAAGAAATCTGGCGTATTTCGGGTAGACCAAGATAAAAAATGGGAGATTTTAGATTTACCCGGAGCATATTCTTTTGATACAGATAGCTTGGATGAACTCATTACTAAGGATGTGTGTCTTGGGAACGTCGCCGGGGAGAAAGAGCCCGATTTTATTGTTTGTGTTGTAGATGCTACGAATCTGAGACTGCATCTTAGATTTGCCCTGGAAGTTAGGTCCCTCGGAATTCCAATGGTGGTAGCGCTCAATATGTCTGATGCCGCCAGAGCGCGAGGAATAAAAATTGATGTTGCGACCTTGTCTGAGAAGTTGGGTGTAAAGGTTATAGAAACGGTTGCTGTTCGTAAAAATGGAGCGGATGGACTCATCGCGGAGATGAAGCAAAATCTACCTAATGTGGGTGCGATAACGACGGACTCTATGGACTATCATGCTGAGGTAAGGGAAATTATTTCTGATTGTGTGGTGATGCCCAGCAGGACGTCACGAACCGATGATGTTTTGGATCGCATTTTTTTACATCCAGTAGCGGGACTTTTGATTTTGGCGTTAACCATGTTTCTGATGTTCCAGGCGGTTTTCTCTTGGGCGGCACCATTCATGGATATGATTGATTTTGGCATTGGTAGCCTTGGTAGTGCAGTGGAAATAACCCTACCCGAAGGGCCGTTGAGAGACCTTATTGTTGAGGGATTAATCGGCGGGGTTGGCAGTGTAGTAATATTTTTGCCTCAAATTTTATTACTATTCTTGTTTATTTTGGTTCTGGAGGAGTCCGGTTATCTTCCGCGTGCAGCGTTTCTATTAGATCGATTCATGGTTGGAGCAGGGTTGTCGGGGCGTTCGTTCATACCCCTTTTGTCGAGTTTTGCTTGTGCAATTCCGGGAATTATTGCTACGCGAACAATTCAAGATCCCAAAGACCGAATCACGACTATTCTCGTTGCACCACTGATGACATGCTCCGCGAGACTCCCGGTATATGCGCTATTAATCGCGGCTTTTATCCCTGACCAAACAGTATTGGGCTTATTTAACCTTCAGGGAATCACACTTTTCGCCCTCTATGCGGCGGGTATTGTGAGCGCCTTGATTGTGTCCTTTGTAATGAAGCGGGTTAGACGTGGTCTTCATACTCAATCACTTCTTTTGGAGTTGCCTTCTTACCGATTACCAAGTGCTAGAGATGTTCTCATTGGGCTATGGGAGCGTGGTCGCTTATTTATTGCCAGAGTCGGTACTATAATTTTGTCGATCACCGTAGTGCTTTGGGTGCTTTCAACATATCCAACGCCACCAGAGGGGTGGGTTGGCGTGCCGATTGATTACAGTATTGCTGGTCGAATCGGCCACGCAATAGAGTGGATATTCCAGCCGCTCGGATTTAATTGGCAAATTTGCGTTGCGCTCATTCCAGGTTTGGCTGCTAGAGAGGTCGCAGTAAGTGCGCTCGGAACTGTTTATGCAATTTCTGCGGCAGTTGAAGATCCGACCGCTCAGTTACTGCCGATTGTCTCGGTTGATTGGAGTTTTGCTACAGGTATGTCCTTACTTGTTTGGTATATATTCGCACCGCAATGTTTGGCTACATTAGCTGTCATAAAAAAGGAAACACAGTCATGGAAGGTCGTCTCGATCGCCACAACGTATTTGTTCGGTCTGGCGTATCTAGCCTCTTTATTGGTTTATCAAATATTCTCTTAGATGGATACAATGTATTATCACTTCATCGAAACTACTCTCATTTTAACTATTGCGTCAGTTAGCCTGAGTTACCTATTTGGCCGCTGGTTTCCAGCTCACAAGAAGCTGGTTATTGAGCGATTGATTATTCGGTTTCCAAGGATGGGTCGTTTGTTTAAGTTTGAGGACGGTGCCCAAAGTAATTCTGACGCTGAAGGAGTACGGGGTTGTTTTAGTTGTGCGCCGACTGGTGCTTGCGGAGGTTGCCCTACGAACAGAAGCTAGTACTTCTGTATTATTCCGATTAGCGTTCTGACGTGACAAATCTCTGAAATTTTAGTCAAGGAATTCCAAATGGCATCTCAACTTTTTTCACAATTTCAATTAGGTCCGGTTGATTTATCCAATCGAATCGTCGTCTCTCCCATGTGTCAGTATATTGCTGATCAAGGAAAGGCCAATGATTGGCATTTAATGCATTACGGCAATTTATCGATTGGAGCAGGCGCATTATTAATTTTTGAGGCAACTCACGTTTCCGCTCAAGGCCGAATTACACATGAATGTCTTGGACTTTACGATGAAGAAACAGAAAATGCACTACAACGAGTAGTGTCATTTTGTAGAGAATACGGCCAAGCAAAGTTAGGCATTCAACTTGCGCATGCTGGTAGAAAAGGTTCTGCAAAAACACCTATGCAGGGCGGCGCGGCATTGCAAGCAAACGAAAACCCTTGGGAAACACTGGCTCCAAGTGCTTTGGCTTTTGCGGATGGATGGCATGTTCCCAAAAGTATGACTAAAGAGGATTTAGTAAAAGTTAAATTTGAATTCGTTGAATCAGCGAAGAGGGCGGTACGTCTTGGTTTTGACGTTATTGAGTTACACGCTGCTCATGGATATTTGCTCAATCAATTTACATCACCTCTGTCGAATCATCGTACGGATGAATATGGCGGTAATGATTTGTCGAAAAGGTTGGCGTATCCGCTGGAAGTTTTTGATGCGGTTAAAGAAGTTGTGCCAAAAAATATAGCACTAGGGGCGCGAATTTCTGGAACCGATTGGGTTGAGGGTGGCTTGAATCCTGAGGAGATGATTGTTTTCGCGAAGGAACTAGCTCAAAGAGGGTGTCATTTTGTGGACGTGACCTCAGGACAATTGGACTCAAGGCAACAAATTCAATTTGCCCCTGGTTTTAATCTACCATTTTCAAAGAAGATCAAAAACGAAGTAATGATGGCCGCGATGGGTGTTGGAATGATCACAACACCGAAGCAAGCCGAGGAAGCAATTTCCTCTGGTGCGGCAGACCTAATAGCAATTGCAAGAGGTGCGATGGATGATCCTCGCTGGGCTTGGCATGCGGCGAAAGAATTAGGGGTGGATCTTGGGTATGTGCCCAATTATCAGAGGTGCCACCCTAGCGTTTGGAAGAGTTGAAGTTCTTGTGGCGTGGGATTTACGCTGATGGACTGTTTAATTTGTTAGTGAAATATTCCGCTAATCAAAGTGGCATACGGTTTTGCCCATTCCTTCAATTTCCATCTCAAGATTATCGCCAGATTTAATGGGAAACATGACCGATAGAGAGCCGGACAGGATGATCTCTCCTGCTTTAAGACTCATACCCAGGCTGCCTAAGGTATTGGCAAGCCAGGCTACCGCATTTAATGGGTGGTCAAGCGTTGCGGCTCCGGTACCTGTACCAATTATTTCTCCATTTTTTTTAAGCACTATGCCGCAAGTTGCTAGGTCAATACTTTTCAATCTTGTACGGGATGAGCCGATTACGAAGGCGCCGGCTGAGGCATTATCCGCGACAGTATCTTGAATTTTTATATTCCAGTCTTGAATGCGGGAGTCAACGATCTCGAATGCAGGCATCACGCATTCTGTCGCGTCGATTATTTGGTCACGCGTAATGCCCGGGCCCTTTAGATCTTTCTTAAGGAGAAATGCGATTTCACCTTCCCCTTTTGGTTGGCAGAATTTATTAAAGGGGAGACTTTGAGACTCTTGGAATTCCATTCCTGACATAAGATGTCCAAAATCTGGTTGATCAACGCCTAGCATGTTCATCACAACTTTTGCTGTAATGCCTATTTTCTTTCCGACAACAGACTCTCCTTGCGCGATTCTTTTGGCCATCAACTTTAGTTGAATTTGATATGCATCCTCGACTGTAATATTCGGAGCTGAATCCGTAATTGGTTGAATCTGGCATGCGCTTTCCCAAGCTTGATATAGCTGGTTGACTAAATCATTAATTTTCGTTTCGCTTAAGTTCATTCTTGACCTCGTATTTTTAGAGCTCACGCTGTGGTTCGCTTGGAAAGCATCATTCGATGATTATTTTGATTTATTAATCCGACAACACCTAGTTTCTGTATTTCTCGGCTCCATGTTGCGGGGATTATCGAATACTTTTTATGACATCCACAATCTCGGACTCGGACCAATCAATATCACCGATAATTTTATAAACAATTTGGTGCTTTCGGTTAAGAATAACTGTGGTGGGAAGGCCAATGTCAATCCAAGCTTTGACATCCTTAATTTCAGGATCAATTAGGGTCATTGCCCCCTCGCCGATTTTATTCCATGTGCTCTCTACTCGATCTTTTGTTTCGCCGTAATTAACGAAAAGAACAACAAATTTTTTCTTCGGGAGTTGCATGCGTAGCTCTAAAAGCGATGGTATTTCCTTGAGGCATGGTGCGCACCAAGTCGCCCAGAAGTTCAATACAATGGTTTTGTCTGAGAAATCTGTAAGGCTAATTTTTTCGCCGCTCAATGTGGTTACGTTGAGAGGAGGAGGTGTTGGATTTTTATCCCAGACGACGAACTTGTCTATCGGGGCGCCAATAGCCAGTGATGCAATCATACTAATAGTTACAAATCCTAGTTTAAGCATGGCAGATGATCATTTGAATGAATAATGTGGTGGGACTCGTTATAAGCGTTAAAGTTTTGACACGTCTCATTAGATGTCCCAAGGATTTGGCCGATCGCTCTTTAGGCCGTATTTTTTAATTGCCTGGCTGAGCACGGGCTTTTCAATTGAGCCATCTGCGACCAACGCCCTAAGCGTTGCGAGCGTTATGTGGAATCGATCGACCTCATAAAAATCTCGTAAAGATTTTCTTGTGTCACTCCGTCCGTATCCGTCCGTGCCTAACGTCACGTAGCGCCGTGGGACCCAGGTGCGAATCATATCTGGAACAGCGCGCATGTAGTCGGTAGCGGCAATAATAGGTCCGACTGTAGATTTAAGACATTGCTCTACCCACGTTGGTTTTTCTGTCGCCTCTGGATTATATGTATTTTGACGATCCACGCTAAGACCGTCACGTCTCAGCTCGGTAAAACTCGTAACACTCCACACATCCGTATTTACGTCCCAATCATCTTTTAATAAATCCGCTGCTGCTAATATTTCCCTGAGAATTGTGCCCGAACCGAGTAATTGTGCTCGGGGACCCGAGGATTTTTGACCTTGTTGGAGACAGTACATCCCATTAATGATGCCCTCTTGAGCATCATCAGGCATGCTTGGGTGGGAGTAGTTTTCATTCATCACAGTGACGTAATAGAACACGTCGTCTTGCTTTTCAAGCATTCGTGTCATCCCATCCTGGACGATTGTGACAACTTCATAGCCGTATGTTGGATCGTAAGCCACGCAGTTTGGAACCGTTGAGAATAATAGGTGGCTAGATCCATCCTCATGCTGCAAGCCCTCACCAGAAAGTGTCGTTCGACCGGCCGTAGCTCCAAGCAAGAATCCGCGAGCTCTTGAATCTCCGGCGGCATAAACTAAATCACCAATTCGTTGAAAACCAAAGCAGGAGTAGAAAATATAAAAAGGCAGCATAGTAGTGCCGTGTGTTGAGTAGGATGTTGCAGCGGCTATCCATGATGAGATAGCACCCGCCTCCGTAATTCCCTCCTCAAGAATTTGACCATTTTTTGCTTCTTTGTAATACAACAGTTCGTCACGGTCTTCGGGGTCATATAACTGACCAAAGGGAGAGTAAATTGCAACTTGTCGGAATAATGATTGCATACCAAAGGTACGTGCCTCGTCGGCTACAATAGGCACTACCCGCTTGCCTAATTCTTTATTTTTTAATAGCTGAGACAGCATTTGTACGAATACCATGGTGCTGGATTGCTCCCTTTGTCCTGAACCTCCAGTTAGTTTGGCAAAGTCGGTAAGTTTCGGTGCAGCTAAATTTTCACTATTCTTGATACGCGCTGGTAAGTATCCGCCGAGCTTATGTCTTTGCTCATGTAAGTATTTCATCTCCGGTGTATCCTCTTCGGGTTTATAAAACCGAAGATTTTCAACATCCTCATCAGATATGGGAATAGAGAAACGATCCCGAAATGCGAATAATGCGTCGTTTTCTAACTTTTTCTGCTGATGGGACGTCATTTTGCCTTGTCCCCAGTGTCCCATACCGTATCCTTTTTTAGTTTGAGCAAGAATCACGGTTGGTCTTCCTTTATGACTTACCGCAGAATGGTAGGCTGAATAAATTTTTATTGGGTCATGTCCGCCTCGCTCAAGCCGATCGATATCCTCATCAGACAAGTGCGAGACGAGTTTCTGCAATTCCGGATACTTATTAAAAAATGTTTCGCGATTAAATTGCCCATCCGTTGCCGCGTACTTTTGAAATTCACCATCAACAGTTTCATGCAGTCTTTTAATAATCACGTTCTCTTGGTCAATCGCAAACAGTGGGTCCCAATCAGATCCCCACATTACCTTAATGACATTCCATCCAGCGCCACCGAAAAGACCTTCAAGTTCCTGGACGATCGAGCTATTACCGCGCACGGGACCATCCAAGCGCTGTAAATTACAGTTCACAACGAAAATGAGATTATCAAGCCCCTCGCGTGAGGCTAATGAGAGTCCGGCGATAGACTCTGGCTCATCCATTTCGCCATCGCCCACAAAACACCAAACTTTGCGGTCACTCGTATTATGAAGTTCTCTATTCTCAAGGTAGCGGATGAAACGTGCTTGATAGATAGCGGTGATAGCACCTAGGCCCATCGACCCAGTCGGAAACTGCCAAAAATCCGGCATCAGCCATGGGTGACAATAGGAGGATAGACCGACACCACCTGTTTCTTGTCGATAGTTAGCAACGTTTTCTTCGCTTAATCGCCCCTCGAGAAAGGCCCTTGAATAAACGCCGGGAGCTGAGTGCGGCTGAAAATATACGCAGTCACCATCGAGGCCAGCTCTAAAAAAATGGTTGAACCCTACCTCGAAGAGATCGGCTGATGAAGTGTAGGTTGCAATGTGTCCACCTAAATCTGAGTTTACGCGGTTTGCCCTTACAACCATGGCTAGAGCGTTCCATCGAATAATGGCAGATAATTTAGCCTCTGCGTCAAGATTTCCTGGGAACGGAGGCTGGTCTGCCAACGATATCGTGTTTGAGTACGGTGTATTGAGTACGGGAGGCATAGGAACCCTAAGTCGCCTCGCTTGTTCTAGCAATTTCATCAATAAAAAAGTTGCACGCTCTTCACCTTCGATTGCGACGAGTTGGTTAAAAGCGTCTACCCATTCTTGAGTCTCGATAGGATCTAAATCTTGAGGCAGTACTCGCCAAAATGCTGATACATTCATTTGCTTTTGGTCGGACATATCGGTCATGTGTGTTGCTCCAGCTTGTTTGCCATTTAAATTTGTATTTACCGTCCATCATATCGAAAGTTATGGAGCACGTGATTCTTTTTATGCTTTGAAAATTGCTATGTAACAAAATTATTATGCTAATATTTGTTTATATACAGCATATTATTTTGATTATTATGATTGATTCAATTGATTGGGAAATATTAAGGTTATTGCAGAATAACGCGAGAATCACCAATATCGAACTGTCTAAAGCTATTGGACTCTCGCCTTCTCCAACGTTGGCACGCGTAAAAGCGCTTGAGAAATCTGGCCACATCAGTCGGTATGTAACCTTGATTGATTCCTTAAGAGTTGGATTAAAAGTGAGTGTCTTTATTAATGTGGCATTAGAGCGTCAGGTGGAGTCGGCGCTGGAGCGTTTTGAGGAATCAATCAAAGCACGCCCTGAGGTAATGGAGTGTTATCTCATGACGGGAGAAGCCGATTACTTGATTCGAGTAGTCGTAGCAGATATCCAAGTACTAGAAGCGTTTATTTTAAATTTTTTATCAAAAATTCCGGGTGTAGGTAATATCAAATCGAGCTTTGCACTCAAGCAGGTTAAGTATAAAACAGCGTTACCATTACCCGGAGGTAATTAACAAATGATCAAACGAATTGCTGTTTTTTGTGGCTCGAGAAAAGGGACTAAAGATGCGTATGAGTTAGCGGCCAAACGACTCGCAAAGATTCTTGTTGAAGGTGAAATAGAGCTCGTCTTCGGCGGAGGTAGAGTCGGATTGATGGGTATATTGGCGGATAGCATTATTACCCAAGGGGGAAAGGTGACCGGAGTGATACCGACTGGGTTAAGTACCAGGGAAGTAGTGCACCAAAATCTAACAGAATTAGTGACTGTTTCGGATATGCATGAACGTAAGGCAAAGATGCTCGATTTGGCAGATGCATTTATCGCAATGCCCGGGGGAATCGGTACTATGGACGAGTTCTTTGAGGCTTGGACTTGGTATCAATTAGGAATTCACGAAAAACCAGTAGGGCTATTAAATGTAGAGGGTTATTTTGATAGCTTGACCAATTATCTGCACACAATGGTAGATCAGGATTTTTTAGCTGAAGAGCATTTTAAAAGTTTATGTACTTCCGATTGTCCTAAAGCCTTAATTCATAAATTGAAATTAAGTAAGCGAGCATCAAAATCCGTCTGGGTGACGGATTCAAATTAAACCTATCGAGAGAACGTTTTATAGAGTAGTGGAATTACAAAAAGCGTCATCATTGTGGAGACTGCTAATCCCCACATAATTGCTGAGGCAACTGGGCCCCACAGTAGCGAGTTTCCACCGAGACCTAATGCCAAGGAGAGCAGCCCTGCGATCGTTGTGAACGATGTAATTAAAATCGGTACAACTCGACGCCGTGCTGCAAAGACAATAGCATGCACGCCATTCATGCCCGATTTTCGGCGTGTATTGGCCGCGTCAATCAACACAATTGCGCTATTTACCGAAATACCAGTAAGCGCAACAATGCCATACATCGTATATAAACTCAGGGGATTTTGGGTGATAATTAAGCCGATTACAACGCCAATAAAAGCTAAAGGGACGGTGGCTAGAATCATTAGCGGTTGGAAGTAGCTTTTAAATTGCGTCCCAATTAATAGATAAATTAGGCTAATTCCAAGTAAGAATAGCAAGAGCATGGCGTCTAAACTTTCTTGAATATCATCGAGTGCGCCCGAGAAATCTAGCGAGACGTTAGGATGGTCGAACTTAATTCTTGCCCACTCCTCTTTGATTAGTTCGTTAACTTGGATTTCGTTAATACGCTCTCGGTCAATATCTGCTTCTAAGGTGATCGTTCGTCTGAAGTTATAGTGTCGAATACTCTCTCGAGACTTGCCGGTATCAAAGTGGACCAATTGCCTTAGAGGAATATTTTCTCCGGTTAGTGTTGTAATAGACTGAGAAAGTAACGCATCAATATCCTCTAAATTAGTCAAATTTGATTTGACGCGTACGTCTATTTTCTCGCCTTCTGATTGAAGGAATGTGACGACTTCACCATCGACGAATAAGCGGATTGATCGAGTTACTATTAATGGATCGATACCAAGTCTATTGATTGATTCATAATTTAATTTTAAATTTAGTTGATTTCGCCCTGGACTGTCGTCATTACTGATATCAGAAACTGCGTCAAGCGTCCCCAGAAATTTTTCCAGGTGCGTAGTAACGGTCCTTAATTCATCAAAATTATCTCCTCTGATTTTGACGCTGATGGGTTTAGTGATCGGAGGCCCGCCAGAGATTCGGGTAAAAGTGACGTTTGCGGGTCCATTGCTGCCTCCAATATCGAGTCGCATGTCATCGATGACGGCGTCCACTTCTCTAAGAGTTCCTTCATGTGGCTCAAGGCTCACGATTACTTGTCCGTATCGGCTCTCAAATAACGCTGCTTGGTCGGTATATTTAATACCAGCCACTGATGTAATTGCTCGTTCTTCGTCAGGTGATACATAGTCTCTTACTTGTCCTTCGATTTTTTTCGTCCATTTCATCGTTTCCTGAAGGGGGGTGCCAGAGGGCATATCTACGTTGACGTAAAAGAGTCTTATAGGGTCAAACGCAAAAAATTGAATATTTACCAAACCTGCGCCAACCGCAGATACAGCGATGCAAAAGCTGAGCACAGCGAGTGATAAAAAAGATTTAGGTCTCCTGAGAACAAACACAAGGGCTTTGCTGTATTTGTGCCGTATCACGCGGGTTTTGGTTTCTCGAATCAGTTGCACACGAGATTTTTTATTGAAGTTGAGTTTAAGCCCCATAATGTGTGCGGGTAACATCCAAAATGCTTCGAACAAGCTGAACGCGAGCGCTAAGGTCACCATGGCGGGGACGACAAGCATAAATTTTCCAA
>Ga0181554_1001826_pt1 | contig 19496 bp, 15 predicted proteins | sample 011ome_16_FD_145602 | JGI IMG/M metagenome (GOLD analysis project Ga0181554, IMG submission 145602) | Coastal salt marsh microbial communities from the Groves Creek Marsh, Skidaway Island, Georgia - 011503CT metaG (spades assembly) | ecosystem: Environmental > Aquatic > Marine > Intertidal zone... | reverse complement strand
TGCCCCATCGCTTGACCTGCGCGGCAGCCTCGTCGGGGGAATGGTTATCAAGCAACAAACGATCCACCAAAGGCGCTCCTGAAGGCTTGCTCCAAAGCGCGCGTGCTTCCATCGCCGCCGCGGCCTCCTCCTCGTCGCGCACCTCCACAACGACAGGTAAATCCTCGCTTCGGTCTTTCAGGTACTTTGCAACATTTTCAAGAGCCTGTGCCATCGAACCGGCGTAATCAACGTGATTGTCCTTGATCAGGATCATGTCGTACAACCCCATCCGGTGATTTACGCCTCCTCCGATTCGCACCGCCGCCTTTTCAAATTCGCGCAATCCCGGTGTGGTCTTCCGCGTATCGAGAACGGCGCATTGGGTTCCTTCAAAAGATGCCATGACCTCAGCAGTGCGCGAAGCAATACCGCTCATCCGTTGCATAAAATTGAGTGCCAACCGCTCCCCGATGAGAATGCTCTTGGCAGCCCCTTGGACCCGAAAAACGCGTTGGCCCACCTCCACAACATCGCCATCGTCGCACAGCAATTCACAGGTCAATTGCGCATCCACGATATTGAAGACCCGCCGCGCCACCGCCAAACCGGCCACAACACCCGCCTCTTTGGCCATGATCCAGCCCTCCTGTTGCAACCCGTCAGGCAGCGATGACTCGGAAGTGCAATCGCCTGCTCCCAAATCTTCCTCCAGCGCCAGCCGGATCATTCGTTCCATTGCTTCCGAAATCATGCAGCGAAGATAGAATACCTTTGCTACGTGCAAATCACCTTATTGGCCATCGGAAAAACGCAGTCCACATGGATTGCAGAAGGAACGCAAGTGTATGTGGACCGACTGAAGCACTACGGAAAATTCGTTTTTGTCGAGACGGCCGATGCCAAACTCCGCCAAACCAAAAAAGATCCCGCCACCGTTCAGGCAGCAGAGGCTGAGATCCTCGAAAAGCACCTCAACGGCGTGGACCACCTGGTCTTATTGGACGAGCGGGGGAAAGCATTCACTTCCGTACTATTCGCCGATCAATTACGCAAGCTTCAAAATCGGGGCCTGCGGCACGTGATGTTTGTTATCGGCGGTCCGTACGGATTTTCCGAATCCATTCGCCAACGCGCAGATGCATTCATGAGCCTGGGGCCCATGACGTTCTCCCATCAAATGATCCGCGCTTTTGCAGCCGAGCAAATTTACCGCGCTCATACCATCCTGAAGGGTGAACCCTACCATCATGAATGAAAAAAGCCCGGCAGGATGCCAGGCTTTTTCAAATTGTTCGGTATAGGCTCTTAAGCCGCCAATACCGTCACTACGTTGTTCAGCACTTCTACCGTTCCGCCTTTCACGGCAAAACGCTCTTCACCACCGGTCGTCCGCACCACCACATCACCGGATTGCAAGGTGGTAATCAACGCCGCGTGGCGGTCCATGATGCCCATGCTGCCGTCCGAACCGGGCAAACCCACGTACTGAGCTTCTCCGCTGAACAAAGTGGCATCCGGTGTGAGAATGTGTACCGTCATCGTCTTATTTCGCTTCAGCCATCATCTTTTCTCCGGCCTCAATCACCTCTTCAATGGTACCCTTCAAGTTGAACGCAGCCTCAGGCAAGTGATCCAATTCCCCGCTCAAAATGCGGTTGAAGCCTTTGATGGTATCCTCGATGGGAACCAATACACCAGCGAGACCGGTGAACTGCTCCGCAACGTGGAACGGCTGAGAGAGGAAACGGCTGATGCGACGTGCGCGGTATACCGTTTGCTTGTCTTCCTCAGACAATTCGTCCATCCCCAGGATGGCAATGATGTCTTGCAATTCCTTGTAGCGTTGCAACGTTTCTTTAACGTTTTGGGCGCATTTGTAGTGATCTTCACCCACAACCTCAGGCGTCAAGATTCGTGAAGTTGAATCAAGCGGATCCACCGCTGGGTAGATTCCCAAAGATGCAATTTTACGTGACAATACAGTGGTCGCGTCCAAGTGAGCAAACGTTGTCGCAGGTGCAGGGTCAGTCAAGTCATCTGCAGGTACGTATACCGCCTGAACCGAGGTGATTGAGCCACGCTTGGTCGAAGTGATGCGCTCCTGCATCGCGCCCATTTCCGTTGCCAGGGTGGGCTGATATCCCACCGCTGAAGGCATCCGTCCTAAAAGGGCCGAAACCTCAGAACCGGCTTGCGTGAAACGGAAGATGTTGTCAATGAAAAACAGAATGTCACGTCCTCCGGACTCCTCATCCCCGTCACGGAAGTACTCCGCAACCGTCAAACCTGACAGTGCTACACGAGCACGCGCTCCGGGAGGCTCGTTCATTTGGCCGAACACGAGCGTTGCCTGGGAATTGGCCAATTCGTTGGTATCCACCTTCGAAAGGTCCCAACCGCCTGCTTCCATACTCTCCTGGAATGCCTTGCCGTACTTGATTACGCCCGATTCAATCATCTCACGCAACAAGTCATTTCCTTCACGGGTGCGCTCACCGACACCGGCAAAAACCGAAATCCCCTCGTATCCCTTCGCGATATTGTTGATCAACTCCATGATCAATACCGTCTTGCCTACACCCGCACCACCGAACAATCCAATCTTTCCACCCTTTGCGTACGGCTCAATCAAATCAATCACCTTAATCCCCGTGAACAACACTTCCGTCGCTGTAGACAAGTCTTCGAACTTCGGGGCTTCTTGGTGAATTTCACGACCGTTGGTCTTATCGGTTGCCACGATTCCGTCAATGGCATCGCCTACTACATTGAACAACCGGCCTTTGATTTGATCCCCAACCGGCATGGTGATGCCCTTTCCGGTCGCGGTCACTTTCATGCCGCGCGAAAGGCCCTCCGTCGCATCCATGGAGATGGCACGCACGGTGTCTTCACCAATGTGTTTTTGGGTTTCAAGAATGAGGTCTCCTCCTTCTCGCTGGATGGTCAACGCATCCAAAATTTTGGGGAGCGGTACCCCCGCTGGAAAACTTACATCGACAACCGGTCCGATGACCTGGGCTATGGTTCCTTGTTGAGACATGAGCTGTAAGGCGATTTGTGCCAATTAATTTCGGCGCAAAAGTACAAGGTAATCCGCGAGATTACCAACCTATCTTTGTAAAAGTGAAAGTCCATTTCAACGCCCGCGAATTTTCATCCGAAGTGCCCACTGTCCTGACGATTGGGACGTTTGATGGGGTACACGTGGGGCACCGAGCGGTGTTGGACTTGTTGAAAACTCGCGCAGCCGAGTTGGGCGCTGCCTCAGTTTTGTTGACGTTCCATCCGCACCCGAGAACGGTCCTTCACCCTGACACCCATCAGTTGCGGCTCATCAACACCATTGAAGAGCGTCGGCAATTGTTGGAGGGGGCTGGTTTGGACCACCTCGTCATCCAACCGTTCACATTGGAATTGTCCCGGATGTCGCCGCTGGATTATGTGCGCGAACTCTTCGCAGATGGCATCCGTCCTCAAGCGGTGATTGTCGGTTATGACCATCGGTTTGGTCGCAATCGGGAGGGGTCGTTCGATAGCTTGGTCAATCTGGGCAAGGTGTTCGGCTTCGAAGTTGAAGAATTGCCTGCGCACACACTCGAAGACACCCGCATCAGTTCGACCAAGGTACGGGAAGCGCTGCTGGAGGGCGATATGCGTCGAGCTCGCACCTGGTTAGGCCAACCTTTTCCATTTACCGGGCGCGTGGTTCGTGGCGAACAGCTCGGCAGGAGGATGGGGTTTCCCACCGCAAATTTGGTAAGCGAAGATGCGCTGAAACTCATTCCAGGAAAAGGGGTCTATGCGGTGTGGGCGAAAATTGCCGGAACGTCCCAATGGAATCCTGCGATGGTCAACATCGGAACGCGCCCCACGGTCGACGCGACCAACACGCATCAGAGCATCGAAGTCCATTTCTTGGAGGGCGGAAGGCAGTGCTATGACGAACATATTTCCCTTCGGTTTATCGAAAGGTTGCGGGATGAAATGGAATTCGAAGGATTGAAGGCGTTGCAAAACCAATTGCAACAAGATGAACAGCTTGCGCGTTCCATCTTACAGAAAGAAGCTGTGCCGTCGCCATGAGGTTACCCGATACCTTTTTCCGCTGCTTGTTGATCTTCATCCCGCTGGGGTGTAGCCTGCTCGCTGGAGGCCAAGAAACCTTTGACTGGCGAGAGTCCCCCATATTCACCTCAGTGGAAGCGGCACGAGAAGCGAGAGCGCTGGGGCAACCCATCTACCGATTGGATTTGACCCGGCAAAAATTGCGGGAATTCCCATCGGAAATCGCAGCGTGGTCGGAGCTCCGTGAAGTCATCTTGAATCGGAACAAACTTACTGCCATCGACGAGGATTTGCATCAGTGGGAACATTTGGAAGTATTTGCGGCAGAATCCAACGCCCTCGAGAAATTTCCCGCTTCCGTACTTCAATGGAAGGCACTCCAAACGTTGCAACTTGGGGATAACTTGATCGATTCGATTCCACTCCACATTGACAAGCTCCCGCATCTCGCGAACCTGAGTCTGTGGTCCAATGTCATTTCGTATTACCCGGCAAGTCTCGGGGATTCAAGATCGCTGAAATCCCTGGACCTCCAGTACAACGACATGACCGCAGAGGAACAAGAAATGCTCAAATCTTGGTTGCCCGGGCAGGTGGAATTAACCCTTTCGGCGCCTTGCCGGTGTGATTTCGAAGAGCCATGACTGGGGGGGATGAACCGCGGGCTTGGCATCGCTGGGGAGAACCTGTAGCGGTCGTCTTGAACTTGGCCTACACGGTGGGATACCAGCAAGGAGCGGCTTGGTCATTTTACGCCGCCGGAATCGGATCCGCATTATTCCTCGTTTTGTGCTGGCAACGGCAAATGAAGTTCGAAGCGCTGCTCTGGTGCTATTACATTGTTATGGCTGTCTACGGGGCGGCCGTCGTGCAAGAGGCTTGGCCTGATCCGCTGCCCGAGGCTTCGTGGTTGGCGCACGGGCTATCCCTGCTGCTTTGGGCGGTCATCTGGGGAATGCTGGTTTTAGCGTTTCGCGGCAAAAGTTGGAAGCCGGGGCTCGATGCGTTTACCACCATAGGCAGCATCATTGCGACCTATTGGATGCTGCAATTCGTTGAGGCCAATTGGTTGTACTGGATCGTGGTGAACATGGCTTCAGTGGTGCTTTACGCCAGCCGAAAGCTACATTGGGGCACCGGCTTGTTTGTTTTGTACACCCTGCTTTCCTTGGAGGGATGGTTCAATTGGATATGAGGCCCTTTCGCATTGCCATCACAGGAGTTGAATCCACCGGAAAATCCACGCTTGCCCTTGCGTTGGGATCGAAGTTGAATGCCCCCGTCGTGGAAGAATTGGCGCGCACCGATGCGGACGTATTGGCGGATCGGGTGAATTTGGAAACCCTCAGCCGGCTTTCGGCGGAACAACTCGCTGCCTGCAATTCCGTGGAAAAATTCGCCGCTCGGAAAGGCGCCGCAGTCATCATCACCGATACCGATGACAGCGTACTCGCCGTTTGGGGAAAGGCGGTGTTCGGTCAAATTCCAAACGGTCTGGATGCTTGGTACGGATGGGCCGATTTGACGTTGCTTTGCTACCCGAATCTTCCTTGGCAACCTGACGCCCTGCGCAGCAGCCCGGATCTCGCGGAGCGCCTGAAATTACATGATGCCTACCTAAAGCGCGTGGCACACCGCAACCGATGGACGTTGATCGATGGCGCTTCAAAAGCAGAAAGGCTCGACCAAGCGGTACGAGCCTTTCATGCATGCATTTCCCATTGAAGGAATGACGAGATAAGTCGGTTTATCGGATGATGAACTTCACCGGGATGGTGTACTGAACACTCACCGCCTTTCCGCGCTGTTCGCCCGGTTCGAAATCAGGCAAGCTCTCCACGACGCGCACGGCTTCCGCATCCAATCGTGCATCAACCTCACGCAATACCCGCACGTCCTTTACTTTCCCATCCTTGCCCACGACAAAGTAGACGAAGACCGTTCCTTGAATTCCCGCATCCTTTGCAATCGGTGGGTATTTGGTGTTCTTGGAAACGTACTTAATGATTTCCATCTGGGTGCACTGGTGGCGTTCGTCACCGCGCAAGGATTTGCAATCGCCCATCGCCGGCATGTTCTCAACGATCATAAACGGCACGTCCTCCTCCTCCTCTTCGTACTCCTCGATGATTTCAATCTCTGTGTCCTCGTCGAGTTCGATGTCTTCAATTTCCAATTCCTCCTCGATTTCCTCTTCGTCGTCTACGATTTCGATCACCGTTGTTTGTTGTGGCGGCGGTGGTGGCGGTGGCGGCTGCACAATGTTCACTGGAATTTCCTCGTCTTCGAGTAAATCCGCTTCGAAATCAATCGCCCGTGTGATTGCCACATCATATGAAGTCCAGGCCAATGCGCTGAGCAACAATGACAATGATGCCACAAACCCGATGGCTTTCCAAGCCCCGCGCTTGTTTTCCAAATTCGCTTCAGGAGTTTTTCGACTGAGCATGAGTTTTCAGATTGGGCCTCGAAATTACGTCAATAAACGCAGACCGAGGAAGGATTATTCAAGTTAACATTTCGTCCGTTCAGTTCCAGCAACCGTAGATGCCTCGAAAAGCCAATCTACCCATTAGAACACCCAACCCATCCGCGAGCATGTCTCCCACACTTGCAAATCGGCCTTCGAACCAAACATCTTGTGCAAATTCCAAGCCAACTCCGTACATACACAGCATAACGCCTGCGTACCATTTGTATTTTCGGATGGTGCCCGACTTGCCCAAGGCGACGAAGACGCTCGCCGAGAGAACGGAGAACATCGCCAGGTGGATGAGTTTATCCACGTGCAGCAATTCGAATGATTGTTCGGGCAACTCGGAACCGGGAATCGCGTGCAACCCAAAAATCAGCAAGGCCCATGAAATCGGCATCATCACGTGGCGCCACTGAAACGCTCGACGGATTCCCGTATCGTTTAAGTCGCCGCGCATGGTCCTCAGCTGTTACGCAATGAGCTCGCCGTAGGCCTCGTGAGACAGTAAGCCTGCCACGTCATCAGGATTGTCCACCCGGATTTTGATGATCCATCCTGCTCCATAAGGATCGCTATTGACCGCTTCGGGTTCGTCCTCGAGTGACTCGTTGAATTCCAACACCTCACCGGCAACTGGGGCGTACATATCGCTTACCGTTTTGACCGCTTCGATGGTACCAAAGACCTCCTCCGCTCCAACCGATTCGCCGACCGTATCCACTTCAATGAACACAATGTCTCCCAACTCGCCTTGGGCGTAGTCTGTGATTCCAATGGTGGCAACATCACCTTCCAAACGCACCCATTCGTGCTCTTTGGTATAGCGCAAATCTTGCGGAATGTTCATGGCTTATTGATTCAAATTGAAGCGCAAAGCTACTCCAGAACGGATATTCGAAGTAGCAAAAGAAGTCGAGATGTACGGATTTGTGATTTGGTGATCGTAGAACGCCCGCATCGTCAGTTTATCCGAAACTTCGAGGTCTGCAGACATCTTGATGGACACCAATTTCTGACCCGCCGTCACCTGGTTTTGGCGCTCTTCCATCTTTCGGATGATGGTGCGGTTATCGCGGACATTCAAGTCGGCACGTAACACCAAATCCGTTTCCTTCAGCATCTTCACAGGCAGTTTGCCATAGGTCTTGATGAACGGATTGGGGACGTCTTTGAATTTGTATCCGAATCCGACGACCAACCCTTCGCTCTTCGTTTCCGTGATTTGGTAGTTGGTCAAACCAAAGGCCACATTGCGATCGCGCTTCAGCTCCACTTTCAGCTGCGGTTCGTTTTCTCCTTCGGTTTTGATGGTCATGTCCACACCGATGAGGGGCGAAAGCTGCTCACTCAAACTCACAACATTGAACTGCCGTTCAGAAATGTAGTTGCCAAATGCGCTTTGGTCGAAAGCCGATGGCAGACCGTTGGCGTCTTCCTGGTAGTTCAGGTTTGTTACGTAGTTTGTAGTGAGGGTTGAACGGTAACTGTGATTCAGGTTGAACCGCTTGAAATATTGTTTGAAGAACTCGTTCTTCGTCAAGCCGTCATAGGACACGCGCCAGTTGGGCGCCACCGGCGTGTTGAATACGTCGAGGGGAACGTCCTTTGCATCCACTCCGAGGTAGGCCGAGATGAATGCTGGAATCGTGACGTCTTGGCTCGTGCCGCCCCATCCGCTGTAATAGCCGGTATTCTCCGGTTCGTCAAGCTGGTAAGACTCGGCGTTCAAGCGGCTGGAAATTTGGAGGCGATTCAACAAAAAGTCCGTCCAAATCTCCGAGTTGAATTCATCTTCTACATCATCTTCGATGAAAGCCGTATTCCAACTCATGACGGTCGCCGAGAATTGGCCCGTTTCATTCGGTGAATCGTACACGAAATCGCCCAATTCCTCATCGTATCGGAAGAAGCTGGTGTAATTCTGGCTCACATTGCGATTTGCAGTGAGCTCAATCTTCAAGTGCTTGATCGGTTCAAGGTTGGCGCGAACGTTGAACGTTTCTTGGAAGGTTTGATTGTATTGTTGGTTCTGGAAGGGTTGCTGAATCAACCATCCATTCGCCGCTGCGTCCGTTGCAAAATCACGGACTTGTACACCTTGCCAATTCGTATTCTGGTGCCCCAAAACAAACAGCGCTCCCGGCGCCAGCAATTGCTCGTCCATGCCCACAAAACGCGCACGCTGCGCGTAACCCGGCAACAGCATGCCTTCGTTACGCGTAAACGAGCCTGAAACGTTTTGTACGCTCATGATCAATCGGACCATTGTAGCCAACGGATTCATCTCGAACTTGACCTTATCCTCCTCCTCGGCATTTCCAAATCCGTCGCGGTCTTCATTGCGAATTTCATTCCGGGTCGGGGCGCGACGAGGCGGATTCAAGAGATCTTTAACTCCAGGGATTTTGTTGTAGAGGTTGGCAAAATTTGCTTGGGCATTCAAACTCAAATTCCGCGAATTTTGAATGGTATTGCCCAGGCTGTCTTGCGAGAACGGCGCGCGGTCCCAGCGGTAACTTCCTTGATATCGAATGTCACTTGAAATGAAATTCACGATGGGCAATTTGTCGAAAGGCAACTTGTACGTACCCGTGACATTGTGATTGTACGTCGTGATCTCACCCGCATTCTGCAAATTGGCAAAAACCGAGTCTTTGTATGCTTGATACGCTTCGGGGTCCTCGCGGTTGATTTCCCCGGCCGGTTCACCAACCAAGGCTTGCGCAGTGCCGGTGTAGTCAAATTTCAGCGCCTTCGTCAGGTCATACTTTAACGCGTAGTTTCGCGACCATTGCCACGTCTTCATGACCTGGGTGTTGATCAATAAGTTGGTCTCAACTCCAAGTAAAGCCTCCGTATTGTTCCGAACCCGGCTGGTCTCGTAAATACGATTCATTTGGGTGCCTACCGTGAATTGTTTCGGGAACAAGTAGAAATTGAAGTCAGTCAACCACTTCATGCTTTCCATTTTCCGCAAGAATCCAATTTTGCTGAATGGCTTGAAGTTTTTCGGAGAATGGGAGAAGTTGTAGTTCAAGCCTCCGCGGTATTCTCGGTTGATTTGGAACTCCGTATTCACATCGCGATTGAACGCTTCGATGTAGCTGAAGTTGGCTGAGAAATTGGCCGGATCAAACATCTTCAAAAGTCCGATGCCGTTTCCGCCGCCACCGCGAGCCGAACCGCCACCACGAGCCGAACCGCCACCACGAGCCGAACCTCCGCGTCCTCCACCCATATCCACATCACCGTCAGTCACATCGTTGCCATTGCCATCCTTGCCTCCTTTGCCACCATCTTCCGATCCCAATCCACCTCGGCCGCCAGCATCGGCACCTCCGCGGCTGCGATTTCGGTCCCTCGAACCTCCTGAACTCAGCTGAGGATCGATTTTAATGTTGGAGAAATTGATGGATTTGAGTTGGTTGACGGACTGGGCGTTGTTCTGCCTTTCTTCAGATAATCCCTGCTGCTCCGCCATTTCGATATCAGGAGACAGAGGGTCGAATTGAGGCGTTGACACCTCCTGCGAATACCCCAAATACATCGGCAAGGTTACTCCCAGTCGCTTCGGCAACAACTTGCCCAACTGAATCGTACCCGATGCGTCCACCGCTTGGATGGTCTCTCGCTGACGTTCTTGAATGCGTTGTTCCAATCCGCCAAAGCCCGGAGTCGACATGTTTGCGGCCAAGGCGACATTTCCGAGATCAGCCAACTTGGCATTCATCTGCGCTGTCACAGCCCATCCACCTTGTTGGTTGAAGTCGGCCAATCGCATCTCGTTCACCCATACCACACCGCACTTGTCCAATCCGTCGTCATCGTTATCAAAGGCATTTTCGTCCTTATCCGGATTGCGTACCCCGACCATGACCATTACCACATTAGCGAGGTTTGGATTCCCTTTCACCGCAATGCGCGCGTTGTATTCGGAATCCATCGCTTCGTATTCATCAAAAAGCGGATAACCCGCCGGGCGCTCAATTTTCAAGTTTTGCAATTTGCGGAACTCGATGTCGATGTTGTTCTGCGCAGGCCAAATCAAGTCCTCGTCACCCGTATTCCAAGGCGTGACCTTCATCGGGATCTCGTACTCGTAATAGTTGTTCTCGAAATCATTCCCCAGACGAATGAAGCAGGTCATATCGTCATCGTTCAAGGTGGTGCCATCCGGTCCAGCTTCCGCGTGCACGTACATGCGCAATCGCTTGTACATCCGCATATCGAAGTTGATGTTGCGGTAGGCGCCGCGCGCATCACCGTCTTTCAATCCACAAACCGCCATCTCAAGGGACTGCTCGTTCAGCCGGCGTTGGTTGGCGGTTCCCACGTCAATTTCTCGGATGATACCCGGTGGAGTCACGTACGGCACCGGCTCGCGGTTTCCGTTTTCCTCGATGTTCACCGCACTGATGGTGAATGCCGTCGAGGACGGATCGTCCGGTTCAACTTCCTGAGGTCCTGCCAAGGAATTCAGGTAGCGTCGCCATTCTCCGCGAATCAATTCCAATCGCGCAAATCGCAACGTTGCCGGTTCTGACCAGCCCTTCATGAACATGCGGATGAATCGGATGGAACGGAAATCCGTGATGCCCCCAACACGGGTGTCGAATTCACGCACCGGAATCTTGAATTGGTACCAACGAATGGTTCGATCTTCGTCATCCGCGGTGGTGACCACCTGCTCAAACGTATCGGTAATGTAATTGCTGCCGATGTTGAATTCTCCCAAATCTTGCGGGCGCAATGAAACCTTATATTGGTAGTAACTCTCAATGGTGGACAGGGTGATGTCCTGGTTGATATCCTCCGTGTTCGGGATGGTTGTTGAAGTGATTGGATAGCCGTTGGGCGAACCGGTATTCGAATTGTTCTCGTATCCGTTGAAACGGCGATAGCGCTCCAAAATCGTCTCTTCATTGGCTTGCGCCTGCGGATCGCGGAAATAGCGGAAGTTGTCGCCTGATGGATCGCTGACGATTTCCGAATACGCCTCTGGAGTCACCCAGTTTGCAACTTCGGTGAGCCATTCAGAGAAGAAATTTTGTTCTTCCGCGTCGGGCATGCCATCCAATCCCACGTCCTGCAAATCGTAATTTCCGGACGTATTATCGAACGCATTGACCACGTTAAATGTGGACGGATCGGGGTAAACCCCCCACACCCCCTCAAGTGTTGGAAGGTCGGGGTTGTTCGCTGACGGCAATCCATTTTCATACGAGAGTTGGCTATCGTTCAGGACGTCTTCAGAAACATTACCGAGGTTGATGAAAAAATCACCCCCTGTGAAATTCTCCGAATCTTCGTTGAACGGATCCATCAACCAAAACTGCAAGTACTCAATGTTGGCGGCTTCGAAATCCGTGGTTGTCAAAGCGCGCTGAATGCCGCCCCAACGGCTGGAGGGATCTGCGAGCGCACCCTCCGGCGTCAAACCAGCAGAGATACCGCCTGAGCCTTCGGGCATTTCGTAGTTGTAGGGTCCCCGGTCCTCCGGTCGGAACGTCAGGTCCAAAGTCGGGATGTTGGGCGGCGTTCCCGTTGGCAATTCACGATTCGGGAACACCTCACCTTCCAATACTTCACGGGTGCGGTGATCGCTTTTGATTTCAGCACTCACCTGTCCGTCTTCCAATCCGGAACCCCTGAAAAACTGCGGGTCTACGGTATACCAACTCAACGCCGCACGGTTGTAATTGTAAATCAGGCTGTCTTCAATGTTGCCCTCAGGGAACAAAGCCGGCTGCAACTTTGGAGTGGAAGCCAAGAACCAGCGGTTGACCGACCGAATGTCAATCGCGGATTGGCTGCCTTCGAAATCATCGATGTAGGCGTTTCCGTCTTGTCCGATGGCGCGGCTGTGTCCCGGGATCAAGTAAGCCGCTTCAGCGGAAATGTCAATGCTCGAAGCGGCAGACGTTTCGTAAAACGGCAACGCATCGACGAGTTCGGTCAAAAATTGGCTCTCTCCCTGGTACTTGAAGTCCGCTCCAACAATGGAATTGTTAACCGGCTCGTTGCCGATGTTGACCTTCTGGGTCAACGGCCGTTCACGCAAATTGAGCATGGTTGCTCCCATACTGAACCGGTCGCTTAACGCATAATCAAACCGGGTTCCCATCATGGTTTTGGTCTGAATGCTGAAGAGCGAGTTGCTTTCCAATGAGACCTTGATGTTGCGCCCGGATTCAAGCAATCCGTCGTTGATGATGCGCACCCGGCCCAAATTGTAGTCGACGGTGTAATCTTGGTTTTCGATCAAACGCACACCGCCAGCGGTCACAGTAACCGACCCTTCTGGGATGTTCATTGCCTGCAACGCGATTTCGCTGCTCGTCTGGCTTTGGAATTCCCCCTTGATGCGGAAGCGATTCAGGGATGGGATTTGTTGTGCAGCCGTTTTTGTGCTGTCATACAGCGGCTGGAAAACGATGCTCTCGATCAAATTGGCCGCCAAATCCGGATCGTCCACGCGCTCCAAGATTTCATCCCGCAAATTCGATCCAAACGGTTCCACCGACGGGAAGAAGATGCGGCCGTTTTGGCTGTGAATGGTTCCGCCCATCGTCGCCGCATTGTCCACAAAATCAAACACCCCATCGGGCTGCGTCATGCCGTTGATGTCCAACCTGTCCATGCCCAACAACTGAAGCAGGAGCGTGCCGTCGAGCGGATTTCTTGGAATGTAGTTGAGGTCGACACCGGTAGCAGGGTCGTTGTACCAGATGTTCAATCGGAAATTCTCCTCACTCAATCCGAACGCCTGCATGGAGTAGACGTTCTTCATCATGATTTTCCAAAGCGGCGCCGGATCGCCATTGCTCAGACGTAATTGGGTGATGCTCGACTTCAGCATCTTCAAAATCAGCGCACCGGGTGCGGCATAACCGTCTTGAGAAAGGGTTCCCACTTGATACGTTTCACCCCCCAAGGTGTACTCGTAGGCCACGGCAAGGACCTCCGCGTTGTTCAGCGCCTGACGCAGCGAAATAAATCCGAGTCGCGAATTGTAAGTGAATTCGGTCGGAGCCAATTTCCTGGCGTTTCCGACACGTTCGTAGTGAATGCCCTGGGTCAATCCGAGGTTCATGGCCGAAATGGCGCCGTTCGCGCCGGTGAACTCCATGACACTCGGGTTATTGACCATCATGTCAAACAACTCGTTATTTGTGTTCGTCGGATTTTGAGCATCCGCAACCACCAAATCCGGATCGTCGACCAATGATCCTACTGGCAGGTTCGTCGAGATGTAGTTCTCGTGCTCACCCAAGTCCGTGAATCCGATGATGTTTCGAACGTCTTGCGTATTCGCTTGGGTATTGACGACCCACACCTCAATTCGCGTGATGTTCACTCCAGACGCGGGAACGGGCAAGCTCTGCATCGCCGGATCGTAGAGGTCATGAAAATATTGAGAGAGGAAGTAGTGGCGATTGGCTTCGTAATCGTCAGCGCGGATGTCAAACTCTTGGGTTTGCGCGCCTCCCTCCACTTCGATTTCCTTCCGCTCGCCTTTCTGCTGTGAGAAAACAGTGGTGTTGTACAAACGGCCCCATTGCGTTTCGAGTTTGACCCCGAACAAACTTTGACTTCCGGTGATCAAGGTGCCGGGCAATGGCATGGAGATGTGACCGGCCTCGAAATTCTTTAAAATGTCGTCTTCCTCACCTTGGAATCCGATGTTCATCTGATTTTCAAAATCGAACAACGCCTCGGTGTTGTAGTTGGTCCCCAAATCGATTTTGTCGCCAATCTTTCCACCAATGTTCAGCTGAATGCGCTGATCGAAATCAAACGTGGTGATGCGGCGTTGGCGTTCAGGGATACGCGGATTTTCGGTATCGGAAATGTTGATTCCGAAGGTGAGCTCGGCCGAACCTTGAGGTTTGATTTCAATCTCGTTGCTACCGAAGATGGTTTCAAACAACTCACTGTCTACGGTAAGCTTCGGAGCAAATGCCCGTTCTGCCTCGTCGTCCTCAGTCTGGAGTTCGTTCCAGTACTCGGTTAAATTTCCGGAGATGTCGTACTCCAAAAATTCGTCTAATGTCAAAAAGGTGGTCGGCCGGTACAGCAGCGTGTCCCCAATTCGCTGACGTATGCTATACAGTCCGGTGGTCTCATCGAAGACCATTTCGTAGGTAAAATTCTCCGGCCAAGCAAAATCGAAACCTGTCGGGGACTCCGTCGGATTATACGGATCCTCGCCTCCAAATGGGAAGGGTAAAACGATGGGCAAAGAATCATTGACCGCCTCTTGAGCCCAACCCTTTCCGCCGAGCATCAAGCCAAAAATCAAGGCCCAAACATGCATATGACGAATTCGATTCCCTTCCATCACAGTCGCTTCAACGCATGTTTTATCAAGTCTTCTACCGCAGCCATATCTGGCGTTTCCTTGAGAATTTGGTCCAATGTTTTTTCACACCTTCCCCGGTCAAAACCTAGGGTCGTGAGCGCTATTAACGCCTCTTGTCTGGAATTATTGTGTCCAATTGAATTTGCGCCCGAAGGTACGGATTGAGCGCTTCCCGAAGCACCCACTTTATCCTGCAAATCGATGATGATGCGTTGGGCGGTTTTCGCTCCGATGCCTTTGACACTTTTCATCGCGTTCACATCACCGGATTGAATGGAGGCCGTGGCTTGCTCAACGGTCATGGCGCTCAAAATCATTCGGGCGGTGCTCGCTCCGACTCCACTCACCCCGAGGAGCAACAAAAACAACTCACGTTCTTCGGGTTGGGCAAATCCGTACAACAACTGTGCATCCTCCCGCACAACGAGGTGCGTGTGTAGCATGACCCCCTCATCGGACCCCAATTGCTCATACGTATTCAGACTGATGTGCACTTGGTAGCCGACTCCACCGCATTCAATCACCGCATACGTCGGTGTCTTTTCAACCAGCCTTCCGCGCAAGTGGTGTATCATCCTTGACTTTTGATTTGTGCATCGACCACGGCCAACCGGACCATGTCGTGAATTTCACGGACCGAAGAGCCCATCTGCAACACGTGAAAAGACTGCCGCATTCCCAGCAATACCGGCCCCTGAACTTCGACGCCAGCCATTTCTTGCAATAATTTGTATGCGATATTGCCTGCGGCGAGGTTTGGGAAAATCAAGGTGTTGACGCGTTTGTTGTGGAGCGTCGAAAATGGGAACGATTCTGAAAGCAATTCATCGTTCAACGCGAAATTGGCTTGAATCTCCCCATCCACAATCAAATCCGGGTGGCGCTCTTTGAGGATCCGGGCAGCAGCAGCCATTTTCTCCGCATCCACTCCCCCGGCGGAACCAAAATTGGAGTAGCTCAGCAGCGCAATGCGTGGGACAATTCGGAGGTTTCGAACAGCCTTTGCCGCCAACAAAGTGATGGAGACAATTTCTTCTGCTGAAGGATTCAAATTGACAGTGGTATCCGCGAAAAACATCGGACCCCGTTTGGTTTCCAGGATGTACATGCCGGCCACTTTATCCACGCCTTCGGCTTTCCCGATCACTTGCAACGCTGGGCGAATCACACTCGGATAAGTCCGGGTCAACCCCGAAATCAGCGCGTCTGCCATGCCTTTTCGCACCATCATCGCCCCGTAGTAGTTGCGCTGACGCATCAATCGCTCCCCCTCCCGTGCCGTCAAACCGTGGCGCATGCGCAGTTGGAAGAACTCCGCACCGAATTCGCAACGGCGCTCATATTCCTCATCCGCTCGAGGATTGATGACTTCCACACCCTCCAATTCGAGGCTGTGCTCTTCGATGAGCCCTTCGATTATGGAACGACGGCCCAAGAGAATCGGTTGGGCGATGCCTTCCTCCAGAGCTTGCTCGGCCGCCTTCAAGACACGGTAGTGATCCGCCTCGGCAAAGACGACCCGCTTGGGCGCCTTTTTCGCACGATCTGCAATCGTTCGAGCGAATCCGGTATCGTAGCCGATGCGGTCCAACAAGTCTTTCTCGTAGGCGTCCCAGTCTTTGATGTTCTTTTGAGCAACCCCCGATTCGATGGCGGCTTTCGCCACAGCCGGAGCCACGTATGTTATGAGTCGAGGGTCGAGGGGTTTTGGAATGATCAAATCTTTACCGAAAACAAACGATTGATTCCCGTAGGCTTCGGACACCTCATCCGGTACATTTTCTTTTGCCAACTCGGCAATGGCATGAACCGCCGCCAATTTCATGGCATCGTTGATTGCTGTGGCCCGCACATCCAGTGCTCCGCGAAAGATGAACGGAAAACCGAGGACGTTATTCACCTGGTTGGGGTGGTCTGAGCGACCGGTCGCCATGATCAGATCATTGCGCACATCCATGGCTTCTTCGTATCCGATTTCAGGCTCCGGATTGGCCAAAGCAAACACAATTGGATTCGCCGCCATGCCCGCAACCATTTCCGGTTCCACGAGGCCGCCTTTCGACAAGCCCACAAAGACATCCGCACCTTCCATGGCTTCTGCAAGGCTTCCGAACCGGCGGTCATTGGCGTACTTCTGCTTCGAAACATCCAGACCGTCGCGGCCGGAATTGATGTGACCTCGGCTGTCAAACACATCTGCTTGTCCCGGTGACATCCCCAACTGCTCATACAAGTCCAGGCAGCTCATCGCGGCTGCACCGGCCCCACTCACCACGATTCGGATGGAATCAATGGATTTCCCCGCCAACTCCAACGCGTTTAACAAAGCAGCCGCAGAGATAATGGCCGTTCCGTGCTGATCGTCATGCATCACGGGGATGTCCAGTTCAGCTTTCAATCGACGCTCGATTTCAAAAGCCTCCGGGGCTTTGATGTCCTCCAGATTGATGCCGCCAAACGTCGGAGCGATGGCTTTAACCGTCGCAATGAATAGTTCGGCATCGCTTGCGTCCACCTCGATATCGAATACGTCGATATCGGCAAAAACTTTGAATAGGACGCCCTTCCCTTCCATTACCGGCTTACTCGCCTCTGGACCGATATCTCCCAATCCGAGGACAGCAGTTCCGTTGGTGATAACCGCGACCAAATTGCCCTTCGCCGTGTACTTATAGACATCTTCCTTGCGTTCCGCGATTTTTTTACACGGCTCCGCAACGCCCGGGCTGTAGGCGAGCGCCAGATCCTTTTGGGAACTGTACGGCTTGGTGGGGACGACCTCGATTTTCCCCTTTCGGCCTTGGCTGTGGTAATCCAATGCCGCCTTCTTACTCGATGGGTTCATCGCGTGCAGGCTTTTGGTTTAATTCCAGTGGTAAAATGCGCAGATTATTGCACCAAGAATTGAGTGGCTACGCGCGCTCCCGATTCTGTCGTCAAAGTCAAGATGTACGTGCCCGGAGCGTAATCGTCTGCATTCAAGTAAACTTGACCGTGTTGTGAGCGCAAGATGGCCTCTTCAACCACCTGACCCGCAACATTGTGGATGGTCATCCATGCTTGTGACGCGCCATTCAAGTGGTATGGAAATGAAGAAATACCCGAAACCGGCTGTGGAAAGACCGGAGACGTTTCGATGGCAGATTCAGCCACACTCAAGGCACAATTTTCCGCATCCAGGCAGAACAAAACTTGTTGACAAACACCGCCTTCGATGTTGCCCACCGGATGAAAGCAATAGTTAAACGCGGAGACACCCGCCACTCCCGCTGGGTAGTAGTCGGCGATGAACGTGGTGTCCGTTTCGTTCGGTAACAGCTCGACCAAAAAACTCTCCGTCGAAAAGGAGCTTGTCGTGCCGAAATCATAGCACAAAGGCCCCCAACAAAAACGGTCGTAGGCACCTGGCGCACCCGGGCTGTAGGGCAAATTGTACGGACTGACCAACTGAACAATCGATCGCGTGACCATCAAGCTCAGCGTATCATCGGTCAAATTCGTCACGTCCCAGTGCAATGCAATTTCCGCATTTTCCGGGTCATCCAAGGACCCTTCAAAAACTTCGATGGGATCAACCAACGTGGGTTGTGCCAGCAGTGTTCCAAATGCCATCGCTTGCATCAACAGGATGACGAAAAAAGGCTTGTTTTTTGCAATCATGGCGACGAAGATACCGCGATTGGCTTGGAATTTGTTCTTCCCGAATCACAAGCTTTCATCTGTTTCCTTTTAATTTGTCGACCTGAAACCTTATCCGTAGTCTCTCCTCATGAAATTGACCCCTCTTTTGACGTTGCTGGCCCTCCTGTTTTGGGCGCATTCAACCCCGTGTACAGCCCAATCTTTGCCTGCTGTTCAATTGAAAAATCTCGCCGGCGAAACCATTTCAACAGGAGATTTGGCTGTTGAAGGTCAGCCCACGTTGATTTGTTTTTGGGCAACCTGGTGCAGCCCGTGCAAACGCGAATTGAACAATTACGCAGAATTGTATGACGATTGGAAGGACGAGACCGGAGTCAACATTGTTGCCGTGAGCATCGATGACCAGCGCAGCATCCGGCGTGTGGCGCCTTACGTCAACAGTGTACTATGGGAGTACGATGTGCTGCTCGACCCGAATAAGGACTTTGCACGTGCCATGCAGGTGGTCAACGTGCCGCATACGTTTTTGGTCAATGGCGAGGGAGAGATTGTATGGCAACACAACAATTACGCGGACGGCGACGAGGAGGAAGTATATGAGCAATTGCTGAATCTAGTCGAATGAACCGCGTTCAATTCCTAGCCCTTCTCGGGCTCGTTTCTGCATATTCAGCTTCGGCCCAATTGACGGAATCGAATGAGGGCACCGTAACGGGCAACGTCCAGATGCTTTGGCAATCGTACAGCGAGGATGCGGCAATTGGCGCGATTGTTCCACCTGAAAAAACCGGATTCAATGCCTACGGAAATTTGATCTACAGCCAAGGTGGGTTCAGCGCAGGCATGCGTTATGAATCCTACCTCAGCGCGGTGCTGGGATTTCCCGGAAGGTTCAAGGGGAGCGGCATCGGCTACCGTTATGCGCGATACGCCGATCCCACTGGAAAAGTTGACTTTACCGTCGGT
>Ga0181554_1001825_pt1 | contig 19513 bp, 10 predicted proteins | sample 011ome_16_FD_145602 | JGI IMG/M metagenome (GOLD analysis project Ga0181554, IMG submission 145602) | Coastal salt marsh microbial communities from the Groves Creek Marsh, Skidaway Island, Georgia - 011503CT metaG (spades assembly) | ecosystem: Environmental > Aquatic > Marine > Intertidal zone... | reverse complement strand
GCTCTCAAAAATCATCTGAGTTTGAGAGAGACTTCACGAAGAAGAGCGTCGTGAATACTCGTCGTCGTCGTCGTCATCTTTCATCGTTTCATTAAACACAACGCAAAAGAGAAACATCAGAGAGAGATTTATTCCCCTCTGAGCGCTTTTGATTCCCCTAATAAGGAAAGAAAGAAAGAGATAACATGTTCTTCGGTGGTGGACGGTCGAACGAGAATGAGTATGAGTATTACTCTTCAGAATTAGACGATTCAGACGAAGAGTTCGAAGATGCGCTGGAAATTGCGCGGAGAACGCGACGAGAGATGATGCACAATCGAGCGCAATTTGAGCAGCGGATGCATCCTCAGCGAGAGGAGGAAAAGGAGTTTAATAGTAACGACGGACGACGACTGGGAGATGAAGAAGAAGAAAGAGAAGCGATGACGATGGAAAAGAGAGAAGCAAAGTTAAAATCCTGGGCCGGGGCGTTTAGCGCGTTCGACGACGACGAGGACGAAGGCGTTCGAAAACATCCGAAACCGCCGCCGTTTCCGTTACCGCGGGAGTTTGCGAGGCCGGAGTTTTTGAGAGAAGAGAGACGGGTGGATTTTGGCGCGGATGAATTGGAGTACGATGATAAAGGCCACGACGATTCAGACGACGACGAGAGGGTGAGGAGTCACGGGAAGGCGGCGACGCGTTCTGGTGGTCGTTTTCAGGCGGCGACGACGCCGATGTCGTCGATGCTCTCGATGCGAGCGAGTCCTTCGTCTTCGTCGAAGAAGAATGCGTCTTCTTCGTTATTGGTAGAATCTCTCGCGTCGCAATTGCGAGCGTGCGAGTTGAGAGCCGCGGACGCTTTGGAGGATGCCGAGAGAGAGTCCGAACAGGCGGCGAGATGTGAACGAGAGAATGAAAAGTTACGAGAGAAACTGAAACGGATGGAAGAGTCCGTGAAGGAGTTGCAAAAAGTGTGCGCGTTGGACCGACGGAAACGCGCGGAAGGCGAGGAGCGAGCGGCAGAGGCGAAAGCGAAGGAAGAGAGGATGAAATTAGACGTGCGCGAGGCGATTACTTTGTTGAGAGAACGGGAGAGAGAGATTGAGGAATTTGCAAAGATGGCGAAAGAGGCGGAGAGGAAGAAGAACGAGGCGAGGGAGCACGCGTTGACGATGCGGGCGAATTCGAGGAAGTTGGAGAGAGAAAACGCTCGATTACGAACAGCCGCGGCTGAGATGGAAGGAAGAATGGAACAGATTGTATCGATGAACGAACAGTCTGGAAGGTCGATTTCGGAAATTGTTAGGAGTAGTCCGATGAAAAGGCATCCTCAGCTCGCCGCTGATCGACGAGAAGAAGAAGACAAAGAAGAAGAAGAAGAAACGAAAAGAGCTACTACTGAGACGCATGCAACAGCAAAAACAACACCAAACATTGCCGCCGGTACGAGAACCGACGCCGTCCGACTCCAATCTCCATCCTGGTCCTGGTTCCGCGACGCCACCGAAGACGCCTTGACGGTCTCAAAAACTCCCGTCGTCTCTCGACGAAACGGATCCGCCAAAAACGAAAACAAAACCGACGCCACCAAAGCCCCTCCATACGCGACCTCCGCCGACCTCCGCGCCAATAACCTCCTCCTCATCTCGCAAAACGAAAAAAACATCACCCTCCTCTCCTCCGAACGCGACCATCTCCTCCAACTCTTGGCCACGAAATTCTCAACCGGCGCGGGCAAATCCATGAAAGAACGAGAGCGGAAACTCGCCGTCGAAGACCGATTAAACCAAGTGGAGATGAGTTTGAAACAGGCGAAATTGAAAACGAAAACGCTCCGAGAAGAATGAATATATATATATATATATATATGTAGTATTCTGATTGACTCGTACTAAAAGATTGTATACTGTTGTAAAGTTCTCGTCGGTGATACGAGTGTGTACATTTTGTTCATCAATTAAATTCCTCCTAAAAAGAAGCCTCGAGAAGCAATTTTCGTCATTAATTGGTTTTTGTGCGATCTCCTACAAATAACACTTTGAACAATACGAATAACAATGCGTCGTCTCTTCGGCCTCTCGCGATCGTTTTCCTACGTCACAACCTCGGTTTTGATCGCCTCTTTGATCGTCGCGCACGCTTTACTCACTCGCGAGCAATATTTCAGCGCGATGTTGTATCTCTCGACGTCGAAAATTTCCGTCGTGTCCTTGGCGAACGTCGCGTTCGCGTTGGCGTTTACCTTGGCGAAAGTTGTGAAAACCGTATTCCTGGGCGCGTTGCGAGAGAGCGAAGTCGAGCGGTTACACGAACGGACCAGAGAAGCCGTCATGGAGACGTGTTTGGCGATGACTATATTCAGAGAGGAATTCAACTTGAGATTTGTCTCCTTGTTCGCCTCTTTGTTGTTCTTGAAGGCGTTTCACGGTTTGTGCAAAGACCGAGCGGAACACATGGAAACGGCACCGCGAGTGCGAGCGATCGACAGATTTAGAATCACGAGCTTTATGGTGTGTTTGTTACTCGTGGACGTGGCGTTCGTGAAGTTTGCGATTGAACGCGTCGTCGCGAAAGGACCTTCGGTGGTGCTTTTGTTCGGGTTCGAGCACGTTATTTTGGCGAGTAAAATGTGCGTCGGGTTTGCGAAGTATTTCGTGACGATAGTGGATCGCGCGATGGATGGAAATTGGCAAGGGAAAGGCGCGTTCGTGTTTTATTTAGAGCTGTGCGCGGATTTGGTGCATTTGTGCGTGTACGTGGCGTTTTTTTCCATCATCTTCGCCTATTACGGGTTGCCGATACATTTGTTGAGGGACGTGTACGTGACGTTTAGACAGTTTAAAGATCGAGTGGCGGCATTTTTGAGGTACAGAAGAGTGACGGCGAATTTAGATTCGAGGTTTCCAGATGCGACTGGGGAGGATTTAGACTTAGCGCGAGGCGGCGAAGATACGTGCGTCGTGTGCAGAGAGAAGATGAAAACGTGCCAGACGCACGCGGACGGGAGTCAAACGCCGATACCGAAACAAATGCGCGCGAAGAAATTGCCGTGTTCTCACGCGTTTCATTTGCACTGCTTGAGATCGTGGTTAGAGAGACAACAGGCGTGTCCAACGTGTCGCGCGTCGGTGTTGCCGGAGGAAGAGAGAGAGTTGGAGAGAAGACAGAGAGAGAGGGAGGAAGGGCGGTGGCAAAGGTTACCGCCGGAATTGCAGCCGGGGTACATTGCGCCGGAAGTGCAGGCGAGATTAGACGCGCAGACAGCAGAGGCGAGAAGGGAAAGAGAGGAGAGAGCGAGAAGGGAGAGAGGAGAGAATGGAGGCGTCGGGGTGACGGCGACCGAAGGAGGAGTACCGGGAGGAGGAACGGATGCGCCTTCTTCTTCGACGACAACGGCGGCAGTAGGTGCAGAAGCAGACGGAGAAGCGCAACGCGTTCGGGAGCAGCGATTAGAGCACCTCGAGCGTCGTTTAGGAGGCGAGCAACAACAACAACAACAAACGCCTTCAACGACTCCTTCTTCTTCGAGGGAACCGGCGGGGGCGGCTACTGCCGTCGCTGCGTCGACGACGCGTACGCCCGCGCGCACACCACCATCGCCGAGATTTTTACAACAACAACATCAACAACAAACGAGAGCGACGCCGCCGCCGAACATGACGACACCAATCGCGCCTTCTCCTTTGGCAAATCTCAACCCGGGCGGCGAGTGGTGGACTCCCGGTACCGCCGCAATCAACGCGTCCTACCAAGCCGGCATCTCAGCCGCGGCGACGAACATGGCAAACGACGAATCGTCGCTGTCTGAAGAAGACATATCGGCGCGTCGCATGGCGCACGCCGCCGCCGCCGCCGTCGCTGCTGCCGCGCAACAAGCGCAAATGGCGTTCATGAGCGTCGCGCCGCTCGGTTTACTTCCTCCGGGATCAAACATCAACGGCGGTAGTAGCTACTTCCCGTTTCCGATCGATTCACAACACCAACAACAACCAATGCCGCTCACGCCGGAGCAATACGAGAAGGAGTACAACCGTCGTCAAGCGCAAATGGAGAAAAACGATCAAAACGCGAACGCGAAAATCTCCGCGTTGGAACAAAAAGTGAACGAGTTGATGCAAAAACTCGAAGACCAGCAGCAGCAGCAGCAGCAGCAGCGCCCGAACAAACCTTCACCTCCTTTGGAAGCGAAATTCGACCGAACCGCTGAAACGACGACGACGAATTCTCCTCCTCCGCCTTCTTCCTTATCTTCGCAACATCAACACGGGGAAGACACCAAAAAAATCGCCTTCCGACACTCTCGCTCGGCTTCGCCGTCCATCATAACCGCCGCGATGACCGCCAACGCCAACGCCGCCAACCCTACGGAGATCGAAGAAGAACAAGAAGAAGAAGAACGAAAAGAAGAACAAGAACAAGAACAAGAGGACGAAGTTTCCCTCGCGCTTCGTTTGAGAAGAGAAAAGTGGTTGGCGCAGCAGCAATCGAAAGAAGAAGACGAAGAGCGATAAATAGTAAAAATGTAATCAAAACACCCGTGTAATCTGCACTCAAAAGTCCCCACAAAAAACTTTGTTTCATTCACTTACCCTCACACACTTTTGTTGCGAGAGAGAAGGAGAGATTGAACGACTGATCCCCGCGAAAAAGCGCGCAGCAGAGAAGACTTACTAATAACAACATGTTTTTGTCTCTTTCTCTCTCCACGTGTTGTCCTCCTTCTTCGTCTTCTTCTCGTCATCCATTCGGAGGCGAATCGGCGGCGCAAATATGATTTCCACTTGAGACGTTCCTTTCTTCTTCTCTGCAAAGAAGATGTCCTCGAAAGATGTCCTCGAAAGAAAAAGGATAGAATCACTCGTTAAAGAAGGGTTCTTACCGATTCGAGCGCAGTTTTTGCGAGGCCCGTCCTCCCCGGAAGAAGAGAACGTCGACGGACCGAAGAAACCGTTAGAAGGAGGAAAAGAAGGAGGAAAGGCGACGGTATTACAGAGCAACAAAAACGGCTTGCGACAAGGCACAAAGTCGCAAAAGCAACGAAAGAGAGAGAAATACCTTTCGATGAGGAATGATTTGTGTCATTTTGTGGCGGTTGGGAAGGAGTGCACGTTTCAATCGACCGGGTCGTGCGAACGCGCGCACGACGCGGAGAAGTATTTAGAGGCGAGAAAAGACTCTTGGTTCGGCGGCGGGAACCTCCCGGATGGGCGATGCTTTCTCGGCGGCGACGAAGACGAGGAAGACGTGAAGTGTCCGTACGAGAAGAAGATAAAAGATGTGAGATGTCCGTTTGGAGTTCGGTGTTATTTTTCCGATCGACACGAAAATAACGCGAAAGAGTCGAAAACGTTGCTCGAGTGGCGACGGAGCGAAGGCAGCGAAGAGTTCAACGCCATGGAGGACTGGTTGCAGAAAAAATTACGCGAGTCCACGTATCTTTTGCCAAGATCGACAAAGTATTTAGAGATGGTCGGGAATGATTTGCTGTGCGTGTCGAAAGCGAAGAAGAGGAAGATTACGGCGATAAATCGAAATAACAAAGACGACGACGCGAACGCGAACGAGAACGAGGAGAAAACGGTAAAGAAGAACGCGATCGATTTCAATAAAAAGTTAGTCTTGGCACCGTTAACGACGGTTGGACACGCGCCGTTTCGACGCATGTGCGTGAAGTTTGGGGCAGACGTTACGATATCGGAGATGGCGATGGCTTCAAACTTGTTAGCCGGCGATCGACGCGAGTGGGCGCTGGTGCGAAGACACGCGTGCGAATCGAGTGCGACGAATAAGTTTGGGGTCCAAATATGCGGCGGGTACCCCGATTTAGTCAGCCGATGCGTGGTGCGTTTGTTTTGTTTTGTTTTTCGTGTTGTTTGTTTGCGCGTGTACTACAATTAAGCGATATAACGAGCGGGGTGATGATTAAACCTTGGGACTTCTTTGGCAGCCGCAGCCCTAGTAGGCGCAAAGGAGGAAGCGCCGGGGAGTGTTCGCATTCTCTGGCTATTTTACAGCTCGTGAGTTCCCAGTGCTGTCTGACCGCTCGATCGATGCAGAGTAATATTGTACACCACCATCATCGTTGTCTTCAACAAACTTTGTTTACCATTTTTATTCTTCTTCTTCCAACAACAACAACAGGAACTGATTGAAAACGAAGTCCAATGCGACTTCATCGACATCAACATGGGATGTCCAATCGATGGCGTTTGCGCCAAAGGCGCCGGCTCAACTTTGCTCACGCAACTTAAAACCGGTAAGTTGGAGAAAATCATCGACGCGGCGAGCTCCTCGTTGCGTAAGATTCCGTTGACGATCAAAATTCGAATGGGTTACCACGATCGCAAGCAACAGTGGAACGCGCACGATATCGTCAATCGATGTTGCTCGGCGCCGTCTTCGACATCTCGAGATTCCCTCAACGCCGGTTGGCTCGGTAAAGTCGCTGCGGTGACGTTACACGGACGAACGCGCGCGCAACGCTATTCGCGCTTGGCGGACTGGGAATACATCGACGAGTGTGGGAAAATCGCTCAAACTGTTTCAAACGGCGTCGTCCCGCTCATCGGCAACGGCGACGTGTATACCTACGAAGATTACAACGCACACGTGGACTCTGGAAACGTCGCCACGTGCATGATTGGTCGAGGTGCAATTATCAAACCGTGGTTGTTCCAAGAGATTAAAGAGCAAAGGCACATCGACGTCTCTTCCTCGGAGCGTTTAGAGTACTTTGCGGAATTTTGTAACTACGGGTTCGAACATTGGGGTTCGGATTCCATCGGCGTCGAAAAGACGAGAACATTTCTATGCGAATGGATGAGTTACACGCACAGATACGTCCCGGTTGGTCTTTTGGAGCACGCGAGCGTACAAAAGATGCATTTGCGTCCGCAACGATATTTCGGTCGAAACGATATGGAAACTTTGTTGGCCTCGGATAAAGTCGAAGATTGGATTAAAGTCAGCGAAATGTTCCTCGGCAAACCGAAAGACGATTGGACGTTCGTTCCGAAACACAAATCAAACTCGTACGCAGCCATGAACAGTCACAGTATCACGTCCTGGGAAGAAGTCGACGCGCAAGGGTGAATAAAATAGGTACGTTCTTTGTCGTCTCGAATCTTTTCGTCTTCTCTCGCAAACGAAGATGCGCAAATGCGCGCTCGCGAGCACACGCTTACACACACACATCAACACACATACATTCTTGGTGATGATACACTTTTTTTGGAATTACCGTCCGACGTTGAGAAATGTTTTGCCTTTTGGAACGGCGGCCCTTCACAAAAACGATGAGCAGAAAAAATGGCTTCTGAAAGAATGCGATGGTGATGGTGATGTGTTGTTTGTGTATATGAAAATTCCCGCAAACGCGGGGCAAAGTGGTACTACGAGCGCGTTAAGCGTCGTCCTCAAATCGGATCGTCTCTCTCGAAAAATCGTCCTGATTCTCCTCCTTCTCCTTTCCTTACTCACGCTCTCTCGTTCTCGTTCCTTCTTCACAGATTAACAGATTAGAATAGAGACGCTCGCATACGCTTCGTGTTGTATTATTACGAATAGAAAGAAAGAAAACAGTTGAAACAACCTCACAAAAACATTAAATGAACGCGCGTAAAAATCATCACCTCTTTCCCCGCTGGTTGTTCTCCTCCGTCGTTTCCGTCGCGGAGTGTTCCTCCTCCTCCTTTGCTTCTGCCTTAAACGACGAGGAATCTTCTTCCAAACGCCTTGAACCGTCGTCATCGAAGAACAACATCGACACAAAAACGAAGAAAAATCTCCCCGCGAAAGTGGACGAGTTGAACGCAATCCACGCCAAGCAAGCGTTGCGAGAACTCTCCCTTCGACAAATCTCGCAAAACTACCAACCTACTCACGAGGAGAACAAAACGGTGCGCGATTTCGTGTATTCGTCCGTCTCGCGAGTTCTGTTCGCGTTCTCGATAACCGGAGTTTTTGGGTTCGCGAGCGTGGACGTGAAAAGCTTAAAAATGGGGACGAGTGGGAAGAGTACGTTTAAGAACGCGAGGAACGTATTTCGGGCGAGAGTGATGATTGGCCTCGCGACGGGGGTGTTAGGAGGCATGTTCGAACACAGGAGCGTGCAGTTTTATAAGAATTTATGCGTGAAGATTTTAGACGTGAAGGAAGGTGAGTCGAAGATGCCCGGAGAGTTGGCGCAGATATTGCGAGATTTGGATCCGCTCGGCGAGTTCGTGAAAGACCAGGAGAGGAAGAGAAATCGAGAGCGATTGAGCGGGTTTCGAGACGGGAGGGAACGGATGACGAAGACGACGAGGACGACAACGACAGCAGCGACGGTGGCGGCAAGAGGAGCGCCCTCGTTCAAACGAGACGAAGAAGAAGACAAAGAAGAAGAAAAACAACATCATCATCATCAACGACGAGAACGAGAACACTTCGTCTCTCAAAAACAAACCTCTCCGTTCTTCTTCTCCGACGTTTTCGAAAGAGCCACCAAAGACGACGACGACGACGACGACGACAACGACGACGACCCATCGTTTTCGTCGTCCTCGTCGAAGCTTTTCCGATTCCTCGAATTCGGCGAATCCGCGGGAGACAAAGAAGAAGAAGAAGAAGAGCGAAGAAAACGGAACCAACACCGGCGCGAAGAAAACGAAGAAAACGAGAAGAGAAGAAGAATCAAAAGAATACACAGACGAAGAAGAGACAAACTCCGCCTGAAAGAATCTGAACGCAAGACAAGAATTAGAGAGATTGGCGCCGAGCGGAGACGGCAAACGCCCGGATTGGAATTGTTTACGTAAACCGCCGAAACGCTTGCCTTTGCTCCATCGAAGAGCGCTCTGCTCCATAAAAAAATGTACTCCACGACACACTTTCACGCGCAAAACGCGCACCAACGCATCGTCGCGGCCACATCTAATCGGCGGCAACGGTGTCCTCCCACGCGTGGGTTTTCCCCTTCTTCTTCTTCTTCTTCTTCGAGAGGAAGAGAAAACGAGTGCAACAGGACGACGACGAGAAAGAATTCCAATCGAAGCCGCTTCGGGAAACGATCGTCGAGCTTTGCCTCTTCTTCTTCTTCTCAAAGGAGCGACGACGCGTTACGCGCGTTTCTTTGTCGCAGCAGCACTTCTGACGACGACGTAAACAATAGTAAGAATACTTTGAACGACGATGCCATTTCTGCATCGTTACCTCTGAACGAGTTGAAACCCGGGGAGAAACAAAGCAGAGCGAGCACTTTTCACAGGAGGAGTGAATTCGTCCAGATTTCATCGAACAAAGCGAAGACGATAAATCCGCCGGAGAATTTGTCCAAACTCCAACTTTTCGGCCGGAAATATTGGCCGTTGCTGGCGACTTTGGAGCTCTTAGCGCTCATCGGAGCCTCTCTGAACGGCGTGCTCAGTCGCAAACGCAGACAAGAGATTGAACGATTGAACGTTCAGATGCGCGCGATCATGCAACGCGTCGAGGACGAACGGTTCGAGAGGCACAATAAGAAGACTTCTTCGACGACTTCGAGCAGCCCGGCGATGGTATTGATTGGAAAAGGGAAATCGGCGTACGCGAACGGAGAATACGAATCGGCGATCGGTTTGTTCAACGACGCCGTCGAGGCGGCGGATGGCGGCGCGTTTAGTAGCGCGGACGAGGAAGATAAAATCGAAGAGTCGCTCTCCGCGCGAAAAGGTTTGGCGACGGCGTACCAGGCGTCGGGTGATTTAACCAAAGCCGCGGCGACGCTCGAGAACGCGCTACTCGTCGCCAGAGATAGCACCGTTTTCGGCATGCTCGGAGACGTGTACACCGACATGGGCGAATTAGCCAAAGCTGGAGAGATGTACGATAAGTGCTTGGAAGCCATGGATTGACGATTCGTAAAAGTTAAGATGGATACTATGTTAAGAGTATAGTCTTTTAAAATGAATAAATATGGCATGTCCTTAATAATACCGTTTTCTCGGACGATGATGCTCACTTGCCCTTTTCTGGCTTCTGATTCTTTCCTCTCTTCTTCGGGCAGTCATAATAGTCTTTTTCTCTACATCACCGCAGCGAAGGCGCCAACAAAAGCGAAGAGCGCGACGGCGTGACCAAAAATGGTGGCGCCCGAACTCGCCGGAGGCGTTACAACGGTGTGCGCAGTACCATCCGGGGCGATGTACGATTGTGTCGTCATTTCCGCTTTTGCCGGCGCGGTGAGAGTTTTCACCTCTTCCGCGTAATCCATCATTGTCTGCGCGTAATTCATGTAAGAATCAACTCCGGTGACCTCGCCAAACGTCAAGTATCCGTCTTTGCCAGCGGCGATGTAGTTGTTCGTACCAACAACGTACGTTTTGGTTATGTCGATGGCGGCCCAGGATCCTGCGAGACGCGAGTTAATTTCCACGTTCGACACGCGGAAACCCTTTGTCTTGTTCATGTCGACGTCCATGCGCAGTCCCGCGACGTAGGGGTACGCGCCCGTGGACCCGCCAAAAAGCGCATTATCGAGGGCGTCTTCCATAAGCGCGATGATCTGTGTACCGGTCATATCCATCGTCACAATGGTGTTGCTGAAAGGAAGCATTGAATACGCGTCATCTTTCGTGAAATCACCAGCACTAATGTCCTGCCTGCATCCTCCACCGTTCTGAACGCAAATATCGGCGTTCTTCGTGCGGTGAAGGAACCCTTTTGCGACGAGCTGGCACGCCGCTCCGCCGTGTTCATACGACGCCGACGTTTCACATAACGTAGAGCGTCCTTGACCGGGAATGCGTTCGAAGCAGATATTTTCGGGCACGTCCGCAATCTTTTGCGTCTTGAGTACGTCCACTTGCGTTTTGTACGTCTCGAACGACGCCGCAGTAGCGGCGTCAGCAGTAACAGCGTGCCAGTTGTCGAGCGTATCGAGGTGAGTAACCATGGCGGTTTTTTTCGCGTCGTCGAAGGCTTCGGTGTAGTCCTCTCCCGCGGCATCGACGAGATTTTGGAGGAATGAAGTCGAGTCATATACAAACTGGGGCTTACCAGAGCAGCTCGTGACATCGCCGTTCGCATCGAAGTCTACTCGAAGCTTCCCAAAGGTTTTTGAGTACTCCCAAGATTGCACGACGCAAACCTTCTTACCGTTTCCATTCGTTAATTCAGCGGGAAATGCGGCGTGTGGAGTGGCAAACCCCATCAAATCAGAAGCGTCGCCAAGGAGTTCATGTTGGTCACCGCCAACGATGACGTCGACGTTGTTCAGCGTCGCCATCCAACTTACGTCGTACGCGTAGCCGATATGTGTAAGCAGAATGATCTTATCGACGCCAGAAGCAACGAGCGCATCAATCTCAGCCTGTGCCGCCGTCTTCTCATCCTCGACGGTCGTACCTGCATCGGGGAAGGAAGATTCCATCGTTTTTCTCTTGATGGTCACGCCAACGACGCCGACGCTCTCTCCCCCTAGAGTGAAGACGTGCGACTTGGCGTACTTGGTTTGCAGAGGAGAGGAGGCCCCAGCGACTACGTTCGCGCTGAGTACTTTGGTTCCAGTCGCGCACACAGCCGCATCGCTCAAATTATCGATGAAAGTGGCGAGGTTCTGGTCACCGTCGTCAAACTCGTGATTACCGATGACCATAGCATGGAAGCACGCGTGTTGCATCATTTTCGCGTCAGCTGTGCCTTTGAACCACGAATAGTACGCACCGCCCGTCATGACATCTCCCGCGTGGAGTTTGATCACGGATTGTCCGGCAGCTTCTTCCGAGGTCGTCAACGCCGACATCCCGGCAACGGTCATCGGAAATCCGCCGAGCTTTACGTTCACCGATTCGCCCGTGACGGCTTTCGTGGTGGCGTCAGAGACGGTCAAATCGTGATCATCCGCATCGAGATTGGAGTGATGATCGTTCATGGAGAGAATCGTGAGTTTGAGCGCGCCGGCGTCGGCTTTGAGCACAGCCGCGGTGCTGACCAAAATCGTCGCGAGGGCAGATTTCATCATCATTTTCTGTGATAGAGAGAGCGCGCCAGTCATCATAGCAGCGTGAGTGACGTTGTGGTTCGTCAGCTTTCATACGGTTGTTCGAAAGGTCTCGTCGTCCAAAAACAAAGGCATCAAAAAGAAGAACAAAAAGGAGAATATTCCCGGCACCGACAATGAGAAACCGCATCCGGCGCTCTCGTCGACGAGCGTGGTAGTAAAAACAACGATATCATTCGCGTCGCCGCCTGATAAAGCTTTCATCTGACACATCCTCCTCGTCATCGTCGCGCTCTCCTTCGTTTTCAAAGCGTTCGCCCTCGACTCGAGAATATTCCCGGCACCGAGAACAACTTCTGAGCACCCTCTTTTTCTTTTATATTCTCCTCTCGAGACGCGCGCGTTTGTCCTCCGTTTTGAAGAAGGCTTTTGGTGTCAAAGCGAGACGACGAAAAAGCGCGATATCGCGGCGTTGCGGTCTTCGTCTGGAATACGTAGCATTCGAAGAAGGACGCGCTGCGCGCGGCATCATCGCGCGCGCTCTTGGCTCGGGAATAATCATCAGAATAAAAAAGTTCCTCCCCTTTGAGAGAGAGATATAAAAAGAAGAAGCACAACAAACCATCAAAGAGAGCGCGCGACGAGAGAAGAGAAAAGCGACCACGAAGAAAGGGAACGACGACAGAAGACGCACCGAGTGAGAGAATCGAGTTTCTTGTCGAGAGATCTTAATATGGTTCTCGTCCGCAACGGTGTCGTCGGTGTGGAATAACGTTTTTTATTCTTTTCTGTGTCAAATAGTGCAAAAAGTGCAAAAAGTGTTGGAAAGAATAAAACGAGAGAACTGCTTTTCGACGTCGACACTCTTTGGCGATCGCAGCGTCGATGTTGGAAAAGCGAATAATAAATCGACCAAGTACTACGGTCTCTCCGAATGCGTGCATATCAACGATCGGCATTCTAAACGCGGCAAAAATGCATTCGCGCGTTTCGTCGTGAGCGGACACAAAAGGATTATATGCGTTTCACATGTGATGCAGACAAAAAAATTAATGATCCGCAAAAACGAAAAAACAGTAAAAACTTTGTGAAAAAAAGGTAGTTTTTCGCAGAAGATATGTTCGAGACACCGCAGCCACAAGAACCTTGTGCGCGATGAAATATCTGCTTCGTATCTTCTTTTCCGTTGACTCTTTACGAGAGAGCCTTCGTTGCGGGTGGATCTTCACTTAAAAAGAGAGAGTATATACTACCACGACTCTTTGCGAAGAGTGCTTTAAAAGCGAACTCGCGTTTGTCTCAAACCCACGAACGCGAGGAGAAGACTCTCTCGCAACGCGACGACGATACTAACGACGCGTGCTCTCGCTTTTCTTCTCGCGCGAATTTGAATCCAAAGCAGAAATCAATTTGAACAAGAAAGGATATTTTTCCCGTTGATTTTTCCCCAATAGACGCGCTTGGTGTTTCTTAGAAAATGGCGACGAATGCATCGATGATGCTCTCGTCGACGACCGCGATGAGAAAGAACAACAACGCGGTGATGCACTCGTCGAGTCGCTCGGCGATGAGCGTCGCGTGCTCGACGTCAAAGTCCTCGAGAGCCTTTCAGAAGAAAATGAATTATGCGCCCACGTCGCCTTCGGGAGGAGTGCCTTTGAGGAGGCGGAGGACGATGCGAACGAACGCGCTCGCGAGGGGACCGGGAGGAGGAGATTTTTTTGAAGAAGAGGAAAAGAAGTACGAGAACAACCAGCAGGAGATGAGCAGTGCGAGCAGTAGTACCAACAACGGGTCGTCGTCGTCGTCGTCGTCGTCCAAGGCTTCTTCTTCGTCGAGTCACGTCGACGCCGGCGCGAAGAACGAGTTGGATCCGGAGATGGACTTGCCGCGGAGAAACAACAACAAGGACCACGCGGCGGCTTCGTCGTCGTCGTCGTCGTTCGCGCGGGAGCAGCAGCCGACGAAGAAGGAGAGTGCTTCGCGCGACTCGAAGAAGAAGAAAGTGCCCCCAGCAGCGACGAAGAAGAAAAGTAATGATACTAATAAGAACAACAACAACAACAACGCGACGAGAACAATGACGACGAAAGAGAACGCGACGATCAGTAACAGCTCCGTGCCGAAGAGGAGCGCGAAGAAGAGCAGCGGCGCGATTACCGCGACGACGATGGCGACCGCGAATAATAATAATACTACTAATAATAATAATACCAAAACGAAAGAGGAGGGAGAAGAGACGTGTTCGTCGAAGAAGGAGGAAGAAGACGTGGAAGAAGATGAAGATCAAGCCCCGAAACACGAGACCACGATACTCTCTAAAGAACAATTCGAAACGCAAAAGAAACGATTGGAGCTTTTAATCGAAGAGAAAGAGTGGGCGGTGGAAGAGGCGAGAGATAACGCGGCAAGATCTTCTGTGAAGTTACAACGCGTCTTGGATTACGTCAACGCGGTGGAAGCGTATAAAGAGTTATGCTCGTCGAGAGTGCCGGATACGGTTTCTGATTTTCTTGGGAACTATGTGAACGTTTTGTGTTTGCCGAAACACGCGAAAGGCTACGACGAGGCGCTTTCGTTTCTCGGCATAGACTTTGAAGATTTGGACGAAGATGACTTGGAAATCACGCACGAAGATTTTTTGAGAGAGACGGAACATTACATGCGCATCGAAGAGAGATACGATTCGGAACGGAAAGAGACTGGTGGGAGCTTTGAAGACGAAGGAGAGTACTACGAAGACGACGAAGAAGAGTACTACGAAGACGACGAGGATTTGTTGGAAGCTTTATTAGGCGGCGACGCGAATTACATCGCCGAGATGAAGCTTCCGCTCGAACTCCACCTCGCACAAGACATCGACGGAAATTGGCGATGGTTAGAAGATGATCTCGGGAGAGTTTTGAAAAGGAAACCTGAGGGCGATTTTATCTTTCGTCTCATGTCTTTTGAAGATTTAATGAACGAAGGTTTGAACGTCAACTGCTTGCGAGAGGAAGTCGATCCGAACGAACTGATTGATTTCTCAAAGTGTAGGTCGTTCGATGACGCGAGACGAGCGATGAAAGAAGCCACCGAGGCGTTGCGAAACATGGAAGCCGATGGGTGGGTGGTTGAAAAGAGCTTCTCGGCCACCGCGGCGAGTTTTGGCGCTTCCTCCTCCGGAGATTCCACCGATTCGGTCTTTGACATCAGAGAAGAAAGCAGCGGACGACACTTGTGCATGACGAAAGAGTTGAGACCGTTGAGAACTATGTCGCACGTGGATGGATTACATCCGGAAGAAGACGAGAAGTGCGAACGAGAAATTCACCGCGAAGAAGCTGCCGGAGCGATGGCGAGAGATGCTTTCGACAGCTTTGACGACAACGAATAATAATAAAAACGAATATTGAATTTTTTACTTACGAATGAAAGCGAGCGAATCACTTGAACTACCTCCAGTACATCTAATGAACTACAATCTATAATATCTAATGCCTGACTCTAAACTTGAGCAAAAAGTACGCGATGGCTAAATACGCGCACGCTAACGAGGCCAATGCGACCACGTGCACTCGCATCTCACTTCTCGTGGACCCGAAGGAGAAGAAATCCAAGACTTCTTTACCGGAAACCGGAACGCGTACGTCGCCGCCGCCAGACGACGGAGAAGATTTCTTGGATGGATCACTTTCGACCAGTTTCGGCGTAAAATAAAAAGTTCCCGCGTCTAAGAATTCGCCAATCATCATAGACTGAAAACCGTGGTTAATAAAGCTTAATCTCGTCAAGATTTTAACCAAGATGTGGCGATTGCCACTCCCGTCCGCCGCTTTCGCTCGCGGTTGTTCCTCGTTGAGTAGAAACCCGCCGCACACTACGTTCACGAGCAATAACAGCATACCGACGACATTTGCGGACGCATTGGATGGTGTTACGATGGACACGCAAGTACATAACGCCGAAGCCGTGATGTTTGTCAACACGCACACGAACGTAAAGTTTACAAACGAGAAAAAATTCAAGTGTAAACCGACGCAGAAATACGTGGCGAGAGAGAAGAACAAAGGCGGAATGGCCCGAACGACAATCACATCGAAAGCGATTTGACTAACGAAATAACCATCCACGCCGTACGCACCGGCGAGAATCTCGCGCCTGGACAATAAGTCGTCCTCTCTCCACACGGGGAGGGAGGAGAGTGACATAAGCGTAAGGAATAGAAGGATGAAGAAACAACATCCCATTCGATTCTGCACGCCGCCGGTGTCTCGACCGCACTGATAGAATATTGCACCGAGCGCAATGGCTGTGAAAAGCGTCGCGATGAAGTGCGTGGCAATCAAAAATGGGTGCCGAGTGGCGTTTTTGCGCAAACGTGCGAGGAGTTGCTGAATCTGAACCTTCATCGGCGCGAGACATTTCTTTGCCGAGGAACAAGCACTACCGCTACCTTTTGTTTTGTTTCCTCGTTCTTCGTCATCAGCGTCGTCATTTCCCACGACTGCATCCGACGACGCTTCAATAGCGAGCATTTCTATCGTGTTTTCGTTGAGCGTGAAGATGTCTGAAACCGCAAAGTCTCTGCACACGCGCGACGTCGTTTCTTTGGATGATTTGATGACAACGTCCAATATAAAGTCTGCAACGTGCACGTCTCGCGGTCGAGGCGGTACGTACGCCAAAGACTCAAAGAATCCTTTCGCTGATACTGAAGGGCCACTATATACAACAGATCCAACGCTCGAAAGAATCAAAATGCGGTCCAACAAACGAAAGATGTCCGGACGAGGCTGGTGAATAGACAACAAAACAGTCACGCCGTGGCGAGAGCCGAGTTTGGACAAAATGTCAACAACCTTCGCCGCGTTCGTCGAGTCCAACCCAGTCGTAGGCTCGTCCAGAAACATTATGCCCGGAGACATGAGAAGCTCAGTCGCGATGGAGACGCGACGCTTCTCGCCACCAGACAGACCGCGAGAAAACTGGTCGCCAATCAGAGAGTCTGCAAGTTTCTCGATGCCTAAGTCGCGCATGGTTTGGCCAACGCGACGACGGAGAGCGTTCGTAGACGTACCGATCGGCATACGAAGCGTCGCGTGGAACAACAAGTGCTCCCAAACTGTACTTGTGCCTGGCAAAACGTCATCTTGGGTCACGTATCCGCTCATCTCTCGTCTCTCGGTACTCGTTGTCTCTGCGCCGTTGATTCGGATTTTCCCTCCGACGGTGAAGTTTTTCTGATGCTCTGCGCTTCTGCCAGCTAAAATATCCAATAACGTCGATTTTCCTGCACCCGATGGACCTAATATTGCAAAGGCACTTTTCGCGTTATCTTCAAAAGCGGCGCCACGCATCGACTGCGAAAAGCCTAAACGTCCACCGCCGGCTATGCCGGTTATACCTCGAAGAATGACTTTACGTCTCTGCTTCCCCCGTGTCCAAACTTTCACTTCGCACGTGACGCGACTGAAGGAGAACGCCGGCGATGGCTTTGGCTCGTCGTCGATAACTAGTGATGATGTTAATGGCGTGAATGCACTGTCATCGTCATTGTTAATCGACAGAAGATGCTCGCTCAAACCTTCTCCCTCTTCTTCTCCTTCTTTATCGTGTGCATCTTCAAATTCAGAAGCCGTAGTTTCAGACGTTCTTCGCGCATTCGCGGACAAGTTTTCATCACCCGAAACGAGCGAATCCGTTCGCGCGTGCTGAACATGATTGTCTGCATCGACAAATATAGAAGAAGAAGAAACGGAACCCGGTGCTTCCTCGCTTTCATCTTGTCGCCACTCGTCCATGGCGGCATCGAGCAACGCTGCGCGCTCGCTACCTCCTGGCGATAAACTTTCAATTACCCGTCTCGCGAGCAAATCGTTATTTGTACCATCTAAATCTCCAGCAGATGATGTCGAGGGAGAAAGTGTCGACGATGCAATTATTCCAAAACATGTTCTCAACCGCGAGAGAAAAGAAGAGCTTTTAATACTCTTCTTCCTGCCGCCGTCGCCTCCGCCGCTCGCAAAATCTGAGCGCTTCAAGACGAAGAAACTCACCGATGCGAACAAAACTGCTTCTCCGCACAACCAAACGACATCGTTTACGACTAGGCTTGGATGAAATCCAAAAGTAAAAAGCACCTTCTCGCCCGGCACGGGAACTTCATTCGGAAGTTTTGTAGAATTTGTGTCGTCGTCGTTACTCCAGGATTCCGTGAGCGTGAACGTCTTTGGATTTGAAGCAAACTCGTTAACCACGAGCGCTTCATAGCCCCGAGAAATGAAGCTCGCTGCAGCGAGCCATCGAAATGAACTTGGAATTTCATCTTTGTTAAGCAAAAATCCACCAAATAAGATGGATGTTAGAAAACATAAGCTGGCGACAGCGTTGGCGTCCGCGACTCGTCGGCTGCACACGCCGATTGCCATGCAAAGACACGTCGCAACAATATTCGTCAAGATGAGCACAACGACAAAAGCGAGTAAATTCAACTCCCCGCCTTCGTTCAAACCGATCATACCGTACGTGATAAAGCCAAACAAAAACGGCGGAACGACACGCATTGGCAAGATGTCAAACAAGACAGTTGAAACAAAGTACGCGTTCGTTCCGTACACTCGATTCGCTCGTTCTCGAATAAAGAGGAGGCGGTCTTCTTTCCACACTGGAAGTGAAGAAAGCGACATGAGCGTGAGAAAGATGAGAATGAAGAACAACGCGCCCATCCTATTTTGAATGCCGCCTTGATTCAACGCCGCATTTTTGAAAATCAAGCCAACGCCAAGCGCCGCGAGAAAAGTTGCCATTACGTGCACGTAAATAAGAAACGGATGACGATACATGCGCCTGACGTATCGACCACACAACCAACGACACTGCTTCGAGAACGGAGCTGCATATTTGTTTCTCGTATTGACAATTTCTGCTTCATTTGAGACCTCTTGACCAAATTCAGCCATGAGCGCGCGCTGACGCTCTTCGTTTTCAATCGCAATCTCTGATTTTAGAAAATCGACGGAGACTTTCGCGACAATCTTTTCCGGCGAGTTGATGACAACGTCCAATATAAAGTCTGCAACGTGCACGTCTCGCGGTCGAGGCGGTACGTACGCCAAAGACTCAAAGAATCCTTTCGCTGATACTGAAGGGCCACTATATACAACAGATCCAACGCTCGAAAGAATCAAAATGCGGTCCAACAAACGAAAGATGTCCGGACGAGGCTGGTGAATAGACAACAAAACAGTCACGCCGTGGCGAGAGCCGAGTTTGGACAAAATGTCAACAACCTTCGCCGCGTTCGTCGAGTCCAACCCAGTCGTAGGCTCGTCCAGAAACATTATGCCCGGAGACATGAGAAGCTCAGTCGCGATGGAGACGCGACGCTTCTCGCCACCAGACAGACCGCGAGAAAACTGGTCGCCAATCAGAGAGTCTGCAAGTTTCTCGATGCCTAAGTCGCGCATGGTTTGGCCAACGCGACGACGGAGAGCGTTCGTAGACGTACCGATCGGCATACGAAGCGTCGCGTGGAACAACAAGTGCTCCCAAACTGTACTTGTGCCTGGCAAAACGTCATCTTGGGTCACG
>Ga0181554_1001823_pt1 | contig 19534 bp, 16 predicted proteins | sample 011ome_16_FD_145602 | JGI IMG/M metagenome (GOLD analysis project Ga0181554, IMG submission 145602) | Coastal salt marsh microbial communities from the Groves Creek Marsh, Skidaway Island, Georgia - 011503CT metaG (spades assembly) | ecosystem: Environmental > Aquatic > Marine > Intertidal zone... | reverse complement strand
CGCCGGGAATCAAGGCCATAGTGTCCCAGGTTGTTTCGGAGGGATTGGGCCAGAAACTGACCTCGAGCAAGCGTGAAGACAAAGCATTCGCTGCGCTCTTGCAAGAAAAGATTGTCGCCGAGATGAAGACCCGTGTCTCGGCGCGCGCGCTCAAAGAAACCCAGCGGCGTAAAAATGCTCTGGAGTCATCGACCTTGCCGACCAAGCTGGTGGACTGTCGGAGCAAGGAGACCGAGGGGAGTGAGCTCTTCATTGTGGAGGGAGACTCTGCTCTGGGAACTGCGAAACTGGCCCGTGATTCAGAGCATCAGGCACTTCTGCCGATTCGCGGGAAAATCTTGAACACCCAGAAAGCCTCTGTTCAGGACATGCTCGATAACCAGGAGTGTGCGGCGATTATTCAGGTGGTCGGGGCGGGTTCGGGTCGGACGTTTGACGTGACCCAGGCTCGCTACGGAAAAATCATCATCATGTCGGACGCTGATGTCGATGGCGCTCATATCCGTACGCTCCTGCTGACGCTCTTCTTCCGTTACATGCGGCCCCTCGTGGAGGAGGGCCGAGTGTATGCGGCTGTACCGCCTCTTCATCGCGTCGTCGTGAATGGCCGGGGGAAAGCCCCGAAAGAAATCATCTATACCTACTCGGAAGACGAGTTGCGGAGTCTCTTAGACGCTCTGCACAAACAAGGGAAGACCTATCAAGAGCCCATCCAGCGCTACAAGGGTTTGGGCGAGATGGATGCCGATCAGCTCGCGGAAACGACGATGAACCGCGACAACCGCATGTTGCGGCGAGTCCGCGTGTCCGATGCGGAGAACGCGTCTCGCGTCTTTGAACTACTCATGGGCAATGAGGTGGCGCCCAGACGAGATTTCATTGTCCAGGGACCGGGACTGGCGTCTGAGCGGATAGACGCTTAGCTTCGTTGCTCTCCAAGCGAGCTCACGCTGCCCTCAAGGAGCGCTCCGGAGGCATCCCGCTTGGAGGTCTCTTTCGGTAAGGCGACAGCCTGCCCGCGAGGGCCAATAGCGAGGGGTTGGTAGCCCACGAAGGCGCCAACAAGGACGTCTTCGCCCTTGAGGAAGGTGTGGGCCCTTACGCCTGACGTTGCGCGACCTTTGACAGGGAAGTCTGTCAACGGCGTGCGCTTAGCTCTCGCGGATTCGGTTCCGGGGAGAACCTCAGTAGATCCGGAGAGGGTAACGACTATTGCGCGCTCGCGGTCAACGGCAGCCATGGTGATCACTGCATGGTCCTCGGGTACTGTGACTCCCTGCATTCCGGCAGCAGGGAGACCCTGGGGTCTCACGAGGTTTGCGGGAAAATTCAACAGGGCGCCTGCGGAGGTCACCCAGACCAGATGGTGATCATCCGGTGCTATGGCCGCTCCAACGACGGTGTCGCCGTCTTTGAGGGACAGCAGACTGTGCTGAGGGCGTTCGGGTAGATCAGAAAGGCTGACCCGCTTGACCACCCCGCGCTTGGTTCCCAGGGCGATCGTGGGTCCTTCCTCCAGTTCGACCACCGCGAGAATTACCCCGTCCGCAGGGCTAAGACCGAGGTACGACTTCAGTGCCGTTCCACCTGATAACTTGGGCGCCCGCGCATCGAGTATGGGTAAATCCATCGGGGTGAACGTGTGTAAGACGCCCTGGCTCGTAATCGCGCCCAGCGACCCACGCACGCGGGTCGTGAGCCGGGCAAGCAGCGCATCGTGGGGAGACCGCTTGGTCGGCGCCGCTGCATCCTCGGAGATTTCCATTCGACCCGCGAGGCCCGAAGCTGAGACCAGAACCTCGCACGGGCTATCACTGATCTCCAAGTTCTCGGGAGCTTGCGCTACACGGGGTGCACTGGGTGTTGCGCCCGAAAGGATTGTCCTGCGAGGAGTGTCGTAAGCATCTCGCGTTTCGGTGAGTTCGCTCTTTACGCTGGCGCGGACCAGGGCTGGGTCTGCCAAGAGCGCTTCGAGCGCCGAGATTTCCTCCACTAGTTCGTCGCGTTCAGTTTCTAGTTCGATACGAGAAAACTTGGTGAGGCGGCGCAACCGCAGCTCGAGTATGTACTCAGTTTGCTCCTCCGAGAGGTCGAAGACTTCCCGAAGACGAAGACCCGCTGTCTTGGAGTCATCAGAGGCGCGAATGACCTGGATGACCTCATCGATATCGAGAATCGCGATGAGGAGGCCCTCCACCAGATGCAACCGGGCTTTGCGCTGGGCAAGCCGGTGGACTGATCGTCTGGTGACGACCTGAATTCGGTGGGCGACATACACCTGGAGCAACTCTCGCAGCCCCAAGGTCTGGGGTTGGCCTTCGACCAGCGCCACCGAGTTGATAGAAAAGCTCTCCTCGAGCGGAGTGAGTCGATAAAGCTCCTGAAGGAGCACCGCAGGATCAAAGCCGCTCTTCACACCGATCACCAGTCGCAAACCGTGGTGGCGGTCAGTCAAGTCGGTCACGTCGCTAATTCCCACAAGCTTTTTGGCGTTGACGGCGTCCTTGATTTTCTCGATGACGCGTTCAGGACCGACGAGGTAGGGCAGTTCAGTGACCACAAGCCCTGTTTTCCTCGGACCTACGCTTTCGATACTGACGGTGGCGCGGGTTTTGAAGCTTCCCTTGCCGGTCTCATACGCTTCGCGAATTCCATCCAGGCCGACGATGGTTCCCCCGGAGGGCAGATCGGGACCGGGTACGAACCCCATCAGGTCGTCCAGAGAGGCATCGGGGTTGTCAATCAGGTAGCAGGCCGCGTCGATGACCTCACCCATGTTGTGCGGAGCCATGTTGGTCGCCATGCCGACTGCGATTCCACTCGCCCCATTGACGAGGAGATTGGGGAAGGCAGAGGGCAACACACTCGGCTGGAGCAGCTGGTTATCGTAGTTAGGAACAAAATCCACCACGTCCTCGCCGAGGTCGCGCACCATCGCCATAGCTTCAGGGCGCAGGCGGGCTTCGGTGTATCGGGCTGCAGCGGGCCCATCATCGAGCGACCCAAAGTTTCCATGGCCATCCACCATCGGGACACGCATGCTGAAGGGTTGGGCCAGGCGAACTAGGGCATCGTAAATAGCGCTATCGCCATGCGGATGGAGCTTGCCCATGACGTCTCCGACGACGCGGGCGGACTTCACGTGCCCTTTCTCCGGGGTGAGCCCCATCTGAGACATTTGGTAGATGATGCGGCGCTGGACCGGCTTTAAGCCGTCCCGGGCATCGGGTAGCGCCCTCGAGTAGATCACCGAGTAGGCGTACTCGAGGAAGGACCCTTCCATTTCGTCGGTGAGTTCGACGTCAACAATTCGTTCGGAGGGCTGGGAGCCAGAAGTCGTGTCGGTGAGCGCAGTCATAGGATGGCGCCTATGGTACTGCCAGGGACTGCCGCGACCGTAAGGCTTGCCGATGTCATGGCCAGTTGTTGGAGTGCGCTTCAGGGTGAGGACAACCCCCTGTCCCTGTCGCCGGTCTCTAAAGCCGCCGTGTTGCTCGTCGATGGCATGGGGGCGCACAATCTCGAGGACCGCCGGGGGCATGCCCGATGGCTGACCGAGAAGTGGCGACAGCGATCAATCGTGGGGGATTCTGGTTTTCCGTCCACGACCGCGTCTGCTCTCGCCTCCCTGACGACAGGCCAGGTTCCAGGGGAGCATGGAATCGTCGGATATACGATCCGTGACCCGTCCTCCGGAGTGCTGATTAATCACCTCAAGGACTGGGAGCCCCACGTCAACCCGGCACACTGGCAACGGTCTGACACCATCTTTGAGAAAGCTCGCGCAGTGGGAATTCCCTCGCTCTCGATGGGTGAGCGTCGGTTTGCGGGAACTGGCTTCACTCAGGCTGTCTGGCGCGGCGCCACGTTCGTCGGCACCGACTCCTTGGACGAGCAGTTCACGACGTTGCGCAAGTTCTTTGATGAGAATGACCAAGGTGTTGCCTACCTGTATTGGCCGGCCCTCGATCGCACCGGGCACTCCTCTGGTGTGGGTTCTGATGCTTGGATTCGTCGGCTGGAGGATGTTGATCAGCAACTTCGCGCGCTCGACTCGCTACTGGGCGATGATGAGGGGCTGATTATCACCGCTGATCACGGAATGGTGGACGTGCGAGATCACCACAAACTGATGGTGACCGAGAACTCGGCTTTGCTCCATTCGGTAGTTGCGTGGGGTGGTGAACCGCGGGTGGCGCAACTCTATGTGGACAATCCAGCAGCTACTGAGGACGTTGCGGATCGGTGGCGAGAGGCTCTTGGCGACGATGCTCTCGTTCTCACGCGAGCCCAGGCAGTCGACGAAGGGCTTTTTGGTGCGGTTTCTCCTGAGGTGATACCTCGCATCGGAGATGTGCTGGTGCTGGCGGTCACGGAGCGAGCGTTCTACCGCTCCGAGGTGGCCTCAACTCAATCCATGCGGATGATTGGGCAACACGGCTCGGTCACTCCGACGGAGCGAGAGGTTCCTGTTATTCCGCTGGGGGCGTGGATCTAAGCCGGATCGTCGTCACTTCGCGCACCGAACACAATGTCATCCCAGCTCGGCATCTCCGGCCGCTTTTTCTTCGGGGGCGTGGGCTCCGGGTCATCGTCGTCCTCTGGGTCGGAATGCCCGCCGATTGGAGTCACAGAGGCTTCCCCTGAATCGTCTTCGACTAAGTGGATACCGCCCGTTGCTGGGTGGGCGCTCCGAGAATCCTCATCTGAGCCTGGCGCTGGTTCCCGCTCGCCCCTTTTGCGCCGGAGGACTTCCAACAGATCGGCTGTATCAGCCATTCGCCCGTCGTCCTCAGATCGACCGTACGACACAGGCTCCAGGAGAGGACCAGTCTCGCCAAGATCTGAAGATTCGAAAATTTCGGAATCAAATCGGTCGGGCTCCGGCTCCGACGATGCGACAGCACTCAGTTTGGGGATCAGAGTGGTGGGCATGGGTTCGTGGCGAGACAGCACCGTGGCATCGTCGTTCAGCGGTTCTAATACATGCTTGCGCTGGTGAAAAGACCATCGGGCGACGTGTTCAACGTCGCCTTCGTGGAACGTTAGTTCGATAAGCCAGCCAGTTTCCTCCTTCCACGCACTCCACGCTTCTTCTGCGGCGGAGATTTCTTCGAGTCGCTCGCGTATCGACGCCCCGAAGGTCAACTCATCACCGCTCCTCGTTGTCACCGAAACGGCAAGAGCCTGATCGACAATGAACCTTCGCTCCGCGAGGACAGCGCCCTCAAACTTTTCAATGTAGGAAACGTCCTCTCCCGTGAGATCGGCGACCTGCTGCGCGGTGAGACCGCGTCGGATGTGTGCCTGAATGTCTTTGGGACTGACACGGTGTGCGGCAGAACCACCCGAGGACTTCTGGCGGAGAGCATCCCGCAACGCATCATTGACAGGCACGAAGTACCGCTGGCCGTCTTCAGACACTAAGACGAGCGAGTCGTTCTCGACCCCAACGACAGTGAGTGTGGTCATTGTTTGTACACCGTCCTTATTTCCCGTGGCTTTAGCTTGGCACGCCGTCGACCCAGATTTCAGAATATTCCCGGGTGTGGCGTCGCGTTATGTCGAGGCTTCGGGCTACTCTTTAGCCCGGTTGTGGGCTACGGTTTGCGGTTTACCTGCTTTATCAGGCAAACTATCGCCGTCTTTCCCCACCACCCCAGCACTAAGGGAGTGAATTACCACCATGGCAACGGATTACGACGCCCCGCGCAAGACCGAAGAAGACACTGAGTCCATCCAGGCGTTGCAAGAACGGGTACCGGACAAGCTCTCCGGCGTAGTTGATGCAGAAGATGCTGACAACTTGGGCTCTCTCGAGCTCGCTGGGCAGGACCTCGCCAACGTCGAGCTTGATGTCGTAGTACTTCCGCCGCAGGCAGATGAGTTCACCTGCGTGGAGTGCTTCCTCGTGAAGCACCGTTCACAGGTCGACCACGAGACCAAACTGGGTCCCGTGTGCCAGGAGTGTTCGCGCTAGTTCTTCCCCAGGGCTTTCATCAGCTCTTCGGGTTTGCGGGTCGACACCAGCCAGTATGGAGTGGGGTCTTCGGGGTCTTCGACCGCAATCTTTGCCACAGTGTCTACCCAAGGGCTGAGCCTCAGCCAGGCGAGGCCGTGAGCACCGGGTCCTCTTTCGTGCCTCGCGGCGTCGCCGTCATAGGCTGAAACCTCTCCAATGTAGCGGTGCTCCAGCGTGGCATCGCCCACCTGGAGCGCACCCTCTGAGACGGTGATCACAGGAGAGAAGAGCCAGAGAGCTCCCACGGCACCAGCCCACAGGGTCACTCCTGTCACGAGCCCAACGAGAGCGTTCAGCGGCAGAAAGATGAGCATGGTGGCGGGTATCACGAGAGCGATGGACAGCACCATCCACCAACTGGGAGAGAGCCGTTCTCGGTAGGAGGTCATAGTCCTATTGCACCACGTATACCCTGGAGGAATGACGCACGAGCTCGCTCCGGAGGTATTGATTACCGGTGTTGAGCCAACCTACGCTCACCCCGGTGATGCGGGAGCTGATTTGCGTGCCGCATCAGCCCATGTCCTCCAACCGGGGGAGCGTGCGCTCGTGCCGACAGGAACTTCGATAGCGCTCCCGCACGGTTTTGTCGCCTATGTTATGCCCCGCAGTGGGCTGGCGCTAAAGAACGGAATTGGCCTCGTGAACGCGCCCGGCGTGATTGACGCTGGGTATCGAGGAGAGATTTCCGTGGTCATGATCAACCACGACCCTCGCGAGAGCTTTAGCATTGAACCAGGTGATCGCATCGCTCAACTCGTGATTTCACCGGTGGCGAGAGCGGTTTTTCAGGCGGTTACCGCCCTGCCCGGGAGTCAGCGTGACACAGGTGGTTTTGGGTCCACGGGCGTGCAAGGAGACAAAGAATGACCGATACTTCCACGACTCTTTCCGGAGGCGACGAGGAATATCCCAAGTCCGCCCCCGTCGACCGGGAAATCAACGGACCGCTCGACGAAACTGAGGCGGGATCAATTCGACCTTCGGTGGATCTCGGCGCCCTCCGCATTGAACCCAAGCGTGGCATGCAGCTCCGGTTGGAAATTGACAAGAACAACAACCGAGTAATCGCCGTCACGCTCGAGCACGATGGCTCGACCGTTCAATTGCAGCCCTTTGCCGCTCCTCGCTCCAGCGGTCTGTGGCATGGGATTCGTGCCCAGATTATGGAGCAAGTTCGCAAGCAGGGTGGGACTGTTTCGGAGACAGAGGGTCCTTTTGGCCCAGAGGTTTCGGCAAAAGTCCCTGTTCAGACTGGCGGGTCTTTTGGGACCCGCAGTGTGCGGTTTATCGGAGTCGATGGACCTCGATGGTTCCTGCGAGCCGTCATTGGCGGCCCCGCAGCAACAAATCCCGAAGCTGCAGACATCATTCACTCCATGATCCGCCGTGTTGTGGTGGTTCGTGGGAATACCCCTCTACCCCCGAGAGACCTACTTCCACTTCGTGTGCCACCCACAGGGGAGACACCCGGTGTGGAGGGTGCGTAGCCGTGGTTGAACCCCTCCCTGACAAGGCAGGAAATGGCCCCCTGCGGGGAAGCGGTTTGGGTGCATTGACACCCGGCGAAACACCCACTGTCGATGCTCTGTGGTCAGCCGTGGGGAAAACGCGGGGGCTTGTGGAGTCCTTGGCCCCAGGTCTTGGCTTCCTCATCACCTTCACCCTGACGGGAGAATTGGTCCCCTCCGTGACGGCACCAGTGGCGCTTTCTGTCGTGTTCATTATTGTTCGTCTTCTCCAGAAAACAGCGCTGATGCCCGCTGTTGCGGGCCTGATCGGTATTGGAGCGTCTGCAGGAATAGCGCTGTGGTCGGGGCGAGCAGAAGACAATTTTCTGCTGGGCTTTGGCGCCAATGTGTTGTGGCTGATCGCGTTACTCATCTCGCTCCTCATTCGGCGACCACTCTTGGGCTACCTCGCAGGCTCCCTGGCGGGGGACCAGCAATGGCGTGATCAACCAGGTACCAAGCACATCGCTGGTGTTGCTACCTGGCTGTGGGCTGGCTTGTTTGCGCTTCGCCTGGCGGTGCAGGTGCCGCTCTACCTGGCGGCCTCCATTAGCGCCCTGGCGGCCGCAAAATTGATTATGGGTTTGCCCTTGTATGCAGCCTGGTTATGGGTGACCTGGCTGCTGTATCGCGCGGTGTATGGCTCCAAGGCCAGCCGAGCGCGGTGATAGTATTTATCTTGATGTAAAGATACCGCGGACAGCGGCAGGTGAGGAGTAATCGTGGGTTCACTCAACAGTTTTCAGGCCAAGGACACTCTGGCGGTCGGGGATCGTCAGTACGAGATCTTCCGCACTGACGCTGTCGAAGGACATGAGACACTGCCCTTTAGCTTGAAGGTCCTGTTAGAGAACCTGTTGCGCACCGAAGATGGTGCGAACATCACCAAAGAGCAAATTCAGGCGCTCGGCAGCTGGGACGCCGCTGCAGAACCCTCCACCGAGATTCAGTTCACCCCTGCACGTGTCGTGCTCCAAGACTTCACCGGTGTTCCCTGCATCGTGGACCTCGCGACCATGCGTGAAGCCATTGTTGATCTTGGCGGCGACCCGAACAAAGTCAACCCACTTTCTCCCGCTGAGCTCGTGATCGACCACTCGGTCATTGCCGACCTTTTTGGCCAGCCGGATTCGTTCGAGCGCAACGTTGACATTGAATATGAACGCAACGGCGAGCGTTACCAGTTCTTGCGCTGGGGTCAAACGGCCTTCAATAACTTCAAGGTTGTGCCGCCGGGGACAGGAATCGTCCACCAAGTCAACATCGAAAACCTCGCCAAGGTCACCTACACCAAGGACATCGACGGCGTCACTCAAGCTTTCCCCGACACCTGTGTGGGAACTGACTCTCACACCACGATGGTTAATGGACTCGGTGTCCTCGGATGGGGTGTGGGTGGTATTGAGGCCGAGGCTGCGATGCTCGGTCAACCCGTGTCGATGCTGATTCCTCGGGTTGTCGGTTTCAAGCTCAGCGGATCTATCCCCACCGGCGTTACCGCCACCGATGTCGTGCTCACCATCACCCAGATGCTCCGGGAGCACGGCGTGGTTGGGAAATTTGTCGAGTTCTATGGTGCTGGCGTCACCCAGGTACCGTTGGCAAACCGCGCGACCATTGGAAACATGAGCCCTGAGTTTGGCTCCACGGCCGCCATTTTCCCGGTGGATCAGGTGACGTTGGATTACTTGTCTCTCACTGGTCGCACGGCGGAACAAATCGCCTTGGTTGAGGCCTATTGCAAGACCCAGGGGCTTTGGCACGACCCAAGTGTTGAGCCTCGCTACTCCGAATACATGGAGCTCGATCTCGCCACCGTGGTCCCAAGCATTGCCGGGCCGCGTCGTCCGCAGGATCGTATTGAACTCGACCACGCGCGTGATCAGTTCCACAAAGATTTGGAGAACTTCCTTTCCGAGGAGACAGCGCGCTCTGAGGTCCCCGTCACACGCGGCACCGAGACTTTTGAGATTGCCAACGGTGCCGTCACGATTGCCGCCATCACGTCGTGTACGAACACGTCTAACCCCTCCGTCATGCTCGCCGCTGGTCTGCTCGCGAGGAACGCGGCGCTGAAGGGCTTGAAGTCAAAGCCCTGGGTGAAAACCACGCTCGCTCCCGGCTCCAAAGTCGTCACTGACTACTACGAAAAAGCTGGACTGATGGACGACCTAGAAGCTTTGGGCTTCTATCTGGTGGGCTATGGCTGCACCACCTGTATCGGAAACTCTGGCCCCTTGGACGAGGAAATTTCTCAGGCCGTAAACGATCACGACTTGGCCGTGACAGCTGTTCTCTCGGGAAACCGAAACTTTGAAGGACGCATCAATCCCGACGTCAAGATGAACTACTTGGCAAGCCCCCCGCTGGTGATTGCCTATGCACTCGCGGGGACCATGGACTTCGACTTCGACACGCAACCCCTGGGTCAAGACTCGGGCGGCCAGGACGTTTTCCTGGCAGACATATGGCCAGACGCCGCCGAGGTGCAGGCGACCATTGATTCGTCGATCGATACCGAGATGTTTACCCGTCAATACAAGACGGTGTTTGACGGTGACGAACGCTGGCAATCGCTTCCCACCCCGACCGGTGACACCTTTGAGTGGAATGCCCAGTCCACCTATGTCCGAAAGCCCCCCTACTTCGAGGGAATGACCTTGGAGCCTTCGGCGGTGAGTGACATCTCGGGTGCGAGAGTTCTCGCGTTGCTCGGTGACTCTGTCACTACCGACCACATCTCGCCGGCAGGCTCGATCAAGGCCGATTCCCCCGCGGGGCGTTACCTGAGTGACCACGGGATTGACCGTTTGGATTTCAACTCCTACGGCTCGCGCCGCGGGAACCACGAGGTGATGATTCGTGGCACGTTCGCGAACATTCGCCTGAAGAATCTTTTGCTCAACGGTGTCGAGGGTGGATTCACTCGCGACTTCACCACCGAGTCGGGGGACCAGGCGTTCATTTACGACGCTGCCGAGAGCTACCGCAAAGCGGGCGTTCCGCTGGTAATCCTGGCTGGTAAAGAATACGGCTCTGGATCCTCCCGGGACTGGGCGGCAAAAGGCACGAACCTCTTGGGTGTGCGGGCAGTCATCGCGGAGAGCTTCGAGCGCATCCACCGATCCAACCTGATCGGTATGGGTGTTGTTCCACTCCAGTTCCCTGCGGGCCAGAGCGCCTCGTCGCTTGGCCTCGATGGCACTGAAGTTTTCAGTGTTGAAGGAATCACCACGCTCAATGATGGTGTCACCCCCTCAACCCTTCGAGTGGTGGCAATGCCCAGTGAGCATTCAGCACCCGGACGAGAAGCCGTGAGCTTCGATGCCGTTGTTCGCATCGACACTCCTGCCGAGGCTGACTACTACCGCAACGGTGGGATCCTGCAGTATGTCTTGAGGTCTTTGCTCTAAGCGAGGTCCCAGTTTTCTGGTGGGTGTCAACAGTGAACACCTCATAGAGTGTAGATATGGCACTTCTCGATGCGATTAATTCGCCTGCGGACCTCAAGAAACTCTCTGGCACGCAGCTCGATGAGCTTGCGGCAGAGATCCGGGCATTCCTCATCAAGGAAGTATCGAGAACCGGCGGTCACCTGGGACCGAACCTTGGCGTTGTTGAACTAACGATTGCCTTACACAGAGTCTTTGATTCTCCTCGGGATCCGTTTATTTGGGACACCGGGCATCAGTCCTATGTTCACAAGATTCTGACAGGCCGGAAAGACTTTTCGGCTCTTCGCCAGAAGGGTGGCCTCGCCGGTTACCCCCAGCGCAGCGAATCGGAGCACGACATAGTCGAAAGTTCCCACGCGTCGAGCTCGTTGAGCTGGGCAGAGGGAATTTCTCGCGCATTCCAGATGCAACATGAAGAAGACCGCTTTGTTGTTGCGGTGGTGGGGGATGGCTCACTGACCGGAGGCATGACCTGGGAGGCGCTCAACAACATCTCCCACGACAATGAGCGAAACCTCATCATCGTGGTCAATGACAATGGGCGTTCCTATGCGCCGACCATTGGTGGCATGGCCAGGTTCCTCTCTGATGTGCGCTCTCGCAGCTCCTACCGTGCCTTCAAGAGCGGCACTGAACGTTTCTTCTCGCTGTTTGGCTTGCCCGGTAAAGCGCTGTATCGCGGTCTTCGTGGTGGAACCCGAGGGTTTCTCTCCCGCTTTGCCAACAACGAGGACCTCTACTCGAATCTGGACATCAAGTATTTAGGTCCGGTAGATGGACACAACATCGAAGATGTCGAGCGAGTCCTGCAGCAGGCTAAAGATCGCAGTGCTCCCGTGATTGTGCATGTGATTACGGAAAAGGGTCGTGGTTATGCGCCTGCTCGGAATGATGAGGCAGACCAGTTCCACGCCGTAGGACAAATTGACCCGCTGACTGGTGAGGCCAGAGAGTCCTCCGACGCGGTGTCGTGGACCCAGGTGTTCTCCCAGGAGATGGTGACCCTCGCCGATCGCAACGACAAAATTGTCGGTATCACTGCTGCCATGTTGCGCCCCACAGGCCTTCATCAGATGGCGGCAAAGTACCCCGACCGCGTGCTGGATGTAGGTATTGCGGAGCAGCACGCCGTGGCGAGCGCTGCAGGCCTCGCCTATGGCGGTATGCACCCTGTCGTTGCCGTCTATGCGACCTTTATCAACAGAGCCTTCGATCAGGTCCTGATGGATGTCGCATTGCACAACGCGGGGGTGACGTTTGTGCTGGACCGCGCCGGTGTGACAGGACCCGATGGCCCTAGCCACCATGGCATGTGGGATCTCTCCATCCTGCAGGTTGTCCCTCGCATCCGCATTGCCGCGCCGCGTGATGCTAAACGCCTCCGGGAAGAGCTCGGCGAGGCCGTGGCCATTGAAAACGCACCTACTGTGGTGCGTTTCCCCAAGGGATCTGTGTCGCCCGAGATTGAGGCAGTGCGACGAACGGCAGACGGCGTTGACGTCATGGCCGAAGCCGCCCATAAGGACGTTCTCCTCGTCGCAGTCGGCCCCATGGTCCACATGGCGATGGAGATCCGCGAGAGGCTCGCGGCCCAGGGAATTGGTGCCACGGTTGTCGACCCGCGCTGGGTAATCCCTGTAGCCTCCAGCATTATCGATCTTGCCCGCGACCACCGCATTGTTGCGAGCATCGAGGATGGAATTCGGGTCGGGGGAGTGGGAACGCGTATTCGCCAAGAGCTTCGCGCGGCTGGCGTGGACACGGCAGTGGACGAAATTGGTTTGCCTGACGAATTCCTTGATCACGCTTCGCGTGGTGAAATCCTCGAGGACGCTGGCCTCACCTCCCAGCACATTGCGAGGAATCTTGTCGCGCAGGTTCTAGGAATGAAGGTCCCTGTTGCAAGACCTCTTCCCGCTGAGGGCGACACGAGTGACAGCATCCGGGAAGCCTCAGAGGCAGACGGTAAGTCCTAGCTCACTCCCTTGATGGGAGGGGTGTGGAAAGTCTTTCCCCGCACCTTCTCGCTTGCGCCCACGCGATCGAGGAATGGCGTGAGCCCTCCCATGTGGAAAGGCCACGCTGCTCCCAGAATCATGGCTACGTCAATGTCCTCGGGCCCCTCGACAACGCCTTCATCGAGCATTCTCCCGACCTCATCCGCTAGACCGTCATACACTCGTGCCTTCAGCTCTTCGGCGCTATAGCCGGGTCCTGCACCGATAAGACCCTGGGCGAACGAGCTCACCCCGGCGATCTTTTTCTTCGCGTCGCGATCGTAGATTCGACCGTGATCCACGAGCTTCCGCAACGCTTCGCTGGCGAAGAACCGGTTGGGAAATGCGCCGTGGTGGGTGTCCAGAACATGGGCGCCAACTTGGAGGCCAACCAGCTCCAGCAGTGCGAAAGGGCCCATTGGGAGCCCGAGGGGCGCTACCGATTCATCGACAACTTCGTACGGGGTGCCTGTCTCGATGGCGTGCATCGCCTCACCCAGCAGTTTTGCCAGCAACCTGTTGACCACAAAGCCGGTGGTGTCTGCCGTGACAATGGCAGTCTTGCGAAGTTTGTTCACCAACGCGACCCCTGTTGCGATAGCGGCATCAGAGGAATTCTCGGCCCTGACCACTTCCACGAGGGGCATCACGGCGACGGGGTTGAAGAAGTGAATGCCGACCATGCGTTCGGGGTGCTTCAACACTGACGCGATGTCACCAATGGAGAGCGAGGAAGTGTTAGACGCGAGGATGGCCTCAGGGGTGACGTGTTTCTCGAGTTCCTGGAATACTTCTCTTTTGACCCCTATCTCCTCAAAGACAGCTTCGATGACAAGGTCGCACGAGGCGAAATCCGACATAGAGGTTGTCCCGTGCACCAACCCACGAAGCTTGTTCGCGGTGTCTGAGTGGAGACGTCCCTTGTCGAGGAGTGTGGTGATTTCATTCTCCATCCAGGAAACAGCGTCCTTGACGCGCTCTTCTGAGATGTCGCTAATCACCACGGGGACCTCGAGGCGACGAAGAATCTGGAAAGCAAACTGGCGTGCCATCAGCCCGCCACCCACAACCCCCACTTTCGTAATGGCCTGTGCGTGCTCGCGATCCGGAGCCCCGGGAGTTACCTTGGCTCTTTTCTGAGTCAACATGAAAGCGTAAACACTCGCGCGGAATTGATCGCCCGCAATCAGCTCGGCAAGGACGTCGTCCTCCGCGGCAAACCCCTGGGCCTTCGTGGCCGACTTCGCGCCCGCGAGTAAATCGAGTGCCGCGTAGGGAGACTTGGCGACGGTGCCGATACGCTCGCGCAGCATTTTGCGGGCGGTGTTGACCGCGATAGGCCAGACTGTCGTGCGCTCGAGTGTGCCCGGCTGATGGGGCCGCTTGACCTTCCGTGTGCCCGCCACTACTTCGTCGGCGAAGGCGATTGAATCCTCGAGGAATCGGGCTGCCGGGAACATTGCGTCGGCAATGCCCATCTCCAGAGCTTGCTCTGGCTTCAGCGTCCGATTCATTTTCAAAGGGTTTTCCACCATCACTGTCAGTGCGTTCTTGATCCCAATGAGGTTGGGCAGTAGCCAAGCCCCTCCCCACCCCGGGATGAGACCCAAGAAAACTTCGGGGAGAGCGAGCGCAGCGGCACTCGCTGAAACTGTGCGGTAATCGGCGTTGAGCGCGACTTCGAGCCCACCACCGAGAGCCAACCCGTTGATGAAGCAGAATGAGGGGACACCCGTTTCACCGAGCAGCCCAAGCGTTTGGTGGCCAAGCTTCACCATGAGCACGCCAGTGTCCTTGTCGGGAATGTCGCCGACTTTGGATAGGTCTGCTCCGGCCGCGAGGATGAAGGGGCTGCCGGTTATCGCGACGGCCTGAATGGTGCCCTGTGAGGCTTGCTCCTGGAGACCCAGAAGGGTATCGCGCAGTTCGACTAGCCCTTGCGGGCCGAGCGTATTGGGCCTGGTGTGGTCTTTCCCGTTGTCGAGCGTGACCAGAGCAAGAGTTCCCTGAGCCCGGGCGAGTGGAATGTGTCGAACGTAGCTGTGGGTGACAACCTCATCCTTTGCGTGTGCGACTAGCGGGGAGAAATCGACGCCGTCATACTGTGCCACCGCGCTCTTGGCCATTACTTCGCTCCCTTGTAGTGCGGGTTCTCCCAGATAACGGTGCCACCCTGGCCTAGACCCACACACATGGCGGTCAGGCCGTATCGAACCTCGGGGTGCATCTCAAACTGGCGTGCGAGCTGGATCATCAGGCGAACTCCGGATGCGGCGAGAGGGTGGCCAAGCGCAATAGCGCCTCCCCACGGATTCACGCGGGGGTCATCGTCGTCGATACCAAAGTGATCCAAGAGGCTCAACACCTGAACAGCGAAGGCCTCATTGAGCTCGAAGAGCCCAATGTCCGCGATGCTCAATCCAGCCTTCGCAAGTGCTTTTTCGGTGGAAGGAATAGGACCTATTCCCATCACCTCGGGCTCGACGCCGGCAAACCCAAAGGACACCATTCGCATCTTCACCGTCAGTCCCAGTTCGCGCGCGACGTCCGCCGAGGCGAGAGCAGCCACGGTGGCTCCATCGGTCAAGGGTGAGGCGTTTCCGGCGGTGACCTTGCCATGCGGGCGGAAGGGGGTCTTCAGGTCGGCGAGGGCGTCCATCGTGGTGGTCGGCCTGCGGCCCTCGTCCTCGGTTGCCATCCCGTAACCCTCGTCACTGGGAAGTGCAACGGGAATGAGGTCAGGCTGAATGTGTCCTGCCTGGTAAGCAGCCTCCACTTTCTGCTGAGAGAGCATCCCGAAACGGTCGGCCCGCTCCTTGGTGAGCTCGGGGAAGCGATCATGGAGACGCTCCGCGGTGATGCCCATGTTGAGGGCATCGGGGCTCACGAGTTTCTCCGCCAAGAACCGAGGGTTGGGATCGATATCTCTCCCTAGGGGGTGACGTCCCATGTGCTCAACGCCACCAGCCAGCGCGATGTCGTAGGCACCGGCAGCAATTCCACCGGCCAGGGCCGTCACAGCCGTCATGGCGCCCGCGCACATGCGGTCAATCGCGAAGCCCGGAACGCTCTGGGGGAGGCCGGCCAGGATGGCTGCTGTTCGGCCTAAGGTCAGACCTTGGTCGCCCTCCTGGGTGGTTGCCGCAATGGCAACGTCGTCAATCCGATCACCGGGTATCTGTGGGTTGCGCTCCAGGAGACCAATGATGGCCGAGACAATCATGTCGTCCGCGCGGGTCTTCCAATACATTCCCTTCTCACCCGCGCGACCAAAGGGGGTGCGAACACCATCAACGAAAACGACCTGGTTTCCCTGCATCACAAACCTTCCATTCGGTCCTCCCATGCTAGGAGTACGGCGAGTTGTTTTCGACCTGGTGAGGGTGCTCTACGACGGAGGTGCTTGTGTGGACGCCTGGGTTTGGCGGGCTTCCACAAAGGCGGTACTCAGGGCTTCCGCCACCAGAGATATTTGCCACGGCCTGGCTCCCTTGTCGAGCAGGGCCACGGAGATCGATTCAGTGGTGGCGGGGTGCGGTGGCTCCCAGCACAGGCGACGTAGGTAGTCCGGCGTAAGGAGGTTTTCCACGGGGATAGTCGTCTCTGCCGATACCTGCGCCAAAGCTTCCCTCGCGGCACTCATGCGTGCGGCTGCTTCAGGATTGCGATCTGGCCACACGCGAGGTGGTGGTGGCCCTTCTGATGGCGCTCTCGTATCGGGCAGGTCCTCAGTGGTGCGACCGCGTTCCATGGCGGCCCACCACCGAGGCAGTTCGGAGCGACTGGCGCGCCCGTGGAATTCTTTCAGTCCCGCAAGCTCCGCCTTAGATGAAGGATTTGCGAGCACGGCTGCAATGAGGGACCGGTCAGGCACGAGACGTCCAGGGGCGCGATCAGAGGACTCCGCTAGCTCTTCGCGAGCCAGCCAAAGCTCCCGCGCGATAGCGAGTGCCCTAGGGCCTCGGACCTGGTGGAGCCCCGAGAGCCGCCGCCAAGGCTCGGTTCGCGGTCGAGCGGGGGTGAGTGAAAGCTGAGCCTGGAACTCCTCCTGGGCTAGGTCCCACTTACCGGCGTCACTCAAAATCCGAGCAATTTCATCGCGTATCCGGGGCAGCAGTTCAACATCTAAGGCCGCGTAGGTGAGCCATTCCGGGGGGAGAGGCCTGGTGGACCAGTCTGCGGCGGAGTGCTCCTTCGCAAGTGAGAGACCGAGGATGTCTTCGACGACACCTTGCAACCCCACTTTGGGAAGCCCCGCAAGTCGAGCACCCAACTCAGTATCGAACAGTGTTTGCGGCTCGACACCCACTTCCCGAAGGCACGCGAGATCTTGGTGTGCCGCGTGAATGATCCATTCTTGATCGCCCAAAGTGTGGGTGATCTCACTGAGGCTACCGAGCGCTATGGGGTCGATGAGGTAGTTAGCCGAACCGGTGCGGTGAACTTGCACGAGGTAGGCACGGGATGAGTACCGAAACCCACTGGCTCGCTCAGCATCCAGCGCGAGTGGACCCTCTCCTGCAAGCAGATCATCGAGTGCACGGTGAAAATCGGTGGAATCTTCGACCAGCACCACCGGAGCAAGGGGAGTAGCGAGCGGGAGTGGCTGAGCTTCCGGGGCGTCCTCCGTCATGAGGTGGCGCGACTGGGGGGAAGCGTTGCGACGCCCTCGTGTGTAGGCGGGAACCCCGCCAACATGCAAACAAACTCGCTCCAGGCCTCAAGGTGTGGGCCGATGTCGTGTGTTGTGGGGCTCCACGACGCTCGCACCTCCACTTGGGCACCGGAGCCTTCTGCTTCCATTTCTCCAAAACCGGTGGAAACTACTGAGGTCGTGGTGCCGGCAGCATGGAAATACGATGCTCCTGAGGAATCCAGAGCATCGATCAGCCATGACCACGCGACGTTAGGCAGGAACTCATCCTGGCCCATCAGAGGGTCAATGGGGGCTTGAGCAAACACCACCATCCGGTAGGCCGATTCCCATGCTTCTGGGACGCTGGGGTCATAGAGAAACACCAGTCGACCCGTCCCATATTCGTTGTCTGAGCTTGCATGCTGGGGCTCGACGTCAGCCGCCCAGGCCCTCTGAAACGGGGCCAAGCCTTCAGGTGCGGCGGTCTCGAAAACGCGAAGCTCGCTCCGCAGGGAGGCCTCATCCGCTGAGGCCAACGCGTCGAGAAATTCCTGGGGAGCGCCCGGAAAGGCCGCATCGCTGCTCATGGACCCAGGATACGGAACCGCCCTAACTCACTGACTAGGGCGCGCCGCGGGAGCAATTTCGTGTCGGTAATAGAGCATTTTTGCGTCGTCTGTGAGGAGTGAGCGAAGTTCCCAATGCGCAGGATCGCCAGGCCACCATGGAGGTATTCCCTGATGCTGATCTCGCGGGGGAGGAATTGTCGCGATGAGGAGCTCTGTCGTGAGAGGAGCGAAGAGCTCCCAGGTTATCTTGCCGCCCTCAACAAGCACGTGCCCGCCCACGGTTCTCGACAGAATGTCGTCGTGAAGGGCGTCAACTGTCCGAGCTGGGTCCCACTCCAGGTGCTCCCATGGGAGATCCCTGAGTGCCCTTCCCAGAGCATCAGCGTGCTCGGGCGGTGCTGCCACCATCAGTCGTTCCCGACCGGCACCCCGACTGACGAGCTGGTGATCCCGGAGATCGCCGCTGGCGCAAAGAACAATAAGCGGTGTTGTCCGAGGGAGTGGCACTGGTTCGCTCCGCACAGTGGCGGCTCCCACTACAACGGCATCAGCGCTCTCGCGGAGGATGCCGAGCAGTGCTCGATCGGCTCCCTTCGAGAGGCCCTGGGATGAACCCTGTGGACTCACGGTCTCGCCGGTCGAAGTGGTGACCATGATGGCGCGCACACTGCCAGATCCTTCTGGCTGATATAGCTGCTCTACGGCGTGGCGCGAGTCCGCAACGCTCAGGTCATAAACCTCGGGCGGAGGCGGCAAGACCCGGTACAGGTTCACTCGCCCGCGCCCTGAAGGGCTAAACCTTCCTCCACTTGGCGCTTGATCCGCCACAGCATTCCTGACATTCCCCTCAGCCGCAGCATGCTGACGGCGTTCTGTAATCCCAACTGGAGCGGGAAGTCTGGGGGGACTGCGAGCACCTGGTCGGGCGACATCCCATGAAGCCCCTGGACCAGAATGGACGCGAAGCCCCTGGTGGTAGGTGCTTCCTCAGGAGCTGTCGCATGGACAGTGACCTCCGCAGGGTTCGTCACCACGGTGATAAACACCGGGGACTGGCATTCCTCTACTCGCTCCCACGCGTCAGGATCAATGAGTTCTTCAGGCACCACCGGGAGAGTGTCGGAAAACTCGAGCAGCAGTTGTAGCCGGTCAGGAACACTCAACGCCAAGAAGTCTTCGCGGATGGCTGCCAGTGATGGCGGCAGGGAACTCTCTGGCATCAGGCGGCCCTAGAGTGCCTCACCAGGCTGGTCACCGGTCGCGATGGGGACCCTCACGGCAGAACCCCACTCAGTCCACGACCCGTCGTAGTTCTTGACGTTTTCAAAGCCCAGGAGATACTTC
>Ga0181554_1001821_pt1 | contig 19540 bp, 18 predicted proteins | sample 011ome_16_FD_145602 | JGI IMG/M metagenome (GOLD analysis project Ga0181554, IMG submission 145602) | Coastal salt marsh microbial communities from the Groves Creek Marsh, Skidaway Island, Georgia - 011503CT metaG (spades assembly) | ecosystem: Environmental > Aquatic > Marine > Intertidal zone... | reverse complement strand
TCATGCGCCTCGGGAACCATCAGCGCATAGACCAAAGCGGCCGTGGAAATCTGCAACACGATGATGCCGGGCAGAAATCTCAAGAGCGACATCGGCGGACCCCCATTTCGGTTTTACGCACAGGCGGCCTGATCATTGAGCATGACCGTTTGATGCCGCACAATTTCTTTGAGACCGTGGTTATGCGCCTGGTCAAACCCTTTCTAACCCGTCTGCAGGAGCCTTTTTATGGCGGCGGCCATCTCACGGTTCAAACGGATGAGACATTGGCTTTCCACCTCAACCATTTGGGCATAGTCCGTCGTGGAGGCGGGGAGATGGCAATTGAATTTGTGATTGGTGACATCGCTTTTGCCCTGACGTAGGGACCAAAGGGCGCTCATCCGCACTTCACCCGTCGGGTCCACGTGCATCTCCTGGATGGAGATAGCCACCTGAACATCCGGTCTGGGCTCACGCGGCCAGGGATGCATGACAATGCGATCTGTTGGAATCAACGCGGACAGATTTTGCGCCGAGACACGCGCAATATTCTCATCCAGACGTTCAGCCCAACGATGATCATCAGATAGCCGATATTCCTGCCCCGAAGTGGCGGTCACGATTTGCGGGCGGTCGAGATAAGCAGGTATGCGAACCGGCCCCAACCCAACCAGTGGCCCGTCGCCACGAATAGCGGATTGGCCGGGAAGATCGGCGGCACGCAGCATAAAGAACTGGTCGGGGACGGTGTTTCTGAAGCATCCCGTCAAGCCAACCGTCAACAGAAACCAGAAGGCCCATTTTCCGGCGCTCACAAAATTCACGTCGTCTCGCACTTTCGCTCACTCCAAAAACGGAAGATTACAGAAACGGCTAACGCCCCAATGGTGAAGAGCTTATCACGATGGGTCAAAACCCAGACCTGACACGACAGGCAGGGCGGCCATGCAAAATCGGCTCAGTCCTGTTTTCCGAACAACAGAGAATCGGGGTGACGCTCAAGGTAATCCGTCAGCACTCTGAGCGATTGCGCAGCCTTGGTCAGTTCGGTCACGGACCCCTGAAGATTGGAATCGCCGGCTGTAGTATCAGCGATATTTTCGGCGGCGATCCTTGTCGACTCAAGCGCATCGGTGGCCTTGAGCAGCGTAGCCTCTGCGGCCTTCATCATCGGCCCCGTGTTGCCCTGCAGATCCCGCACCGCAGCCGTGGTTGTTTTGGCCGTGACACTGATATCCATAGAACTCTGTCCGATGTTGCCCATGGTTTTGTCCATGCGATCAATGAAGCCGGGCAATTGTTTATCGAGTCGACTCAGCAGGCTTTCCGCATTCTGAAGCGCTCTGGTCAGAGCTACCTGGGACTTTTGAGTTTCCTCGGAACCCACCAGTTTACGGAGGTCAGCAACAGTGGCCGAGACATCCGCCACCATCTTGTCCAGCGGCATGCTGCGGATCTTTCTAACGACATCCTCCAGCGTTGCCTTCACCTCATCCACCGTGGGCGTAATGGAAGGCACCTCCGGCATGCCCTTGTAACTCAATCCCGTCAGCCTGACCGGTTGCTCCGGATGAAAATCGAGGTCGACATACAAGAGCCCCGTCAGGATACTCTGAACTTCGAGCCGTGCTCGTAGCCCGGCCTCTATCATTTTCTTCAGCTCAGCATGCCGCTCTCGCCCGGGCAACAGTGAAAGATCAAAAGGTGCGCCGTCCGGAGATGCGAGGCGCCAGGGTTCGATTTCCAGCACTACCGGCTTCATCAACTTTTGCTTGTTCCGGTCCAGTTGCAACTCGATCTCTTTCACGATGCCCACCTGCACCCCCTGTACCTTGACCGGCGCACCGACATTGAGCCCGTTCAGCGAGGTTTCAAAATAGACGACCCAATGCATCTTGGGCTTGAAGAATTGCCCCCCTCCAAACACCAGAAGTGCGGCGACGAGCAAAACGATCCCACCAATCAGAAATCCTCCAATGGCCATGGCGTTGACGGGTTTGCTCACGAGATGGCCTCCTGTCGGGTAGCTTCTGCTTGTGGATTGTCACGGGTCAGGAACCTGATAACCCTTTCATCCGTTGACTCAGCAAGAATCTGTCGGGGCGGGCCGGCGGCGATGGCCGTCTTGCTCTCCGGGTCAAGAAAGATGGAATTGGTGCCGATCGCAAAAATGCTGGCCAGCTCATGTGTCACCATCACGACCGTGGCACCGAGGCTATCCCGGAGGCCTTTGATCAGATCATCCAACAGCTTGGCGCTGATTGGGTCGAGACCGGCCGATGGTTCGTCGAAATAAAGGATCTCGGGATCAAGCGCCATGGCCCTCGCCAAGCCGGCCCTCTTCTGCATCCCGCCACTAATCTCGGAAGGATAGTAGTCCTCAAAGCCTGCCAACCCGACCAGTGCCAGTTTGTAGGAAACCATCCTGGCAATTTGTCGCGATGTCAGCCGGGTGAACTCCATCAAGGGCAAGGCAACATTTTCCGCCAGCGTCATGGAACTCAGGAGCGCGCCGCTCTGAAACAACACACCGACCCGTCGCATGATCTGTTCCCGCTGTCTGGAATTGGCCCGCCAAAAATCCTGTTGCCCATAAAAAATCGATCCTTTGGCAGGCGTCTGCAGTCCGATCAAGTGCATGAGAAGTGTACTTTTACCGCAACCACTGCCGCCCATGACCACGAAAATATCCCCCCGATTAACCGTGAAATTGAGGTCCTGCTGAATCAGGAAGTCTCCATAGGCCATGGTCAGATTTTCCACGGTAATCACGGGTTCCGTCATGGCGACCATCTCACAAACTAAATGCCCAGCCGGTCACAGACCAGCGTGACTATCGAATCGGCAACGACGATGAAAACGATGCTGGTGACGACAGCCGAAGTCGCCGCGTCGCCTACTGCAGAGGCACTGCGGCCACATTGCAAACCACGCATGCAGCCCGCCAGGGCAATCAGAACACCGAACAATGTGCATTTGAATAATCCGATAAAAAAGTCAGTCAGGTGCACCGATTCGGCCGTTCGATGCATGAACTGTGTCACTGGAATATCGAAGAAGGCGACGCTCACAAGCCCACCCCCGATGATGCCCAAAAGATCGGAATAAAGACAAAGGAGCGGCATGACCAAAATTAACGCCAGCATTCGCGGAAGCACCAGAAAATCCATTGGCGCGAAGCCCATGACCCGCAGGGCGGAAATTTCCATATTGACGTTCATGGTGCCGATCTGTGCAGCAAAGGCCGCTCCCGAGCGGCCCGCCATGATGATAGCCGTCATGAGAGCACCCATTTCACGGGTCATACCCAATGCCACCAGATCAGCGATGTAGAGCTGTGCCCCGAACATGGCCAGCTGAACCGCCCCGACAAAGGCCAGAATCAAACCCACCAGCAAGCTGATCAGAGTAACAATCGGCACCGCAGAGGGGCCACACTCTTGAATCTGCAACCATAAATCGACACGCCTGAAACGCGCCCTGCCCGCGATCAAAGCCGATCCCGCCAGCGTTGTTTCACCCAGAAAACGGGTCAAAAAAAGACCGTCCGCCCACAACTGGCGAGCCGTCTCACCGACCTCGGCCAGCCAGGCAACGCGAGAAACAGCTCGTCGTGCACCCTCCCTCTCGGGGACAGCTGAAGCAAGGTCCAGTAGCGACCGAACCCCGGAAGGCATTCCACTGACATCCAGGAGGGCTCGACGTGCTTCACAACCCTGCTTGAAATCAAGCAGAAAGGTCATGAACGTACTATCCCAACGACCCAGCTCGCGCCCATCCAGCACCACCGATTGCGACGCTGAGCACTCACCCAACTCACTCACCATGGCAGCCGAATTCATCAGACCAGCAAACTCAATGCACCAATCGCCGCTGAAAGAAACATTCACGCGGTCACTGGACTGCCGAGTGATTGACCAAGTTGGTGGGGACAAGGAGTAAGTCTTTGGGTGGGTTAAGAGTAAGCCAAATCATACACAATCAGACAGAACTCCATGCAGCAAATGCTCTCCCCCCGGCGAACGGACGCCGGGCCTTAAGCAATGGCCGCTCAATTCAATGCCGGCGAAACATTCGGGATACAATGGGATTATCCAAATATTGATTCTCAAGGCAGGAGCACCCCCCTTTGTCCGGCCCCCACGACATTTTCATCTGTCATGACCCGGCATCTGCCGCTACAGTCAAACGGCTGACAGCTGCCCTGGCAGCTCGAGGCGTGTCCTGCTTTACCTATGAAGGGGGCCACGGTAGCGAACTGCACACCAAACTCGCCACATCCAAAAGCTTTCTCGTTTGGGCCTCAGAAGGTTTCTTCAGGTCGCGGGCCTGTCAGACACATCTCGCCATGGCATGGATCGCTAGCCAACAAGAGACCGCGTCAGCTTCAGAACGGATCCTGGTCGTTAACGCCGAAACTGGCCTCAAGCATATTTACCCCCTGCATCTCAGAGACCGCATTATCGGTCCACCACAGGATCAATCCGATAGACCGGACATCCAGGCGTTGGCGGAAATACTGGACCAGTGTTGTACGCGATTGAGCGGGACTCTGGGGGGGCTTTACCCGCAGGCACCCGCTGCCTGGATCGAACCGTATGACAGCGTGACCCAGCCCCCCCCCTTTTTTGCCGGCAGAGAGCGGGAGCTTTGGGATATTCATGAGGGCCTGACCCACCCATCAAAAAGCGTTCAAGCGCACTCCTATCCCTTCATAGTGGTCTCCGGGGCCCCCGGATTGGGAAAATCCTGTCTAACCCGAGAATATGCTTTTCGCTTCGGAGCAGCCTATCCCGGCGGTATATTTCGGCTTTCGGCTCGCGAGGCAACGCCCGCAGCCAGGCTCAGGGAACTGACTGAAAACCCGACACTGAAACCACAACTGCTATCTCTTATCCGCCAAATCAGTCCTGACACCCAGCTAGATGAACAAAGCCCTCTTGCTGCCCTGATCTCAGATCTGGGACAACTTCTCGACCATGCCGGCCAGCCCTTCCTCTGGATCGTCGATGACCTCCCCGAAGGTATCAATGGCCCGGTTCTTCATCAGTGGCTGGCGCCAACTGCTGACAATCAAGGCAAGCTCCCGCTGGGCCGAACCATTTTCGTCACCCGCAGCTCACGCTATGACCATAGGGGAGAACCGATCCATCTGCCCATCCTTGATGAGCCCGCCGGACTACTGGCGATCACCCGAGACAAGACACCCGGACGCGGTGAGGAAATAGACGCCGCGTCCTGGTTGAGCGAGGCTGTGGGTCGACATCCGCGTTTCATAACCATGATGGCCGCCCTGGCAGAGGGACATCGTCGCCATCGCCGAGCCACCTTTAACTGGCTGCTTCAGAAACTCGAGAAGAAGAACAAACCCGCCAGCGAATTCAGCCAACACTGGCTAGAACAGTTTCCCGAATCCCGGGAAACCGCCTGCGCCGCCCTGATTTTCGAAAGCCTCAGGGCACTGGGCGGAGCCAGCCGGGACATACTGAGACTGGCCACGGAACTCGGCGATGCCCCGCTGCCCCTGGATTTTCTGACCGAATGCCTGGTGCTCAGCGGTCTGAGTGCTGACGACCGCAAAGAAGACCTCTTCACCATTTTCCTCAACGAACCACAGGAGGTTCCCCTCTCGCTTGATGCGGCCCGACTCTATGTCGAAGAGGGAGCCAGGAGTCTGGTAAACCATGGTCTGGCAACATGCACGGATAACGCACTGCAGATCTATGATTTGGCCGGCAAGGCCATCAATCAGGTGGTGACCGTTTCACCCCGACAGCTCTTGTTGAAGGAGTCCGCACTACAGGCCCTCTACGTCATCGCCGAGTCATGTCACGCCAGCAGGGATTGGAGCCGGCTTGATGCGCTTGCGGCTCACGGAAGGAAACTGACCGAAGATCTACGCGACCGTCCAATACAACCCGACGACAGCGCAGGAGAAATCACAGGCCGCATTCGTCTGGCTCTCCACCTTGCCGATCTGGACCTCATGCACGGCGCGCGCAAACGCGCCATGCAATGTTATCGAGCCACCAGCGCCTACCTGGTCAGAGCCATGGCAATCGATCCGCAAAATGGCGCACGGCAACGGGACTTTGTTCGTATTCAGGAACAACTGGGTGACCTGCTCGTGGAACAGAGGGACCCTTCAGCGGCGCTGGATCACTATCGTAAAAGCCTGGGGATTCGCACATTCATCGGCAAACAGGAAACCCTTGGACAGGATCGCCTCCGAGACCCACTGCGGCTGAATATAAAAATCGGAAGCCTGCAAAAGGAACTGGGAGACATGGAAGGCGCCTTGCAGAGCCAACAAGCCGTTCATGGACTGATCGGCAAACTCCTTCACCTTGCGCCCGAAGATAGCTCGCTGGAATTCGAGCTGGCCACCAGCCACGCCGATCTCGCGGAACTGAATATCGCGCTGAAAAACAACGAAACGGCCATGACCCAGCTGGAGCATGCCCTCGCCCATTTCGAGAAACTGGCCGAGGCTCATCCCGAACAGGTCCGGTTTGCGCGAGCACCGGCCGCCATCCACAACCGTATCGGCGATATCCTGCGCGCCAAGGATGACCTCTCCGGAGCGCTTAATCGCTACCGAACCGCACTGGCGATTGCCGACAACGCCGCCCACCTCCAACCCGACAACCCGGAATGGCAACGAGATGTTGCCCTTTGCCACAACAACCTGGGCGATACACTGAACGGCCTGGACGACCCCATCGAGGCCGACCATCATTTTCAACGCTTTTTGGCGATCGCCGAGAATCCGGCTCATCAGTCGGCTTTTGAAGGGATTCGTCGTCGTGAAATTGCGACCGTTCATATCAAACTGGGGCGCAGCCGCGAATTGGAAAAGAACACCGCCGTTGCCCTTGCCCAATATCAGACCGCTCGCGGCATCATCGAAAAATTGGCCATCGAGTTTCCTGAAAACGGCCTGCTCCGGGAAGATCTCGGCTGGCTGCGGCACAAGATTGAACGTTTGACCGAAAGACACGAGGCAGATCTCCGACGACTGGCCCGCATCCAGGCCGCCGAATCAAATCCAGCCCCCTGAAAGCCAGTGTGATTGTCATCGCTGGCGGCTTTTAAGGATAATAGCCGGCCACTCACCCTCTCCCGCCGAACCTCCTTCGAATGAAAAAACGCCTGGAAAAATTACTGCAGGACGCCGTGGCCATCCTCAAGAGCAACGGGGTTCTGCCCAACGAACTGGAACCTGCCTGCCTGATTGAGCGGGCCCGCGATGCCCAGCATGGTGACTTCGCCAGCAATCTTGCGATGACGCTGGCCAAGCCAGCTGGCGTCAACCCGAGGGCGCTGGCAGAAAAAATCATCGCTGCCCTGCCGGCTGACCCCGTGGTGACCAGGGTCGAAATCGCCGGTCCCGGCTTTATCAACTTCTTCATCGATCCGCAGGCGCAGTTCGCTGTCATCCGCGACATCCACGAAGCAGGCCCCGGGTTCGGCAAGAGCCATACCGGCGCCGGCCAGCGGGTTCAGGTGGAATTCGTATCCGCCAACCCGACCGGCCCGCTGCATGTCGGCCACGGGCGCGGCGCGGCATACGGCGCGGTGGTCGCCAACCTGCTGGCCGCCATCGGTTGCGAAGTTCACCGCGAATATTACGTCAATGATGCCGGCCGACAGATGGACATTCTCGCCGCCAGCGTCTGGCTGCGCTATCTGGAAGAATGCGGCGAGAGCCTGGTGTTTCCCAGCAATGGCTATCGCGGCGAGTACGTCCGCGCCATTGCTTTCGACCTGCACAAGTCGCAAGGCGACCGACTGCGTCGGTCGGCCACCCAGATATTCATCGATATTCCCGATGACGAGCCACAGGGCGGTGACAAGGAGTTGCACATCGATGCGCTGGTGGCCAGAGCCAAGGAATTGCTCGGTCCGGCCGACTACCGGTTGGTGTTCGACGCCGGCCTCAACGACATCCTTGCTGACATCCGCCAAGATCTGGAGGAATTCGGCGTATGCTATGAAGAATGGTTTTCCGAACGTGGCCTGACCGACTCCGGCGCCGTCCAGCGTTCACTCGACACCTTGCAGTCTGCCGGTTACCTGTATCAGCAGGACGGCGCCACCTGGTTCGCATCGACTCGCCTTGGCGACGAAAAAGACCGCGTGGTGGTACGCGAGAACGGCCAGATGACCTATTTCGCCTCCGACATCGCCTACCACATGCAGAAGCTGGAGCGCGGCTTCGACCGGATCATCAACATCTGGGGCGCTGACCATCACGGCTATATTCCCCGCGTGAAGGCAGCCATTGAGGCGCTGGGCGGCGAGCGCGACAAGCTGGACGTGCTGCTGGTGCAGTTCGCCGTGCTGTATCGCGGCGAGGAAAAGGTGCAAATGTCGACCCGCTCCGGCGAGTTCGTCACCTTGCGCCAATTACGCAACGAAGTCGGCAAGGACGCGGCGCGCTTTTTCTATGTTATGCGCAAGTCCGACCAGCACATGGATTTCGATCTCAAGCTGGCAACCAGCCGCACCAATGAGAACCCGGTTTATTACGTCCAGTACGCCCATGCCCGCGTCTGCAGCGTATTCCGCCAGCTCGACGAGAAGGGCCTGCCGCGCAACCTGTCGAACGGCATGTCGCACCTGAGCCGTCTGACGGAGGCCCACGAAAATACGCTGGTAGCCACCTTGGCCCGCTATTCGGAAGTAGTCGAACAGTCTGCCCTGCAGCATGCCCCGCATCATCTGATTCACTACCTGCGCGAGCTGGCCGCCGAGTTGCATGGCTATTACAACTCGCATCAGTTTCTGGTCGAGGATGCCGACCTGCGCGATGCCCGACTGAACCTAATCGCGGCGGTGCGGCAGGTCATCGCCAACGGTCTGGCGCTGCTGGACGTTTCAGCGCCGGAATCCATGTAATCCCATGTCGAAAGATCTGAAGCATCGTGTCCCGGGTTTTCAGCGCAATAAGAAAACCAAACCCAGGCTGGGTCTGGGGTTTCTGGCGGTTGTGGCCCTCGTCGGTCTGGCCGCGCTGATTCTCCCGCGATACCTGCCACTCTCCCCCCAAAGCGGTCCCGCGACGCCCGCTGCACCGGTTACCTCACTGCCGGAACCGAAATTTGGTTTTTTCAAGCTGCTCCCAGACAGCGAAAGGAAGCTTTCGGAAAGCGAGATCAACAGCGAAAAGCGGGAGGTCCGTCTCGGGAAAAAACCCGTTGCGGGCCAGTATTTCCTCCAGCTCGGCGCCTTCAAGTCTCAGGAGCAAGCCGAGGCCCTGAAAGCCCAGCTGGAAGAGTTCGCGAAACTCAAACCCCGGCTGGAACAGATCAAACTGGAATTTGGCAGCTGGTACCGGGTCAAGCTTGGTCCCTACCAGAGCATCCCCGACGCCAATCAGGTGCGTCTGTTTCTGCGGGACAGGAACATCGACAGCATTATGCAGGCACCGATGGACTGACCCACCCTGACTATTCGACCGCGGCCACTCAAGTGATAACACCATGAGAATCCTTCACACCATGATCCGGGTAGCCAATCTGGATCGCTCCATCGCCTTTTACACCGAAGTCCTGGGAATGCGTTTGCTGCGCCAGCACGATTACCCGGAAGGCAAGTTCACCCTGGCGTTCGTCGGCTATCAGGACGAAAAGGACGGCGCCGTGATCGAACTGACCTACAACTGGGATACCGATCATTACGATCTCGGCACCGGCTTCGGCCATATCGCGATTGAAGTCGATGATGCCGCCCAAGCCTGTGAACTGACCCGCCAGCGTGGCGGTAGCGTCCTGCGTGAGGCCGGCCCGATGAAACATGGCTCGACCGTCATTGCCTTCGTCGCCGACCCGGACGGCTACAAAATCGAGTTCATCCAGAAGGGCAGCGGAGCGCATTGAGTCCCACCTAACCCGCAGCTGACATGCCCATAACCAGAAATATTGACCAGGCTGTCGAGCGACTTCATCAGGGCGGTGTGGTGGCCTTCCCGACCGAAACCGTCTATGGTCTGGGCGCGGATGCCAGTAACCCTGAGGCGGTGCACCGGGTTTTTGCCATCAAGGGTCGCCCCGCCAATCATCCGCTGATCGTCCACATAGGCGACGCCGATAGGATGATCCGGTGGGCTCGGGATATTCCCCCCGCCGCCAAACGACTGGCCGAGCATTTCTGGCCCGGTCCGCTCACCCTGATACTCAAGCGCGGACAGGCGCCGCTGGAGGTGACCGGCGGGCAGGACAGTGTCGGTCTCCGCATGCCTGATCATCCTATAGCGCTGGCCTTGCTTCGCACGTTTGACGGCGGCGTCGCGGCGCCCTCGGCCAATCGTTTCGGCCGGGTCAGTCCGACCCGCGCCGAACACGTCCGCGACGAATTCGGCGAGTCAGTTGATCTGATCCTGGAAGGGGGTGATTGCACGGTTGGCCTGGAATCCACCATCCTCAGCCTGCTGGACGAACAGCCACGCTTGCTCAGGCCCGGGGCAATTGCTATCGCCGAACTGGAGGCCGTCATCGGCATGCCCATTCTTAGCTCCCTGGTTCGTGGTGACATCCGTGCCCCCGGGCTACTCGAATCCCATTACGCGCCCGATACGCGACTGCTATCTCGCCCTCCGGAAGAACTGGCAACGACTGTCCGCGAACTCACGGCAACGGGGCTGCGCGTGGCTGCGATGACCCGGACCGTCCCCGCGGAAGATCTGCCCGCAGGGACAAATACGCTGACCATGCCGCTTGAACCGGCAGGTTATGGACGGCAACTCTATGCCAGTCTGCGCCGCCTGGATGATGGGGACTTCGATATCATCGTGGTCGAGCAACCGCCTTCCACAGAAGCCTGGCGAGCGGTGAACGACCGGCTGGGAAGGGCCAGTCATGTCACCTCCAGCTAATCCCCTCAGATCACCCTGAATTATGCGAGATCACATCATGATGACTTTGGGCGAACTCGCCGACCTGATTCCCGATGCCAAGCTCATCGGCGACGATACTGTCATTTTTAAGGATGTCAGCACTGACACCCGTAACCTGCCGCCGTATTGCCTGTTCTTCTGCCTGAAGGGCGAACGCTTCGACGCCCATGACTTTGCCGACCAAGCCATAGCCGGCGGCGCCATAGCACTGGTGGTCGACCGCCGACTGGATCTCGATGTGCCTCAGGTCGTGGTGCCTGATACCCGGCTGGCGCTCGGTTCAGCAGCGGCTGGCTGGCGTGCGCGTTTCGACATTCCGGTCATCGCCGTCACCGGCAGCAATGGCAAGACCACCGTCACCCAAATGCTGGCCACCATTCTGGCCACTGCGGCGGGCGAGGACGGTCGGCTGGCGACCCGCGGCAATCTCAACAACGATATCGGCCTGCCGCTGACGCTATTCCGCATGCGCCCCGAACATCGCTATGCCGTAGTTGAGTTGGGCATGAATCATCCTGGCGAGATCGCCTATCTGGCCAGCATTGCCCAGCCGACCGTCGCCCTGGTCAATAACGCCCAGCGCGAGCATCAGGAATTCATGGGCACGGTCGAGGCCACCGCTCACGAGAACGGTGCGGCCATCGCAGCCCTGCCTGCCGGCGGAGTTGCCGTGTTTCCGGCCGATGATGACTGCGCCGATATCTGGCGGACTCTGGCCGGAGACCGTCGCCGACTGGACTTCGGCTTTCGCCAGCCAGCGGCGGTCAGCGCCCGGTTCGAATCGACCCCGGGCGGTCTCCGGTTGTGTCTCACAACTCCAGAAGGCCCGATCGAGTTCCGCCTGCAACTGGCCGGCGCACACAATGCACACAATGCAGCGGCCGCCGCCTGCGCTGCGCTTGCCGCCGGCATCGCCCCTGAGATCATCCGCCGAGGGCTTGAAACCTTCACGCCGGTTACCGGGCGAGGTGTTATTCGCCAAGCTCATGCCGGCGCCACCGTGATTGACGACACCTACAACGCCAACCCAGATTCGGTACGCGCCGCGATCGAACTGCTGGCCGCACTCGAAGGTCCGCGCATACTCGTGCTGGGCGACATGGGCGAGGTGGGCGAACAGGGCCCGGAATTTCATGCCGAGATCGGCGGCTACGCCCGTGAGCGGGGCCTGCATGCACTGCTGGCGCTGGGTGAACTGACCCGCGACAGCGTGCTCGCCTTCAGTGATCCGACCGGGGAGCACTTCGTCGAGATCGACACCCTCATCAACAAGGCCCGGCAATTGGCTGGTCCCGGCGCCACGGTGCTGGTCAAGGGTTCGCGCTTCATGAAAATGGAGCGGGTGGTGCAGGCGCTTTGCGACTGAAACGGAGTCCCAAGCTTCGACCTCGTTAACCCCACTCGGCCATACGAACCCTCCAAAACGCCATGCGTCATGCCAGTCTCTACGACCTGACGTTCGGCAGTCGCTTCGTCGAAGCGCTGCCGGCCGACCCCGACACTCGCAACATTCCCCGACAAGTTCACGGGTCCTGCTGGTCGAGCGTGGCGCCCACTCCAGTACCAGCGCCGCGTCTGCTGGCGCATTCAGCCGAGGTGGCTGCCGATCTGGGTCTTGGCCCGGAGGCTTACGCATGCCCGGAGTTTGCCGAAGTGCTGGCCGGCAACCGGCTGCTGCCGGGTATGGTTCCGCATGCCACGTGTTATGGCGGCCATCAGTTCGGCAACTGGGCCGGCCAGCTTGGCGACGGGCGTGCCATCAATCTCGGCGAGGTGCGCGGTCCCGATGGCATCCACCGCACACTGCAACTCAAGGGCGCGGGACCGACCCCCTACTCGCGCACTGCCGATGGGCTCGCAGTCCTTCGCTCCTCCATCCGCGAATTCCTCTGCAGCGAGGCCATGCATCATCTCGGTGTGCCCACCACTCGCGCACTAAGCCTGGTCACCACTGGTCGCGAAGTCGTCCGTGACATGTTTTACGACGGCCATCCGCGCCTGGAGTCCGGCGCGGTTGTCTGCCGGGTCGCGCCCTCCTTCACTCGCTTCGGCCACTTCCAGATCTTTGCCGCACGCGGCGAGCATGAGTTGCTGCGGCGACTGGCAGATTTCACCATCCAGGCGGACTTTCCCCATCTCGCCGTGGCCCCTGGCGCCGACGGCTATGCGACCTGGTTCGAGGATATTTGCCTCCGCACCGCCGAGCTGGTTGTCGAGTGGCAGCGGGTCGGTTTTGTGCATGGCGTCATGAACACCGACAACATGTCCATTCTTGGGCTCACCATCGATTACGGACCCTACGGCTGGGTCGACGACTACGATCCGGACTGGACACCCAACACCACCGATGCCGGTGGCCGCCGCTATCGCTTTGGACATCAGCCGCGCATTGCGTACTGGAATTTGGTGCAGCTCGCCAATGCGCTGCACCCACTGATCAACACGATCGAACCCCTGCAAGACGCGCTGGACGGTTATGTGACACGCTATGAGTCGGGCTGGAGGGAGATGATGGCTCGCAAGCTAGGCCTAAAACGCCATGATCCGGCCCTGGACGACGAACTCATCAGTGAACTCCTGAATCTGTTGCCGCTGGTCGAGACCGACATGACGATCTTTTTCCGGGATTTGTCGCAGATAGGCCCGTCCCAGGCCGAAGGCACCGACGCCGAATGCCTGGCCCCGCTGGTATCAGCCTGGTACCGGCCGGAAGCCATCACCCCGGAACTTCGCCAGCGCTGGCTCCACTGGATGCGGCGCTATGCCGCTCGATTGCGACTGGATGGTGAAGCCGATGCTAACCGGGTGAGGCGCATGCACGCCGCCAACCCGCGTTACGTGTTGCGCAATTATCTGGCCCAGCAGGCCATCGACCGGGCCGAGCAAGGCGATGCTTCGGGCATCACCCAACTGCTGGAGGTTCTGCGCCGGCCCTATACCGACCAGCCCGGCTGCGAGGTATTTGCCGACAAACGACCCGACTGGGCACGCAACAAACCCGGGTGCTCGATGCTGTCCTGCAGTTCCTGAAAATCAGGCTCGCGCTTCCTTTTCGCCCCAGGATGGTGCGCAACGGCTCAAACTGAAAGCCTGCGCACCAACGTTCTCTCCCCCTCAATCAGCCGCCGCGTTCATCAACTCACTGGCACATAACCTGCTGTGGTTAAAGCAGGCTGAGCCTCTCCTTCTCAGCCGAAATATCAGCGTGGATGCTCCGTTGGAGCATCCCTTTTTCGCTCACGATCATTACCGGAGGGACTGACTATGGCTGCTACCGCGATTATCTCCAACCCGGAGACTGTGAACCGTGAAGGCTTGATGTTCTACCGGGAGAACCACCCCCCATCCGCCCACCCGGACCAAACTGATCTGGGGGCTATCGCCCGGTTCTACCGCCACATATACCCGGCGCTCGCTATTGACCCGAAAGCACCTGAGGCCTGGCTGGAGTCACTCATCCGGCGGAATAGTTGGCTGCGCTGAATAACCTAACAGCACGCACAGGGCGCCCCCGGCACCGGGGGCAAACACTTTATTTGTTTCCATAATGAAAACAGTCAATCGAATTTAAAGCCATTTACCTTCTGTTATAGTCACAATCGACTTCAACAACCAAAGCAGGTTAACCATGGAAATTTTCATTCTTGCATTCATCATTGTGGTCGCAATGGCTACCGTCGACCTTCCCAACGCAACCAAGTCCGTCGAAATCAACCATGACTGAGTTGCCTGAACATAACACTTTCTCTCCTCCTCCCAGCCCCGGTCTCCGGGGCTTTTTTTTGGTTCAGCATCAGCAGCGATTGAAACGGGTGTGAAGCTAAAGCCCTGCGAAGGAGAAACTTCAACTCGGGTGTCAAACCGATGATTGGCAAACAGATCAGAAATACGCGACCATTCTCACCGGCCCTGACCTGCATAATCGATCCGCTCTCTGCCTGAGCCATCGGCAAGCCGAAACAACCCAACTCAAGCGCTAAGGGGATCAACAACTCCCGAGGAATATTCCCTGATCGTACCAGCGCATAACCGCACCTCCCTTCCATTGATTGATGATCTCGCTCACCAGTTCGTCCGCTGGCAAGAGGGAAAAATCGGCGAAGCAGCCTATGCGGCGAGCTACTTTCTGCTTTGGCAAATGGACCGGCACGGGGCCCGATTCGCCTCCCGCCAGCAGCGGTGCAGCCATAGACCCGACGAGCGACTGTGGCGCGAACAACTTCTCCCGGCCCATGGGAAAGCGCTGGACGAATTATTGATCGGCTGGCTTAGCGATGCCCGCTTCTACAAAATCATCCCTTCGGTACCCATCGCTCTGCGGAACTGGATCCTTGGCCACTGGCCGCTAACTCTGCTGACCCACATCCCAACGCCTCAGGAAGTTCTTGCCATGCAGATCCAGGGTACCCGGCCGGTCACGGTCATCAGTGAATTCCCCCGAGCGCTTCATCCTGTACTGGGCAAGGCAGATGGCTTCGAATTTCTCGTCCACGACCTGGAGCATGCCTGGAAATTCTTTCATGACACTCCTGAGCATTACGGTCAACGTCACTTCTTTCGCCTCCTGCAACGGGCACTTGGGGCCGGTCATTTCACGTCGTATCTGCACGACGCGGTTTTTGCCGAGAAGTTTGATTACCTCATCAGCGACATGAACACCCATCCGGTTCACGGTTTACGATACTTCCATGCGGTGCTGGTTGAGTGTCTGCTACGCCGGGAGGGCAAAGGCTTGCGGGAGCCCCTGTCAATGGGAGCCAAACAGGAGATCATTCAATTGATCCTTCAACTGGCGAGCAGCTGGTCTCTGGAGGAGCGCGAAACTATCGCCTTGCTGGCACTGGCTGGCGAAGATTTCAACGCAGCGACCGCCAGTATCCTGGAGCAGTATTTTTTCAATCAGGAAATACCTCCCGGCCATCTTGCGAGCAGCTGGAATAGCGTAACGCCGCATTTATCTGTGCATCCCATTCGACCAGAGCACGCCCGGCCGATGCCCATCTCAGGTGAAGCATGAGCCGAATGGAGCGGATTTATCAGATCGATCAGCTGCTGGCCAGCCGAAAGGCGGTGTCGGGGCGAGAATTGAGGGAAACACTGGGCATTGCCGAGCCGACCCTGAAGCGGGATATCGTCTACATGCGCGACCGGCTGCATGCCCCGATCATCTATGACCGCACACTCAAGGGTTACCGCTTTGAATCGAATCAGTCGTCTGTAGGGCCTACCTATGAACTCCCCGGACTGTGGTTTTCCGCGGAGGAAATTCATGCCCTGCTTACCATGCAGCATTTGTTGACCCATCTTGATGCGGGCGGCCTTTTGGGGCCGCATATAAAGCCATTGCTCGCGAGATTGCGGGCCATGCTGGAGAGTGGTGACGAACCTGCTCAACTCATTCAGGACCGCGTCAGAATCCTGGCCATGGGTGCCCGCGACTTTCAAATCCAGCATTTCCAGCGCATAGGTTCGGCCTTACTGCGGAGGAAGCGCCTGCACATCCAATACGAAGCCCGGGGACATGGCGAAATCAGCCAGCGAGACATTTCACCCCAGCGGCTCGTTCATTACCGGGACAACTGGTATCTGGACGCCTGGTGTCACCTGAGGGAAGGACTGCGTTCATTTGCCATGGACGCCATCCTTGAGGCCGAGGAGCTGGGCGACGAGGCTATCGAAATTCCAACCAGCAGGCTTGATATGGACTTAAGCCAGGGTTACGGCATTTTCTCCGGCGATAAGGTCGAGTGGGCCACATTGCGGTTCAGCCCGGAACGCGCACGTTGGGTAGCCAAGGAGCACTGGCATCCACAACAAAAGGGGGAATGGATACCAAATGGCGGCTATGAGTTGAAAATTCCTTACAGCAACGATCCCGAACTCATCATGGACATCCTTAAACATGGCCGACATTGCACTGTCATCGGCCCACAGACCCTTGTAAAACGTGTTACGGAAGAATTACGTGCGAATCTGAAGGGTTATGCCGACTTTTAATGAAACCATCACCACACCCCTCGAGATGAATCTCGAAAAATGAACCACCGTTTCATCACCATTGCTGGCGAAGCCGAGCACCATGAGAGCATCAAGGGCTCCACCTTTTTAGCCTATGCCCGACACATCAGAACAACCGGGGAGGCCAGCCAGTTTCTGCAAACCCTGATTAATCGACATCCGGAGGCCTCCCATCTGTGCTGGGCTTACCGCATGGGTCAGCAATATCGTTACAGCGATGGAGGAGAACCGACGGGTACGGCTGGACAACCCATCTACAAGGTCATCGAGGGACAAGGACTCGATTTCGTTGCAGTCGGTGTGATTCGTTATTTTGGCGGGACACTGCTAGGTGCGGGCGGATTAATGCGCGCCTACGGGGGAACAGCGAGCGAAACACTGAAAAAGGCCCAACGACGAGAGGAGTTTCCCCGACTCAGGATCGGGGTCGAAGTACTCTTCGATCAACTCGGCAACCTCTATCGATGTCTTGACAGCCATGGCGCAGAGGAACGTGTTGAAGACTATACCGAGCAGGGTGTTCGGATCATCTGCCAAATGCCCAGTGAAAAAGTCGATGCCTTCGAGATCCAGCTACGCAATGCGACCCGTGATCAATTTGAGCTGAAGCGATTCTGACGAACACGGATAGAATGAAACCCAGAAAAAACCCGGCTCAAGGCCGGGTTTTTGGTCTGGCGGCAACTCCGCCGGATGGCGAGGCAATACCTTCAATTAAAGCCTTTCGTTCATCCAGCGTTGCAAACGCCTTTCAGCATCACGATCAATCACCCTGACCGCCTGACGTGGTTCAGAAACGTCAATTCTCAGAATCAGCGCGATAGCTACCAAGGTCAGGCTCAGAATCATCAGTTCCATGGATTTCCTCACAAGGTAAGCGGCAAATGCCAACAAATGGGACGTCGGGCCATTGCAAAAAGTTCCAGTACATCACGGCAGCCGTCACTTCGCGCTGATGCCCGAAGACATGATTTCCCTGATCCGGGATTACTATGACTTGCCCACCTCAGGGGGTTCATCACCAGACTCAACCGTCGACTTACCAATGGTCGAATAGGCCGGACACCAGCGTAACCGGGAAGTTACAATCAACAGGAGTCCCAGTCGCAAAGACCGCCCTCCTTTTAATCCTCGACGCGAGAACCCAAACGATGACGCGCACGCTCACTCAGTCAGAACCCATTTACCCCTGGCGGCGCTACTTTGCCCGGATGATTGATCTCTTCCTCATGGCCTTGTCGAGTTATTTCGGCATCGAAGCCATGAAAGCCGGGGGTTTGCTGAATCCGATCATGGCCTTCGCTTTAATCAACCCGCTGCTGTTTGATGCGACCGTCTGTTTCCTGTGGATCGGAGTCGAGTACGGACTGCTGAGAACCTTGGGCAATACCCCGGGCAAGGCGCTGCTGAACCTTCGAATTAAATCGACGCGAAGCCAGGCTAACCTCCTGTCCAGGGGATTTTCTGTTTGGTTTTGGGGAATGGGTGCGGGGCTGCCAGCGCTGACGCAACTTTGCAATCTGGCCGCACACTCTCGTCTGCGCAATCGGGGAATCACCCGCTGGGATGCAAACCACGGTTTTGATGTCATCGGCAATCCCCTGGCCTGGTGGCGCAAAGGGTTAACCGCCCTATTGGGTCTGGCAGGGGTGGGATTTATCGCGATCCAACAGGTGCGCTGGGACGAAATCCAGCCCTTGCATGAGGCACTGGTCAATAACCTCGATCAGGGCCGGTATGCAGCCTTTCTGGTCGAGGATTATTACCGGGAGCACGGCAAGATGCCGACTGATCTCGTCGGATTGATCCCGCCCAACCAAACCAGCCAGGGTACCCAACTCTCAATTGACCGGAACAACGGCACCGTCCAAATCCAACTCACCCTGCCCGGCATACAAGCCCCTCGACTCCTCCTGATCCCGTACCCGACCAGCGACAAAAAACTTGTCTGGAAGTGCCGTAGCGAGGATGTTCCGATCGAGTACCTGCCGGCCGGCTGCGGATTAAATCCCGACAGCCGAAATACCATGCCGTAAAAACCAGCACCGGCCCGGTAGCCAGGCAGATTTCAACGCTCCCCGACCGGCGCAGCCCAGGCATCGGAAACCAGAGTCCCGACACTCCCCCCCGTCAGCGACTCGAGGAAGGCCACCAGATTGTTGATGTCATCGGCGCCGAGGTCCAATGGCTGGATGAGGGGATCGAGATTTTCATTAGCCACGCCACCGCGGTTGTAGAACTCGACCACCTCCCTCAGCGTCGCCAACCCGCCATGGTGCATATAGGGCGCGGTCAGAGCGACATTCCGGAGGGACGGCGTACGGTATTTCCAACGATCCTCCGGGTTCTGTGTAATCTCGTACCGGCCCAGATCACTGGGCCGGGTCTCGGCAACCTGTCCGATGCTGGCTGAGGACAGATCAAACTTCACGCCGGGCGCCACTTGAACCGGGGTACTGGCGGGTTCGCGACGCATGCTTTCTTCATAACCGACGCCGGTGTTATGCAACCGGTTATCCATGAACAGCGCCGCGTTCGGCCCGATCGTATGGCACTGCGAGCACCCGGCCTTGCCGGTGAATAGCGCATAACCCTGCTGCGCAGCCGGTGCCAGCGCATCAGCTCGATGGCCGTAATGCCACC
>Ga0181554_1001815_pt1 | contig 19577 bp, 20 predicted proteins | sample 011ome_16_FD_145602 | JGI IMG/M metagenome (GOLD analysis project Ga0181554, IMG submission 145602) | Coastal salt marsh microbial communities from the Groves Creek Marsh, Skidaway Island, Georgia - 011503CT metaG (spades assembly) | ecosystem: Environmental > Aquatic > Marine > Intertidal zone... | reverse complement strand
GGCGGTGATCATAATCTGCCCTTGCCGACAATTATTGACGGTTCCGCTATTAACGGGCCTTGCTATTAATGAGCCTATAAATAGAGCGCCTAGCAGCTAGAGCTGATTTGGTGCCCTAGAGCTGATTGGGTGCCCTAGAGCTGATTTGGTGCCATTGTACGATTCATTACCTCGCGAAGGACAAAATTACTCTCCATGCGCAAAACATGGGGCAATGCCGATAGATAGGTCGAATGGACGCGGCCAAAATCATTCACATCGCGTGCCGCAACCCGCAAAATATAATCACTTTCACCAGCAATTAGAAAACAGGCTAGAACCTGCGGTATTTTGGCAACCGCGGCCTCAAATTCAGCCATCATCTCGGCCGATTGCCCCTTTAGCGTGATATGCAACAGCACCAGCACATCATGCCCCATCTTGGCGGCGTCCAATTTCGCATGATAGCCGTCGATCACCCCGCTATTTTCCAATTGGGCAACGCGCCGTAAACAGGCCGAGGGCGACAGCCCTACCTGATTGGCAAGATCGACATTCGAAATCCGCGCGTTTTCTTGCAGGGCGGTTAAAATTGATCGATCAATCCGATCCATTTCACTTTCCATTTCTCTCGCAAAAGCAATTAGAACAATATTGCGTATTTAGTGTATTTACTCAAATAAAATTTAAATATTGATATTTTTCTAACAAGATAAAGCAATGAAACACCGTTAAATTTCGCATAATCTATTCTCTAATCTGGATGTTGATCATGCTGCCATGATCATTCTGTTTCGACATCGCTGTCAGGACAGATGCAGTTCCGATTGAGCAAAATTGGTCTATGACCCGGGCTGGGATGGGGCAGTCGTCACACCGGATCATGTTATGGGAGAAGTGAAAATGCTTGTTGGCGTTCCAAAGGAAATTAAGACGCGGGAATTCCGCGTAGGGTTGGTTCCAAGTTCGGTTGCCGAATTGGTAAATCGTGGTCATCAGGTTCTGGTTGAAACTGGTGCCGGTGCGGGTATTGGCGCCGATGATGATGAATATCGCGCAGCTGGTGCAAATATTGCCGCATCAGCAGCCGACGTATTCGCTGCCGCTGATATGATCGTCAAAGTTAAGGAGCCGCAGCCAAACGAATGGGTGCAGTTATCGCCAAACCAGATTTTATTTACCTATCTGCATCTTGCCGCTGATGCAGCACAGGCGCATGGGCTTGCCGCGTCAGGCTGTACGGCGATTGCTTATGAAACCATTACCGATGATCAGGGCGGATTACCGTTGCTGGCACCGATGAGTGAAGTTGCCGGTCGGCTTGCGGTGATCGAAGGGGCATCGCATCTAAAGGCCAATGCGGGCGGGCGCGGCGTGCTGATTTCAGGCGTGCCCGGTACAGCACCGGCAGATGTGTTGGTTGTTGGCGGCGGTGTTGTCGGGGTAAATGCGGCGAAAATGGCCGTTGGCCTTGGCGCGCGGGTGACTGTTTTTGATCGTTCGGTCCCGCGGCTTCGGTATTTATCCGATATTTTTGGCAATAGCATCACAACCCGCTATTCAAGCAATGCAGTGCTTGCCGAGGCGATTAAATCTGCCGATATGGTCATCGGCGCGGTCCTGATCCCGGGCGCGGCGGCACCAAAGCTGATTTCACGCGCACAATTGGCGACCATGCGGCCTGGTGCCGTTCTGGTCGATGTGGCGATTGATCAGGGTGGCTGTTTCGAGACCTCGCGGGCGACAACACATGATGACCCGACCTATATGGTCGATGGCATTGTGCATTATTGCGTTGCTAACATGCCGGGTTCGGTGCCGCGCACCTCGTCTGAGGCGTTGAATAATGCGACATTGCCACATGTTTTGGCCCTTGCCGATAAGGGGGTTGCCGCGCTTGATGATAACCCGCATTTGGCCAATGGTTTGAATGTTGCTGGCGGCAAGATTGTCTATCAGGCAGTTCTGGACGCGATTGGCGACACCGTCGCGGCCTAACGGCGTTTGGCTTTCGTGCTTTGATTTGCTGTCAATGCAGGCCAAACAGTATCATAATTTGCAAAAGAGGCGGTAATTTGCTGCCTCTTTTTTGCATTCGCCGCAAAAATGATAGCCAGTATCAGTTTTTAAGTCGGGCTTTTGAGTTTGGGCTTTTGAGTGCAGGTTTTTGACGGTTGGGGACTTGTGATAAGCAATGCCCGTTTTTTAGCAGATTTTGCGGTTGAAACCTGCTCTGGCCGGCCATTGTCCGCGCTAATCTCGGCAGGCAATGAATGCCACGCATAAAAAACATGCAATATCACCAAAAAGGGGTTGACCAGCGCCGAACATTGGCAGATAAAGCGCCCTGTTCCGGTGCTTCGCCGGAGCGTACCTGCACAAATCCCGTGCATCAAAAGGGGCCATAGCTCAGCTGGGAGAGCGCCTGCTTTGCAAGCAGGAGGTCGTCGGTTCGATCCCGTCTGGCTCCACCAACCCTCCAAAGCCCAAGCCTGTCGCCGGGAAAACTGTTGCGGCCACGTGGTGTTGTTAAATTTTCTCTAGCATTATTAACTGGCCGGCCGCGTTTCACTACAGCGCTTGAAAACGCTGCCTAGGCGCGAAGCAGACCGCGGCTTGGCTGCATTAAGATTGCCTCTCTCGCCGAGAAAACTACGCGTCGGCAGGTTAATGCAACTTCATCAAAAAATTTTGCGGTATTAGGCGTAAATTCGGGGTTTTCAGCTCTGGCGTTGATGGGCGCGCATTTCGTAAAGGGTTTGCTTTAGCAAAATTAGCGTTTAGGTCGTGTAAATCTAAGCCACGCAAGCCTTTTTTTTGGCTATTTTAGTGTTAGTATGCTCATATGATTTCGATATTTTTTGATAGAAATTAGGAGCAGCCATGCAACTAGATATGAAATTGTCGGACGATTCCTACTCGATGGCGGCAAAAGAACGTATGGCCATTGAGCTTGAGGGGTTAATTGGGCGTCTTAATGAAGTTGGGTCAGCACTCGCGATCCTGAATCTTTTTCGGCGTGCTGACATTGAAGTTGAGGGTAAAAAACGCCGACTGCGCGATTTTGCCGAAATTGACCTTGGCCCTGATCCGATGGCAGGCACATTCAAGGTGGTTATTCATAATCCTGTCGCCATTGCCGGTGCCGTCGCCATTTTGAAAGAAAACCACTTCATCAATATCGATACGAGTTCCAAGCGTGAATTGAAAGTGGTCAAGCCGCGGTTGACGGCGCAACAGGAAGATGATCTGGAAACTGAGGTCAAACGGGTCACAAAATCATCGTTGTCAAAGCTAGCATCTATCAAATCAGATGCACTTCAGCGGGTTCAGGCCGCAATCAAGGCCGAATACATCGAACCAGCCGAGGCCAAAAAATCGACGTTGCAGCTTGACGAGTTGATCAGCCAGGCATCAACCCATGCTGGTGTTTTGGGGCTGATCAGGCGCAAACAATTGATCGGCGGCGGGTTAACTTTTGAGGGGCCAGATGAAGAGGCGCTGTATAAACGGATTAATGATCGTGTTTATAAGGATGCTGCCGCGGAAATGGTCATGCCTAAAATTGATGAAACCGACGATTAACCAGTGGTGACCGGCGGCAATGTCCATGATGATCGGCACAATGATTTAACGGACGCCGCGCCTGAAAACAGGCATGATGGATCGACGACCACGCAGCCTGACGCGCCCGATAGATACAAGCCCGATCAGCGTCAAACCGCGATCAAAAGCTTGTTGGCTAACGCTGACGGCTCGCTTGATGACAAGCTAGCGACTGTGAAAACCGCGCATCATGTCGATAAAGACCGGTTCCAGAGCGCATTCCGTAGCCTGATGACATCATCAAGGTCTAAATAAAGCGGGATCAAGGTCTAAATAAAGCGGGATCAGGCTCTATATAAAACGGCGGCAAATCCCTGATAAAAAAGGGCGGGCCGGTTTGCGGCCCGCTTTGTTCGATGTTGTGATCGGTCGTGAGGCGCCCTTTATGCAGCCTTTACCAGCTTTTTCGGGTTGGCGTTTATGCTGATCTGCTTTGGCCGGTCCGCCTCGGGTACTTCGCGATACAGGAATATCGTCAAGATACCGTCGACAAACTGGGCATCGTCAATCTTCATATATTCGGCCAGCCTGAACATTTTTGAAAACCCGCGCTTGGCAATGCCCTGATGGATGTAGTTGCCGCGCTCTTCAGCCTTGTTGGCCTCAATGGTTAAAATGCCTTTCTCGGTCTGGATGCTGATCTCGTCACTGGAAAATCCTGCAAGCGCCAGTTCAATCCGGTAATGCTCGTCATCATCCTTGGCGATATTATAGGCCGGATAATTTGATTCCTTGCGCTCGGCCAGTGCGTTTAACTCATCAAACAGAGTATCAAAGCCAACAAACTGGCGCGCCATAGGTGTGGTAAAAAAAGTCATCGTCGTCATCTCCTTTTATAAAGCGAGTTGTCTGCCGTCTCCTCGAAAGCAAGCCGGCAGGTTTAGGTTTAAATTGTGACCCGTTCTGGCGTCACAAAACTGATTTAAGAACTGCAAATCTGATTTCAAGACCCGTTTAGAGGCCGGTGCCAAATAATTGTTCAACTTGCCATCTGGCACGGTGAATTTGGCTGTCGCTCAAAATGTCTTCGATGCTGGCTTGGAACGCATCTAGCCGCTGCTTTATTTTTGGATGCGCGCCAGATCGTTGCTTGGCAATCAAGATCAAGCCAAGTGCCTTTTCCAGATCGCGTTCTGCCCCATTGCCATTGGCGTGCATCACGGCAAGATTATATTGTGCGGCAACGTGATATCGTGCTGCTGCTAACCGATAAAAATGTGCAGCAAGCTGGAGGTTTTGCTGGATGCCACGTCCGGTTTCATACGATACCCCGAGATGAAACAACGCGCCGCTATGCCCGTCAGCGGCGGCCATGGTAAACCAGATGTTCGCCTTGGCATGGCTGCTGGCAGCATCGCCTTTTTGCTGCAGTAATTTGATACCGGTCAGATAGTGAGCCTGTGCCTTGCTTTGCGGCTCGGCATGAAGCTTGCCGGCTGTTGCCAGTACAATGAGGATAACCCCAAACGTCAGAATCAAAACCCGTTTATAGCGGTCTGCGAACTTGTAATGGGTGGTGAACTGGCCAAGCATGCTGATAATATTCGTCATGTTTACTGCCTCCATAACTGGGCCGGTTGCATGGTGACAATGATATTTATGGCGGCAACCAGCCAATTGAATCCCTCAATAGTTTTCAATGGTAGCGATAAATAATTTAGAAACTGTTAATGTAAGGATGTTTTTTGCCAACAGGTTTTGCCAGCAGGTTTCACCAGCGTATTTTTGACAAGATTTGCCGGCGTGCTTTTGCTGTTCCATCTCTTGACAATCTGTGGGGTTTCGCATAAACCACAGTCCGGTTTGACGGTGGCCCTTTTTTGAGATGGCCCCTGCGCATCAGGCATCAATTATCTGCGATTGTTACGATCACCGGATCGGCGGATCGCGAAATCTGGCGGATTGCTGGCGACACAGCAACGTCGGGGCATTAGAAAGAGCAAGAAAATGGCTGTTCCAAAGAGTAAGATTACCAAGTCCAAGCGTAACATGCGTCGCGCCCATGACGCATTGTCTTCGGATGCCTATGTTGAAGACAAGGTAACTGGTGAATTGCATCGCCCTCATCATATCGACCTTAAAACGGGTATGTATCGCGGCAAGCAGGTTCTAAAAGTTAAAGAACGCATCTAGTCAGCAGAGCATCATCAAGCGCGCGTCTTGCCCGGCAAGGCGGGCTTAATGTATAATCGCCGCTGTGGTAACAGGCATCATCACTCAATGAACAACAAAAGCGCAAAATTTGGAATTGGAGCGATCGTGCGTCATCGCGTTTACCCATTCCGCGGGGTTGTCGTTGATGTTGATCCGGAATTCGATAATACCGACGAATGGTATGAGGCCATTCCGGCCGAGGTGCGCCCGGCCAAGGATCAGCCCTTCTATCATTTGCTGGCGGAAAATTCTGACAGCTACTACACCGCTTATGTAAGTCAGCAGAACCTGCTGCCCGACGCGGAAAACGGTCCGGTCAGCCATCCTGACGTCGATGATATGTTCGATGGTCTGGATGGCGAACGCTATGTGCTGCACCCAGAGGCGTTTAACTAGGCCTGCACGCCGACAAAGCATCCGTTTTCAGGGGTGTCCCGACCGGCGTAACACAGTGCCAAAACGGCGCCCACGACTTATCAATCTTTTTCCCGAAAATTTCGCCACATTGACTTGAAAAAACAGTTCGGCACGTCTATCTATCCTAAATCAGGACTAAATTGGTCTTGATTATGATAATCATTCGCAAAACTGGCGGACTTAAAGGGTCTTTTGGCTTTTTGATATCGCTGGAAAAACCGAACAGATAGGCTGATATGCTGCGACTAAACCGGATGACCGATTATGCCATTGTTGTGCTTGGGGCGCTTGCCCACCGGCACGGCGATCTATTGGCGACGGCACAGCTGGCCGCGTTAACCGGACTGGCCCAACCGACTGTCGCAAAAGTATCGAAAATTCTGCTGGCGGCAAATCTGGTCGAGACCCAGCGCGGTGCGCGCGGCGGGTACCGGCTTGCCATGGCACCGGCAGATATTTCACTGGTTGATATTGTCGAGGCAATGGAAGGCCCGATTGCGGTTACCGATTGCGTCACCGGGGCACAAGACCCGTGCGCGGTTAGCAATTGCTGTTTTATGAGCAGTCACTGGAACCATGTTAATCTTGCTATCCGCAACGCGTTGAATGATGTCAGCCTCGAAGATTTAACCGATCCGGCGCAATTATTTCCGCTGCCGGAAACCCCATCCCTTGCAAAAGATGACCTGCAAATGCGCCGGCAATAGTCGGCGAAACGCAACTATAAAGAAGGAAACTGCCTCATGGCTGCAACCCAAGAGACCATCGACACGCTTCAGGAAGCCACCGGTAAATATAAATACGGTTTTGTGACCGATATTGAATCCGATAAGGCGCCCAAGGGGCTGAACGAGGATATTATCCGCTTTATCTCGGCCAAGAAGGAAGAGCCGCAATGGATGCTTGATTGGCGGCTGAAGGCCTTTGCAATGTGGCAGCAGATGGAATCGCCCGATTGGGCGAAGCTGGATATCCCGCCAATTGATTATCAGGATATCCATTATTACGCCGCGCCGAAAACCGGCGAGGGGCCGGCCTCATTGGATGAGGTCGATCCGGAATTGCTAAAGACTTATGCAAAATTGGGAATCCCGCTGGATGAGCAAAAGATTCTTGCCGGTGTTGTGGCGGTTGATGCGGTATTTGATTCTGTGTCAGTTGCGACCACATTCCGCGGTGAGCTTGCCAAGTCTGGGGTGATCTTCTGCCCGATTTCAGAGGCTATTCGCGACTATCCCGAGTTGGTGCAAAAATATCTTGGGTCGGTTGTGCCGGTTGCCGATAATTATTTCTCGGCGCTGAATTCGGCGGTCTTTACCGATGGGTCATTCGTGTTTATTCCAAAGGGCGTTCGGTGCCCGATGGAACTATCCACCTATTTCCGCATCAATGAGGCCAATACCGGCCAGTTTGAACGCACCCTGATCATTGCTGAGGACGCATCTTATGTCAGCTATTTAGAGGGATGTACGGCGCCGCAGCGTGATGAAAATCAGCTTCATGCGGCGGTTGTTGAGCTGGTTGCGCTGGATGATGCCGAGATCAAATATTCAACCGTGCAGAACTGGTATCCGGGGGATGAAAACGGCCGTGGCGGCATTTATAATTTTGTTACCAAGCGCGGTGCCTGTCTTGGCGACCGATCAAAAATCTCATGGACACAGGTGGAAACCGGATCGGCAATCACTTGGAAATATCCATCCTGTATTCTGCAAGGCAAAGACTCGGTTGGTGAGTTTTATTCAGTTGCCCTGACCAATAATTACCAGCAGGCCGATACCGGCACCAAGATGATCCATATTGGCGAAGGCAGCCGGTCGACAATCATCTCAAAGGGCATTTCGGCAGGGCGTTCGCAAAATTGCTATCGGGGTTTGGTTCGCATCCAGCCCGGTGCGGAAAATGCGCGTAATTTCACCCAGTGTGACTCGCTTCTTGTTGGCGATAAATGTGGTGCGCACACAGTGCCCTATATCGTTTCGCGCAACCCAAGCGCCAAAATCGAACATGAGGCTACGACCTCGCGCATTTCCGAAGATCAGCTTTTCTATTGCCAGCAGCGCGGCATTTCAACCGAAGATTCAGTGTCGCTGATCGTCAATGGTTTCTGCAAGGAAGTGATGAAAGAACTGCCAATGGAATTTGCGGTTGAAGCACAAAAACTGATTGGGATCAGCCTTGAAGGGTCGGTCGGTTAAGGCCAGCCCTAACGGCAAGCAGCGAAATATAAACACCAGAATATAAACAAAGATAATTGGCATAGATAATTGGAAAAACGAATGGCACCTTTACTTGAAATTAGAGACCTTCACGCCTCGGTTGGTGATACACCAATCCTCAAGGGCATCAACCTAACGATTAATGCTGGTGAAATTCACGCCATCATGGGGCCAAACGGCTCGGGCAAAAGCACCATGTCTTATGTGCTTGCTGGCCGTGAAGGCTATGAGGTCACTGGCGGCGATATTCTGATGAATGGCGTTTCCATGCTGGAAATGGAAGCTGATGAGCGGGCGCGCGCCGGCATGTTTCTGGCGTTCCAATATCCGGTGGAATTGCCGGGCGTTGGCGGGATGAGCTTTTTGCGTGCGGCGGTGAATGCGCGCCGGATTGAGGCAGGCGAAGACGAGGTTGACCAGCTGGAATTTGTAAAGCTTGTCCGGGCCAAGGCAACGCATCTTGGCATCAATGACGATATGCTGAAACGTGCGGTGAATGTTGGGTTTTCCGGCGGTGAGAAAAAGCGTTATGAAATTTTGCAGATGGCACTTTTAGAGCCGGTTCTATCGGTTCTGGATGAAACCGATTCTGGTCTTGACGTTGATGCGTTGAAAATTGTGTCAGACGGGGTGAATCTGTTGCGTGATCCGCAGCGAAGCATGCTTGTCATCACTCATTACCAGCGGTTGTTGAACCATATTGTGCCGGATTATGTGCATATTCTTGCTGGCGGTAAAATCCGTCGTTCGGGCGGTAAGGAACTCGCATTTGAAGTAGAGGAGTCGGGCTATGCCGGCATCGACGATGCAGCCTAATCTTGATCAATTGGCCGGATTGACCGGCGTTCGGGCTGGTGCGTTACTGCGCTGGCAGGCAACTGGTTGGCCGGATCGCCGCGCCGAACAATGGCGTTTTACGCGTCTTTCTAGCGTCGAAAAGATGGATCTGCGGCCTGCCGAAATGGCGGCAAAGCAGCCAGCGGCCGTTGCGGCGAGCCTGCCGGATAACGCGGTTATCCTGTCGTTTAGCAATGGGGTGCTGGATATGGCTGGCCTTGCGGCTTTGCCGGGCGGCGTAACTGCCAGCTTGTTGAGCGACAATGATGCCGCACTGGCTGCATTGGCAGAACTGGTGCCGGCCGCGCATCCGATTAGTAATCTGTCATTGGCGGCGATGACCACTGGTCTGCATCTTGACATTGCTGGCACGGTTGAGGTGCCGATTATTCTGGTCTTTACCGGGGATGATAACGGTTTGTCAGCGCATCCGGTTATATCGGTTCGGCTTGCAGATGGTGCCAGTGCCGTTATGGCAGAATGGCATCAATCGAGCGTTGGGCTTTCGGCACCATTGATGGGGATTATTGTCGGCGACAAGGGCCGGCTTGATTACGCCAAGGTACAGCAGGAATCATCCGCAAGTGCGCATCTTGCAGCGACCGGTTTGAAACTTGGTGAGGGCTCGGTTTTTGAGGGTTTTCAGATTTCTGCTGGTGGACAGTTGGCACGGCTTGAGACGCACATTGTTTTATCAGGTGAAAATGCTGACTGCACCTTGTCGGCGATTTACCTTGGCCGCGATAAACAGCACCATGACATCACCACGAACATGAACCACGCCAAGGGGCATTGCCTATCGAACCAGATTATTCGCGGCGTTCTTGATGATTCGGCACGCGGCGTTTTTCAGGGCAAGGTGCATGTCGCACCTGATGCGCAAAAAACTGACGGCCAGCAAATGAGCCGGGCGCTGTTGCTGTCACGGAAAGCCGAAGCCGATGCCAAGCCGGAATTGGAAATCTATGCGGATGACGTTTTGTGCGCGCATGGGGCGACTGTTGGCGAGCTTGACGACACCCAGCTGTTTTATCTCACAAGCCGTGGCATTGATCGCAAGACTGCCCGGTCGATGTTGATCGCCGCGTTTTTGGATGATGCGATTGACAGCATTACGCATCCGGCCTTGGCCGATATGTTGCGGCCAGTTACCACCGCATGGATGAATGCGACGCCAAACGCCGGAGACCTGTGATGGTTATGAACGCCGCCGATAACAGCCGTATCAAGGGGCTAGATGTCGAGAAAATCCGCGCTGATTTTCCGATCCTGTCCCGTGAGGTTCATGGCAAACCTTTGGTGTATCTCGACTCGGCGGCTTCGGCACAAAAGCCAAAACAAGTGATGGATGCGTTGGTATCAGCTTACTGTGACACCTATTCAAACGTTCATCGTGGGCTGCATTTCCTCTCCGAAGCCTCAACCGATGCCTATGAGGCGGTGCGCGGCAAGGTGGCGGCGTTTCTTGGGGCAAAATCGGGTGATGAGATTGTCCTGACCGCAGGGGCGACGATGTCGTTAAACCTGATTGCGCAATGCTGGGCGCTGCCAAGATTGCAGGCGGGTGACGAAATCCTGATCAGCATCGCCGAACATCACGCTAATATCGTGCCGTGGCAGATGGTTGCTGAAAAGACCGGTGCGGTGCTTCGTGCCTTTCCGGTTGATGAGGATGGCAGCTTTAACATGACAGCCTTTAGCGAGATGATGTCATCGCGCACAAGGATTGTATCTGTACCGCATGTATCGAACGTGCTGGGTACGGTGTTTCCGATTGCCGAAATTGCCAAAATTGCGCATGACGCCAACGCGCTAATGGTGGTTGATGGCTGTCAGGGCGCGGTGCATATGCCGGTTGACGTGCAGGCTTTAGGGGCTGATTTCTATGTCTTTTCAGCGCATAAACTCTATGGGCCAAACGGGGTTGGCATCCTATGGGGCAAGGCTGAGATTCTGGCCGAACTGCCGCCATTTTTGGGCGGCGGTGACATGATTGACCGGGTTACTATCGAGAAATCAACCTATGCCTTGCCGCCGCAGCGTTTTGAGGCAGGCACACCGGCGATTGCTGAAACCATCGCGCTTGGTGCGGCGGTTGATTATGTTCAGGCAATTGGGATGGAGGCGATCCGCCAGCATGAACAGGATATCCTTGCCTATGCGCACCAGCGGCTGTCAGCGGTTGATGGATTGCGTCTTGTGGGGACGGCAGCGGGTAAGTCGGGGGTTGTGTCCTTTACCATGGCGTGTGCGCATCCGCATGATATCTCGACAATCATCGATAATGACGGTGTGGCGATTCGTGCCGGACATCATTGCGCGCAACCTTTGATGGATTTCTATGACATCCCGTCAACAGCGCGAGCATCTGTTGGGGTTTATACAACCCGTGAAGAATTTGACCGACTGGCGATTGCGCTGGAAAAAGTAAACCGGATTTTTGCGTAAGGACGGTTCAATGGCACAAGATCAAGACAGCAAAACATCGATGCCAGATAATGATGGGCCCGGACTTGCCGATTTTCTGCCCGATACCAGCAATGGCTATATTGCCAAAGCGGGTGCGGCGCTCGAAAATCCGGTAGGTCAGGCAGATCCGATTGCGGTTGAAGATGCTTTGAAGTCCGTGCATGATCCGGAAATTCCCGTCAATATTTTTGACCTCGGCCTGATTTATGATGTTGAGCGTCGGCATAATGGTGATGTTTATGTTACAATGTCGCTGACGGCGCCCGGATGTCCGGTGGCCGGCGAAATGCCGGGGCAGGTGGCGCGAGCGCTGGCGGCGGTTGAGGGTGTTGGCGAAGTGTCGGTTGAACTCGTCTGGAGCCCGCCTTGGTCGCCCGAACGGATGAGTGATGACGCACGTTTGGCTTTGGAATTTTAAAATTCGCGGTTCGCAAGAGCCGTCATTTGGAGCTTGATTGAGATGTTTGATCCAACAAAACCTATTCTGACCTTGACGGACACTGCGGCCGAACATGTGCGCCGGTTAATGGCGCGGGCTGACAATGATGTCATTGGCCTTCGCGTCGGGGTGAAAACGGCTGGATGTTCGGGGATGCAATATGACGTGCAATTTGCCACCGACCAAAAGCCCTTTGAAGATAAGATTGAACAGAACGGCGTCACATTATTCATTGATCCGGCAGCGGTGATGTTTCTGATTGGCGCGCAAATGGATTGGCAGGAAGACAAGTTTTCCGCCAAATTTGTGTTCAGTAACCCGAATGAGATTGCCCGCTGCGGTTGCGGCGAGAGCTTTTCTGTCGCGACGCCATCATAAATCCCAACGACGACGATAAATCATAAGGCAGAAATGGCCCGGTCAAATTTGCGCAAAACAGCGACGTTGCTTCGTTCGCTGATGCACTATACTGCCCCGCGTGGTGACAATAAGATTCGCGTGCGGATTGCGGCTGCTTTTGGCTGTCTTGTTGCTGCTAAAGGCTCAAACATGATTACGCCGTTGCTGTATGGTGCGGCGGTTGATCTGGTCAATGGCGAGTCTGGCTTTGCCATGTCAGCCTTGATGTATCTTGTTGGCGGTTATGCGCTGGCACGGTTGGGCCAACAGATTTTCAGCGAGGCCAAGCAATATCTTTTTGCCAAGGTGGCCCAGCGCGCGGTGCGCGGGGCAGCCCTACACGCCTTTCGGTATTTGCATAGATTATCGCTGCAATTTCATATGGATCGCCAGACAGGCGGCATGACGCGCGCGATTGACCGCGGCGCAAAAGGCATTGAGTTTTTGTTGACGATTGCCTTTTTTGAGGTTCTGCCGCTGTTCGTCGAAGTGGCTTTTGTCAGCATCATCATGTGGCATTTATTTGGTGGCTTTTATGCCGGTGTCACCTTTGCCACGGTTGCTGCTTATGTTTATTTCACCGTGCGTGTAACCGAATGGCGGATCAAATTTCGCCGTGAGATGAATACGGCCGATGAAACTGCCGCAACGCGTGCGGTTGACTCGCTGCTCAATTATGAAACGGTCAAATATTTCAATGCCGAAGATGTTGAGGCGGCGCGATATGACAAGGCGATGGCCGATTATGAGGTGATGGCAGTTCGTTCGCGCACGTCGCTGTCGGTGGTTAATATCGGGCAGGGGACAATCATCGCTTTTGGGTTAATGGCCGTGATGGCGATGGCGGGTGCAGATATCCAAAAGGGCAATTTGACGGTTGGTGATTTTGTCGCGGTTAACACCTATCTCTTGCAGCTTTATTTGCCGCTAAATTTTCTAGGCTGGGTGTATCGCGAATTGCGCCAAGCGCTGGTTGATATGGAGCGAATGTTCGGCCTGCTGGATGAAAGACCAGATATTGCGGACAAGCCCGACGCCAAGCCGCTGGTCATTAATGGCGGCGAACTGGTGTTTGATAACGTCCATTTTGCCTATGGTGAACGTCCGATCTTAAAGGGAATTAGCTTTACCGTGCAGCCCGGAAAGCGTGTGGCAATTGTTGGCCCCAGCGGGTCGGGCAAGACCACAATCTCGCGCCTATTGTTCCGTTTCTATGATCCGGTTGCAGGTGCCGTTCGTCTTGATGGACAGGATGTGCGCGATGTAACCCAAGCCAGTGTTCGTGCTGCGATTGGCGTCGTGCCGCAGGATACGGTGATGTTCAATTCGACCATCGGCTATAATATCGGCTATGGCCGTGACGGTGCTAGCCCGGACGAGATTGCTGCCGCGGCAAAACTGGCGTCGATTGATGGCTTTATCGCTAATTTGCCAGATGGGTACGATACCATGGTTGGCGAACGGGGGCTTAAGCTATCGGGCGGTGAAAAACAGCGTGTTGCCATTGCCCGTGCGATTTTGAAAAAACCGTCGATCTTTTTGTTTGACGAGGCGACGTCGGCGCTCGATAGCCGAACCGAAAAGGAAATTCAGCGCGCGCTTGATACTGTTTCAAAAAGCCAGACGACGTTGGTTATTGCGCATCGCCTCTCCACCATTGTCAGTGCGGATGAGATTATTGTTCTGTCGGACGGTGTGATCGTCGAGCGCGGAAGCCACCGCCATTTGCTGTCGCAAAAGGGGCTATATGCGCAAATGTGGGATCGTCAATCATCCGGATTTCACGATGATGCTGACTTACCCGCAAAAATTGATTACGCTAAAGACAGTTTAACCGTGGTTTAGGGGTGATGTTTGACTGGGCGCGATCGGCGGGTCTCGATATGCTTGGTGGGGTTGATATTTATGCCTATCACCGAGGCGCTTCAGTGCGGGCGAATTTCTGGGCGGCTGGGCAAGCGGCGCTTGACCCTGATGATAGATATATCATCGGCAATGCGGCGCCCCAGCCAAATTCGGCCACGAAAACCATTGTCATCTTGCCCGGCTTTACCGAATTTTGCGAAAAATATAGCGCCGAGGTTCTTCGTTTTCATGACAAGGGCTATAATGTCCTGATCATTGATTGGCCCGGGCAGGGGCAGTCGGGCCATTTTGGCCGGCATCCGTTGGCGGTGCATTGCGATGATTTCGATCATCATCTTGGTGCGCTTGACGCGGTGATCGCGGCGGCTGGGCTTGATGGGCATGAATTGGTGCTGTTTGGCCATTCGATGGGGGGGCACCTTGCGCTTCGTTATGCGGCATCGCGCGGGCCGTGGGTTACCGGCGTTATTCTGTCGGCACCGATGATGGCACCGCCGGTTATGCCGGTCTGGCTGGTGCGGCTTGCCAGCTTTATTCTTGGCGGTGTTGGTCTCGCAAGGTCGCATCCGCCGTTTCACCGGGTTCTGTCGCTGGACTGGGTGCGTCATTACCGGCCCGAGAATGTTTTGACCCGCAATCCAAAGGGATATGAAGATCAATTTGTCTGGTTTGATGACGCGCCTGAACTGCGCCGTAGCGGGCCCACAATTGGCTGGGTGAGTGCTGCCTACCGGTCTTGTGCGCTCTATACGCTCAATCCTGATTGGTTGGCTGCGCTCGATGTTCCGGTTCTGGCCTTCATTGCAGGGGACGAGCGGGTCGTTTTTGCGCCGTCAACGCATAGCAGCCTGGCGCAGATCAAAAACATCGACACTGTTGTTTTTGACGGGGCGCGACATGAATTAACCCGCGAGTTGCCAGAGGTGACCGACGCCTTATGGAATAGGGTTGACCGGTTTCTGGCCAGATTGGATGCTGGCTATGAGATTGAGGGGCTTTAGGCTGCAATTTATGTGGTCGTCGCGGACTCGCCGCCAGCGGGGCCATAAAAGATCACCCAAGTGGATATTTTTTCGCCAAAATCAATGAAACGATGTGGCAAGCCCGCCGGCACGAACAAAAAATCCCCAGGCGCAAAATCAACAATCTCATCGCCCATTTCAAATTTTCCTGTCCCGTCAATGATAATGTAACATTCGTCGCGGTCATGCGGGCGTTGATGATCGGTGATCACCGGCTCATAAACCTCAACAACAAGGCTGCCATGGGTAAAAAGGATACTGAAAGGCGCGCTGTTTTTGCCGCTGTTGGCCTGTTTTAGGCCGACTGCCCGCTGTGCCTGAACAACATCAAGATGCTTTCCCTTGGTCATCATCGGCCTCATTGCTGGAACAGGATTGCCTAGGATGATCGTAAGATAATGGGATTAATAATGGATTAACACCAATTTTGGCGTTTAGATCAGGTCAGGAATTGTTCTCTTGTCGCACGCTCGGACAGTGAGAATCCCGGATCATAAAGTAAATTCAACGTGATATCGTCCGCCTGTTCAACCGAAACGCGGGTGACGTGGCGTGTCTCGGCGCCGTCAGCGCTTGCGCTAACTGGCCGGAAATCATGCTCTAGAATATCCAGTGCAACTTTGAAATGGTCGCGTAACAATGCGCCGCGCCACCGACGTGGCCGAAACGCCGAAATGGGTGTTAGCGCCATCAAACCGCTGCCAAGCGGGATTACCGGGCCTTGTGCTGACAGATTATAGGCGGTAGAGCCAGCCGGCGTTGCGACCAGAATACCGTCACAGACAAGGCATTCCATTTGCTGCGTATCATTCACCGAAATTGCGATATGCGCCGCATTATGGGTTTGGCGCAACAGCGAGACTTCGTTGATTGCCAATGCTTTATGTGTGCTGCCATCACGCGCGGTTGCCTCCATCCGCAACGGATGTATCGGCGCTATTTCAGCGGCGGCGACACGGTCGTGCAAATCGCTGTCAGCATATTCATTCATCAAAAACCCAAGCCGTCCGCAATTCATCCCGAAAACTGGCAAGCCATAGGATAATGTGTCCTGCAATACGTGCAGCATATGACCATCGCCGCCAAGCGCAATGATATGCGTGGCATCGTCAATTTTTGCCTGACCATAAAGGCCGGTCAGGTGGGCAAGGCGGGCTTTCGCCTCGTCATGGTCGGACGCACTAAAATGGAGTTTCATTGCAACCTGCTAATACGCTATCAATGGGAAGACCAATTCTTTCCGTTGGCTTATCATAGAGTTTTTGCTGAACAAAGGCAAAACCGCTTGCCATATGGCCCTGATATCGGCCATCTTCACGACATGAGCAATTCACCTTTTCTAATTCAGCCAAATCCAGATACTCCCGGCCTGTCGCAACCGGTCGATGGGGTTAATGAGTCCGGTCAGCCGATAACATTGCCTGTGGTGACGGAAAAGCCGATCACGCTTTTTTTGAACCGACAGGAAATTGTGACGTCCATGACGCTTGGCGATTGGGTTCCTGAACTGGCTGTTGGCTATTTCTTGAACCAGAATATGCTGCAACGTGACGATGAGATCACGGGCATTGATGTTGATGATGATCTTGGCGTGGTGATTGTGCGGACTGCGCGCGAAACCGATTTTGAAGCCAAAATGAAACGTAAGATCCGCACCAGCGGCTGTGCCGAGGGCACCGCTTATGGTGATATGATGGAACGGTTTGATGATATCCAGCTTGATCGGCAGGCGCGCTTTCACGCCAGCTGGCTGATTGAGCTGTCCAAGGCGATTAATACCGCGCCAAGCCTTTATTTAAGTGCCGGTGCGATCCATGGCTGTGTGTTGTGCCAGCAAAACCGGCCGCTGGTGTATATGGAAGATATCGGGCGGCATAATGCGGTTGATAAGATTGCCGGCTGGATGTTTTTGAATGATGCATCGCCGCATGACAAGGTGTTTTATACAACTGGGCGGCTTACCACCGAGATGGTCATCAAAACCGTGCAGATGCAGATACCGGTTTTGGTGTCACGGTCTGGCTTTACCGCAGCGGCGGTTGGTCTGGCGCGTCAGGCCGGGTTAACGCTGATTGGCCGCGCCAAGGGAAAAAGATTTATCGCGCTTTCCGGTATTGAACGAATTGTTTTTGATAGTGCTGATGCGGCTGATGTTGTCGACAGCCCATCGCACCAGCGCGCTGCCCAACAGGATGAACGATAATGGCGATCAGATCAGCTGCAACCCTGCTGGCCGGTGGTCAGGCGCGCCGAATGGGTGGCGGGGATAAAAACCTGATGCTGCTGGCAGGAAAGCCGGTTCTGCGCCACGTGCTTGATCGGGTTGATTTTGCCGACCGTCCGTTGATGATAAATGCGAACGGTGATCCGGCGCGCTATGCTGCGTTTTGCCTGCCGGTTTGCGCCGATGTGATTGACGGCTATGCTGGACCATTGGCCGGAATTTTAACCGGCCTTGAATGGGTGGCGGCAAACCACAGTGATTGCAGCCATATGGTCAGCCTTGCGACCGATGCGCCGTTTCTGCCGGTCAATCTGATTGCTGTGCTGGAATCCGCAATTGGCGATGGCGCTGAAATTGCACAAGCCATGTCCCTTCACCGGCGGCATCCGGTATTTGCGATCTGGCCGGTGGCGATTGCGGGGGCGTTACGCGATGCCGTTATTGACGAAGGGGTGCGAAAAATCGACGATTTTACCGCGCGTTATCATTGCGTCACTGTTGAGTTTGCCGGAACGCCTGATCCGTTTATGAATTTAAACCGGCCGGATGATTTTGATCTGGCAACGCAGATTCTGGGTCAGTAAATATCAAATCGCTGATTGCGGATAAATCTGACGCTGATCTGGCTTTTCCGCACGAAACCGGTTATTAGACTGCTGTTTACTTTGTCAGAATCAGAGGAGCCGCATCGGCATGACCAATAAGGTAATTGCATCGGCAAAGACGTTGTTTTCAGCCTATCGTGAGGCACTGACCGGTCTTGAGGCAGGGCTTGGCGATGCGTTTTCGAAAACTGTTGATCTGATGCAGGCGAGCACGGGCCATGTTGTTGTGTGCGGGATGGGTAAATCGGGCATCATTGGCCGTAAAATTTCGGCAACTTTGGCATCGACCGGAACACCGTCGCTGTTTTTACACCCCGCCGAAGCGATCCATGGCGATCTTGGGATGGTGCGGCGCGGTGATATCGTTCTGCTTATATCCTATTCTGGCACCACCGAAGAAATTGTCCGGCTTTTGCCTGCTTTTCAGCGGCTTGAGGCGCGGCTAATCGCCATGACCGGCAATGCTGACAGCATTATTGCGACCAGTGCTGAAATCTCGTTAGATATTTCGGTTAACCGCGAGGCCTGCCCCCTGAATTTGGCGCCAACGACGTCGAGCCTGAATTCACTTGTTTTGGGGGATGCGATAGCGGTTGCATTGATGGAGGCGCGGGGCTTTCAGGAAAGTGATTTTGCCAACACTCATCCGGGCGGGGCACTTGGTCGGCGGCTGCTGACCCGTGTCCGTGACAAGATGCGCGCGCAAAACTTGCCTTTTGTTGATGCAGAGGCGTCGGTTCAGGACGCGCTTTTGGTGATGACTGAAGGCAGGCTGGGGCTAGCATTGGTTGGCAGCGCGCAAAAACTGGCCGGCGTGATCACCGATGGTGATTTGCGCCGGTTGCTTGTTGGCGGTGCCGATCTTGCGACAACCAAAGTCTGTGATGTGGCTAGCCCGTTGCCCTTGACGATCAGCCCTGATGAAATGATGGGAACCGCCGAGGCGAGAATGCTGGAGGCGCGTGTACAATGTCTTGTCGTTGTTGGCGAGGCCGGCCATGTCGAGGGTGTGATCCAGATTTATGAATAGGTGCGTTTGAGCTTGGTGCGCGTTTGCCTGACTAACATTGCCAGCCTTGTTTATTTTTTGATTTTATGGGCCTTTGATTTTATGGGCCTTTAATTTTATGGGCCAGTGGCCGGACGTAATATTATGAAACTTGACGCATTCGACTATAGCCTTGCGGCTGAAAAAATTGCCACAAAGCCAGCTAATCCGCGGGAATCGGCACGCCTGCTTGATCTTTCCGGCGAGGGGTTAACCGATCGATTAGTGGCTGATCTGCCCCAACTATTGGGCGCGGGTGATGTGTTGATTGTTAATAATACCCAAGTGATCCC
>Ga0181554_1001806_pt1 | contig 19644 bp, 22 predicted proteins | sample 011ome_16_FD_145602 | JGI IMG/M metagenome (GOLD analysis project Ga0181554, IMG submission 145602) | Coastal salt marsh microbial communities from the Groves Creek Marsh, Skidaway Island, Georgia - 011503CT metaG (spades assembly) | ecosystem: Environmental > Aquatic > Marine > Intertidal zone... | reverse complement strand
AATGGACTCTCGGCAGAGATGCGGGTGGGTGTTGCGCTCGGACGGCACACCATGGGTAGCCCAGCGGGTATGCGCTATACCAATCAGCCCATTCGCCGGCGTTTCCTTGAGCGCGGCTTCCAGTTCACGAATCTTGCCCTTGCGACGAACCCGTATCAACTGATCCGATACGTCAAGTACGGCCACGCCGGCGGAATCGTATCCGCGGTACTCCAGTCGCCTCAAACCCTCCAGCAGAATAGGCGTAACCATGCGGTGAGACACCGCGCCAACAATTCCGCACATAATTCAATCCCCCTTGGTTTTAGCAGGCCGCTTCCAGCCTTCACGGGTTGATTGCTTGACTCGGCTTAAGGTCAGCGCATCCTCGGGAGCATCCTTGGTAATAGTGGATCCGGCGCCGATCGTGGCATTTTTACCGACGGTGACGGGAGCTACCAACTGGGTATCGGAACCGATAAAGGCACCATCCCCGATCACGGTCTGGAACTTGTTTGCCCCGTCGTAATTACAGGTTATGGTGCCGGCACCAATATTCACATCACTGCCCACGATGGCATCGCCAACGTAACTGAGATGATTGATTTTGGACCGGCTGGACACCGTGGATTTCTTGATTTCGACGAAGTTACCCACGTTCACCTGTTCGTCGAGTCGGGTTTCAGGCCGCAATCTGGCAAACGGCCCTATTCGGGAGCCTCGGCCAATCTGGGCTTTTTCGATGACACACATGGCCTGGATCTCGACATCGTCGGCAATTTCACTGTCGCGTATTACCGTGTTTGGCCCTATTCTGACTCGGTCACCAATACGAATCTGACCTTCCAGAATCACGTTCACGTCAATATCGACATCCTGGCCGATATGAACAATCTCTCCTCTGAGGTCAAATCTAGCCGGGTCTCTAAGCGTCACACCGGCCACCATCAGTTGCCTGGCTCGATCCAACTGGAATACGCGCTCAAGATGAGCCAGTTGCTGTCGATCGTTGACCCCAAGCACCTCGTCGACATTGGCCGCCCGGGCGGTCTTGACGACCAGGCCGTCCTGCACGGCCAGACCAATGATGTCGGTCAGATAGTATTCACCCTGTGCATTTTTGTTATCGAGTCGTTTTAACCAGCCCTTGAGCTTGCCACCATTGACCGCAAGGATGCCGGTGTTTCCTTCGGTGATTGTCCGCTCCTCCGAAGTGGCATCCTTCTGCTCAACGATCTTCACCACCGCGCCAGACGCGTCCCTGACTATCCTGCCATACCCGTTCGGGTCTTCAAGCTCCACGGTCAAAAGCGCGACAGTCTTTTCGCCAACAAGGGCCAAAAGATTTTCGACGGTGGCCTGCGTTAACAAGGGCACATCGCCATAAAGTATGAGCACGTTCGCCTCCTCGCCAATCTCCTCGGCCAATTGCATTACCGCATGCCCGGTCCCCAAACGCTCCTTCTGTTCAATCCAGTTCGTGTCCAGATGCTTCAGTTGAGCCAGGACCGCCTCGCCACCATGCCCATAAATGATCGAAACTTTTTCGGGCGATAGAGACATTGCCAGCCGGTGCACATGCTCAAGCAGCGGCCATTTCCCAACAGTGTGCAAAACCTTGGGTTTCGTTGAACGCATTCGGGTACCCTGGCCCGCCGCGAGAATAATGACTTCGAGGTTCATTTCTTCCCCTTGTGCTCCCTACAGTTCAATCAAAGGGACAATAAAATCCCATAACGAAAAAACCCGGCATGACCGAGTCGCTCTGTAGCGAACTCGCGTCATGCCGGGTTTCCATATTTCCAACCGCAATCAGGCGCGGCCAGAACGATACTTTTCCAGTGTTCTTAACTGCATTACCGCCTCCGCCAACTGCGCCTGGGCAAATGCATAATCAACCTTGCCGGTTTTGTCCGCCAGCATCTCTTCGGCCTTACGCTTCGCGTCCAGCGCAGCGGCTTCATCAATATCCTTGGCCCTGACGGCAGTGTCCGCAAGAATCGTAACCAGATGTGGCTGCACTTCCAGCATTCCACCGGAGATATAGAACGGTTGCATTTCGCTTTCACTTACCTTAACGCGGACTTCGCCCGGCTTCAGGCGTGTCAAAAATGGCGCATGCCTTGCCGCAATACCAACCTCGCCCATTTCAGCTGGCGCGACCACCATCTCGGCAGAACCGGAGAAGATCTCCGACTCCGCACTCACGATATCCACGTGAATCGTCATCGCCATGACTACGATCTCCCAGGTTTAATTTTTTTAGGCAGCAAGTTTCTTGGCCTTTTCCAGCGCCTCATCGACACTGCCGACCATATAGAAAGCCTGCTCCGGGATCTCATCGAATTCCCCACTGACGATTCCCTTGAATCCGGCAATGGTGTCCTTGAGCGAAACGTACTTGCCTGGGGCACCAGTGAATACCTCTGCCACGAAGAAGGGTTGCGAGAGGAAACGCTGGATTTTTCTCGCACGGGATACCGTGAGCTTGTCTTCTTCAGACAACTCATCCATTCCCAGAATAGCGATGATATCGCGAAGCTCCTTGTACCGTTGCAGGGTACTCTGTACCGAACGAGCGACTTGATAATGTTCCTGACCGACCACCAACGGATCAAGCTGACGACTAGTAGAGTCAAGTGGATCAACGGCAGGATAAATGCCCAACTCGGCAATCTGGCGCGACAGAACCACCGTAGCGTCCAAATGCGCAAATGTCGTGGCGGGAGAGGGATCTGTCAAGTCGTCAGCCGGTACGTAAACAGCCTGAATGGATGTGATTGACCCGACCTTCGTCGACGTGATGCGTTCCTGCAAGACCCCCATTTCTTCAGCCAGGTTTGGCTGGTACCCAACTGCCGATGGCATACGCCCCAGAAGCGCGGATACCTCTGTCCCCGCCAGGGTATATCGATAGATATTATCGATAAAGAGCAGAACATCGCGACCTTCATCACGGAAAAATTCGGCCATGGTCAAGCCGGTCAGCGCAACGCGCAGGCGGTTTCCGGGTGGCTCATTCATCTGGCCGTAGACAAGCGAGACCTTGTCCAGAACCCCACCCTCACTCATTTCATGGTAGAAATCATTGCCTTCACGAGTACGTTCGCCGACACCGGCAAATACGGAGTAGCCACTATGCTCGATTGCAATATTGCGGATCAACTCCATCATGTTAACGGTTTTGCCAACACCCGCACCACCAAATAGACCAACCTTACCGCCTTTTGCAAAGGGGCAGACTAGATCGATAACCTTGATCCCGGTCTCAAGCAACTCATTGGCAGCTGCCTGATCCTCGTAAGAAGGAGCCTTGCGGTGAATACCCCAACGCGCTTCCTCCCCAATCGGTCCCTTTTCATCAATGGGCTCACCAAGAACATTCATGATGCGACCAAGGGTTTTTTTGCCTACAGGCACGGAGATCGCCGCTCCAGTATTGTTGACGGCCAGACCACGCTTGAGTCCGTCGGTGGTACCCATCGCAATGGTTCTGACGATGCCATCGCCTAGCTGTTGCTGCACCTCCAGTACGAGACCCTCACCTTCGACGCGAAGAGCATCGTAAACTTTTGGCAGCGATTCCCGAGGGAATTCCACGTCTACAACGGCACCAATAATCTGAACGATTTTGCCCGAACTCATTGTTGTCCTCTTTAAAATCTTTCTGCGTGTTTCTTCAAAGACCGCATCAAACTGCGGCCGCGCCACCAACAATTTCCGCAATTTCCTGCGTAATAGCTGCCTGGCGCGCCTTGTTGTAAATCTGCTGCAATTCCTTGATCAGCTTGCCCGCATTGTCCGATGCGCTCTTCATAGCAACCATACGTGCCGCCTGTTCACAGGCACTGTTTTCAACGAGCCCCTGGAATACAAGCGATTCCACATATCGAACCAACAACTGGTCCAGCACATCCTTAGCATCCGGCTCGTATATATAGTCCCATTGCCCTTTCGACTCTTCGACAATTTCTTCCGGACTCACGGGTAATAATTTGATGAGCCTCGGCTTTTGGGTCATCGTGTTTACAAACTCGTTGTAAAGCAAGTAGACCTCATCAATCTTTCCTTCGGAGTACTCGTCCAGCATAACCTTGATGACACCGATAATGTCTTCAAGATGTGGTTTGTCGCCCAAGCGGGTAGCTTGAGCAACCACTTCTGCGCCAATAGAACCGAAGAAGCTGGCCCCTTTCTGTCCAATGACACTCAACTGAATGGGAACGCCCGTGTCATTCCATTCACGCATCCGGCGAATAGCCTGGCGGAACAGATTTGAGTTCAGCCCCCCGCACAATCCACGATCGGAAGACACTACTATCATGCCGACCCTTTTGGCGGGTCGAGCTATGGTGTAAGGATGCCTGTATTCCGGATTTGCGGTAGCCAGATGCTTAATGATCTGTGCAATCTTGCGAGAATATGGGCGTGTTGCCTGCATCCTGTCTTGTGTTTTCCGCATCTTGCTGGCGGCCACCATCTCCATCGCCCGCGTGATCTTCTGAGTATTCTTGATACTCGAAATTTTAAGGCGTATTTCTTTTCCGACAGCCATGATATTGCCTTACCAGGTATGCGTAGCTTTGTACTTGGTCACCGCATCGGACAAGGATTTCTGGATCTCATCGCTGTAGTCACCTGTTTCATTGATCTTGTCCAGCAACTTACCGTGTTCGGCCTTCATATAGCCCTGCAAGCCATCTTCAAAATCACGAACCTTATTAACTTCGATGTCATCCAGGAAACCTTCGTTTGCTGCGAACAGCGAAATGGCCATCTGCGCAACACTTAACGGTGAATACTGCCCCTGCTTCATAATTTCGGTGACTCGCTGCCCCCGCTCGATCTGCTTTCGGGTCGCCTCATCAAGATCTGATGCAAACTGGGCAAATGCAGCCAATTCCCTGTATTGCGCCAAGTCAAGACGGATACCGCCACCCAGCTTTTTGATAATTTTGGTTTGCGCGGCACCACCCACACGCGACACTGACAGACCAGCGTTCACGGCTGGACGCACACCCGCGTTGAAAAGGCTGGTTTCAAGATAGATCTGACCGTCCGTAATTGAAATCACATTGGTCGGAACGAAGGCAGATACGTCGCCGGCCTGAGTTTCAATGATCGGCAACGCTGTTAACGAACCGGTTTTTCCCTTCACCTTGCCACCGGTAAGCTTCTCCACCTCATCGGCATTAATCCGGGATGCGCGTTCAAGTAGACGGGAATGCAGATAGAAAACATCACCCGGATACGCTTCACGACCCGGCGGACGACGAAGCAGCAGAGAGATCTGCCGATAGGCCCATGCCTGCTTGGTTAGATCATCATAGATAATTAGCGCATCTTCCCCACGATCGCGAAAATATTCGCCCATTGAACAGCCCGCATATGGGGCTATAAATTGCAAAGCCGCAGATTCTGATGCCGAGGCAGCAACGACGATCGTATGCGCCATGGCGCCATGCTCTTCCAGCTTGCGCACTACATTTGCGATGGACGATTGCTTCTGGCCAATCGCAACATAGATACATTTAACGCCAGTGCCCTTCTGATTGATGATCGTATCGATGGCAATCGCAGTTTTTCCAGTCTGACGGTCACCAATGATCAATTCTCGCTGACCCCGGCCAACTGGAATCATAGAATCAATCGACTTCAACCCCGTTTGCAATGGCTGGTTAACTGATTGTCGTGCAATAACACCCGGAGCAATCTTCTCGATCGGCGAACGTCCCGCATCAGCGATTGGACCTTTCCCATCAATCGGATGACCCAAAGCATCGACCACTCGACCTAGCAGCCCCTCACCGACCGGCACCTCAAGAATTCGACCGGTACAGCGTACAGCATCACCTTCAGCCAAATGCTCGTAGGCCCCCAGAACTACTGCGCCCACCGAATCCCTCTCAAGATTAAGCGCCATGCCATAGGTATTTCCCGGGAATTCGACCATCTCACCCTGCATCACGTCAGTGAGCCCATGCACCCGCACAATGCCGTCAGTCAGGCTGACAATCGTACCTTCACTACGCGACTCTATACCCAGATCAAAGTTTTGGATCCTGGACTTGATCAGGTCACTGATTTCAGATGGATTCAGCTGCATAATTCTTTTCTCGCATTAATTCCAGAGGCTTTTCGCCAGTCGCTCGATCTGCCCGCGAACAGAGGCATCAATAACTCTGTCCCCGGCCCGGATATACACCCCGCCAATCAAGCCTTTATCGACACTCACGTTTAACCTGGACTTTCTGCCCAGCGTGGCATCCAATGTTTTAGAAAGTTTGTTTTGTTCCTCTGCGGAAAGATCGAATGCGGAGGCCACGTCCACGTCCACATACCCCTCATGCTCCGCCCGACACTCGCTGAAGAGATCCTTGATGACGCCCACCAACTCCAATCGCTTATTTCGAATAAGAAGCCGCACCAAGTTTTGACCCTCGGCATCAAGCTGACCTTCACACAAGCCTAAAAAGGATTGCGCCAGCACATCTCGACGAACCTTAGGATTGGATACCGCCTTCTTAATTTGCTCATCGGACATGACAGCGGAGAGGAAAGACAACTGGCTTGTCCAGTTATCCATCGTCCCGGTTTCCTTGGCTCGCTTGAAGACTGCTTCCGCATACGGCCGGGCCAATGTGGTCAATTCAGTCATTACTTCTCGCCCAGTGCCTTATCAAGGTTATCGATAATTTCCTTGTGCTTGTTGCGATCCACTTCCTGCTTGAGGATTTGTTCCGCCGCATCTACCGCCAAGGTTGCCACTTGCTGACGCAAACCTTCCTTTGCCTTTTGAATTTCACGGTCGATCTCGGCTTTAGCTGCCGTAACGATCCGTTCGCCTTCGTCCTTGGCCGTCAACTTGGATTCCTCGACCAATTCGCCGGCCCGCTTTTGGGCCAAACTGACTATATCGGCCGCCTGATCCTTTGCCTCACGCAACACGTTCGTTGCCCGTTTTTCGGCCAATTCCATAGCATGCTGACCCTTCTCAGCCGCCGCCAGACCTTCGGAGATTTTCTTCTTGCGCTCCTCAAGGGCTTGCATGATGGGTGGCCACACATACTTCATGGTGAACCACACCAGAAGCGCAAACGTGATCATCTGGCCGATCAATGTTGCATTGATACTCACAGCGCTTTCCTCTTTATCATCAGTTCGCCGTTAGGGAATCCGGTTTCGCCAGCCCGATTAACCCTTTAGGGCAGACAGGAATGGGTTCGCAAAAGTGAAGAACAGCGCCAAGCCGACACCAATCATAGTTACGGCGTCAAGAAGACCCGCCACGATGAACATTTTCACCTGCAACAGCGGCACAAGTTCGGGCTGGCGTGCAGCACCTTCCAGGAATTTTCCGCCGAGAATACCGAAACCTATAGCGGTTCCGAGAGCACCGGCACCGAGAATGATACCCACAGCGATGGCGGTCAGGCCCTGTACGTTGGCAATTGATGCAATTTCCATTGTTCCTCCAGAGGACAAGAAGTGATTGAAAGAAATAAGTTGATTAATGATCTTCGTGGGCCAGACTCAGATAGACAATGGTCAAGACCATGAAAATAAAAGCCTGAAGGGTAATAATCAGAATGTGAAACACCGCCCAAGGAAATCCGAGTATTGGCTGTATAAACCAGGGCAGCAGGGCTATGAGGATAAAGATTAGTTCGCCCGCGTACATGTTGCCGAACAGTCGCAACGCGAGCGAAACCGGCCGCGCCACCTCTTCGACCACCTTGAGCAGCAGATTGAAGGGTATCATCCACTTACCGAAAGGGCTAAGCAGCATTTCCTTCGCAAACCCGATTCCGCCTTTTATCTTGATGCTGTAAAAAATGATCAGGAAAAACACAGAGATCGACATGCCGAAAGTCGCATTCAGGTCGGTGCTGGGCACAACCCTCAGATACTCCAAGCCCAAAGCCGAACCAATCATGGGTAACAAATCTACGGGAATCAGGTCCATAAAATTCATGAGCCAGATCCAAACAAAAATACTCAGGGACAATGGAGCGATTAATGCGCTCTTCCCATGAAATGCATCCTTAACCTGGGTGTCCACAAATTCGACGAGCATCTCGGCAAAGTTCTGGACTAGTCCGGGCACACCCGTCGTAGCACTGTCAGCTACCCGCTTGAATATAAGCAGGAAAACGCCGCCAAGTACCGCAGAAATGAACAAGGTATCCAGATGCAAGGTCCAGAAACCCTCACCAACAGATAGCGGCGTCAGATGGTGAACAATATAGCCGGTGGCCCCACCACCTCCGTGCGCTTCAGTTGCCATATTCAGAGATCCATTACAAATGAGAACCGCGCTTCAGCAGCGCGAACCAGAAGACTGACAATGCAAAAACATAACCGCTAAACAGCGGCATAAAGCTGAATCCCGGCAACTGAAGCACTAATGCAAACAGTCCACCCGTGATCAGAACCTTGGCGACCTCACCTCCGTAGAACGCCCTTGCCACTTGCCTCGCTGTGCGACTGTCATCACGCACACCAAACTTACAGGAAAAGTAGGCGTTTGGAAGGATGGCGACCAGCCCCCCTAACAAACACCATTTTGCACTCTCCAATCCAGAATACACCCAGAAGAGAACAGCAAGGAAAATAATACCGGACGATTGTGCCACCAGCACCCATCGAACCACACGAAAAAACCGCTTCGCGGCCATTCGATTTCTCTACAGCAAATTGAGTGGCATCATATCAGTGGCCTCGATTCAGATCAACGCTCAAGGTCTTTTTGAAAACGGGCCAGCACGCCATCCAGCTCATCCAACGTGCCGTACTTGATGATGACCTGACCAGCGCCCTTGCTGCCATGTCGAATCATGACCGGGGCACCGAGGAGCTCGGAAATATCATTTTCAAGGCGCCGGATGTCGGGATCTTTTGAGACAACCGGCGAAGGCTTCGGAACCACCTTGCCCTGCCGCAATGCCTGAACGTGCGCTTCTGTCGCTCTGACTGTCAACTCGCGATCAATGACCAGCAACGCCGCCCCAACCTGGGACTCGACCGCCAGACCCAACAGCGCCCGGGCGTGCCCCATTTCTATGCGCCCCTGCGCTAACAGGGCCTTGACCTCCGGATGAAGCTCATTGAGCCGCAAGAGATTGGTAACCGTTGCCCGCGATTTTCCCACCGCATCTGCCAATTGCTGATGCGTCAGGCGATATTCATCTAGCAGGCGCTTTAGCGCCTCCGACTCTTCCATCGCATTAAGATCTTCGCGCTGTATATTTTCGATCAGAGCGATCGCCAGGGCTGCCTGATCCGAAACCTTGCGGACGATGACAGGAAGCTCGCTCAAGCCCGCAAGCTGGGCCGCACGCCAACGCCTTTCGCCTGCGATTATTTCGAAACGATCGACGGAAACCTCGCGGGCCACCACAGGCTGCACCACACCCTGGGCGCTGATAGAATCGGCCAACTCCTGCAACTTACCGGAATCAATCTCCTTGCGAGGCTGGAATGCGCCGGGCGCAAGCTGTTCGATGGGAACAACTCGCAAACGGTCGGTGGCACTCTCCAGCTTAGCCCCACCCAGAAGAGCATCCAGCCCGCGCCCCAAACCTCTCTTTTTTGGTACCGACATGAAATTAACCGCCTACTGATTATGGCGTCATTGATTACGCCGGATGATTTCCTCGGCCAACGCAAGATAGGCAATTGCCCCCTTCGAGCCCTTGTCATATTTAACGATGGATTGACCGTGGCTGGGAGCCTCCGCCAGACGAATGTTCCTGGGAACAATGGTCTCCAGCACATCACGCCCAAAGTGCTCCAACAACTGGGCCGACACGTCCGCTCCGAGACGGCTCCGCGCATCATGCATGGTCCGCAAAATACCCTCAATATGCAGATCAGGATTCAGCATCTCCTGAACATTTTGCAAGGTACCCACCAGGTCAGACAGCCCCTCAAGAGCGTAATACTCACACTGCATCGGAATCAGCACGCTGTCCGCGGCAATTAGTGCATTAAGGGTTAGGATATTAAGCGCGGGAGGACAATCGATAATGACAAAATGGTACTCGTCACGACAAGACACAAGCACCTCCGAAAGGACCCGCTCCCGACCAATCCGATCAACCAGCTCGACTTGAACCGCCGTCAGGTCCGAATTGCCCGGCAACAAATCCAAGCCATCAGGATCGACATTGACAATAGCATCACCAATGAATGCTCTTCCCGTCAGAATGTCATAGGCCGAAGTTTTCACATGATGCTTATCCACCCCGCAACCCATGGTTGCATTGCCCTGAGCATCCAGATCGATTAGCAATACCCGATAACCGATGGTAACAAGACAAGACGATAAATTGACGCTGGTGGTTGTCTTGCCCACCCCGCCCTTCTGATTGGCCACGGCAATGATTTTGCCCATAAACTAACGCGCCCCAAACTCAACCAGATGTCGATCCACCGCCAAACCAGGAATAACAAGTGGATGTACGCGCACCTCCACACCACCCTGGAGAGCCTCGATCTCATCCCGCGGATATCGCCCCTTCAGCGCCAGAACACGACCTTTTGGCCCAAGAAGATGTTCCACCATCGCCCAAATATCCTGCAGACCTGCAAAAGCCCTGGCCAGAACCAGATCAAACTCAAAGGAAGGCCGATACGCCTCAACCCGAGACACTACCGCTTCCACGTTTACCAAGCCCAATTCCATGATCGCATGACGAACAAAGCGAATTTTTTTGGCACTTGAATCCAGAAGAACAAAGCGCTTGTCGGGATGAACGATAGCCAGCGGAATCCCCGGGAGTCCAGCCCCCGTACCCACATCCAGCACCCGGCCGCCAAAGAGAAATGGACTCACCGTCAGACTATCCAACAAATGCAGATCGACAGCCTCTGACATGTCACGGATAGCCGTGAGATTGTAGGCCTTCCCCCACTTCTGGATCAGCATCAAAAAAGACATAAGGGACTCGACCTGGCCCGCAGACACCTCTACGGACATAGACTTTAGCCCCAACCCCAGCCGATCCATGATCGCCTGATTGTTCACGCAGTTTTCTTTTTAAGATGGACCAGTAACAGCGAAACAGCCGCCGGGGTCATACCTGGAATCCGCGATGCCTGACCCACGGTTTCGGGCCGTTGCATCCGAAGCTTTTCGCGAACCTCATTAGAAAGCCCGCCGACATTGGAATAGTCCATCTGCTCAGGAAGACGCCAATGATCGTAACGCTGCAGACGATCAATTTCGACCCGCTGCCGATCTATATACCCCTGATATTTAATCTGAATCTCCACCTGCTCAAGCACCGGGTCCTCCAGTGAATGCGGCAAGCCCGGACAAAGCATCAGCAGATCACCAACACTCAACTCCGGTCGCCGCACAAGCTCGAGAAGACTGACCTCCCGACTGATTGGCGCTGCAAGCCTAGGCCCAATAACCTCTGCCTCGAATGAATTGGGCCGGACCATACAGGCACCTAATGCAGACCGCAATCGCTCCACAGAGGACTGCTTGGCCTCGAAAGCCGCCCAGCGACCATCATCCACCAAGCCAAGCTCTCGCCCGACCGGCGTCAATCGTGCATCGGCATTATCTTCGCGCAGCAGAAGGCGATATTCGGCCCGACTGGTGAACATCCGATAAGGCTCTATGGTTCCCCTGGCAATCAGATCATCGATCATGACACCGATGTAGGCTTCGCTCCGGCCGGGCGACCAGCCGGGTCGATCCTGAGCCTGAAGGGCAGCATTGACACCCGCAATCAAGCCCTGGGCTGCCGCTTCCTCATAGCCAGTGGTGCCATTGATCTGCCCGGCAAAGAACAAGCCCGGCAGATGCTTGGTTTCCAGCGAGACATGAAGATCGCGAGGATCAAAATAGTCATACTCGATCGCATACCCCGGCCGGGTAATATGCGCATTCTCGAAACCCGTTATGGACCGGACAGCCCTGCATTGCACGTCAAACGGTAGACTAGTCGAAAGCCCATTAGGGTATATCTCGCGAGTACTGAGCCCTTCAGGTTCGACAAAGATCTGGTGTGAGCTCTTGTCGGCAAAGCGGACCACCTTGTCCTCGATCGACGGGCAGTAACGCGGCCCAACGCCCTCGATAATGCCGGCATACATTGGCGATCGATCAAGCCCAGAGCGAATAATTTCGTGCGTCCGCTCATTGGTCCGAGTGATATAACAAGATATCTGCTGTGGATGGTCTGCACGGTCGCCAAGGAACGAGAACACCGGAACTGGCTTATCACCCGGCTGCTCCGTCATCACCGACCAATTCAAAGTGCGACCATCGATCCTCGGCGGCGTGCCAGTCTTAAGCCGACCCACGCGAAAGGCCATATCACGGAGCCGGAAAGCCAGTTCGTTGGCGGGCAAATCCCCCATCCGCCCGCCCTCATAGCTATCGAGTCCGACATGGATACGACCCGCCAGGAAGGTCCCTACGGTCAGCACCACGCACCGCGCAGCAAACCGCAATCCAATCTGGGTGACCACACCCGCAACACGGTTATTTTCGACGATTAGATCGGCGACGGACTGCTGAAAAAGCGTGAGATTAGGTTGACTTTCTAGCGCCTGACGTACCGCGGTGCGATAGAGGCAGCGGTCGGCCTGTGCACGAGTTGCTCGAACCGCTGGTCCCTTGCTCCCATTTAGGATCCGAAAGTGTATGCCGGCTCGATCCGCAGCCTTAGCCATCAAACCGCCCAGCGCATCGATTTCCTTCACCAGATGGCCCTTGCCAATTCCACCGATCGCCGGGTTGCAACTCATCTGGCCGAGCGTCTCGATATTTTGCGTCAGAAGTAACGTACGGCTGCCCGCACGGGCAGCGGCCATCGCCGCCTCGGTGCCCGCATGGCCCCCACCCACCACGATGACGTCAAATCTATCGGTGAAAAACATGATAACTAAAGGATTTACCTAAAAACCTGGCAAGCTACATTACACCATGACCGCATAAACATGTACTCCCAGCCTCGAGTTGAGTCACGGCCGCACCCAGCGGGCCCGTGCTACAATCGGAAGCATTTATCGAATCCCGCAAGGGGCTACAGCATCGTGAACTTCAGACTTTATACCCTTACTCTGATCGGCATCTTAGGCATGGGGTCCCACGCCACCGCAACCGAGACAACCATCCCGGGGCCTCCTGCCATTGCAGCCAAGGCCTACATCCTTTTAGATGCAAAAAGCGGAAGGGTACTGGCCGAACAAAACGCAGATGAGCGCCTGGAGCCTGCCAGCCTGACCAAGATCATGACCGCCTATATTACCTTCCAGGAACTCTCCAAGGGGAGGCTTCACCTGGACGACATGGCGCCTATAAGTCCAAAAGCCGCCAAGCTGGAGGGGTCACGCATGTTCGCTGAGCCCGGAAGCTCTGTTGCCATCGAGAACCTTCTCAAAGGGATGATCATTGCCTCGGGTAATGATGCCAGCATCGCTCTGGCAGAACACATTGCCGGCGAAGAGAGTGCCTTCGCGGAAATCATGAATCAAAATGCCAGCAGGCTCGGCATGACCAACACCCATTATGTGAACAGCATGGGACTGCCCAGCCCTGGTCACTACGCAAGTGCTCGAGACATCGCCACCCTGGCCCGCGCACTCATCACTGAATTTCCTGAATTTTACAAATGGCACTCCATTAAGGAATTCACCTTCAATAACATCAAACAGCAAAACCGTAACCGTTTACTTTGGAAGGACCCCACTGTAGATGGCGTAAAAACTGGCCACACCGAAGGGGCGGGTTACTGTCTCGTTGCCTCCGCCGTGCGCGATAACATGCGGCTGATCTCGGTTGTCATGGGAACAAAAAGCGACCAAGCCAGAGCCTCCACCAACGGCGAGCTCCTGGCATACGGCTTTAAGCATTTTGAAACCCGACCTATCTACAAGGCCAATGAAAAGCTTACGGAGGCTCATGTATGGAAAGGGTCGGAGTCTTTGGTACCTGCAGGGCTCAATGCGGATTTTTTTGTTACCTTCCCGAGAGGCCAATACGACTTGCTAACAGCGACTATGGAAGTTGGCAACAAGAGTGTTGCTCCCGTTAATGCCGGGGACAAGCTCGGTGAAGTAAAAATCACACAGAACAACGAGGTCATTGCAAGACAGGACTTGGTCGCGTTGCAGGCTGTTGAAAAGGGCGGCGTATTCAAGCGTCTATTTGACGAAATCGCCATGATGATCAAGAACTAGGAGTTTGGATTCAATGGCATCCCAAGATTTGACGGTCTATCTGAACGGCGACTTTCTACCTATCTGTGAAGCAAAGGTTCCAGTCCTTGATCGTGGATTTCTCTTCGGTGACGGCGTCTACGAAGTCATACCGGTTTACGGGGAAAAGCCCCTGCGGCTTGAGGAACACCTGCGCCGACTGGAGCAAAGCCTGGCGGCGATCCGGATGCAGCCACCATTGACCGATACCGAATGGACGGCCATCTTTGATCGGTTGATCTCGGGCCCTGCCGATCAACAAATTTATCTTCAGATCACACGGGGTGCAGCAACCAAGAGAGACCACGCGATTCCCGCCGAAATCGCCCCCACCATCTTTGTAATGTGCACCCCCATAGCACCGATCCCGCTCAATGGCATCAAGGCTATTACCGTCGACGATATCCGCTGGGATCGGTGCAACATTAAGGCGATTACTCTGCTTGCCAATGTTCTGCTTCGTCAGGATGCCGTGGACCAAGGTGCGGCAGAGGCCATTCTGGTCCGGGACGGTCGGGTGCTCGAGGGTGCTGCCAGCAACATCCTGATTGTTAGTGGCGGCAAGATTATTACCCCCCCTAAGGGCGACACCATTCTTCCCGGCATAACCCGGGATCTAGTTCTGGAATTGGCTCAAGGTCTCGGCATCCCGACCGAGGAGCGACATTTTGATGTCACCGAACTGAGCAATGCAGATGAAATCTGGGTCACCAGCTCTACCCGCGAAATTCTTGCGATTATCGAGCTGGATGGAAAACCCATTGGCGATGGCATTCCCGGAAAAACCTGGAAAATTCTGCAATCGGCCTATCAGGATTACAAGCAAGCAGCAAGAGAAGCTTGCCCCAACCAGTTATGCCACCCCGGGAGCTCCTGAGCAAGCTCATCACAGTTTGCCCCTTAACATCATGGTTTACTGCCGATCAACATCATCCCGCCAAGGCACACTGCTAGCTCAAAATGACCAACCAAACTGAAGAAACGCTTCTTGAGTTCCCATGCGACTTCCCCATCAAAGCCTTTGGCGAGTCCCGCGAAGACTTTGCCGAGAAAGTTCTGACCATTGTCAGGCGTCATTCAGACTCTGTAACCACAGATTCGATTAAGTGCCGAAAAAGTAATGGCGGGAAATACGATGCCGTGACCATTACGATCACCGCAACCAGCAAATCACAACTGGACGCTATCTATCAGGACCTTACGGTAAGCCCGGACGTCTTAATGGCTCTCTAGGACCTTTTAAAACGAAATGAATAAGTGCTTGTTAAATCAGAAAGCTAGCGATTAGCTGGCTACATTCAGCCTTCATCCTGACAATTATCGATTGTTTTGGAAGTATTAACAGGCCGTATATCTCAATCCCCTCACTTGCCAATAATTCCACTGCTGCTCAGATGACCTTGGCCGACTCAGTCAATAGCCCCCCCGAGGAACATCTCCGCCAACACCTGACCGAAATCGTCGAGCTCCTCGAAAAGCAAAAACTTGAAGAAGCCATCGTCAACCAGCAGGCAATGCCCCATCATGATCTGGTTGAGACCCTGATGCACAAGCGTCACCAGGTGGCGCTAAAACAGAAGCTCGACGGCCTTCACTCTGCCGACATTGCCTACATTCTGGAGTCCCTTCCGGTAGACCAACGTCTCACACTTTGGAATCTGGTGGAGTCCGATCTCGATGGTCAAATCCTCCTCGATGTTTCCGATGCGGTCAGAGAGACGCTTATTTCGTCCATGGACAAGAACGAGCTTCTCTCGGCGACGGAGCAACTCGACACCGATGAAATCGCAGATCTAGCCCCCGATCTTCCCGAAGAAGTCATGCAGGAGCTACTACAGAACCTCAATGACCAAAACAGGGAGAGACTTAAATCAGTCCTGGCTTTTGAAAGCGATTGCGTTGCCGCCCTGATGGATTTTGGCATGGTGACCATTCGTGCCGACACGACACTCGGCGCTGTTCTCCGCTATCTTCGTCAGCGAGGGGAATTGCCCGAGCATACCGACAAGCTTTTTGTGGTTGACGAGAACAATGTCCTAAATGGCGTTCTGTCCCTGAAACGCCTGGTCACCAATAACGCAGAACAATCCGTCGCATCCGTCATGGCCCGCGATGTGGTGCACTTCCGTCTGGACGATGACGCCGAGGAAGCCGCCCGCGCCTTCGAACGCTACGACTTGCTTTCTGCTCCGGTGGTCGATGAACACCATCAACTGCAAGGCCGTCTTGGCATTGATGCCATTGTGGACTTGATTCGTCGCAAATCAGACGAGGAGCGACTGGCCGAAGCGGGACTACGCGAGGATGAAGACATCTTTTCAAGCGTCTGGAAGAGCGCCCAAAACCGATGGCTCTGGTTGGGAATCAACCTGATCACCGCTTTTGCAAGCACCCGTGTTATTGGTCTTTTCGAAGATACGATTGTCAAAATCGTTGCACTAGCCTCACTTATGCCCATCGTAGCCGGCATAGGCGGCAACACAGGGAATCAAACAAGCATTCTGATTGTTCGCTCCCTGGCCCTTGGCCTTATAAGCGGCACCAACATTCGTCGACTGATCATCAAGGAGATAGCCATCGGCCTGCTCAACGGAATTGTCTGGGGATCCGTCCTTGGGTTTCTGGCTTTTTGGCTCTATTCCAGCGTTGACCTGGGAATGGTGATGGCCGGTGCAACCCTTTTGAATCTTCTGGTTGCTGCTCTGACTGGACTTTCGATCCCCCTGCTCAGACACCGTATGGGACTAGATCCCGCTATTGGGACCAGCGTTCTGCTGACAGCCATGACGGATGGGATGGGGTTTTTCATTTTTCTTGGCTTAGCCAAACTATTTCTCGATACACCACATTGATAGCGCCGCGCATTCGCAACCTTGGCCTAATCGACTTCGATATTTGCTGGCGACAGATGAAAAGTTTCACCGAGTCGCGCAACGAAACTACCCCTGATGAAATCTGGCTCTTGGAGCATCCCTCCATTTATACACTAGGCCTGAACGGTGATCCACAACATCTAATACACCCCTCCCATACTCCGCTTGTTAGAACGGATCGTGGAGGACAGATTACCTGGCATGGCCCAGGTCAAATCATCGCCTACATTATGTTAGATCTGCGCCGAATAAACCGTGGTATTAGAAGCACTATCAGTTGCCTCGAATCAGCTGCCATCATGCTCTTATCCGGTTACGGAATTACCGGTGTTTCCAGGCTTGATGCCCCAGGCGTTTATGTAAGTGACTGTAAGATCGCATCCATCGGCCTTCGTGTCGCCCGAGGATGCACCTATCATGGCCTTAGCCTAAACGTTAACCCGGACCTTAGCTTTTTTTCAGCCATTAATCCTTGTGGTTACCCTAATCTCAGCGTCACAAGCCTCGAGTCTATGGGAATCAATACTAGCGCAAATAGCTTGTCACCCGCGCTAGCAACAGCTTTGATAAGATCGTTTGGCTAATCCTTCATCGGAATAATATCCTCAACATCTAATATCTACCCATGAGCAAGTCTTCTGATTTGACGGCCCCATCGCGATCTACACCTCAGAGCCATCAACGTAATGCCGAAAAGCTCAGTAGGATTCCGATAAAGGTAGCTAAACAAGATTTACCGTCCCCCAAACCTTCCTGGATTCGCACACGACTTGGTGATAATCAGAAGGTAAACCAAATCAAGCGTATTCTTCGGGAGAACCAGCTACACAGTGTTTGCGAAGAGGCTTCCTGCCCAAATCTTTCCGAGTGCTTTAGCCATGGCACAGCGACTTTCATGATCCTTGGCGATCTCTGCACGCGTCGCTGTCCTTTCTGTGATGTAGCCCATGGCCGCCCACAAGCCCCTGATCCAAATGAGCCAAAGCATCTTGCTGAGACCATAAGTCAGCTCAATCTTAATTATGTTGTTATCACCTCGGTTAACCGCGATGACCTTACTGACGGGGGCGCGGCCCATTTTATTAAATGTATTAGCGCAATTCGCCACGCTTCTCCCAAGACGCGCATCGAAATACTTACTCCCGATTTCAGAGGCCGGCAGACTTTAGCATTACGACTGCTTCACACCGCTCCGCCTGATGTTTTTAATCATAACCTTGAAACCGTTCCTCGTCTTTACAAAGCTGTACGACCCGGTGCAGACTATTTAATATCTCTCTCCCTCTTGCAGGCTTTCAAGGCCTCTCATCCAAATATTCCCACAAAGTCTGGTCTGATGTTAGGTATTGGCGAGGATATGGATGAGGTTGTTTCCGTATTGTCTGATTTACGTGGCCATGGTTGTGAGATGTTGACTTTGGGCCAATACCTCCAACCCAGCAGAGATCACCTCCCGGTAGTGCGTTATGTTCCCCCTCACGAGTTTGAGGAACTAGCAATCATAGCTCAGCGGCTCGGCTTCAAATCTGTTGCTAGTGCCCCCATGGTTCGTTCTTCGTATCACGCTGATCAGCAAGCGAAATCTTTACTTTAGATTTCTAAGGGTCTGCTCAACCTTCGCCAAAATATTGCCATCCATTTTTTTCCCTATACTCAATAGTTCGCGCTGAATATATCTTAATCAGATCAGCACGATTAATGGGTTGGCTTGATCACCGGCCAATACCTCTTTCAACCAATCCATAATTTCGGGCCAATGAAGCCGCAGCTTCTCAATCAAGAGCCGGATGGCACCGGCAGAGCACAGCATGCAACGCATCGCCCATGGCTCCTTTCAACGGATTCCTGTCCAGTCGACCGTCTGTTTTCATGTGTCCTATTGTCGGCTCAATTGTAATGACGCAGTGAATTCCTGCTCAGGTGTTCATCTTTATTGAGGCACCTATGAGCACCGTAATGGACGAAGACATCAAACGTTGGACGTTGCTACTCATTTTGTTTTGCAGTCGTCGGCGTAGCGCGCAAGGGTGTAGCCTCTCGTCTCCAGCGTCTTATCCACTACGCCGAACATGACGTTGGCCAATAATGGGATGAGCGGTCCGCTTTGCGGCGTTCCCAGATGAAGATCCATCACGCCATCCATGATGCCGGCATTCAGATACACCCGGGTCAGCCGGATTACGCCGGCGGCGTCGATGCGTTTCCTGATCCTATCGATCAGCATATCGTTGTTGATCCGGTCGAAGAACTTCACCAGATCTACGTCCACCACCGCACTTTTCCGAACTGGACATTCGCGTGCGCTGCCTTAACCGCGTCGTGGCGGTCCTTGGGCATCGGCCCGCGATTTACGTTCCACACTTCTTTCCCACGCTCGGACGCCCCATACCGTTGCGCTTCACTTTGCTCACTGTGACCTGCTCGCAGCGGGACTTGCACCAGCAGGTGTGGCACCATAAAAAAAGCCCCACATCTTGCGATGTGGGGCTTTTGCGTTCTTCAACCTCGTGGAGTCAGGCGAACCTGACTCCGTTGGGTCTTACATGAAGGACGGGATCAGAGGTGCGTCGAT